>Ga0335397_10001349_pt1 | contig 33353 bp, 4 predicted proteins | sample MAT04_FD_205740 | JGI IMG/M metagenome (GOLD analysis project Ga0335397, IMG submission 205740) | Freshwater microbial communities from Lake Fryxell liftoff mats and glacier meltwater in Antarctica - MAT-04 (spades assembly) (version 2) ... | reverse complement strand
GCTCAGGCGTTCCCACATGGCTTCGGGCGCCGGATCGAACAGCAGGTCGGGGGCGAGTGGCCGCGGGGTCCAGAAACCGCCATTGATTTCCTGCGCAAGTTGGCCGTCGGCCCAGCCGGCATAGCCGCGAAACAACTTGCGCCGGCCGGCGCCGGCAGCGCCGAACAGACGCCGTACCGCCGCGCTGCCGGCAGCCAGTTGAACGCCCTCGACCAGCGCAAATGCGCCATCGACGGCGCTGCCGCCTTCGGCCAGGGCGAAAAAAGCCTGCGCTGCCAGCGGCCCGCCGACAAACACTCGGGCACCTTGCACGCCGGCATCGGGGGAGGCCAATTCCGGCGGTGGCGTGCCTTCGCCCGGCCGATTGAGGATCAGACCGATGGTGTTGCCGTCCGGCGCTTGCGCCACCGCCACCACGCTGCGCTCGAACATCGAGCCCTTGAGGTTCGGCGTGGCAACCAAAAGCGCTGTCCGCTGTGCCACACCCTGCGCCACGGCATGGCGCGCGAGCCCGGCACCAAGCAAAGTCGCCAGCGCGGCCCGGCAGGCCAACCGGCGCTGCAGCGACACACCCACGGCATCCGCTTTATGCGGTACCCTTTTAACCATGGCGCAAGACAATGACTTGTTCAAGACCACGCGCATGGCGCTTTTGCGCGGCGCGAACCCGAACTACATCGCCGGGCAGGAGATCTTCCTGCAGCGCGACGTCCAGGGCTTTCCCAAGGGTTCGCATGGCAGGATCGTCAGCATCCAGCCCGGGCGCCCCGGCGAACACCGCTACCTGTTGCTGGTGGGCGGCGAAAAGTTCTGGGCGTTCGAGGCCGATTTGCGCCCGACCCCGCCCGGCGACGCGCCACTGGCAACCGGACCGGACGGCGCGCTTTCGATTACTCAACGGCTGCAGTCGATGACGCTGTCGCGGCGCATGGCGACCCTCGGGGTGGATGAAACACGGCGCCTGGGTGGCATGGCGGCCACCCAGCGCATGCACACGCTGACGCCCGAGCAGCGCATGCAGGAATTGCTCAAGACCAATCGCAGCCAGGCGCTGGCCAAGGCGCCGGCGCCCGCCGCTGACGACAGCGGCGGCGCAGATTCCGCGCCAGGCACCCCGCCTGGCGGGCCGCCACCGGCTGCCGGCAAGACCTGAATTCACGGCTTGCCGCCGGCCTGGCGCGCACGCGCCGCCCAAGTCAGCATGCCGCGCAGTATCTTCACCTCTTCGTGCTCCAGGCGCGCGCGCGCGGCCAGGCGCCGCAGGCGCGGCATCAGGCGCTTCGGATTGGCGGGGTCGTGAAAGCCGATCTCGGCCAGCGCCCGCTCGGCGTGCGCGAACAACTGCTCGAGTTCGAGGCCGGTGGCAGGCGGATCAACATCCCCGGCCGGGCCGGGGATCGCCGCATCCTGTGCCATGCGCAGCTCGTAGGCGAATACCTGCACGGCCGCCGCCAGATTGAGCGACGAGAAGTGCGGATTGACCGGAATGTGCGCCAGCGCGTGGCAGCGTCGCAAGTCGTCATTGGACAAGCCCGAGGTCTCGTTGCCGAACACCAGCGCCACCGGGCCGCGCGCGGCCTCGCGTATCAGGGCCTGTGCGGCACCACGCGCGTCAAACACCTGCGGCCCCATGTCGCGCGGGCGCGCGGTGGCAGCCACCGCATAGATGCAGTCGGCCAGCACCTGATCGAGTGACTCAAGCGTGGTAGTGGCGGCCAGCACGTCGTCGGCGCCGGCGGCCATGGCATGCGCGGTGGCATCGAGTTGGCAACGCGGCGCCACCAGCGCCAAGGACTCAAGGCCCATGGTCTTGATCGCCCGCGCGGACGCGCCGACGTTGCCGGGATGGCTGGTTTCGATCAGCACGAAGCGGATGTTGGCCAGCGGGTCGGGAGCTAGGTGCATGGTCAGCTAAAATCGTGGTCTTTGTGGAACAACATGCCGCTTGCGGCACAAGGCCTTCAACATGCACCCGATGCTCAACACGGCGGTGAAAGCCGCCCGCAAGGCCGGCAACATCATCAGTCGCGCATCGCGCGATGTCGACCTGCTGAAGGTGGAATCGAAGCGCCAGAACGATTTCGTTACCGAGGTCGACCGCGCAGCCGAAGCCGCCATCATCGCGGTTCTCAACGAAGCCTACCCCAACCATTCGATTCTCGCCGAGGAATCGGGCGCCTCCAAGGGCTCGCAGGGCGAATTCGTGTGGATCATCGATCCGCTCGACGGCACCACCAATTTCATCCACGGCGTACCGCAATTTGCGGTGTCGATCGGGCTCAGGCACAAAGGGGTGATGACCCAGGGCGTGGTGTTCGATCCGGTCAAGAACGAGCTCTTCACCGCCACCCGCGGTGCCGGCGCCTACCTGAACGACAAGCGCATGCGCGTGGGCAAGCGCGATCGCATCAACGATGCCTTGATCGGTACCGGCTTCCCCTTCTCGAAGATCGACCTGCTCGAGCGCTACATCGAAATGTTTCGCAAGGTCACCCTCAATTGCGCCGGCATCCGGCGCCCGGGCGCGGCCGCGCTCGACCTGGCCTATGTGGCCGCCGGCCGTTTCGACGGATTCTGGGAAATGGGCCTGGCGCCCTGGGACATGGCCGCCGGCGCGCTGCTGGTGCAGGAAGCCGGCGGACTGGTAGGCGGCTTTGGCGGCGACGGCGACTATCTTGAAAGCGGCGAAATCGTGGCTGGCAGTCCAAAGGTGTTCGCGCAATTGCTGGCCCTGGTAGCCTCCGTGTAGGCAGGCCGTGTCGCTGCGCACGCTGTTGGGCTGGGCCGCAAAGCTGTGGCGACCATCGGCGGCAGAGGCCGCAACCGCGGCGCAGATCGAAGCCGGCATGGGCCATTACGAAAGTGGCGATCTGCTTGCCGCCGAGCACGCATTCGGCAGCGTCCTGGTCACCTGCCCCGACCATGCGCACGCGCTCAGCCTGATGGGCGTGGTGCGGCTGGCGCAGCAACGCGCAGCCGAAGCCGAAGTGCTGCTGCGCCGCGCCATCGCGCTGGACGCCTCGCCCCACCTTCCCTGGTTCAACCTGGGCAACGCGCTGGCAGCGCAGGCACAGGTGAGCGCCGCTGCGGATGCCTTCGAGGCCGCGGCGGCCCGCGCCCCCGAGCACTTCCCGGCCCTGTTCAATCTCGGCCGCGCGCGACTCGAGCTGCGCCAGTTCGATGCCGCGATCGCCGCCGGCGTCCGCTTCGTCGGCGTGCGGTCGGACGACGCTTCGGCGCTGACCGAGCTTGGCACCATGCACTACCGCAAGGCCGAGGCCACGCTGCTGGTGGCCGAGTTCGATGCGGCGATCGATCTGTTCCGCCAAGCCCTGGCTCTGGCAGATGTGCCACCGGCGACGCTGCACAACGCGCGCCTGTTCCTGGGCGACGCCTTGAGCCGGCGCGGACGCCATACCGAGGCGCTGGTGCTGTTCAGGCAGTTGCACGCGATGGCACCCACTGACCTCGATGCCAATATCAACCTGGCGAACTGCCTCAACTCACTGGGCCGCATACGCGATGCCGCCCTCCACTACGAAACCGTGGTGCGCCTGTATCCCGAGCACCTGCCGGCGGTTTCCTCGGCCATCAGCGCGGCCGACTACGACCATCGCCTGAACGCCATCGACAACACGAAGAAACGCGCCGAACTGATGCGCCTGTTCGCCGGTGCGGAGCGCTATCGGACCTGGCCCAACCCGCGCGAGCCGGAACGCCGCTTGCGCCTGGGTTACATCTCGCCCGACTACCGCGAGCATGTGGCGATGACGCTTTTTGCGGGCGTGCTGGCCGAGCACGACCGCGTCAATTTCGAGATTTACGCCTACGACGCGACAGCATTTCGCGACGCCCGCAACCGCGCCTTGCGCACAAGCGTCGATCACTGGCGCGAGATCGACAGCCTCTCCACCACAGCCGCCGCCGAGCTGATCCGCGCCGACGGTATCGACATCCTGGTCGATCTGGCCGGCCACACAGCCGGCAACCGCCTGATGGTGCTGGCTCGCAAACCGGCACCGGTACAGGCCACCTGGTTGGCCTATCCCGGATCGACTGGCCTGGCGGAAGTCGACTACATCGTAAGCGACCCGCACACTTCGCCACCCGCCTGCGACGCCTTCTACAGCGAGACCGTGTGGCGCCTGCCGGCCACCCGCTTCTGCTTCACGCCACCAGACGGGAGCCCGGCTCCGCGCCTGCCGCCGGCGCACGCGCCCGTGACCTTCGGCTGCTTCAACAACTTGTCGAAGATCAATCCGGCCGTGCTCGCGCTGTGGAAACGCATCCTCGACGCCCTGCCCGCGGCACGCCTGCTGTTCAAGTACAGCGCACTCGACGATCCTTCAGGGCGTGACGCACTGGCCGCCGACCTGGCCGCCGCCGGCATCGAAGCGACGCGGGTCGAGATGCGCGGCTGGACCCGATACGTCGATGCCCTCGACCAATACGCCGATGTGCACATCGCACTGGACCCTTTTCCGTTTTGCGGCGGCCTGACCTCGCTGGACGCGTTGTGGATGGGCGTGCCGGTGGTGACCCTGACGCAACAGCTGATGGCCGGGCGCCAGACCGAGGCGTTTCTGCGCATCCTCGGGCACCCGGACCTGGTCGCCGCCGACGCCGACGCCTATGTGCGCCTGGCCGTCGAACTGGCGCATGACCCGGCGCGCATCGCGCGCTACCGCGACGCCTTGCGCGCGGCGATGCAGGCCTCGGCGTTGCTCGACTACCCGACGTTCACCCGCGTGCTCGAAGGCGCCTGGCGCGGCATGTGGCGCGCCTGGTGCGCGCGCAGGTGACCGGTGCTTGCGCGGCCGCGCAGCGCAGCTGAGACGACGGTTCGCCTGGGGCACAGGCCAGACCGATCGGCACGCAGGGCGGCAAGCTTGGGGCCGGGAACGTCCCGCCCTATTGCCGCGGCAGGAACACGCGCCAGTTGCCGGCCGGCTTTTTCTGCTGCGCGCTGGCACCACTCAACCAGTCTTCGATCCAGTTCGCCGTTGCGGGCGAGACTGCGCCACCGTTCCCGGCATCGCCCATTGTCGGCACCGCGCCTGCAGCCGGACGCACCACCACCGCACCATCGGTAGGATCGGCCCCCGGTCGCGGCACCGGGTTGAGCGTGAGCCGGGTGTCGTTCAAGGCCACCCATTGCAGGTCGATCGGCAGGATGCCGGTGGCCGTCGCCGACACCCTGAACTCAAGCTCCAGCAGGCTGCCCGCCCCGCCACCCAGCGCATTGATGCGGCTCATGTCCAGCGTGAGCCTGCCTGGCTGCACGGTCTGGACCACGCTTGAGAAGTCGCGCGTGAGCGCGCCTTGTCGCACGCTGACCAGTTGCAGATCGGTGGCCGGGAAGGTCAGCGTGAGTTGCACGCTGGTAAGGTTGGCGGCGGTATCGATCTGCACCGGCACCATGACTGTGCCGCCGGCTAAGGCATCACGCGTGGCGACCGTCACCAAGGGGTCGGCACCGGCGAACACAAGCGGGGTCGCAGTCACCGGAATGTCGGGAATGGCGATCTGCGGAATGCCGTTCAACTTTTGTGACAGCAGGCGCGTGTCCAGGCTCGACAGCGTGCCGTTGCCGGCGGCGTTGCCGATCACCGTCGGATCGACCAGCGGCCAGGCGCCGAAGCCGCTGTCCAGGCGCAGCAAGACGCGCTGCAGCCGGGTCACATCCAGGGTGCTGTAATCGGCATTGCCGGAGGTATCGCCGACGTAGGCGACCACATGCAGGCCGTCATCGTCGCCGGCAGCGACGCCGCCCACCAGCACATTGGACAAGTTCAACAGGTGCTTGGCACCGTAGGATGCACTGTCCGGCACGCTGGCTGCCAGGCGCAGCAGTTCGGTGGCCGCATTGGAAAGGCCGCTCAAACCGCTCACACTGACCGTCAGGCGACCCGGTGTGCCGAGATCGGCGGTAACGCTGGCACCGGGGAGCGGGCTCGTCACACCGCTGATGATGAGAAGTGTGGCGTCATAATTAAGCACAAAGCTGACGCCGGTGGCGCCGGCGGCGTTGGCGATGCGCACCGGCATGCCGGTGGCTACCGCGGCCGGCTGCAGCACCTGGCCCGGGCCGCGCGCCAGTTCGCCGATCGAAAGCACGGCCCCGCCGGCGCTCTGCACGAAACCGCCCAGGTAGTCGCCGCCGGCGACACCGTCGACGTTGCCGTCAAGCCTGCGGCCGTGGGTATCGACGAAGGCATCGGCACGCCCGCCCAGGCTTAACGTGTGGGCGCCGGCGCTCAACACGCCGCCGGTTCGAACAAAGGTGAAACCCATCTGGTCGACATCGAACACCAGCGAACCCGCGACCGCCTTGTTGGCCGCGTTCCGCAATACCGCGTCGGCGGCGCCCAGCCGCACGCCGGGTTGGTCGGGGTCCTCGGCGTCATACAGGTTGAGCATCGCCGGATCGAAGGCATGGTTGAAACGTACCTGATAGCCGGTCTGCGTCTGCGTCAGGCTTTGCACCCGCAACAGGTCGGCATCGACCGACAGGCTGAATCCGACCTGCGCGACACCCCCGTTGCCGTCACTGACCTGCACGGTAATCGGCGTGCTGAAGTTGGCGTCGAGATAGGGGGCAGTCCATGACAAGAGGCCGGTGCTGCTGACCGTCAGGCCGGTGGGGCCTGCGATCGCCGCGTAGCCGAGCGTATCGCCGTCGGCGTCGGTGGCCTGCAATTGCAGGCTGAAGCTGGCGCCGGCAAGCACCTGCTGCTGCGTCACCGCGGCCAGGCGCGGCGCATCGTTCAGGCCGTTTACGTCGATGCTCACGGTAGCCTGGCTGCTGGCGCCATTGGCATCGGTGATGCGAAAGACGAAGCTGTCGGCGCCGAAATAATCGGCGCCTGGCGTGTAGGTGATTTGCCGCGTCACCCCATCCAGCGCGCCCAGCGTGCCGTGTGCCGGCCCGCTGACGATGGCAAAAACAAGATCGGCCGGCGCTGTTTCCACGTCACTGCCGCCTAAGGTGATGGTGATGCTGGCGTCCTCGTCAACGCTGACGCTCTGGCCCGCCGCCACCGGCCGGTCGTTGACGCTGTCGACCACCAGATTGATGAAGCCGATATCAAAGGCTCCGTCGGCGTCGACCACGCGGAAGCTGAAGCTGTCGATGCCGTTGAAATCGGCGAACGGTGTGTAGGTGACGCGGTTGGTCAGTGCATCGATGGCCGACAGCGTGCCGTGCGCCGGCCCGTTTTCGATGCTGTAGGCCAGCATCCCGCCCTCCTGGTCGGAGGCGGCAAGCGTGACGACGATGCCGGTATCCTCGGTCAGGTTGAGCAGGCGGTCGATGGCCACCGGGGCGTCATTGAACTGCATGGTCACGGCGAATCCGAGCGCCGCGTAGCTGCCGTCCTCGTCGCGCGGCGTCACGCGAATGGTGTAGTCGCCATCGCTGGCCGCATAGGTATGGGTCAGGCTGCCTGGATTGCCGACTACATCCTCGCTGCTGCCGTCACCCCAATCGACGCCCAGGCCAAGTAGCGTGTCCGCACCGGGATCGGCCGCCACGTAAGTCAGCGTGTACGGCGTGCCGCCGGTGCCGCTGGCCGCACCGGAAAGTGTGAGCACAGGCGCGACATTGCGCACGTTGACCACGAAGCTTGTCTCGCCTGAGAGCGCCGGGCTGCCGTTGTCACTCACCCGCACCGTCAGGGTGACGCTTGCCGCGCCGTCCGCCGGGGTCCAGCGCAACAATCCGCCGGCGTCGATGCTCGCACCCGCCGGCGCATCGACCAGACTCCAGCTGAAATTGCTGCTGTCGGGGTCGCTCACCTGCATCTGGACTTGCAGCAGCGCACCTTCGTCCACGGTGCGCTCAGCCACCGGCGTGATCAGCGGCGCGTCGTTGACGTTGGCGACAGTGATGCTGACGGTAGCCACGCCCGATTGGGCGGCGTTGCCGTTGCTGCCGTCGGGGTCGCCGCGGTCGGTGGCCTTCCAGGTAAAGCTGTCGTTGCCAGCGAAATTCGCCTCCGGCGTATAGGTCCACTCGCCATTGCCGCCGACAGCGATGCTGCCGTGTTGCGGCCCGGTGACAAGGGTGAAGCCCAGGTTGGCGCGCGCGGTCTCGCTGTCGGCCGCGGCCAGCAACACAAAGCCGCTGCCGCCTTCCTGCAGAGTCAGGGTCTGGTTCTGCGCCTGCGGCGCGCTGTTGACCGGCGTCACGCTGATGCTGATCACAGCGGTGTCGATGCCGGTCTTGCCGTCGTCGACCATGAAGGTCAGGCTGTCGCTGCCGTTGAATCCCGGATTCGGGGTATAGATCAGTTGCCGCGTCAGCGGATTGAGCGCCGACAGGCTGCCGAACTGCGCGGCCAGCGGCACCGAGTAGGTCAGCGCATCGCCGTTGGCGTCGAATGCCGACAAGGTGAGCGTAAGCGATGCGCCCTCGGCGACGCTGACCGCGGCGTCGGCGGCCACCGGCGCGACGTTGCTGCTGCGGTCAATGGTGAAGCGGCGCACATAATTGCCGCCGGCCACGCCGTCTGCATTGCCGTCGAGCGGATTGCCCGAGGTATCGAAGATCGCCCTGGTCGCGCTGCCGTACATGGTGAGGCGATAGTCGCCCTCGGCCAGCGCGCTGCCGAAATTCAGGCTCAGGCTGGTTTCGGGGAACGAGTAGAACGGCGTCACCGCCACCAGCACGTCGTCACCGGTATCGAAGCGGCCGTCGGCGCCGGCGCGGCGCAGTTCGTAGTTGGCCGGGCTGCGCGCCGACACGCCGTTGATGGTTTCGCTGAAGTCCACCTGAATGCTGCTGAAGGCCAGCGCGGTGGAGCCACCCTCGGCCGGCAGCTGCGTGATGCTGGTCACCCGGGGCCCGGTGGTATCGCCCGAATCGCCCTGGAACTCGTAAGCCCCGATGTCGTAGTACACCAGGCCCGGCGTTGGCGTCCACAGCAACGAATTGCGGCTGCCCAGATTGGCCTGGCCGTCATAGGAAGACAGCACGTAGGTCTGGCCGTTGCCGGCGGAAACCCCGACCGTGGGCGTGAGCCCCTGGTTGCCGGCGCCATAATCAAAACGGAAACGCCCGTCGGCGAACAGCGTGACCGACATGTTGACATCATTGCTGGTGCCTTCCAGCCGCGCCGCCCAGCGGAAAGTGATCTCGGTGGCGCTGCTGGCAACGTAGATGTCCTTGCCGGCCCCATTGACCTCGTAGGTATCGAGGTTGTCCCACAAGGGCGCGATGCGCACGTTGCGCAACAGCATCTCCGTGGAGTTGGCGTCGCCGTAATAGTAGGGCGAGTCGGGCCCGTCGAAATGCAGGAAGCCATTGGCCGAGACGTATACCCTGGTGTAGGTCTTGTCGTACAGCGTGAAGGCGAACGGCAGCGCCTGCTCGAACGCGTAGTTGCCGGTGCGGAAATTCATGGCCGTACCGACATTGGCGAACGCGGAGGCCCCCATGTCGGCGGCGACGATCAGATCCCAGCCGCGCCCACTGTTGGCCACGGCCGGATCGTTGTTGCGGTTGCGGTTCTCGACATCCTTGGGCGGCGCCAGGTAGGCATTGCCGGCATCGATCGCCGGCGAGTAGGCGTCGAGCTCGAAATTGTCGTCAAAGCCGTTGCCGGTGGAAAGCCCCTGTTCGCCGAGGATATTGTCGGCACCATCGACATCGAGCAGCAACGGGTTGCCGCTCTTCGAGTTGCGGTCCTTTGCGGTCACGGTGGACCAGGCGGCGAGGTCGGCAACCGTCGCGCCATTCCACAGGCCCACATAGGCGTTGGCCGCCGGACCGCGGAACAGCAGGTTGTAATCCGACAGCAGGCCGGCCTGGCTGTTGCTGTCCACATTCACGCCATAGCCGGCGTCGACCCGAACCAGGTTGTTGGCCAGCGACACGTTCGAGGCACTGGCGGTCAGGCGGATCGCCTCGCCCACCAGTTGCAGCACGGTATTGTTGAACAAGCCATCGCCGGCCTCCGGTGAGTGCCCGCCCTGCACGCGGATGCCCTGGTTGGTGTTGGCGTAGACGATGTTGTTGATGATGCGGCTGTAGCCGGTGTCGACAATGCCCACCGAGTTGCTGTAGACGCGATTGCCTTCGATGTTGAGGTCGTAGCCGCTGATGCCGGTGGTGTTGGCGTAGACCCAGTTGCCGCGCAGCGTGGCGCCGTAGGTGCCCTCGAAGGCGCTGGCGTTGTGGTGCAGCAGGTTGGACTCATAGAGGGCCGAGCCGTAGTAGTGGACGATGCCCTGGGTCGACTGGTTGTAAATCTCGTTGCCGGCGACCCCGAGCCCGTTCGTACTGTAGGCGTAGAGGCCCCAGTAGCGATTGTCATGGACCTTGTTGCTGGAGAACATGCCGCCGCTGGTGTTGTAAAGGTAGGCGCCGTAGTTGTTGTTGCGGATCTCGTTGGCTTCGATCCGGTTGCCACTGTTCGACTGCAGGTAGATCGCACGCTCGTTGTTGCGCAGGGTATTGCCGGTGATCAGGTTGTTGTCGTTGGTGCCGTCCATCCAGATGCCGTCCTGGATGGCGTTGTGGATGTCGTTGGCACGCAGGATGTTGTTGTCGCTGTCGGCGGCGCCGAAGATCACGTTGTATTGCGCACCGGTGATCGCCAGATGCTCCAGGGTCACCTGGTCGGCGCCGCCGAAATAGACGGTGTACTGGTTGGCGTTGGTGTTGCCGCGATCGAGCGTGGCGATGTGTCCGAGTTCGACCGGACCGCGGATGATCACACCGGAATCCTCGGCGTACAACGCGGCGCTGGTGTACTGCCTGTAGTGGCCGCTGTCGACGTAGACGATGTCGCCGGGATTGAGGTCATAGGCGCGCAAGAGTGCGGTGAGGCTGGCCATCGGATGGTCCGCATCCTTGCCGCTGTTGGCGTTGTCGCCGATGGCGTTGCTGTACTCGTCACCCGCCGTGCTGTTGTCGTTGATGTAGAAGCTGTTGCCGCCGTTGGCGATCAGGAACGGCTCGTCCGAGACGTCACTGGCCACGCGGGTGCCGTCGCCGCGCTGCGCCGTCGCCCGGATCAGCGCCGTGTTGCCCGCCGTCGCCTGGTCCGGCGTCCACTGATAGCGCCCGTTGCCGAAGCGATCCATCCCCAGGTCGGTGGCGATGGTCTGCCAGCTCGTGCCGTCGTCCAGGCTCACTTCCAGATCGACCCTGGCTTGCGCATCGCCACCCGCCACCGCGCGCTGGATCTCGATGCCGCTCAGCTCCGCATACCAGCCGTTGCTCGAACTGTTGATCAGGTCGATGCCGATGCCCTTGCCGCCGCTGGCGCTGACGGTGTATTCCTTGACCAGCGCCTTGTACACCGCGCCGGCTTCACCCATGATGTCGAATCCGGCCTGCTTCGTCTCGCCGTTGATCTCGATGTCGAAGCGCCGCGTGCCCACGCTCATGTAGGGATACGACTCGGCGAAGTGCAGCCGCACCACGTAGTCGCCATCGTCCACCGGCACGTCCCAGGCGATGCGGTTGCCCAGTCCGCCCTGCGCAATCATGCTGCTCTGGTACACCGCCGCCGGCGCCGGGTTGACCGCCCCGCTCAAATCCACCGGGTTGGTGAAGCCGGTGTAGCTGTAGTAGCTGCTCTGGTAGGCGTTGCGCAGCCACGCTCCCAGTTCGCCGCCGCTCACCGGCCCGCCGTTGCCGACGTTCATCAGCAGCACCGGTTCGCTCGGCAACAGCCCCGCGGTGTGCCATTCGATCACCGCCGGCGTGCCCACTTCGAGCTTGGCATAGCCGGTCGGACCCAGCACCTGCACCAGCGGTGCCGGGCTTTGCGTGGCCTCCAGTGTGTTGCCGTAGGCGCCCTGGTCCACCCGCGCGCCGTTGTTCAGCGGCTCCTGGTGATAGGCCTGTGCCGGGTCACCGCCGTCCACCCCGGCCGAGCCCTGCCGCAAGCGGAAGTCGTCGTCCGCACCGGCGTTGCCCACGATCCGTTGCAAGCGCATCGCGTCGGCCGCGATCTTGCCGTAGGCGCCGGCGTCCGATACCTGGAGGGTCAGCGTGTCGCCTGTCACCACCACGGTGGCCAGGTTGCGCCAGTTCGCGCCATCGGCCACGAAACTGGCCGGCAGGCTGTTGTGGTTGGTGCTGAACGCACGCGCCACGTTGCCTGCATCGATTGTGCCGTCATACAGCCGGTATGGCGCGCTGCCGGTGAACCCGCTGGTCTCATTCCAGGTCGCCGCCACCTGGTAGGTGCCCGCCGTCAACCCGGTGAACGAGTAGGTCGCCGTATTGGCACCGCCACCGTAAAAATAACCGCCCGTCTCGCGCCGGTCGCCACCGAAGCCCGCCGCCGCCCCGTTCACCGTCGTCCACGCCCCGCCAAAGCTCACACCCGCATCGCCATCGTCCAGCACCACCGCACCGCCAAGCGCAGCTGTCGACCAGCCGGAAATGCCGTCGGCACCCGCCGCATCAAGATACTGCGGCACGGCGATGCTGCTGTGCTGGTCGTGCCCGGTTTCATAGAGCCAGTCCGGCCGCGAAGTGAAGGAGCGGCCTTCCCAGGTGCTCAGTACCGAGGCGATATCCAGATTGAACAGGTTGTAGTCGCTGGAAAAACCGGATTGGCTGTTGGAGGCCACCGATATCGCGGTGGCGCCGCTGCGCACCACCGCACCCATCGCGTCGCTGCCGAGCACATCACGCAGGTCGAGGATGTTGCTGCGCAGGCGCACATTGGTGGCGCCGCTGTCGACCAGCACGGCGGTCCCGCCGGTCTGCACCACGGTGTTGTTGACAAAGCCCTGGGTATCGTCACCACTGTGCCCGCCGGTCAGGCGTGCGCCGCTGCCGTTGTCCCACAGCGCATTGTTGCGGATCAGGCTGGAGCCGCGCTCGTATATCCCGGTGGTGTTGTCATACACCCGGTTGCCGGCGACCGTGCTGCTGCCGGTGTCGATGCCGGTGCTGTTGGCATAGACCGTGTTGTCGAGCAGCGTGCTGCTGCTGCCGCTGATTCCGGTGCTGTTGCCCCATACGGTGTTGCCTTGCGCCAACACATAGTACGCGGTGATGCCGGTGCTCGAACCCCACACCTGGTTGTCGCGGATCTCGCCGTCGTAATACACCTGGATCGCCGTGCTGCTGTCGTGCACCCGGTTGCGGCTGATCAGCGGGCCGTCATTGGCCTCGTCACCGGCGGTGTAGGTGTAAATACCGGTGGCCTGGTTGTACACATGGTTGTCGCTGATCACCAGGCGCGTGGTGTACTGCCCGTAGATGCCGGTGCCGTTGCCGTTGTCGTGCACCGTGTTGCCGATGATGTGGCCGTCGTCGATGTTCTGCCCGACATGAATGCCGCCGCTGCTGTTGCCGCTGACCTCGCTGTTCTCCAGCTTGAAGCGGTGGCTGCCGCCGTTGTCGTTGACGTACAGGCCATATTGCCCGCCGGTCAAGGTCAGGTTCCGCAAGGTGATATCGGTTGCGCCGGCAAGCTGCACCGCGAACTGATTTCCATTGGGATTGCCGCGATCGATCACGCTATCGGTGCCTACTGCGCCGACGATGCTGATGCCGGAATCCTGCGCGCCGAGCACCACGTTGACGATGCTCTGGTAGCGGCCGGCATCGACATACACCACGTCGCCGGGGTCCAGGTCATAGGCGCGCAAGAGTGCGGTGAGGCTGGCCATCGGATGGTCCGCATCCTTGCCGCTGTTGGCGTTGTCGCCGATGGCGTTGCTGTACTCGTCACCCGCCGTGCTGTTGTCGTTGATGTAGAAGCTGTTGCCGCCGTTGGCGATCAGGAACGGCTCGTCCGAGACGTCACTGGCCACGCGGGTGCCGTCGCCGCGCTGCGCCGTCGCCCGGATCAGCGCCGTGTTGCCCGCCGTCGCCTGGTCCGGCGTCCACTGATAGCGCCCGTTGCCGAAGCGATCCATCCCCAGGTCGGTGGCGATGGTCTGCCAGCTCGTGCCGTCGTCCAGGCTCACTTCCAGATCGACCCTGGCTTGCGCATCGCCACCCGCCACCGCGCGCTGGATCTCGATGCCGCTCAGCTCCGCATACCAGCCGTTGCTCGAACTGTTGATCAGGTCGATGCCGATGCCCTTGCCGCCGCTGGCGCTGACGGTGTATTCCTTGACCAGCGCCTTGTACACCGCGCCGGCTTCACCCATGATGTCGAATCCGGCCTGCTTCGTCTCGCCGTTGATCTCGATGTCGAAGCGCCGCGTGCCCACGCTCATGTAGGGATACGACTCGGCGAAGTGCAGCCGCACCACGTAGTCGCCATCGTCCACCGGCACGTCCCAGGCGATGCGGTTGCCCAGTCCGCCCTGCGCAATCATGCTGCTCTGGTACACCGCCGCCGGCGCCGGGTTGACCGCCCCGCTCAAATCCACCGGGTTGGTGAAGCCGGTGTAGCTGTAGTAGCTGCTCTGGTAGGCGTTGCGCAGCCACGCTCCCAGTTCGCCGCCGCTCACCGGCCCGCCGTTGCCGACGTTCATCAGCAGCACCGGTTCGCTCGGCAACAGCCCCGCGGTGTGCCATTCGATCACCGCCGGCGTGCCCACTTCGAGCTTGGCATAGCCGGTCGGACCCAGCACCTGCACCAGCGGTGCCGGGCTTTGCGTGGCCTCCAGTGTGTTGCCGTAGGCGCCCTGGTCCACCCGCGCGCCGTTGTTCAGCGGCTCCTGGTGATAGGCCTGTGCCGGGTCACCGCCGTCCACCCCGGCCGAGCCCTGCCGCAAGCGGAAGTCGTCGTCCGCACCGGCGTTGCCCACGATCCGTTGCAAGCGCATCGCGTCGGCCGCGATCTTGCCGTAGGCGCCGGCGTCCGATACCTGGAGGGTCAGCGTGTCGCCTGTCACCACCACGGTGGCCAGGTTGCGCCAGTTCGCGCCATCGGCCACGAAACTGGCCGGCAGGCTGTTGTGGTTGGTGCTGAACGCACGCGCCACGTTGCCTGCATCGATTGTGCCGTCATACAGCCGGTATGGCGCGCTGCCGGTGAACCCGCTGGTCTCATTCCAGGTCGCCGCCACCTGGTAGGTGCCCGCCGTCAACCCGGTGAACGAGTAGGTCGCCGTATTGGCACCGCCACCGTAAAAATAACCGCCCGTCTCGCGCCGGTCGCCACCGAAGCCCGCCGCCGCCCCGTTCACCGTCGTCCACGCCCCGCCAAAGCTCACACCCGCATCGCCATCGTCCAGCACCACCGCACCGCCAAGCGCAGCTGTCGACCAGCCGGAAATGCCGTCGGCACCCGCCGCATCAAGATACTGCGGCACGGCGATGCTGCTGTGCTGGTCGTGCCCGGTTTCATAGAGCCAGTCCGGCCGCGAAGTGAAGGAGCGGCCTTCCCAGGTGCTCAGTACCGAGGCGATATCCAGATTGAACAGGTTGTAGTCGCTGGAAAAACCGGATTGGCTGTTGGAGGCCACCGATATCGCGGTGGCGCCGCTGCGCACCACCGCACCCATCGCGTCGCTGCCGAGCACATCACGCAGGTCGAGGATGTTGCTGCGCAGGCGCACATTGGTGGCGCCGCTGTCGACCAGCACGGCGGTCCCGCCGGTCTGCACCACGGTGTTGTTGACAAAGCCCTGGGTATCGTCACCACTGTGCCCGCCGGTCAGGCGTGCGCCGCTGCCGTTGTCCCACAGCGCATTGTTGCGGATCAGGCTGGAGCCGCGCTCGTATATCCCGGTGGTGTTGTCATACACCCGGTTGCCGGCGACCGTGCTGCTGCCGGTGTCGATGCCGGTGCTGTTGGCATAGACCGTGTTGTCGAGCAGCGTGCTGCTGCTGCCGCTGATTCCGGTGCTGTTGCCCCATACGGTGTTGCCTTGCGCCAACACATAGTACGCGGTGATGCCGGTGCTCGAACCCCACACCTGGTTGTCGCGGATCTCGCCGTCGTAATACACCTGGATCGCCGTGCTGCTGTCGTGCACCCGGTTGCGGCTGATCAGCGGGCCGTCATTGGCCTCGTCACCGGCGGTGTAGGTGTAAATACCGGTGGCCTGGTTGTACACATTGTTGTCGCTGATCACCAGGCGCGTGGTGTACTGCCCGTAGATGCCGGTGCCATTGCCGTTGTCGTGCACCGTGTTGCCGATGATGTGGCCGTCGTCGATGTTCTGCCCGACATGAATGCCGCCGCTGCTGTTGCCGCTGACCTCGCTATTCTCCAGCTTGAAGCGATGTGCGCCGCCGTTGTCATTGACGTACAGGCCGTATTGCCCGCCGGTCAGCGTGAGGTGCTGCAGGGTCACGTCGGTGACGCCGGCCAGTTGCACCACGTACTGCCCGCCGCTGCTGTTGGCGCGATTGAGCACTGTGGCGCCATTGACCGCGCCGCGAACGGTAACCCCGGAATCCTGTGCCGCGATCGCCAGGTTGGTGGTCAGCGTGTAGCTGCCCGCATCCACCAGCACCAGGTCGCCGGCCTTGAGGTCATAGGCGTTGAGCAATGCCTGCAGCGAGGCCATGGGCTTGTCGGCGGAGCGCCCGTCGTTGCTGTCGTCGCCGATGGCTGTCGCATACTCGTCGCCGCTGCGTGACGCGTCGTTGACGTAATAGATGGAGATGATACCGGTGACGTTGAAGGGCGCATCCGAAACATCCGTTACCGCCGGCGCGTCGATCGAGGAGACGCGCAGGGTGTAGCTGCCAGCGGGGAACAAGCCGCCTGCCACCAGCCAGTCGTACTCGCCGTCATTGGCTTCACTGGCCGCAATCGTGGTCCACAACGTGCCATTGCCGCTGGCTTCCAGCCTGACATTGCCGGTGAAGCCGGCGGAACGCCAGCGCAGCTTGGTGATTTCGTCCTGCGTCAGGGTCTCGCCACCGTTGGGGTTCATCACCCGCAGGTATTGGGTCGGGCTTAGCGATGCCAGCGCAGTATTGCCGTCGGCGCCGATGTTCACATAGTTGCCGTTGGGCGCGGGTTCATTGGCGAAAGGCTGGCCCAGCGCGCCGCTGTCAATCGCGGGCGAGGTGACGCTATGCTGCGTGAGCACGCCGGCCTCAAGCACCGGCAGGCCGGCGGCGCCCGTCACCGGCGCCAGCGAGCCGCCGTGGAAACTGCCATGCACGCTCTGCAAATGGAAGTCGTCGTCGCGTCCGTCAGCCAGCAGGCTGGAGTAGCCCAGGATCGCATCGGTGCCGTCGATATCGACGAACAGCGGATCGGTGTAATAGCTGTTGGAGTCGGTAAACGCCGCATTGCGCCACAGCGCCAGGCTGTTGCGGTTGACGCCCTGCCAGATGCCAACCGCGCCCTGAAACATGTTGAAGTCGGAGATGAATCCGTCTTGCGAATCGGCGTCGACGACAATCGCCGAACCGGTCAACGACCACAGGATGTTGTTGAGCAAAAGCACATTGTCGGCACTGCCGCCAATGCTGATGGCATTGCCGCTCGGCTGGAAGACGGTGTTGCCGATGAATTGCGCCGCGTTGCCGCCCTGCATGAGCACGCCCTGCGTGCTGTTGGCATAGATCAGGTTACTGCGCGCGATGCTGTTGTAGTAAAGATTCAGGCCGGTGGCATTGCTGTAGATGGTGTTGCCGGTGACGGTGCTGGAGCCGGCGTAGATGCCTTCAAGGGCGTTGGCATAGGCACGGTTGTCGCTCGCCGTGCCGCTCTGGATCTCGATGCCGCGCCGGTTGTAAAACGAGACGTTGCGCTGCGCTTCGCCGGACGAAACGTAGATACCGGTTTCGCTGTTGCCGCTGGCCAGGTTGCCGGCCACCAACACGTTGCTGTTGGCGTAAACACCGTAGCCGGTGTTGCCGGTGAAGCGGTTGCCAAGCCCGGCCGCCAGGTCGCTGCTGCCCACCAGCGCCTGCGTGGTGCCACCGGCGTAGAAGGTAAGCCCGCTGCCGATGTTGCCCTGGAACAGGTTCTCCTGCACTCGTGTCGCGCCGGTGTAGTACAGGTAGGCGCCGCCGGAGCGATTGCCGATGAATTCGCTTGCGCTCAGCGATCCGAGTGCGTTTTGCACAAACAGGCCGTAGCCCTGATTGGCCTGGCTGCTGATGGCCTCCAGACCGCCCAGAGGACCGACCACATACAAGCCGGTGCTGGCGTTGTTGCGCAAGTCCAGATGCGACCAGGTCGAAAGGGCCGACGACACTTCGGCGCGAATTCCTTCCTGGCTGTGGCCGGAAGCTTCGATGTAGTCCAGGTCCACGCTCTCGGAGCCGCCACCGACCAGAATGCCGCGCTGCGCGTCGATCAGGCGCAAATGGCCGATCGAGACAAAGTCGGTGTCCGACAGGTCGATCAGCGCCCACTGCTTCTCGCCGGTGACGATCGGGAACAGCGTGGCCACCCGGCCCGCGCCGGTGGGCCCGGTCATGAAGAAGCCTTCGTCGATGCCCAGCCCGCGGCTGACGCTGCCCGACAGCGCGATCGGGTCGATCAGCGGGTAGTTGCCGGTATCCACATACAGGTTGGCGCCGGCCTGCAGGTCGTAGACGCGGAACAGGTTGACCGGGTTGGGCTTGGGCGCATCGGCGCGCTTGCCGGTGTTGCGGTTGTCGCCGATTGCGTTCGGCGTGGTCTCGTCGCCCGCGTTGCTGGCATCGTCGACCCAATAGTCGAGACCATCCTCCGGCACGGTGAACGGTTCCTGGCTGCGGTCGAAGACGATCGGCAAGTCGACCAGCGCGACCTGCACGCGCAGGCCGGAGGTGCCGAAAGCGACGCCGCTGTTGCCCGGAATCCAGGTGAACTGCCCCGAATCCGGCGTGGCCGCGACGATATTGGCCACCCACTGCGGTCCCTCCGCGCCATCGCGATAGAGGTCGATGCGTACCGGCGAATCGTCGCTATTGCCGAAAGTCTCCCAGCGGATATTGATCGGCTTGAAGCGCTCCCAATCCATGTACAGGTCCGGCGAGCGCAAGTCGATGCGCGGTGTGCCGGCCACGGCCGGATCGACACTGTCATGACCATAGGCACCCAGATCGGGCGCCAGCGCTTCGCTTACCTTGTAGAGGAAAGCCTGGTCGAAGTAGCCGTCGGCATTGCCGCCGGCATCGCGGTTGGTCTTGTAGACGAACTCGACACTGCGTGTGCCGAAAGGCACATCGGCACGCTGGCCGACCAGTTCCCAACGGTTGGTGGTGCCGCTGGCCCGGGCCACCGCGGTCGCCAGCACATCGCCGCCGGCATCGCGGAAAATCAGCTGCACCTCGCCGCGGTCAGGCGGCGCTTCGGCGGCCATGCGCACCCGGCCGCCGAACAGCAGCTCGGTATCCTGGCTGTCGGCCTCGATAGCGGTCAACCCCAACTGCGCGAGGCTGAAGGTCTGGCGCGCGAAACCGCCTTCGACACTGCCGGCAAAAAAGTAGCTGCCGCCTTCATAGGCCGCCGGCGTGGCGCCGCGCAGCGCAGCGCCCAGGTTGGTTTCCCAGCCGGCGAGCGAACCTTCGAAGCCCGGATTGGCCAGCAGGTTCACATACGAAGGTGGCGTGCCGTTGTCCACCAGCGCATTGCCGCCATCGACTCCGGGCGAACTGAAGCGCTGCAGCGCCACCGGCTGCAACACGCGGAAGTCGTTGCCAAGCGGGCTTACGAAACGCGGTTCGGCCCAGCCCGGATTGACCACGGTGGCGCCGATCGAATGCAGGTCGAAACGCGCAAGATCGGCCTGCCAGTCGAGAATGTCGAAAAAGTCCTTGGCCCAGAAGCCGACCTTGCCGGAGCCGGAGGTGAACAGGTTGTTGTAATCGCTGTAGAAGTTGAAGCGGCTGTCGTTGGCCACGTAGATGTCGTAGCCTGCCATCGCCCACATCAGGTTGTTCTGGACCTCGACTTCCGACGAGCCACCCTGCACCCGCAGGTTGTCGCCCTGCGGCGCGTAAAAAGTGTTGTTGAAAATGCGCACATCGTTGCGGCCATCGATCAGCACGCCAAACCCGCTGTTGCGATAAAACAGGTTGTGCAGGATGCGCTGCTCGGAGGTGGCGGCAATCGCCGTGTCGTTGGCCGACAGGCGGTTGAACTGGATGGTGCCGCTGAAGTTTCCGATGCCGGTGGCATTGCCTTCGATCAGGTTAGCAAGCTCCAGGCTGTCGCCGCCAACGCGGCCGGAACCGGCCACGCCTGCCTGATTGTCGTGAATGTGCTGGTTTTGCACGCGCGCGTTGGTCAGCAACACGCCGGTCACGTTGCCGTAGATCTGGTTGGGCAGCGCACTGGCGTTGAAGAAGCCCAGAGCCTGCGCCGGATTGTCGATGCCTGAAGCCACGCCAATGGTGTTGCCGTGGATGCGGTTGGCCGACAGGTTGGCCGCAACCCCGTAGTTGACGCCGGTCACGGCGCCCTGGAAATCATTGCGCTCGATCGCGCCACCGAAGACCGCCAGGATGTCGAGTGCGACCGTGCGCGCGCTGATCACGTTGTCGGCGAAGACGCCGGTCGCGGCCTGCGCGATGCGCAGGCCCGCGGCATCACCGGTGATCCGGTTGTCGCGCACGTTCCAGGCACTGCCGCCGTCGATGCGCAAGGCGACGCCGCCGCTGATCTGGTTGAAGCGCAACAGCCAGTCACTGGCACCGGCACCCGCGACCACACCGCCGCTGATGCTCGAATGCACCACCTGGCCGCTGCTGCCGCCATTGATCGACAGCCCACCTTGAAGAGTCGATTCGCTGATCACGCTGCGCGCGGACAGCGTGACCGACCCGATGACGCTAAGGCGCTGCAGGGTCACGCCCTGCGCCCCCGCCTGCACCACCACATTGCCGGTGATGGTGGCGCCCGGGGCGCCCACGATCAGCACACCGGCATCCTGGGCGGCGACCGTGAAGCCGGCCTGCTCGCCCTGCACCACGATGATGTCGCCGGCGCCCAGGTCGTTGGCATCGAGCAGCGCCTGCACGGTCTGGCCGGGCTCGCCGTTGGCGATGCGCGTGATGCCGAAGGGAGACTGGGTGGCACGCAGCAGAACTTCCGGGTTGCCCGCCTGCGTTTCCTGCCAGGCGATCACCGGACGACCGCTGCCATCGACCGCCAGCGCCAGATCCTGCGCCAAGTCGGTGGTCAGGGACAGGCCCGGCACGCGCGCATCGCCGGCTACCTGTTCGATGAAACGGCTGCCGTTCCAGGCGCGCGCGAACAGGTTGTCGGGGCCGTTTTCCAGCGGCGTATTGACCCAAGCCAACTGCAGGGCGCCTCCGCCGGTAGCCAGTTGCGGCTGTGCCGGCCGGGTCGAGGTGGCAAACAGGTCGCGCACCGACAGAGCGCCGTTGCCACTGTATTGCGTGGCGATGATCGCCGCGCCCTGGTCGGAAAAAGCCTGCCAGGCGACGAACAAGTCGCTGCCCAGATAGGCCAGCGTGGGCTGCGCGTGATGGCCGGGCACCGCCTGCAGCGCAGCTGCGATGGCCGCGTTGCCGCTGGCGCCGGACAAGGTGTGCGAGCCGGCACGCCCGGCCCAGGTCCCCAGATTGGTCGGCGCGGTCGGAGACACCGAATACTCCGTGAAGTACACCTGCCGCACGCCGCCACCATCAAGCGCGGACCATCCCACCGCCACCTGATTGCCGCTAGCCACCAACGCCAGATCGCGCACATCATCAGGCATGCCGACCACTCCGCCGCCATTGACCGCGGCCTGCGCCCCCAGCGCCAGCCACTGCCCCCCCTGGAAGACGCTGACGAAAATACGCGCCTGCCCGCCGGCATCATCGGTCCAGGCCACCAACGGCCCGTAGTTGGAGATGGCGATGCGCGATTCGAGCGCATGGCCGGTATCGGAAATGCCGCCCAAGGTGAGCGAATCGCCCAGTGCGACCCATGCGTTGGCCAGCGCATCGAAACGCGCCACGCGGATTTCGCGCGCCCCGTCGAAACCCGTCTCGGTCCACGAGACAATCGGTTGCCCGTCACCGCCCAACACCACTGCAGGCTGCGTCGATGCGCCCGCCGAATTGCTGACACCGCCCTGGGCATCGCTGCCGCCCAGGCCCTGCCAGCCGCTGCCATCATGGCGCGCGACGTATATCTCGAAGTTGCCGACGCGGCTATCGGCCCAGACCACCACCTGGCCCAGCGTGCCGGCAGCGAGCGTCGGGTTCTGCGACAGGCCGACATCGCCGGATACGCCACGCCCCTGGGCGCTGCCGCCCAGATCGGCCCAGCGTCCGCCCTGATCGATCCCGGGTGGCAGGCTGCCGTCAGCGCGAGCACTGGTCAGCGGATCGACGACGGCCGTCGGTGCGGCAGTCGCGGTAAAGCCGCCAAAGCTGGCGCTGTCGCCGGCATTGCCGAAATTGACCATGTTCGATACACCACCGCCGGCCTCGACCATCGCCATGCCGGCCACAGCTTCGATCAGGTCGTCGCCACCCTCGCCGAACAGGATGTCGTTGCCGCCCTGACCGAACAACTGGTCGTTGCCGCTGCCGCTCTCGCCTGAGTTGCTGCCGAAATCGCCGTACAGCCAGTCCACGCCATTGTCGTCGCCGCTGGCGTCGATTGCGAAGCCATACAGGATGTCATGCTGCGCGCCGCCGACCAACTGGTCGTCACCGGCACCGCCTTCGAGCAGATCGTCGCCAGACCCGCCTTCAAGCAGGTCATCACCGGCGTCGCCACGCAGGGTATCGTTGCCGGCCAGGCCATACAGCCAGTCGCGCCCGGCGCCGCCCTCCATCAGGTCGGCGCCATCGTCCGATCCGGTCATGCGGTCATCGCCCGCGCCACCGCGCATCACCCCGCCCGTGCCGAAGCCGGCGAACATTTCGTCGTTGCCGGCATCCCCTGAAAGGGTGTCGACACCGAAGCCGCCGTCCAGCCAGTCGTCACCACCGTTGCCGGCGAGCGTATCGTCGCCCGATTCGCCATACAGGCGATCGCCGGCATTGTCGTCCGGGAACTGCTCCGATGTCGCGCCGCCGGCCACCGCGTGCCCGTACATCAGGTCGCGCCCACGGTTGCCGTACAGCGTGTCGGCGCCGCCCATGCCGTAGACGGTGTCGTCGCCGAAGCCGGCATCGACCCAGTCGTCGCCGCTGCCGGCATCGATCACATCGGCGCCGCCCAGGCCCCAGATGATGTCATTGCCGGTATCACCGAATATGCTGTCCCCCAGCGCCGGCAAGCCGCCGACGACAGGATCACGGCCGTCGTCGGAACCGAAGATGCGATCGTTGCCGGCACCACCGCGCAGGATGCCGCCGGCGCCGTCACCGGCCACGATCAGGTCGTCGCCAGCGCCACCACTGATCACATCCACACCGGCGCCGCCATACAGGTCGTCGTCGCCGGCACCGCCGCTGATGGTGTCGTCGCCGCCCTCGCCCGTGACCACCCAGTTGAGTGCCTGCAAACCGAGGTCGAGAGTGTCGTCGTCTTCCTCGCCGGTCAATTGCGGCCGGTCGCCAGAGACGCCGGCACCCACCGTTGCGGTACCACCGCCGCCATCGGCGCTGTGGTAGTCCACATGCAGGAACAGGCGCTCGCCAGCGGCGACCGTGCCGTCCAGCAAGAGATCATCGCCGGCCTGCAAGGCCACGCTGCCGCCGGCAATCACGCTGCGCCCGCTGGCCACCACGATGTCCTGCCCGTTGTCGCGGTTGTCGCGGCTGGACAGGCGGATGTTGCCGCCCCCGATGATCGCGCCCACGTAGAGGGTCTGCAAAACCTCGGTCAGATACGCATGGGTGGAGGCGTTGACATTGACTTGGCCAGCGCCTGAATGCGAGCTGTCGATCTCGACATCGTTGAAGAATGTGCCGGCCGCGCCGCCGGTGATGTTGAAAGTCAGCGTGTTGCCGGTCACGTCGGCACCGGCATCGGCGAAAAAATCGATCAGGCTGCCGGCCAGCACCGTGAGGTCGACATTGGCTTCATTGGAGGTCACCGCCGCCAGGTTGAGATCACCGGAAGTCTCGGTGAGGAAAATGCTGCCGTCGGCCAGCGCCGTCAGGGTACCGGCGGACGGATTCGAAGAGTCGATCTCGATGAAGTTGGAATCGAGGCCGATGCTGTGCTCTGCCAGCAGGTCGATGCTGATCGACTGGATGTCGGATGCCGCATCGGTGCCGAATTCGAGAATCGAGCCGCGCGGCGCGCGCATGGTGACGTTGTTGTTCTCGGCCACCACACGGTCGAACAGGATCGAGCCGGTATTGGAGGTGATCCGCACCGCACCGGCCTCTGCCACCACGTCGCGCGGCAGCGTGATGTCGTCGCGCGCGGTCATGCTGATGGCGCCACCGGCGGTGACCATGTTGGCAGTGAACATCGGCAGCATGGTCGCGGGATCCGCCGGCACCACATCGCGGATCTCGCCGGCCAGGGCTTCCATGCTCACGTTGGCGCCAGCGATTACGTGATCTTCATAGATCGAGCCCTGATTGCTGGTCAGACGCACGTCACCGGCAATCGCATAGACCGTGCTGGGCAGGGTGATGTTGTCGCGCGCGGTCATCACGACGTGGCGCCCGCCGACCGCCATGGCGGCGCTGTACACGGGCAAACGCACCGCGGCGAATGCCGGCAGCACATCACGAATCTCGCCGGCGAGCGCGCTCGCGATCAAGTCGTTGCCGGCAACCACATGGTCGGCGTAAATCGATGCCTGGGTGCTGGTGATGCGGGCGTCACCGCCGACGGCATACACCGTGCTCGGCAGCGTGATGTTGCCGTTGGTGGAAAGGGTGAGGTCGTCACCCGCCTCAAGCACATCGCGGCCGAAGAAGCTCATGATCGCAGCCGGCAACTGCGCGGCCACCGTGAGGTCGACAGCGGCCACGAACTTGCCGAAGCTGGCGGCGGATTCGATCGGCACGATACCCAGGCCGGAGCCAAATTCGAGCGCCGGGTTGCCCCTGCCGAAAATGCCGAGCGGATAGTCGATCGTAAGGCCGCCGCTGTCGGGGCGGAAATGGCTGACGTATTCGCGAATGCCGTGATTGATTCCCAGTGATGGCGCTTCGAGCTCGACTTCGACCCGGTAGCTGGCCGGCAGGTTGGCCAGATGCGTCTGCAGGCGCGCTTCCCGCAGCAGAAGGTCGAGGCTGCCGCCGGTGCTCATCTCGCCCAGGGTGAGCGGCATGGTGCCGACACCGTCTTCGCGCAGCAAGCCGCGCACGCCCAGCCAGGCCGAGCCGCCGGCGGTGAGATCGAGGTCGGTCGCGCGTCCGGCGCTTTGCACCAGCTCGACGTTGATGCGCAGTTGTGCGCTGCCGATGTCGTCATCGGCCGCCATGGTCAGGGTGTTGCTGCGAATGATCTGTTGAACACCGAGTGAACGAATCGCGCCGCTGGCGTTGCTGATGAGCGTGCTGCCGATCGGATTGTCGATCACGCCGTTCAGATCGAGATCGGGCTGGGCCACCGCATGGGTATTGGCGATGCGGATGTCGGTCGGGCCGAATGTGTGCGCGATGTCGAATTCGAACGGTGTGGCGCCGCCGCCCGCGCCATCGGGCGCCGGCACGTTGTCGACGAAAATCCGCACGTCCGGATTGACGCTGGTGTTGATCGGGAAAATGTCGTTCACCTCCATGTCCTTGGCGGAATGGTTGGTGAGCGTCACCGTGTCGAAACTGTGGCGGAAGGTAAAGGTGCCCTGCGAGCCGTTGATCTGGCCGGCACGCACGATGTTGACTGGCGGCGCGTCGATGGTGACCGAGTTGGCGAAGAAATAGGCGCTGCCCGGGTCGTTGTTGACGATGTCGCCCACCACCACGCGCCCGGCCTGGTTGTCGACGCTGACGTTTTCGGCGATGGCCACGTTGCCCAGCGCATCGACCACCAGCAGCGGCCCCGGGCCCGAGGTCAGGATGGCATCGGCATCCCAGTCGATGCGCCGGTCCCAGCCGAAAGTGAGACCGCTATCGGTGGTGCCGAAGGGGTCGACGCCCCACCATGAGCGATCCCAGCCGGCGCCGACATTGCGCGACCCGGTTTCCGCCCGCACATCGAGGCGATGGGTCTCAACCAGGGCATTGGCATCGGCCACCACATGCGAGAGGGTGTTCTGGCGCGAATATGAATCGGTATCGGTATCGCTGACAGCGGAGTCGGCGCGCGACTTGGCAAAGGTATAGGTGTCCAGGCCCTGGTGCATGGCGCGCAGGTTGACCGCATCGACACCGATGAGATGCGCACGGCCGTCGACATTGACCAGCGCCGCGGAATTGAGTGTGGCGTAAGAACCGGCATTCGGATTGGCGCCGGCCGCCGCCGCATAGGCATTCGAATTCACCCGCGCATGGGCCTCATCCACCCGGGCACTCAAATTGAGGTTGTCACCCGCACTCACCTGGGCATCGCTGCCGACCGTGGTGGTGGTGAACTGGGTCGCGTTGGACCCGGCCACCTGGCCCACCACCCACGACGCGTCGGCCTGGGAATCTGCGGCAAAGCCGGCACTCGAAGTGGTGGCCGACAGGTCGCCGTTGAATCGCGCCACGGCCGACACATCGACATCGCGTCCGCCGCGCACCACCGCGGCGCTGCCGATGCCGGCATTGGTCGCGTGATTGTGAATGGCGTGCGCATCGCTGTCCGAGGCGTTGACGAAGCCGCCGCCCTTGGAGTTGGCGCTGATGCTGGAGCCCTGGTCGCTTTGCGAGCTGATTGCCACGCTGCCACCGGCGATGATGCTGGCACCGTTGCCGACACTGGCGCTAACCGTCTGGGTGGTGCGCACATTGGATTCGGAATAGCCGACCGAAATGAAGGCACCGCCGACACTGCCGCCGGTGGCGCCGCCACGGGCGGTGGAATCCGCGCTGATGCCGATGTCGTTGCCGGCGTTCAGTTGCGCGCCGGCGCCGACTGTGGCGTTGACGCTTGCCACGATGTCGGTATCGGACTGCGAACCCTTGTCGCTGAATAGCAAGGCACCGGACGAGCCGCGGGCGCTGGCGGTCGAGACCCCATCGGCGGTGGCTCGGCCGACCAGGGTGGCAGCGCCGCCCGCGCCCAGCAACTCGTGCCCGCTGCCGCTGCCCTGGCTGGTCAGGTCGATCTGCAACTGGTGCTGGCCGGAGCCGCCGGCGCCCGAGATTTCGATGCCCTCGACACCGAGGCTGTGGCGCCCGCCGCTGCCGCTCAGGTCGATGGCGGCGCCGCCGGCGATTTCCGACAACTGCAGCTTGCCGGCATCGACCACCTTGGCGTAATAGGTGCGACCATCGATGAGCCCACCCGTGGCTACGGCGCCGGAGCGGTCGAGGATATGGCCGCTGATGGCTGACTCGCTGCTGTTTTCGATCGCCAATGCCGTACCGGCGGTGGCCTCGGCCGCGCTCGACGCCAGCTTGATGGTATTGGCGTCGACGCGAATCACGAAATAGCTCTGGTTGATCGAAAGTCCGGTGATCGCCGTCGGCGGCAAATTGGGGGTTTCGGTGATCAGGTCGCGGACCCGATAAATGACCTGGTCGCCGCTGTTGAAACCGTGCGCGGCGATGCTCAGGGTATCGTCGCCCGCGCTTTCCACCGCGCTGCCCTCGAACTCCTCGCGCCCGATCAGGCGATAGGTGATGGCCTGGTTGTTGGCAAAGCCGTGGCTGGCGATGCTGATGGTCTCGGCCACATTGTCGACGCCGGCGGCGTTGAAGGTGCGCGCCGCCTGGGTCGCCTGCAGGGCGGAGGCAGCCAGCTTGATGGTGAGAGCATCGATCACCCGCACGAAGTAGGACTGGCCGTCCACCAGGCCCGAGACCGAAGGATTGCCGGCGTTGCGATACAGCACCCGGTCACCCGAGCGGAAACCATGCTCGACGCTGAAGGTGATCACATCCTTGACGCCATCGGCGGCGGCGGCGTCGAACACCGAGCCCAGGCGCACGGTGTCGTCATCGATCGCAATGACCTGGTAGTTGCGCTCGCTGACCAGGCCGCCCACCGCGGTGTTGCCGCTGGCGCCCTTGAGATAAGTCACCGAGTCGCCGGTGAACAAGCCATGCGCGCCGACAAACGAAATGGTGTTGGCGGCGACATCGACCGCAGCGGCATCGAAGCGCCCGCTGGCCGTCGCACCGCTGTCGCCCTGCCTGGCGCTGATGGTGATGTTGCCGGCGGCGGTGATGCGCGCGCCGCCATTGACAACAGCACTCAAGTTGGGCTCGACCTCGACATCCGCGGTGGAGCGCGCGGACGACCCGGCACCGGCGGCACGCCCGGCGGCGTGGGCATCGCCTTCGGCCGCACCGGCGGCGCGTACCAGCACGTTGCCGCCGACGTTGATCACCGCGCCGCCGCCCACACTGGCGGCCACCACCGGCTTGACGCGTGCCTGCGGGTTGGAGCCGCTGCCCGACACCAGGCCGGCGCTGGCGGTGTCACCGCGCGCATAACCGCGCCCGCCGCCCAAGGCGTCGACGGTCAAGCCGGCGCCGCTGATGCTGGCATTGCCGACCGTGGCGCTACTGCTGCTGCTGGCCACGGCCTGCGCGTCGACCGCACCGAAGCCCACCAGCCCGTAGGCCTGGCCGTCGGCGCGCGCGTCGGCGGCATCACTGGTGGCACTGCGCACATCCACACTGCCATCGGCATTGATGCTGGCGCCATTGGCGATCGCCGCACTGACCGCGGCTTGCGAGAACGCATTGGCATCCGCACCGCTCAAGCCGGCCAAGGCGCCGGTGGTGGCTTCAGCGCGTGCGTTCACGCCCTGCGTGGCATCATGCGCCGCCTCGACCGTCACGCGCCCACCGGCATCGACCACGCCGCCCGCGCTGGCGGCAACCGTGGGCGCCACCCGCGCATTGGCGCGGCTGCCGCCTAAAGCGACACCGCCGTAAGACTCGGCCGATGCCGTGCTGTCGGCGCCGCCGGCGCTGCGTGCCGAAATTCGCACTTCACCGCCGGCCACGATCTGGCTGCCGCCGGCCGTGGCACTCAAGTTGCGCGCGACGATCGCGCTGGCATCGTTGGCACTGCCGGAAAACAGGCCACCCGCAGGCGCGGTGGTCAGGGTGGCGGCGGACTGGCTGGTGACCGCCTCGATCAGAACATCAGCGCCGGCGACGATGCCGGTGCCGGCCGCCACCGCGGTCGATTGCTGGTCCGCGCTGAAGGTATTGGCAAGCGCATTGGTAAGCACGCCGCCGGCGATCGCATCGCCGAGCGCCGCGCCGATGCCCGCCAGGCCACCTACCGACAGGCCGAAGGCGTCAGCGTTGGCCAGGTTGCCGGAACGCGAACTGATGCTGACGTTGCCGCTTTGCGCATTGAGGTCGGAGCCATTGCCACCGACCCGGGTGAGCATGTCGGCACTCGAGGTCGCGCTGGCCACCGAGCCGTTGCCGGAGAACAAGGCCCCGCCGCCCGAGGCATTGCTGCTGGCCTGCGCATTCTGCCCGGTGGCGCCAGCACCGTTGTGGTTGTGCTCGGCGACCACGGTGATATTGCGCCCGGCAGTGACGTCCGCCGCGCCGATGGTGGTGTCCATGTCGGGGCGCACACGCGCGGTTGCGACCGACCCGCCCATTTGAAAGCCGCCGACCGCAACGCCGCGGCCCTGGGCGGTGGCGTCGCCGGTGGAACGGTTGTACACACCGACATCGCGGCCGACGGTCAGGTTGCTGCCATCGCCGATGCCGGCGTTGATGATCGGCGTGACACTGGCGTTGGCCGTGTTGAGCTGGCCGGCCGACAGGCCGCCGGCGGCCGCATGCGAATCGGCACTGGCGATATTGTTGACGCGCGAGTCGACGTTGAAATCGCCGGACGCCCTGCCGCTGACTGCGCCTGTGACGGCATTGATGACGCCGCCGACGCTGGCTTCAGAAGCCGATCCGCCGATGCCGGCGACACCGAAGGCGGCGGCGTCAGCCAGGGCCACCGCGCGCCCGCCGGCCAGGGTTTCGAACTTGACCGTGCCGGTGACATCGAACGCGACGTTGGCGCCGGTGCTGTTCGACAGGTTGTAGTTGATGGCGGCGTCGGCATTGGTGCCGCTGCCGCCGATGATGCCGCCGGACGAGGCGCCCGCTGTGGCATTGGCCCCGCCGCTGTCTGCATTGCCGTCGTTGTGGCGCACCGCCAGGGTGACGTTGCCGAACGCGGTCTTGATGCGCGCACCGCTGCCCACGCTTACGGCCATGGTCGGGTTCAAGTCGACGTCGGCAACCGACTTGCCGGCACCGATAAGCGCGCCCAGCGTCAGGCCGCGCGCGGTACCAGTCGCCGACGTGCTGGCGTTCGCCAGCAGGGTGACGTCGGCCAGCACGTCGATATTGGCGTTGTTGCCGATGCTGGCATTGACCGTCGGCGTGACCTGGGCGCTGGCAAGCGCGGCTGTCAGCGCGCCGCCCACCAGGCCCTTGGCCGAGGCGCGTGCGCTGGCATCCGCGCTCTGGCCGGCGTCGGCGCTCACTGTCAGGCTGCCACCGCTGGCGTTGCCGGACAGGTTGGCTGTGGTGGCACCACCCGCATTGGCGGTCATTGAAACACCGCCTATGCCAACGGTCAGGCTGGCGGAAGCGGCATTGCCGCTGGCCAGCGCAAGGTTGCGCGCGTCGGCGCTGACGCGGGTGGCTCCAAAGCCGCCGGCCAGGCTCGCACCGCTCATGACCGTGGCGCTGGTGGTCGCCGCCGCGGTGGCGCTGGCGATCGCGCCATTGGCCGCCAGGCCAATGCTGCCGCCCGGGGCATCGGCATTGGCGCGCGCGTCTTCACCGTTCTGGTTGTGACGTGCGGCAACGGTCACGCCATTGCCTTGCAACGTGGTGCTGCCGCGTACCAGTGCGGCCACGTTGGGTGAAACTTCGGCGTTGGCAACCTGCACACCGACCCCTGCAAGGAGCCCGATGGTGACGCCCAGGGTATCGGCATCGGCATCGGCACTGGATACCGCTTCGATGGTGATCGTTCCGGAACTGGCGAGGCTGTGGCTACCGCTGACGCTGCCCGCAGTGCTCGCAACCGCGCCATTGGCGCGCGCGGTCGCCACCGCGCCATTCACACCGACCAGTCCGCCGCCGGCGGATTCGGCTTCGCTATCGGCGAAATTGCGCGCCTGCGCGCGCACCAGGATCGAATCGCTCGCAGCGACCCCGCCACCCATGATCGCGGAGGTCGAACCATTGGCGTTGGCTTCGGCGACGGTGGCACCGAGTGCAAAGCCGCCGATCGACAAGGCGTTGCCATCGGCGATCGCCTGATTGGAGCCGTAGGCGGTCACGCTGACGTTGCCGCCGGCATTGAAGGAAGATGCGCCGCCGACAATGCTGAGAACGTCCGCGTTGGCGTTGGCGGTCGGTACCGCGCCGTTGCCGGCGAATCCCAGTGCACCGCCGGAGGCACTGCTCACCGCCAGGGCCTGCTGCCCGGTCGCGGCCACGCCGTCATGGTTGTGGCGCGCCAGCACGTCGATGTTGCCGCCGGCGACTATCGCCGTGCCGTCACCTACGCCGGCTGTGATGTCGGGGCTCAGGGTGGCGCTGGCCAACGATCCGCCCACCGCGCCGGTCAGGCTGATGGCCTTGCCGCGTGCGTTGGCGGTCGCCGCGCCGCTGGCCAGATTGCTCACCAGGACGTCGCCGCCAACCGCGATGTTCGAACCGCTGCCGAGGATGCTGCTGACCACCGGCGTCACCGACGCGGTGGCGCGGTTGGTCTGGCCGGCGTAGACGCCAGCGGCGCTGGCCTTCGAATCCGCATCGGCGATCTGGTTGGCGATCACGTCGATCTTGAAGCTGCCACCGGCGCCACCGCCGACGCTGCCTGTGGCGGTATTGGCAACACCGCCGATGGTGGCACTGGTGATCGCCGCGCCAATGCCCAGCCCGCCGAAGCTGTTGGCATTGCCGTCGGCAATCGCGCGGCTGCCTACTTGGGTTTGCACCAGCACATTGCGGGCCGCGCTCAGGGTCACGCCGTTGCCGGTGGTGTTGTTCATGGCCAGCAGCATGGCGGCGTTGGCGTCGGCGCCGGCGCCGGACAGCGCCAGGCTGCCGGCCACCGCGGTGGCGTTGGCAATCGCGCCGCGCGTGCCCGAATCGCCACCGTTGTGGCGCATGGCCAGGGTGATGTCGCCGCTGCCCGCCGTGCGGGTGGTGATGCTGGCCCCTGCCCCGACGGTGGTGAACATGCTCGGATTGAGATCGACATCGGCCACCGAACCGCCGGCGGCGATGCCGCCGGCAAGCGATACACCGTGCGCGTTGCCGTCCGCCATGGTGTCGGCAGTCGACACCACCGATACGGCGTTGCGCACATCGATAATCGCGCCGGCGCCGATCGAGGCGCCTACCGTGGGCCTGACCATGCTGGTCGCCAATGCCGCCGTGCCGCCTGCCACCAGGCCGCCACCGGCCGCGGTGGCGTCGACATCGGCACGCTGCCGGGCATTGGCCAGTACATCCAGGCCGCTGCCGGTGACATCCGCGCCCATGTTGGCTTCGGTGCGGCCGCCAGAGATGCCGGTGGCCCACACGCCACCCACGCCGGCTACCAGGCCTACCGAGAACGCCTCGCCGGTGGATGTGACTTCGTTGTCCGCCAGGGCATGCACGGTGACCGCACCAGTCCCTGCGTGAATGGCCGTGGCCAGGCCGATGTCGATCACGGTATTGGCTTCGGCCCGACCATCGACCACCGTGCCGTTGAGCGCGCTGCCCAGGCCGCCGCCGGCCGCATCGGCTCGCGCCGTGACGTCTTCTCCAGCCTGGTTGTGCAGGGCGTTGATCGTCACCCCGCTGCCGGCATTGAGCGTGGTGGTGCCGCGTATGGTGGCGCTCACATCCGGCGACGCCTCGGCGATCGCCACCATGATGCCGGTGGCACCGACCACACCAATCGACAATCCCCTGGTGTCGGCATCGGCATCCGCGCTGGACAGCGCTTCCAGCGTGATCGCAGCGGCGCTGTTGAGCACATGCGTGCCTGTCACGCTGCCGATGATGGCGCTGACGTCACCGTTGGCACGCGCAATGGCGCTGGCGCCGTTGGTGGCCAACAGCCCGCCGCCGGCCGCGTCGGCTTGCGCATCGGCCAGGTTCTTCGCCTGCGCCCGCACCACGATGCTGTCGCTCTGGCTGACCGCGCCTCCCATGATCGCGCTGGTCGAACCGTTGGCGTTGGCCGTCGCCAGACTCCGGCCCAACGTCAATCCGCCGATGACCACGGTGTTGGCATCGGCGATCGCCTGGTTCGAGCCGTAAGCCATGACGCTCACGCCGCCCCCGGCATTGAAGCTTGAACCACTACCCACGCTGCTGATCACATCGGCATTGGCGTTGGCCGTCGGCACCACGCCATCACCGGCGAATCCCAGGCCGGCCGACGAACCCCTGCTCACCGCCAGGGCCTGCTGCCCGGTCGCGGCCACGCCGTCATGGTTGTGGCGCGCCAGCACGTCGATGTTGCCGCCGGCGACTATCGCCGTGCCGTCACCTACGCCGGCTGTGATGTCGGGGC
>Ga0335397_10001347_pt1 | contig 33385 bp, 26 predicted proteins | sample MAT04_FD_205740 | JGI IMG/M metagenome (GOLD analysis project Ga0335397, IMG submission 205740) | Freshwater microbial communities from Lake Fryxell liftoff mats and glacier meltwater in Antarctica - MAT-04 (spades assembly) (version 2) ... | reverse complement strand
GCGCCTCGTGGCGCGGGGCGCGCTGTCGCTCAGCACGCGCGCGGAAGAGCTCTTGGTCGACACCCGCGGCTCGGTGGGCGGGCAGGCGAGCCTCGAGCAGCTGCTCACCCACCGAAGCGGCCTCGCGGCGTGGGGAGGTCTGTACCTCGACGTCCCCCACGAGCCCGGCACCAGCGCGGCAAAGCGTTGGATGATCAGCGAGGCTAGTCGCCGGGTCGACGAGGGCCCCAAGCCTCGTGACGCCAGCGGCGCGCTGAAGCCGGTGTACAGCGATCTTGGGTACTTGGTCGCCGGCGAGATGATCGCGAAGGCGGGCGGTCGCGATCTCGCCAGCGTGGTGCACCAAGAGATCGTCGAGCCCCTGGGCCTCGATGACCGCGAGATCTTCTTCGCGCGGGCGCTGCCCCCCGAGCGCCACGCCGAGCTTCTCAAGAACGTCGCTGCGACCGAGCGCGACGACTGGCGTGGACGCCTGCTGCGAGGCGAGGTGCACGACGAGAACTGCTACGCGTTCGGCGGCGTGTCGGGACACGCGGGGCTCTTCGGGACCGCGCGCGCCGTGGCGAGGTTCGGTCGCGCCGTGCTCGACACCTCGCTGGGGGTCTCGACCTCGTGGCTCCCGCCAGCGATGATGAACGCCGCGCTGGCGCCGCGCCCCGGAGGCAGCAACCGCCTGGGGTTCGATGGCAAGAGCCCGGGGGAGAGCGCGGCCGGCAAGCGCACCAGCCCCGAGACGTTCGGCCACCTCGGCTTCACGGGCACGTCGCTCTTCTGCGATCCGGTGCACGACGTCGTCGCCGTGCTCCTCACCAACCGGGTCTGTCCCAGCCGGGCCAACCAGAAGATCAAGTTCTTCCGGCCCGCGCTGCACGACGGAGTGATGGCGATCTTGTTCCCCAACGCGTGATCGTCGGCGATCTCGCTAGAGGCGCATCAGCGCCGCGCCCCAGTTGAGGCCGGCGCCCAACGCCAAGAAGCAGATGAGCTCGCCCTTCTTCAAGCGGCCATCGCGGATCATCTCGTCGCAGAGGATCGGAATCGTCGCCGCCGACGTGTTGCCGTAGCGCGCGATGTTGCTCGGCACTTTGGCCTCGGGGACCTTGAGCGACTGGCGCACGCTCCCATTGATCCGATCGTTGGCCTGATGCGCCACGAACCAGTCGACCTGATCCAGGGTGACCTCGTGCTTGGCGCAGAGCTCGCGCACCACTTTGGGCAACAGCGTCACGGCGCTCTTGAAGAGCTCCTTGCCCTTCATGGTGGGGACGTGGCTGTCGATCGACGCGTTCCAGTAGTGGCGCTGCGTGAACATCCCACCGGGCACCCAGATCTGATCCATCCCGCGGCCATCGCTCTTGTTGATCGCACCGATGAGGCCGTGGCCCGCCACCTCGCTCTTGCGCAGCACCAGCGCGCCCGCGCCGTCTCCGAAGAGCACGGCGGTGCCGCGGTGCTTGCTCGCAAACTCCCACTCTTCTTCGGTGGGCTTGCGATCCGTCTCCTGCATCAGGACGTCCCAGGGCCAGGGCATGAAGCCGGCGTGGCACTCCGCGCCGACGATCAGCACCGTCTCCGCCGCGCCGGCGCTCACCAGGCCGTCGGCTAGCTGCAGCGCGAAGGGCATGGCCGCGCACTGCTGCCGGATGTCGAGCGCCGGCACCCCGGGGATCCCCAACTTCGCACCGAGCAGCGCGCCCGATCCGGGGAACGCGTGCTCCGGCGTCATCGTGCAGAACACGATGTAGTCGATGTCGCCCTTCTCGATCCCGGCGCTCAGGATCGCCTGCTCGGCCGCGGGGACGGCGATGTCGCTGACCCCCTCGCCCTCGGCCGCGTAGTGACGCTGCGCTATCCCGGACCGGGGCCGGATCCACTCATCCGAGGTGTCCATCACCCGAGAGAGCTCGTCGTTCAGGACGGGGCGACCGGGGACGTGGCGGCCGCTTCCGATGATGGTGATTCCAGGCACACGGCAGGGCTGTCACGTCCGAGCAGCCTCGGCCAGCCCTCAGACGTCAGGGACGGACGCGCGGTCCGGTCCGGTACGGCAGCTCGAACGCGTCGCCCTCGCAGCCCCCGATCACCGGCACGAAGCGCAGGGTGATGTTCTCTTCCGGCGGGATGGTGCCCCCAACGGTGAAGGGGTTGTCGATGGTCTCCTCGATCCGATTGTCGCCCACGGCGCCGGCGCGGACGGTCGCGACGTCGGCGACTCGGATGTCGTCGCCGCTGCCCACCAACGCTTGGATGTTCACCGTGATCGGCGCCGGGCTCTCACCGCAGGTCTCGAAGTCCACGGTGATGTCCACCGGCACGGTGGGATCCCCGAGGGGCACGTTGGGCGTGAAGGTGGCACTCACCACCGTCGACCACTCGTAGGGGTCGCACTCGAGCACCCGCTCGCCGCCGCAGCTGCGCGCGAAGTTGGTGTCGGGCGCGCACCCCGCGAGGGCGAGCGCGAGGAGGACGGTGAACGCGGAGGACTTGGCGAGGTATCCCATCGCCGTGAGGTGTACGTGATCTGCGCCTCGCGCGCCGCTCAGGTGCGCTGGCGGTAGGTCAGCGAGAAATACATCGGGACCGGCATCATCGGGCCCTGCTGGGTGGCCGAGACCGTCATCGTGGTGCCGTCCGCGGAGAGCTCGAACGTGTTCCAGCGATCGCCGAGCGAGGCATCGAAGAACTGCTCGAGGTGCCCGTCGCGGAAATACTGGCTGATGGTGACGTGACCTGTGCCCTCGATGTCGAAGTCGGTGGGCACGGCCGGGCTGGTCGTGTAGCTGAAGCGCTGATCGAAGCCGACGGTGATGTTCGAGCCGGGGAACGAGATGTCGAGCCGCTGATTCACCGGGGTGTTCGAGCGGAGCTGGTCTCGGGCGACGCTCTGCAGGAAGTAGTTCATCTCCGAGACGGTGCGCTCGATCCCTCGATCGATCACCGCCTGCGCTGCGGTCCGAGACACCGTCAAATGCCAGGCGCCTGTCAGCCCCGCCCGTAGCTCGGCTTCGGTCCGAACGGGTGCTGCCTGGGTCTCGGCCCGGCTGGGGAGGAGCGGCAGCAACGCCGCCAGCACCAAGAACAGAGAGACGGTGAGAGGGAGGCGCGAGCGCATGGGTGAGGGCCTAGACTGCCGGACCCCGGTAGGATCTTCAATCGCGCTCGATCACGGGCTCGCGCTCGGGCCTGCCCCGACTATGCTCGGCCCGCTCGAGGACCGGCGCCGCGAGTCGAGGAGTACGTTGAGCGAGGCCGAGATTCACCTGTACGCGACCTACGCCGAGCTGGCCTTGGCGGTGCTGACCTTCGCGTCGCTCTTCTTGATCACCGCGCCGTACGGACGACACGCCCGCAAGGGGTGGGGCCCGGAGGTGAACCAGCGCCTCGGCTGGGTGCTGATGGAGCTACCTGCGTGTGTGCTCTGGCTCGCGATCTTCTTCGCCGGGGAACACGCGCTAGAGGTCGCGCCGCTCTGCCTCATGGCGCTCTGGCAGGTCCACTACGTCAACCGAACCTTCATCTTTCCTCTGCGGATCAAGGCCGAAGGAAAGACCACGCCGGTCTCCATCGTGCTGACCGCCATCGTCTTCAACTCGCTGAACGCCTACATCAACGCGCGCTGGGTCTCGGAGCTGGGCAGCTATCCGGTGAGCTGGCTCAAAGATCCTCGCTTCATCCTCGGCGCGGTGCTCTTCTTGTCGGGCTTCGCCATCAACCAGCACGCCGACTGGGTGCTGATGAACCTGCGCAAGCCCGGGGAGACTGGCTACAAGATCCCCAAGGGCGGGCTCTACACGTTCATCACCTGCCCCAACTACTTCGGCGAGATCCTCGAGTGGACGGGTTTCGCCGTTGCGAGTTGGTCCCTCCCAGGGCTGGCGTTCGCGCTCTACACCACCGCGAACCTCGCCCCGCGCGCCCTGAGCCACCACAAGTGGTACCGCGAGAAGTTCGCCGACTACCCACCCGAGCGGCGCGCGCTCATCCCCTTCGTGATCTGAATCATGAGCAGCACCACCCTGAACGGCGCGCCCTCCACCGAGCGAAACTTCTACCTGGCGATAGCGATCGTCTCGGCGGCCGCCGTCGGGCTGCTCGCTTGGATCTTGATCCTTCGCTCTCCCCCGCCAGGTGACGCGGCCGCGCTGGCCTTCATGCCCGCGGTGAACGCTGCGATGAACGCGATGTCCGCGAGCTGCCTGGTGATGGGTTTCATCGCGATCCGAAGCAAGCGCATCGCCCTACACCGCGGCCTCATGCTCAGCGCGCTCGGCTTCTCGGCGCTCTTCTTGGTGGGCTACCTCGCCTACCACTTCGTCCACGGCGACACCCACTACCCCGAGGACGCGCCGCTCCGGACCTTCTATCTGTCGATGCTCGCCTCCCACGTGATCCTCTCGATCGTGTGCTTGCCGATGGTGCTCATCACGTTCGGCCTCGCGCTCCGAGGGCAGGTGCTTCGCCATCGCAAGATCGCGAAGTGGACCTTGCCCCTTTGGCTCTACGTCTCGGTCACCGGCGTCGCGGTCTTCGTGATGCTGCGCTCGGTGCTCTAGAGCTAGCCGCTCGCTAGTCGGTGGAGCGCGGCTCCATCGCGCCGCGGATGGCGCGCGCCATGACCGCGCGCTCGCCCGCCAGCAGCTCGGCGGCGAGCGTCTCGGCGGGGATAGCGATCGAGAACGACGCGCCGTTGTAGACGCCCCAGAGCATCCCGATGACCCGTCCCTGGTGATCGACCACGGGTCCACCCGAGCTGCCCGGCTCGGCCTCGGCGTCGAGCACCAAGCACTCACTGGTTCGGCCACAAGCCATCATCGAGAGCGGTGTGCCCGTCACCGTACCAGCGACCACGCCCTCGGAGGTGATGAAGGTCAGCCCGCCAGGATTCCCTCCGATCACCACCCGCTCGCCCCGCACCACACCGCCGGTGACGAACGGGAGGGAAGGCGCCGCGATCCCGCCGGGGACCTCGAGCAGCGCGAGATCGATCCGCGAAGAGACGTAGACGACGTTCGCCACCCTTCCTGTCCCATCCGAGAACTCGATCCAGAGCGCGCTCTCGCCTTCGACCACGTGCGCGTTCGTCACCACGTACTTGTTCGGTCCGAGCTCGGCTATCCACCCCGAGCCCACGTTCCCGTCCGTGCGATCGATGCGCACCAACGCGCGGACGCAGCGATCGTGGGCCACTCGCAGATCCACTCGGCTGCTCTGGGCATGTCCGCGTCCGCTCACTAGCGAGCACAAGAGCGCCACCGCTACCACCAGCAGCCAACGCGAGCCTGCGTTCCAGCGCCCTTGCACCACGGGCTTCGACGCACGAGCGCCGAGTCCTTTGGAAAGAATCTTCACCCTCTGCTCGCGTCGGCCTCCAGACATTCCGTGCCACACTCGCGCCATGCTCGAGGCCGCGCGCACCGAACTCCGCCGTCGTAGGTCTCGCCCCGCCGTCGCGGGGGTGACCGCACCGTCCCCGCCCGGCCTGCCGCTGGTGGGACACGCGGGCTTCTTGGTCCGCAATCGCCTGGAGCACCTGTTGAAGCTGACGGTCGAGCTGGGGGATGTGGTGCGCCTCGATCTTCCGGGGCTGACCGCGCACCTCTGCGCCCATCCCGATCACGTCGAGCGGGTGCTGGTGGGCGAGCACCGCCTCTTCACCAAGAAGACCCGGGGCTACGACAAGCTCCGCCAGTTCCTCGGCAACGGTCTGGTCACCAGCGAAGGCAGCTTCTGGATGCGTCAGCGTCGGATAGCTCAGCCTGCGTTCGCCAAGCGCCGCATTCAGGGCTTCGGCGACACGATGGTGCGCTGCACCGAGGACATGTTCGCGACGTGGGACCGCGCCGCACAGACGGGCGAGCTCCGCGACGTTCACGCCGACATGATGCACCTGACCCTGCGTATCGCGAGCCTGACCCTGCTCTCGAGCGACCCGAGCGCCAACGCCGACGCCATCGGCGGCGCGCTCGACGTGATGCTCCACGAGGCCAACGACCGCATCAACAGCCTGATCGACGTTCCCGATTGGCTGCCCACACGGCGGAACCGCCGCTACCACCTGGCGCGCAAGACCCTCGACGACATCGTGATGGGCATGATCGCGGATCGCCGGCGTGGCGAGGCCAAGGACGATCTCTTGCAGATGCTGCTCGAGGCGCGCGACGAGGAGACCGGCGAGGGGATGGACGACATCCAGCTCCGCGACGAGGCCATGACGATGTTCCTCGCGGGTCACGAGACCACCGCGAACGCGCTCACTTGGTCGCTGCTGCTGCTCAGTCGCTATCCCCAGACGGCGCGGAAGCTGGCGGACGAAGCAGGCGACGTGCTGGGCGATCGATCTGCGACGGCCGCCGATCTGCCCAAGCTGGAGCACGCGCGGCGCGCGCTCTCGGAATCGATGCGCCTCTATCCGCCGGTCTGGGTGATTGGCCGTTCGCCGAGCGAGGACGTGCGCTTCGACGGGTATCCCGTCCCGCGCGGCTCGCTGATCTTCATCTCGCCGTACGTGACCCAGCGTCATCCGAAGTTCTGGGAGGATCCCGAGGGCTTCGATCCCGACAGATTCGCGCCCGAGAAGCAGAAAGCGATGCATCGCTTTCAGTACTTCCCATTCTCCGCGGGCCCGCGGATGTGCATCGGGATGGGCTTTGCGATGATGGAGGGCCAGCTCCTGCTCGCCACGATGATGCGCCGCTACCGCTTCGATGTGCAGCCGGGCCACCCCATCGAGCCCGAGCCCCTGATCACCCTGCGCCCCAAGTACGGGCTCTCGGTGCGCGTTCATCGGCGGTGACAGCCAGCGCAGATCGACGCTTCGGGGTCTTCACCGCGAGCGGCTTGGTCGTCGCGAGCATGATCGGGACGGGGGTCTTCACCACCAGCGGGCCCCTCCTCGAGACCGTCGGCTCCCCCGCCGCGGTGCTGATGGTGTGGCTCGTCGGCGGGGTCGTCTCGCTCTGCGGCGCGCTCTCCTATGCCGAGATCGGCACCACTTATCCCGAGGCGGGCGGCGAGTACGCGATCCTCAAGCACGCGCTGCACCCCGCGATCGGATTTGCCGCGGGCGTCGTCTCGATCACGGCGGGCTTCGCGGCGCCGATCGCCGTCTGTTCGCTGGCGTTCTCGAGCTACCTCGCGACGGTCGTCCCCCATCTGCCCGAGATCCCGATCGCCATCGCGTTGGTGGTGGCCACCACTTTGCTGCACGCACAGCGCGCCGCGATGGGGACCGCAGCGCAGAACGCGCTGACCGTGCTGAAGATCGTCCTCGTCATCGTCCTCACGGTCGTGGGCCTGTTCGCGATCGATCCCTCGCGTCTAGAGAGCGCGAGCCTCGCCAGCGAGGTGGCGCGTCCCAGCTTCGGCCTGGGCGTGGTGCAGGTCTTCTTCGCCTATACCGGATGGAACGCGGCCGTGTACGTGGCGGGCGACTTGAAAGAGCCGGCTCGCACCCTTCCGCGCGCGCTCCTCTTCGGCACCGTGTTCGTCACCGCGATCTACCTGGCCCTGAACGCGACCTTCGTGCTCTCGGTGCCGATCGAGGCCGTGCGCGGCGAGGTAGCCATCGCCGAGCGTGTGATGTCGGCGCTCCACGGACCGCTGCTCGCCAAAGCGCTCGCAGTGGTGATCGCGCTGGGCCTCATCTCGACGGTCGGCGCGTTCGTCCTGAGCGGCACCCGGGTGTACCAGGCGATGGCGCTCGATGCGCCGCGGCTCGCGTTCTTGGGTCGGCAGCGCGGAAGTGACGCGCCCGCAACGGCGCTGGCCATCCAAGCGGGGCTGGCCATCGCGTTGATCCTCACCTCGTCTTTGCGCGAGCTGCTCGGCGCGGTGGGGATGGCCCTGTCGATCACCTCGGCCCTGACGGTGATCGCCGTCTTCGTCGAGCGCCGCCGAATGGCCCGGGCAGGTCAGCAGCCCGCGTTCAAGACGCCGGGCTATCCCTTCACCCCACTCCTCTATCTGGGCCTCCTCGCGTGGGTGGTGATCGGTGGGAGCCTCGAGTCACCGAGATTGCTCGTGTTTTCCGTGACTACGCTGGTGGTCGGGGGTCTGGGGTTTTTCGTCGTCAGGAGGAAAACAGAATGATTTCAGCATCATGTGACATGGTGGCGCAGCGCGCTGGGGTCTCGCGTCCCTTCCACGGCCTCGGTCCCTGAAATCCAGGGGCAAGCCCCAGCGGATCACGCGCGAATTGGAGCTTGTGTCCCTGGCCCGATGCCTGGCACGCTCGTCGCAATACGAGGTCCCAGATGAAGACGAACCGAAAGACGCGGCGGATGGGGAGCGAAGGCCTGAGTGGCCGGATCGCAGCCCTCTTCGATGGCGCGGCTGCGGTGGAAGCGATCGAGGGTGCCGGCGGACTGCCGCAGCGCTCCCGTTCGCTGGGAGAGCTCGCGCGTGAGTCGCGCGGAGCCATCTTCGTCGAATACGTCGCGCTCCTCTGCCTCGTAACTGTAGGCGGATCAGCAGCGGTGGTGACGCTCGGAGCGCCATTGGTGGCGCTAGCGAGGTTCACGCAGCTCGTGGTTGGCCTCCCAATTCCGTAAGAGGCTCTCTAGGGCCTCCGTGAGGAAGGCCATCCACAGGTTGCAGGTTTCGGGCTGGATCGAGAACGAGAACACAGGAGATCGAAATGACCAAGCTGACTGCCAACAAGTCCCGCCGCGTTCGTGAGCTTCTTTCGGATACCCGCGGTCTGTCGACCGTCGAGTACATCATCATCCTCTGCCTCATCGCCGTCGTCGGCTTCGCCATCTGGCAGAAGTTCGGTAGCACGGTGAAGACCAAGGTCCGCGGCGCGGATGGCGTGGTCAACGGCCTCCCCACCTCCAGCTCGTCGTGAGCCGGGGCTGATCGAGGCGAGGCTGGCTTCAGCCTAGCGTTCGGTCCGGCCAAAAGGAGCGCCGCCTTCCCAGGGGAGGCGGCGCTCTTTTTTTCTCTCGTGCTTCTGCCTTCTGTTCACACCTCACCCGAGGAGCGACCCGACAGCATGGAATTCGGTTTCGAGATGCTGAGCATCGAGCCGAGCCGAGCGCTCGCTCCGTACGTGTTTCTGCTCGCGTTGGTGCTGACCGCGATCGCCGCGTGGACCGACTGGCGGGGCGGACACATCTCGAACTACCTGACCTTGCCTCCGGTGGTCCTCGGGCCGATCGCCTACGGTCTGGCCTTCGGTCTCAACGGTTTCCTGGGCTCGATCTTCGCGATCGTGCTCTGCGGTCTCGGTCCCTACCTGGTCTTCCGGATCGGTGGGATGGCGGGTGGCGACGTGAAGCTCTTCGCAGCGCTGGCGGCGATCTGCGGACCGAACCTGGCGCTCGAGGCCCAGTTCTTCGCGTTGGTGGTCGCCGCGATCTACGCGCTTGGTCGGCTCACTTGGGACGGCAAGCTCTTCCGCACCCTGAGCAACGTGGTCTTCATCATGCTCAATCCCCTGCTGCCGAAGCGCTGGCGCCGCGGGATGTCCAACGAGTTGATGGAGCGCCTTCGGCTCGGTGGGGCCATCTTCGCGGGCGTCTTCTTCGCGATCCTGGGTCGCTACCAGGTCGCTCTCTTCGGGCTGGCGGCATGACATCCGCTACCAGCTTGCTCCTTGACTGCTTCCTCCTTGACCCGCTTCGTCCCTGTCTGGGACCCTCGTCGGTACGCACCGGAGAACGCTCATGAACAAGCAACGCACGTCCGGAAGCTCCTCGAAGTCTCGCTCGCTCTTGCGCGATCGCAGCGGCGCCGTGTACGTCGAGTTCCTCCTCGCCTTCGTGCCGCTCTTCTTCTTGTTCCTCGGCATGATCCAGATGGGCATGGTCTACGCCTGCGATCTGGTGGTGCGGCACGCGGCGGTGACCGCAGCGCGCGCGGCCGCGGTGGTCATCGACGACAACCCCAATCGCTACAGCGGCGATGCGCGGCGTCGCTTCGAGACCGACGGCAACCAGCGCGACACCATCATCCGCACCGTCATCGAGACCGTCCTCGGAGGGGGTTCGCCCCGCTCGCGTCCGCCGCGGATCGACAGCGAGCGCTACTCGGCCATCCACTCGGCGGCCTCGCTTCCGTTGCTGCCCTTCGCGCCGCCGGTGAACATGCTCTGGCGTTCGCCCGACGACGAGAACGTGATGAACGCGATCGGCACCATCCCCGAGGGCCGTGCGGCGTTCGGTCTGGTTTACAACGAGGCGGGCCTCGCGGTGTCCTTCCCCAACGAGCCGGTCGCGCGGGACTTTCGCTCCGAGTGGCCGCGCCCCAACGATGAGGGCGCGTTCAGCGGAACCGATGGTCAGGTCACGGCCCGGGTCACCTACCTCTTTCATTGCGCGGTGCCTCTCGCCAACCGGCTGATGTGTGAGGATCTCTTCGCCATCGCCTACGGCGTCGATGTTGGCCGGGTGGCAGCGATCACCAGCGCGTTCGCGCGTGGCGACCTGGACTGGGTTCAGTTTCAGGAGGAGCTCAACGGTCTGCGCATGAGCCGTGAACGCCTCGAGGCGTGGCAGCCCCGCACCGAAGAGCTTCAGGGTGCAGGCGGCGAGGTGGGGATCGACCTGCTCGGCGCGATGGCGGGCATCTCCGCCGTCTTTGGTGGCCCGGCGCCTCGCTTCTTCCCCATCCAGCGCGAAGCGACCATGCCCCTTCAAGCCGCGAACTACTGCTACCGCGACGAGAGCGGCGACTGTTGGGACCAGGAGCTGGACTGAGGCGCGAGGCGCGCATCGGCGCTCCTCGAACGAGTCCCGTCCTCGAACGAGTCCTCGAAACGAATCGAGCCCACCGGCAGCGCTGGTGGGCTCGATGCATTTCAGGAATGCATTCCAGGACGCCTGCGAGGAATCAGTGCGGGATGACGCCGCCGAACCATGCAGCCGCGGCGCCCGCGCCCGCCAAGACCAAGAGCACCATGAGGTAGAGCGCTGCGTTCGAGCTCTTCGGCTTGTCTGCGACGGGCGCCACCTCGGAGGGGGGCGCGACCTTCTTGTCGCTCGCGGCTCTAGGGAGTTCGGTCCTTCCGGTGGTCGCGCGTCCTTCGAGCTGGCTGGCGAGATCGACGGAGTCGTCGACCCCGCTCTCGCGCCACCCTCCTCCGTCGCCGGTGAGCTGATCCGCCAGCGAGGCGGCGCCGGCCCCTTGGACCTCTTGGTCCTGGGAGAACCAGTCGGCGGGGTTCTCGAAGAGCCCGGCGTCGAGCGGCATCGCGCCTTCACCGGGGCGATCCGGGGAGCTGGGTCCGAGCGGGCTCGACATGTCATCAAGCGAGGTGAAGCGGAAGAGCTCCTCCTGGATCAGCCGATCGATGATCGAGGGCTCGGCGGCGCGCGCTGCTTTTGCGGCCGCCGACTTCGCGTCCGACACCGCCTTCACGAGGCGCCCCAGATCCTGCGAGGTCACCTTCAGCTTGTGCGCGAAGAGATACCCCGCGAGCGCGTCCTGAAACTCCAGCGCGGTCTGATAGCGGGCCGAGAGATCTTTCTCGAGAGCCTTGCCCAGCACCCGCTCGAGCTCGGCGTCGACTTCGGGGTTGATGCGCGAGAGGCTCGGCACCTGCGCCTGCTGGACCAGCTTCACCGTGGCGAAGTCGGTCTCGCCCAGGAAGAGTCGTCGACCTGCGAGCATCTCCCAGAGCAAGATCCCCAGCGCGAAGACGTCGGTGCGGGCATCGACCGGCTGACCGAGCGCGGCCTCGGGGGAGAGGTAGCTGAACTTGCCCTTCACCACGCCGGGATCGGTCTTCTCCAGCTGGGTCGTTGCCTTCGCGAGACCGAAGTCCGTGACCTTCACCTCGCCGCGTTTGCTCAAGAGCAAGTTGGGCGGCGAGACGTCCCGATGGACGATGTTGAGCAGCTTGCCGTCGTCGTCGGTGAGGTCGTGCGCAAAGGCCAAGCCCTTGCACGCCTCCATCGTGATGAAGATCGATTCCTTCAGCCCGACGCGTTTTCCCTGCTGCCGGTAGTGCTCGATGATGGCTTTGAGGTTGCAGCCATCCACGAACTCCATGACGATGAAGAACGTGTTGTCGGCGGCTCCGATGTCGAAGACCGTGACGATGTTCGCGTGGTTCAGGCGGGCGCCGAGACGGGCCTCGTCCAGGAACATCGCGATGAAGTTCCGGTTCTGCGCGAGGTGCGGCAAGACCCGCTTGATCGCCACCTGCTTCTTGAAGCCTTGGACGGAGGCTTGTTCACCCTTGAACACCTCCGCCATGCCGCCGGCTTCGAGGCGCTCGATGACGCGGTATCTCTGCTCGGCCATGGGAGCGCGATGATAGAGAGGCCGCCCGGATCCAGCAAGGATGTGGTTCCACCCCGATTGGAGATGGGAGGTCCGTGGCGCTTGACGGGAGCGGCCCACGCGGATTGACTCGCGCCGTGGCTGGCTCGATCAAGATAGCTCCATCGATCCTCTCCGCTGATTTTGCCCGTCTGGGCCAGGAGGTGGAGGCCGTCGTCGCGGCAGGGGCCGACTGGATACACGTGGACGTGATGGACGGCCGCTTCGTCCCGAACCTCACCATCGGTCCGCCGGTGGTTCAGGCCCTCCGCCGGGTGACGAAGGTGCCGCTCGATGTGCACCTGATGATCGTGGAGCCCGAGCGCTACATCGATGTGTTCGCCGAGGCGGGTGCGGACGGGATCACGGTGCACGCCGAGGCCACCACGCACCTGCACCGGACGTTGCAAGCCATCCGCGCAGCGGGAAAGAAGGCCGGCGTCTCCCTCAACCCCCACACCAGCGAGCACTGCCTCGAGTACGTGCTGGAGCAGACCGATCTGGTGCTGGTGATGAGCGTGAACCCTGGCTTCGGCGGCCAAGCGTTCATCCCCGAGGTGCTGCCGAAGATCGAGCGCATCCGCGCGATGATCGAGAAGCGAGGCCTGGATGTTCGGCTCGAGGTCGACGGCGGCATCAAGGTGGGCACCGCGCGATCGGTGGTGAGCGCGGGCGCCGATGTGTTGGTCGCCGGCAACGCGGTGTTCGCCGGCGGCGACTACGCCACAGCTATCGCGGCGCTGAAGAAGGACGCGGGGGAATGAGCACCGATCCGGGCGAGAAGCCGGCGCTGACCACCATCTTCGCGGATGAGCGGGCCCACAAGAGGCGCCTCAAGAAGGCGCGTTTGGTGGTGGTGGAGGGCCCCGACAAGGGCAAGGACCTGGCGATCGAGCGCGAGCGGGTGACAGTCGGGCGCAGCGTGATCTGCGATCTGGTGCTCGGCGACAAGGCGGTCTCGGGCACCCACTTCGAGGTGATCGCGAGCGAGCGGGGCTTTCTCCTTCGGGATCTGGACTCGAGGAACGGGACCTTCGCGGGCGATCTCAAAGTCCGCGAGGTGTGGATCAAGCCAGGCACGGTCATCCGGGCGGGGCAGTCGCACGTTCGCTTCGAGACCGCGGAGGGATCGATCGACATCGAGCTCTCCGACAAGGACAGATTCCACGAGCTGATCGGCGCATCGGTGAAGATGCGCGAGATCTTCGCCATCCTCGAGAAGGCCTCGCCCACCGAGCTCACGATGTTGGTGCGCGGTGAGACCGGCACCGGCAAGGAGCTGGTGGCGCGCGCCATCCACCGGAGCTCGCGGCGCGCGAGCGGACCGTTGGTGGTCCAAGACTGCAGCGCGATCCCTCAGAACCTCGTCGAGAGCACGCTCTTCGGACACGAGCGCGGAGCCTTCACCGGCGCGACTGATCGTCAGCGGGGGAGCTTCGAGCAGGCCGATGGAGGGACGATCTTCCTCGACGAGCTCGGCGAGCTCGATCTCGCGCTTCAGCCGAAGCTGCTGCGGGTGCTGGAGAACCGGGAGATCAAGCGGGTGGGTGGCGACAGGCCCATCCCGGTGAACGTGCGGGTGATCGCCGCGACCAACCGCGATCTGCGTCAGATGGTCAACGAAGGGAAGTTCCGCGAGGACCTCTACTACCGCCTGTCCGTCGTCGCGATCGAGCTGCCGCCCCTTCGGGAGCGCCCCGAGGATGTGCCGTTGATCGTCGAGCACCTGCTCGAGGACATCGCGGGCCGACAGGGCGCGCGCAGCCGCTTCACCGTCGAGGCTTCGGCGATGGCGCGTCTGAGGGGCTATCCGTGGCCGGGCAACGTCCGCGAGCTGAAGAACACGGTGGAGCGTGCCGCTTCGTTGGCCGACAGCGCCGAGCTGACCGTGCGCGATCTGATGCCGAGTTCCCAGAAGACCCCGCAAGTGATGGTGCGCGGCGCGAACCCAGAGCAGTACGTCGAGGAAGGGCTCCCATTCAAGGAGGCCAAGCAGAAGGTGCTCGACGTGTTCGAGGCCGCGTACCTCAAGGCGCTGCTCGACAAGCACGGGGGCAACGTGACCCGCAGCGCGAATGCCGCCGGGCTGACCCGCTATCATCTGCGCGAGCTGGCCAAGCGCTACGGCATCCGCGACGGCGGCGAGTGAGCCGTGAGCGGCGGGTACGACTACGACGTGATCGTCTTGGGCGGCGGGCCGGGCGGGTCACTGGTCGCGGCGCTGTGTCGTCGACAAGATCCTGATCGCCGCGTCCTGGTCCTGGAGCGGGCCAAGTTTCCCCGCCACCACGTCGGCGAGTCTTGCAGCCCTGGATGGGCGCCCATTCTCGAGCGGGCGGGCGTACTCGAGAAGCTCCACGCGAGCGACGTCATCCGAAAGGCCGGTGTGCTCTTTCATTGGGGAGAGGCGGACGGCGAGACGTGGACTGCGGACTTCCGAGACCGCTCGGGGCACGGCGTGCGCGCTGGGAGCTTTCAAGTCGACCGCGCGCAGTTCGATCAGCTGCTCTTGGAGAACGCTCGCGAGCACGGCGCCGAAGTTCGAGAAGAGGTGACGGTTCGAGGCGTCGAGCGCCTCTCGCCGAATGGATTTCGGGTCCGCTTTCAGGACGCTGCCGGCGCCTCCGGATCGAGCACGGCGAGCTACGTCATCGATGCGAGCGGCCAAGCGAGGCTGCTCTCGAGGTTCTTCGCGCTGCCCGTCGTGCCGTACGACGACATGAACAACTACGCTGTCTTCGGGTACTGGAAGGGCTCGAAGATCGCGGCGTTCGACGGCCCTCTGATCCACGAGCGCGAGCGCTGGACGTACATCGCGGCAGCGCCCGATGGGTGGCTCTGGCACATCCCGACGGCGCCCGATCTGGTGAGCGTGGGGCTGGTGACCGATGCCGAGACGCTGCGTGCGATGCCAGGACAGCCGGGCGAAGCGCTCGAGGCGCTCTATCTGCGCAACGTCCGTTCGGCCGAGCGGGTTCGCTCTCTTCTAGAGGACGCAGAGCTGGTGCAGCACCCGCTCGCCCCGAGCATGCTCATGACCGCGCGCGATTGGGCGTACCACGTCGAGCAGACGTGCGGCCCGGGCTACTTCCTCGTGGGGGACGCCGCTGCGTTCATCGATCCTATCCTCTCGAGCGGGCTCACGATCACCGCGCACGGTGCGGCGTTGGCCGCGAACGCGCTGCACTCGATCTGGAACGATCCCGCGCTCGACGTCGAGCTGCTCCGCGAGAGCTACACCCAGGCGTACCAGGACATGGCGAGCACCTACCATCGGCTCGCGCGCATCTGGTACTCGCGGAACTTCAAGTGTGAGACCTGGCACTGGGAAGCGAAGCGGCAGCGCCTCCGCACCGGCCGCCACCCTGCGGACGAATCGGCGGACGAGGCGTTCCTCGAGCAGTGCATGGGGACGTTTGCGAACCCGATCGAGGGCTCGTTCGGGGTCGCCGACTTCGACGATCGGGGCGGGGCCCAGCCGACCGGACGAGTGATTCGCGATCACCTCTTTCCCCGATCGAGAGAGGCGCGGACCGATGCGCCGCAGAAGCACGACCGAGCCCGCGAGGCGCTCGATGTGAGCGCGCTCTCGCGTTTTCGTGAGCTCTTGCCCGCGCGGGTCTCCCTTCGTGGTGCGGCGTACCGCGAGGCGGAGAGCTACTTCACGGATCGGCACACCGAGCGCTGGCGTCGGGTGCGCTACGCGGAGATCACCGACCAACACACACGCGACCGGTTCGAGCGGGTAGTGTTCCCTGCGGCCAACGTGGTGCCCCTGCTCGCGGAGGCGTCATCACTCGCGCTTGCCGCGCGCCGATTCTGTCACGACACGGAGCCGGGCTCGAGCGCCCACCACACCCAGGCTCGTCTGGTGCAGAGCCAGATCTTGCAGCTCGATCTCCTCGGTCTGCTCGCCATCGAAAGTCCGGCCGAGCAGCCGTCAGTGGGCTGGCCCGCGCCGCTACAGGCGATCGGAGAGGCGCCGCTGGAGGTCTCGGTGGATCTGCTCGGTGAGTCGATCGAGGTGCTCGTGGGTCAGGACCGCGTGGTGCTGACGGCGTTCCCCTCTCGCGCCCGACATCGACCGTTCGCGTCTACCGAGACGACCGCGTTCGCGTACCGAGGCGCGGGCGCAGACGCGCGCCCGATGGTGGAGCGCTTGGTCTTCGCCTACCGCGCGTGGGAGGCGCGACAGCCCGAGGCGGCGCGGGTGTTCTGGTCGCGCTCGTTTCTGCTCGCGGGCTCGAAGACGACGCTGGGCCCTGCCACCTGACCGCGAACGAGGCGTGTTAGTCTGCGCTGCTGGACATGCGGCCCAGCTTCCACGACCCCGACGTGATCGCGGTGCGCGCCGCCGCGAAGCGCCGAATCGTCGAGCTGCTGATCGGAGCGAGCGAGCTGCCCTCGGCGCTTTCGGCGCAAGGGCTGCAGCTGATCGGGGTTCAGCCTGAGGGCTCGGACGCGGTGCTCGAGATCGGCACACCCCAGCTCTTGGCCACCCTGAGGGCACGTCCTCTTGGCGAGGGCGCCCTCGTCGATGGCCTCGTCACCACGCTGCGCAAGCGCAGCCCGGGCCAGCGGATAGCGATCGACGTCGAGCTCCGCAGCCCCAACGGCAGACCTCACTTCGAAGCCCTCACGTCGATGGCGCGCCGCATCGAGGCGGACGTGGGTGCGGACGCGCTCGGCGAGGTGCGCTCGCTCCTGGGCGAGCTCCGACGCATGCCGTCCGACCGAGAGCTCGATGTGTACCGTTTCGCGGTCGCGGGCATCGAAGGTCAGATGGCGATGATCCGCACGGGCCTGCGGTGCAATCAAGACTGCACGTTCTGCTGGCAGTCCCGAGAGTGGATGGACTTTCCACCGGCGCAGATCCTCACCTGGATCGACGACTTCCGTGCAGCGGGCTTTACCGATCTGGTGATCTCCGGGGGCGAGCCGACCCTCGATCGATCGCTGCCGGACTACATCCGGCACGCCAAGTCGATCGGATTTCAGAAAGTTGGGATCGAGTCGAACGCGATCCAGATGGCCAAGGAAGGGTTCGCGCAGCGCTTACACGCAGCCGGACTCGACTGCGCGTTGGTGTCGCTGCACAGCCCCGACGCCGCCGTGTCGGACGCCGAGACGCGCGCTCCGGGCACCCACGTGCGAACGGTTGTGGGCATTCGGAACCTCCTCGATGCCGGCGTCGAGGTGATCCTCAACGTGCTCATGACGCCTCGAACGCTGCCCACGCTGCATGCGTGGCCCGGGTTCGCCGCGAGCCACTTCGGCGGCACGTCCCTCTTGCGCCAGATCATCTTCTCCATTCCCTGCAAGCCATTCGACACGGCACTTGCCGCCGACGTGGTGCCCGACCCCTACGAGGTGATGGCCGTGCTGCCCGGCGTCATCGAAGAGGCCCTTCGATACGGCCTTCCCGTGAACGGCCTCGAGATGCCGTGTGGTCCGCCGATGTGTGCGTTCGGCGCGGATGCCCGGGTGGCCACGCTCGCGCCGCTGCCTGCGCCCATCGACTTTCGAGCCCACGTCGCAGCGTGCGAGCCCTGCTGTGCGCGACCCTTCTGTTTCGGGCCGCGCAAAGAGCAGATCGAGCTCTTCGGAGAGGCGTGGGTCACCCCGATTCGATCCCTTCCAGGAGATGTGTCGCGGACCGTCGTGCCGCAGCGGCCGCCCAGCGTCGCGCCGACACTCGACCCAGTTCGAGAAGAGAAGCTGGCAGAGGCTGACGCGGCACGCTCGATGACGAGCACCCATGAGCCGAAGCCCGCGATCGACGAGCGGGTCACATCGCAGAACCTGGCGGTCGCGCGTGAGGTGTTGGCGCCCCTCTTCGACCCGCTCGCGCAGCGCGCGCTGACGGTGTCGCGGCTGCTCGCCGATCCCCGCGAGCCCTCGGTGTCCTTCGAGCTCTCGAGCGGCGGCGCGTCGATCGAGGTGCGCCTCCGTCCCCGCGATGAGAAGGGCAAAGCGTACCTTCGCACGCCGAGTTTCGACGTGTCGTATCGGAGCGACGTCCACGATCGGCAGCACCGGCCGCTGACCCCCGCGCTCAAGTCGGCGCTCGCGCTCCTCAAGCGAGCACTCGAGCTCACCGACCGGGGCGGCCATCGGCTCGAGCAACCAGTGAACTCGTCGTCCCAAACGATCGCGTCGCGGTCGTTGCCGGTGATCGGGTCAGGGCAGCACGCGTCGGAGCGGCGCGACGAGGGACCTAAAAAGGACGTCCTCAACCACCGCTGGGACCGCGCCGTCTTCGACGCGGCGGTCGAGCCCGCCTTCGCTGCGGCCGCGGACAGAGACTGGGTCGTCTTGATGATCAAGCAGGGATGCGAGCAGCACTGCGTGTTCTGTCCCGTGGCCGACAAGGACAAGACCAACAGCCGGTGGAGCGAGATCCGTCCGAGCGAGCAGCTCGAGGACACCGTTCATCAGCTGCGTCGCGCCCGATCGCTCGGCGCCGTTCACGTCTCCATCGGCGCCAACGAGCCGCTGAGCTTTCCCTTCATCTTCGAGGCGCTCGAGGAGGCGAGCGCGCTGGGGTTCGAGCGGATCAACCTCCAGTCGACGGCGCTGCCCCTGAGCGACCGCGCGATGGCCGAGCGCCTCAGCAAGCTCGATCGCGTCGAGCTGTCGATACCCATCTATGGCGCGACCGCGGCCGAGCACGAGGCCATCACCCACACCCCGGGCAGCTTCGAGCGGCTCTGCACGGCCATCGATCACCTCGTGGCGCTCGGTGCGCCTCGCTTCCGCCTGCAGACGTTGGCCCTCGCGAGCACCTTCGATCGCATCGAGGCCCTCGAGGACTTCGTGAAGGAGCGCTTCGGCACGGCATTGTTCGTCGCTCCGCTCCGCGCGAACCGGGTGGGAGAGCGAGAGCACCTGGGCGATGCCGCTCGGCTCGCAGACGTTCGAGCGCTGGCGCATCGCCGGCCCGCGCTGAAGATGACCGAGTTTCCTCTCTGCGTGCTCGGACCCGTGCAGCGCGCTCGTCTCAGGGTCGATCGCCTAGCGACGAGCACCATCAACCTGTGGGCGTTGGGCCTGGAGCAGCCCGAAGATCCAACGATCGTTCGCGATCGCACCTACGGCTTTGGGGACGCGTGCGCGCAGTGCAGCGTGCGAAGCGAGTGTCCCGGGTTCTTGCGTCCCTACCTCGATCGATACGGCGCTGGCGAAGCCGTGCCGCAGACGCCCAGCCCCGACTGAGTCCGCACTCGAGTCGCGAGCTCAGTCCCGAGTGAGGCGGATAGGCTCCCGCTCGCGGCTCGCGCGGGCTGCGGCCATCGCGATACGGCACCACAGCACCGAGGGTGGGAGCTCGGCCTCGATCGAGCGGTACTGACCGAGCGCCGCGTCTCGATCGGAGCGCACGACCTGGATGGTGAAGCCGCTGCGCTCAGCGGCGGTGCGGAGCTCGGACGCTTCGCTTGCAGCGAGCGCGCGGCGCAGGTCGAGGGTCAGGATGGAGGGAGGGGTCGCGCTCGGTCGCGGCAATGCCGCGATCGCAGCGATCGCGGTGTCGAGCACGTCGACCTCGATGACCGGACCTCTGTGCGGCGCGGTCGATGGCAGGTCGCTCTCGCTCTCGAGGGGCGCGGGGTCCAAGAGAAACGCGAGCAGATGAGCCGCCGACGCCCGCGCTCCTTTGCACCGTGACCACAGGCCCCCGTCGCTGCGTGTCGCGATGCCTGCCTCACGAAGGCACCCGAACTCGTCGCCGAAGAAGCTCTCCAGCGGCGCGTGAAACATCACTTCGAAATCGTGCTCGGAGAGCCGCCCTCGGCACAGTCGGTCGACCGCGAAGAACGCTCGCTCGTAGCGCATCGAGAGCGGGCGGATCAGGGGCGGCGGTGGTTTGTCCGCGAGCCAACCGTCGATCCACCCATCCAGCGACGAGCCCGAGGTGTAGTAGCTGCCGCCGTGCTGATGGCCGAGCACGCCGTGCCCGAGGGTGAGCACCGAGGCCGGGCCGATCATGTCGGATTGGAAGTACCCGCGCGCCGTCATCGTCGGGTCCCACACGTACTGGGTGCCGTACCCCGCCGTGCGCAGTCGCTCCTTGGGGAGCGTCGGGGGCCGCAGCGCAAAGATCCGCTCGTCGGCCGCGAGCAACATCGCATCGACCGTGTGTTGCTCCTCGAGCGTGGGCACATAGCCATACGCCGCGAGCGGGGAGCTCTCGGCGAGATAGCGGTTCACGCTCATCGATGTCGGCTCGAGGGTGAGCGCGAGCTCGACCGAGCGGGTGAACGAGCTCACCGTCTCGTGCGGCAGACCCGCGAGCAGATCGATGTTCACCTCCGCGATGCCCGCTTCCTTCGCGGCGGCGATGGCGGCCCTCACCTTGGCCTCGGTCTGATCGTCCCGCTGCACCGCACGCAGGGCCGTCTCGTCGAAGGTCTCGACCCCGAAGCTCACGCGACCCACCCCGTGACGTACCAGCACGTCGAGCTTGTCGCGGGTGGTCGTGGTGGGATGGGCCTCGATGCCCATGGGTGCTCCTGCTCGCAGCGAGAAGTGCGCGCGGATCTGGGTGAGGAGCCCATCGAGCTCGTCGGCGGTCAGTAGGGTCGGCGTCCCGCCGCCGATGTGTACGGTGTCGATGGACAGAGGAGCAACGAGCGGTGCCATCGCGGCCATCTCGCGCTCGAGCGCCCGAAGGTAGCGCCGAATGCGCTCGCGGCCCCCACTGGGACGGGACGCGAGAAGACAGTAGCCGCACACCCGAGCGCAGAACGGCAGGTGCACGTAGAGCACCAGATCGCGCACGAGCTTGCCCTCGCTTGCGAGCGCGGCGAGCCGTCGCCACGCCGCGTGGTGTACCTCGACGTCCAGCGGGCGGAACACCATGCCCAAGACGTCGCGCAGGGGATCGGGGCTTCCGTCCACCGCATCGATCGCCGCCTTCAGGCGCGTCGGCAGGGTCACGTCGCGCGTTGTATCACCTCGGCGCGGCGAGGACCTCGGGCGTTCGCTGGGCGCGGTTCGGACGCAGCGGCGAGTCCGCTATGATCCCGCGGTGAGCTTGGTCGCCCTCAGGAGCCGCACCCCTCGGCGGATAGCTTTCGTCATCCCGTACGGCACGCGGGACGAAGGGTTCTTTCCGGACACCCTCGCGATGCTGCTCGCAGGGCGGGCCGCTGCGTCGGGACACCACGTGCTCGGGGCTCGCGTCTTCTACGACGGCGGTGACCCGCACAAGGACGATCGGGTGCGCGAGCGGCTGCGTGCGTTTCTCGTCGCGTCGCGCCCCGAGCTCGTGGTGACCGAGCGCCTCTTCGATCCCGCGCCGCTGCGCCGGGCCGCGGATGAAGTCGGCGCGTCGATCGCCCTTCTGTCGTGGGGCGACAACGAGGGCATCGACGAGGCCGACTTCGTGATCGGCGCGCACCCCGGGCTGGACCGAACCCGGCGCACCCAGCGCTCCCCGTCGGCAGGCGAGATCGTCGTCGCGTTCGAAGCCCTGATTGGCGCGGGACTCGATCCCGCGCGTTCGATCCCAGGGGTCTCGGTGAGGGACGGTGAGGGCTGGACGCACGGGCCCGACGCTACCTCCGCTGGGCTGCCGCGACCGATCGCGCCCTACACGACGTGGGAGGTGATAGCGGAAGGCGAGGTGCCTGCGCGCCGGCGGGTCTTCTTGTTCGGCAACGCCGGCTGTCCTTACGCGCGTGCCACCAAAGACGAGGCGCACTACGCGGGCCTCGATCTCGATCAACCGGGTCTCTCGCGCCTCGGCTGCGCGTTCTGTCAGGCGGGCGGCGACTACCAGAAGCGCGCGGATGCCGAGGTCATCGGCGAGCTCTTGGACCAAGCGTTCGCGCTGGGGCGAGCGTTCCCCGACGCACGCGAGCGGGTGCTCATCGATCAGATGCCGATCCGCTATCTGGCGCCGTTGCTCGAGGAGGCGCACGCCCGCGGTCTCTCTCCGGGACGTTGGCTCTTCGCGGCGCGGCCCGACACCTTCGTGCGCGAGCGCGAGCGGCTCGAAGGGGCCGTTCTCGTGGCGGAGCGCACCGGGCAGGCACTCGATCTCTACCTCTCGGGCTTCGAGTCGTTCTCCGATACGGAGCTCGCTCGCTACAACAAAGGTGTCACTCGCGCCGATCTCTTGGGCTCGATCGCGTCGATGCGCTCGCTCGCCGCAGCGCACCCGACGGCGTTCACCTACGCTCGCGCCCGAGGGCACAGCCTGATTCTGTGGAGCCCGTGGACTGGCCTCGGCGATCTCGACGCGAACGTCGAGACCTTCCGGCAGCAGGGCGTGGGCGAACTCTTCGACGACGCCGTTCGAAACCGGGTCCGCCTCTATCCCGGGCTGCCCATCACCCTCGCTGCCGACCGAGACGGCGCGCTCGACTCGGGCTGGGACGAAGCGGGTGAAGGCGCGGCGCGCCTCAAGGGCTACGCGGTCGAGCTGCCATGGCGCTTCCTCGATGCGCGCACCGCGCTCGCGCGACGCGTGACCACGATGCTCCGCACGGAGCTCCCGGGACCCGCTGAGATCGACCACCTCGCGGCCGCTGTCGACTACGCCCGCGTGGCGGAGCGCCTCGAGACGGTGGACATGGTCGGCCTCACCGCCGCCGTGCGAGCGCTCCGAGCGTGCCTGGCGAGGCTCGCGCCAGCCCGGACCGAGGCGGCGACCGTGGTGAGCTTCGCGGGGGGCTGCAACTCCGGCTGCGCCACCTGCGTGAATCGGGAGCGCTGGCTGCCCGACGATGAGCCCTCGATAGCGTCCCGGGTGGACGAGGCGCGCGCGCGCGCTGGCGCGATCGTCCTCGCCGGTCGTGAACCCACCGTGCATCCCGCGTTCTTGAAGCTCGTGGCCCGGGCATCCCAGGGCGGGCGCACCGTCGGCGTCGTGACCAACGGCCGGCGGTTCGCGGTGCCCCGCTTCGCCGAGGCCGCCCATCGAGCGGGTCTGCGTGCAGCCAGCGTGAAGCTCTTCGCGACCGACGCCGAGGCATCTGACGAGATCCAGCGGGTCCCCGGCGCGCATGCCCAGGCGTGCGAGGGAGCGCGCGCGCTGGCCAGACATCTCCCCGCGCTCGAGCTCCGGGTGCCGCTGAGCGCGCGATCGATCGGGGGCTTGCCTGCGATGGCGTCGCTGGCTGTACAGCTCGGCATTCTGCGGATCCGGATCGAGGTCGGCCTCGACGCGCTCGAGCTCCATCGGATCCAGGACGCGATCGTCGCCATCGAGACGTTGAAGGGCGCGGCCGATGAGCGCGGGGTGCTGCTGATCGCCAGCCCGCTCGAGCAGGGCACCCGAGCGTTTCGCGATCTGCCCCGTGCCCCCGCGCCGCTGGACGCGCGGGCGACGTGAGCACGCCCTCGATGTTCGAGCTGCAGCTCGGTCAGCTATGCAACGACCGCTGCGTCTTCTGCATCAGCGGTCGCATCACCCGAGCGGGCGAGGCCCGCTTGCTCCCTTTCGAGCCGCTCGCCGCGCGCATGAGGCAGGCGCGCGCCGAGGGCCGCACTGCGCTCACCTTCCTCGGGGGCGAGCCCACGATCCAGCCGCACTTCTTGGAGCTCACCCGGCTGGCCGTGGCGCTGGGGTTCTCCCCCATCGTGGTGTTCACCAACGGGAGCAAAGCCGGACGTACGGATCTCATCGAGCAGGTGATCGAGACCGGAGGTCGCATCGAGTGGCGCTTCTCGTTTCAGGGGGCGACGGAAGAAGCCCACGAGCGGACCACGGAGCGGAGAGGATCGTGGCGTCAGCTCATCGAGGCGGTGTCGCGAGCGAGCGAGCGAGGTCAGCGCATCTCGGTGAACACCTGCGTGGTGGCGCAGAACCACGCGTCGCTCGGGTCGTTTGGACTGACCCTTGCGCCCTTCGACGTCGTTCAGCTGCACATCGACATGATCCATCCGGAGGACACGGGTGATCTGTCGCTCGAGGAGCTGCGGCCGATGATGGTCCGCTACACCGAGGTCGCGCCGCACCTCCGGGCGATGATCGCGAGCTTGCCAGCGGGCTTCGACGTGAACGTGGGCAACGTGCCGCCCTGCATCGCGCCCGATCTCTCGCCGTGGATCCACCACGGGGGGCCCCCCACCGAGACCTCGCAGGTGAGCGACTTCGGGCTGCCCGTGCTCCAGCCTTCACGCGACAAGTACGTGTTCAAGGAGCGCAAGAAGCTCAAGGTGGAGGGCTGCGCGCGCTGCGTCTTCGATGGTCGCTGCAGCGGGCTGTTCCCCGAGTACGCGGAGATCTTCGGGACTGGCGAGCTGTCGCCCATCGAAGCAGAACCAGGTCCGTTCGATCCGGTGGTGATCGACGCAGTGGATCGTGCGCTCATCGAGGTGCAAGGTCGGCGAGAGGGCACGCTGCTGGAAGTCGACGGTGCGCCATTGGTGCTGCGACCTCCCCGATCCGCGGACGCGCACGCGGGCTACGACCTCGCGTCGATCCGGGTGTCCTCTCCTTCGCCTTCGAGCGCCGACGCGCTCGCTCGACTGGATGCGGCGCTGCGGGTGGCGGGCTTTCGGGCGGTGCACCCACCCGGCGATGATGCGCAGTCGCCCGCACCGGCCCGCATCGCCGCTGCGCTCGCGCGCTGGCGCGGGGCCGCGCCGTTCGGACCGCTGACGTGGGAGCACACTCGCATACGGGACGGAGCGCTCTCGGTCGGGCTCTCGCTGGGCACCCACCGATTCGAGGCGTGGGTCGACGAACGGACCAGCGGCTACCGAGTGCTGGGGGAATCGAAGCCCTCTACCGCCATCGCTGGGGGACTCCGCAAGCTCGCGTCGTCGCTGCGCGCGCGCTGACCGCCCGTCAGTAGCCTGGACCTGCGGGGGCGTGGGCCCAGACCCAGTGCTCGGCGCCCTCGGTGCGGACCAGATCCCCGTCACCGAGCACGCGCTCGACGAGCACCCCACGCTCGCGCAGCAAGGTCACCAAGTTTCCATCGCCGAGGAGGTGGCCAAGGCCCACGGCGACGAACGCGCCGCCTGCTTCGAGCTCCGGCAACAGACGCGCGAGCCATGTCTGGTTGCGCACCTCGAACGTCGCGTGGCGCTCATCGGCGCTCATCTCGCTCAAGATCGCCAGCACCTCCGCCTCGTCCCACGACAGGTACGCTCGTCGCAGGCGCCGCGCTGCATCGCGCGCGACGTCGGGCTCGTCCACGACCTCCCGCAACGCCGCGATGGCGCTCGGCCTGCGGAACGTGGAGAGCGCGGCGACCGCCTCTTCGGGTGTCTCCAGCGCGACGAACGGCACACCCGCATCGATCGCCCAGTCGAAGATCCAGCGGTCCAGATGCGTGGGTGAGGCGGTGCCGGGCACCCGATCCCATCCGTCGTCGTCGGCCTCGACCTCGGCCATGCGCACGTGACGCATGTACACCGCGAGCATGCCCAGCGGCGCGCGTCGGATCTGCATCGGACTCGCGACGTACGAGAGCTCGTCGGTGAGGCGCCGCCAGGTTGCGCGTGGCAGCGCCCGGTCTACCCCCACGACGCGGGTTCGCCGTGCGCTCCGCGGCGGGTCGCGAAAGTAGCGCTGGACCTCGCGCAGATCGATCTCCATCACCACGGTCCGGGCGCCGAGCATCGCCGCGTCGAGCGGCGGCGGGACCGCGCGCAGAAAGTCGACGCCCACATGCATCGTGCCGAGCAGATACGAGGGCTCGACCCCGGGTAGCGCTACCCGGTAGAGCCACGCGCGAGGTGCGTGAGGGGCCACGTCGAGCGCGGGTGCATCATCGGGCGCGATGGCGGCCGATGCGAAGCTCGCGGGCACCTCAGCCCGCACCGTCGGCCGTGCGAGCGTCGCGGGCGCGAGCGTCGCCGACGCACACCCCGAGAGCAGCACCCAGCCCAGCCAGCACGGCGGTCGCACAGGGCGTGCGACAACGGCGCGAGGCAAAGGTTCTCTCGTCCGCGGACTTGGGATGGCGCGGCGCGATTCGATGTCGCTCACGGTCGCTCGGCGCGCTCGAGGTCGAGGCCGCTCGCTTCGCGGTGATCGGAGAAGAGGGAGCACGCTTCGCCCAGCCCTTCGAGCATCAGGCCATCGAGCCTCAGGAGAGGTGCGACGGTGATGCGCCGAATGTCGGGAGACCGGACGTTCGGGGTGAGCTCCAGCGCGTCGAGCACGCTCAGGCCCTCGGCGAGGGTGCCCTCGGCGGCGATGGCGATCACCCGCCCCGAGCGGGTGATCGCGTGCAGCCTCGTCGCGAGCTCGGTCCATGCGCCCGGGCCGCTCCCGAGCGAAATGCGAACCGCAGACGCGATCGCAAAGCTGAGAGGGCAGCGGGGATCACATGGCGCGTGAGAGATGAGGGTGAGCGCGCCGTTGAGCCACAGCATCTCCGGAGGGAGCGGTGCATGAAGTGGCGGCGGCAGGCGCTCGGCAAATAGCGAGGTGTCGCTTCGAGCGCGCGCCGCCACGAACCTACGGACGCAGCAGGGGGGATAGCCGAGAAGCGCACCCATCTGCGAGGCGGCCGCTTCCCACTGCGGCGAAGGACGCTCCACGTGAGGCTCGAGCGCGCACGCCGTCTCGAGCACCGAGGCGTCGTCCGATGCCAACACCACGACGCGGTCTTCATCGGCCGGGATCGACCGGCACGAGAGACCATTCGATGCGAGCCAGCGCTCATCCTCCGCGCGCGCTGGATCGCTCGCCAGCCACTCGCGTCGGATCAGTCGCCGAAGACCCAGCGCCAGCCCGGTGAGCTCGGCGTCGAACGGCCAGAGGGGGGCGCCACCCGCGCCGCTGCGCATCGACGGGGGCCAGTGAGGCACGCGCTGATCGTCGAACGTCGCGCGCAGCACCGCGAGCGGTCCGCCTTCGGCGACGAGGGCGAGGAGACCGTCGAGGCCCCGCTCGAGCGCGCGCTGCAGGGCCGCGATGTCGGGCGCCAGATTGAGTGGGATCACGCCCTCGACGTGGGTGATGCCGAAGTCGCCCGCACGCAGATAGACGCGGCGCGAGCGCTGAGGATCGGCGAACAGGCGCAGCGTGACGCTGTCTGCGCCGCGCCGCAGCCGGAGATGCGTCGTCGCGCCTTCGATGAAGAACTGACGATGGGTCATCAGCGCTGCCGAAGGAATGCTTCGTGCGCGACGAGGGCCTCGCCGTGCGGGAGGCTGCGCGCGATCAGGTCTTCGCGGGCGCGTGCGATCGCCTCCCAGGCTGCTCTGTCTCGGCGGGGGCCCAGCAGCCGAGTGGGCACGCCCTGCCCGAGCAGCAAGCAGTCGTACGCGAACGGACCGAAGCCCGGCGCATGGAAGTGCGCCCGCTCTAGGAGCTGACGATCGGCGCGCATCGACATCGGCGCGCAGTCCGCGAAGTGCTCGAGGATGGCCTCGTTGCCTACCAGATCGCACTCGGCGCGGGCCCAACGCCACAGCGGCGTCTCGAGCCGCTGGTTGAACCGGTAATGGACGGCGAGGAACGCACGCACACCGTCCCACGCACGGCCGATCTCTTCGTTGAGCAGCCGTCGCGCCGGCTCGCGCCCTGGTCCAAACGGCCACCCGTCCAGGAGCGCGTCGAGCTGGTAGGCCAACATGTGAAGCGCCGTCGACTCGAGGGGCTCGACGAAGGCATAGGCGTTGCCCAGCGCCACGACGTTGTAGGCGAGGAAATCGCGGTGCCGGCCGGAGCGAAATCGGACGAGCGCCAGATCCTCGATGCCGGGCGCGCTCGCGCGGAGCTCGCGCTCGGCTCCGTCATCATCGAGGAACGACGACGCGTACACGTAGCCGACGTGGTTCTCTTCGCGCAGGGGGATGGTCCAGCGCCACCCGGCGGACATGGTGCGGGCCTCGGTGTACGGGGGGCCGGTGGATCCGGTGCGAACGACACCGTGGAGCGCGCGGTCGGTGCATAGCGAGCTCGAGTACGAGCGGAACGGGACCTCGAGCGCACCTCCCAAGAGCAGCGAACGAAAGCCGCTGCAGTCGACGTAGAGGTCGTACTCGAGAGTCCGTCCGTCGTCGCTTCTGAGCGCTTGGATACCGCCGTCGGCGCCGCGATCGACGGTGGCGATCGACGCGGACACGAACTGGATGCGGCCCGCGGCCCACTGCCGGAGCGCGGCGAGCAACGCGCGGTTGTCGAGGTGGTAGGCGTGGTTGGTCTCGGCGACCCGTGACACGAGCGCGCCGTCCTCGCGGTAGACGGGTCCCTTGCTGGCGGCCATCCACGCGCTTCCGTTCGACTGGCGCTGGGGGGCGCCGTCGAAGAACCAGGCGTCGAGCACGTCGTCGCCTTCGAAGGGAAACGGGAACGACGTACCGTCTTTGCCCCAGTGAAACTGGATGCCGAGCTTGAGCGTGGGCCGAACGGCGCGAAAGAGTTCGGTGGGATCGATGCGAAGTCGTCGATGGAGGAACTGCGCGAGGGCGGGGGTGGTGCTCTCGCCGACTCCGATCGCGGGGATCTTGGGCGACTCGATCAGCGACACCTTCAAGCCGCGGGGATCGCGCGCCAACGCCAGCGCGGCCAAGAGGCCTGCGCTGCCGCCGCCCACGATTCCTACGGTCCGGATCGGTCGCTCGTCGGGGTAGATGCCGGAGCCGTAGCGAGCACCTTGTGCCGAGCGAGCCATCGCACGCGAGTGTAGTCAGCCGACTCTGAAATTGCTTCTACGTCCGGAGCCTGGCCCGACCCCTGGCGCCGTCACCTGCTACCATCGGCCGATGCAGCTGCCGGACTTGAAATGACCCAGATCATCGCGGTCGTCTTCGGCCTCTCGTTCTTGGTGATCGTGCACGAGCTGGGGCACTACCTCGTGGCGCGCGCGTACGGGATGCGGGTGCTGCGGTTTTCGATTGGTCTTGGGCCACCCATCGCCAAGTGGCAGCCCAAGGGCAGCCCCACGATCTTCCAGGTCGCGGCCATCCCGTTCCTCGCCTACGTGCAGATCGATGGGATGAACCCGTTCGAGGACATCGATCGCAGCGACCCTGCGCTCTTCCCCAACAAGAGCGCGACCGCGCGGATCGCCGTTCTCTTCGCGGGCTCGGCGTTCAACTACATCGCGGCCTCCATCCTGGTCTTCTTGATGGTGGCGTTCGGCGGCCTCGAGCGACCCGACGTCGCGGTGGTCGGTGAGGTGACCGAGGGGCTCGCCGCAGCCGATGCGGGGCTCTTGCCCGGCGACATCATCGAGACCGGCAACGGCACCGCGATGCGCAGCATCGGCGACGTGGCGCGGCTGGCGCGTGAGCGCGTCGATCAGCCCACCGAGCTCGGCATCCGCCGGGGCGAAGAGCTCATCATGGTGACCGTCACCCCGCGCTTGGTGCCGGTCGAGGGCGCCGAGCCGCAGCCCCGCATCGGTATCGTCGCAGGTCACATCTACGAGGACGTGAGCCTGGGTCGCGCGGCCAGCACCGCGCTGATCTTCCCCGCGATGTTCGTGGTGCTCCAGGTCAGCGGCATCGTCGATCTCATCCGGCATCCGCGGGCCGATGGCCTGCAGTCGGTGGTCGACATGGGCGCGACCATGGCCGAGACCGTCGAGCGCGGCTGGCGCGACTACATGGGCCTGATCGTGATGATCTCCATCGCGCTCGCGGTCTTCAATCTCTTGCCCGTGCCTGCGCTCGACGGGGGTCGGATCATGTTCGTCCTCTACGAGGCGATCACCCGCCGCCGACCCAACGAGCGCTTCGAGGCGGTGGTGCACACCGTGGGCTTGTTGCTCTTGCTGGGTCTGGTCTTCGTGGTGAACGCGCGGAGCATCTGGGTTCGGTATTTGGCGCCCGAGGAAGCGCCCGCGGTGACCGAGCCGCCTGACGCACCTCCAGCGACCTCGAGCTCGGCGCCGATCTCCACAACCGTGCCTGCGGCGCCGGCCGTTCCTCCATCCCCTGCACCTGAACCCAGCGCGCCCGAGGCCACGGAATGAGCGAGCACGACTACGTCCTGAAGAACGGCACCGTGATCGACGGAAGCGGCGGCGCCCCGCAGCGAGCGGACGTCGCGATCGCCGGCGGGCAGATCAGCGCGGTGGGTCAGAACCTCGGCACCAGCAAGCAAGAGATCGACGCGACGGGGTGCATCGTCACCCCAGGTTTTGTCGATATCCACTGCCACTACGACGGACAGGCGACCTGGGACCAGGACATGCTCCCCAGCTCGGTGCACGGAGTGACCACCGCGGTGATGGGCAATTGCGGCGTGGGCTTCGCGCCCGTTCGGCCCCACGATCACGCGCGCTTGATCCGCTTGATGGAGGGTGTCGAGGACATCCCCGGCGCCGCGCTCGCAGAAGGCATCAAGTGGCGCTGGGAGACCTTTTCCGAGTACCTCGAGGCTGTCGATCGGATGCCCCACACCATCGATCTCGGGCTCTTGGTGCCGCACGATCCGCTGCGCCTCTACGTGATGGGCGATCGTGCCGAAGATGTAGAAGAGGCCACCGAGGCCGACGTGGAGGCGATGCGCGCGCTCTTGGTGAGCTCGCTCGATGCGGGCGCGCTGGGCTTCTCAACCGGACGCAGCGACAACCACCGGACAGCCGACGGGCGCGCGACCCCCGCGTCCGAAGCGACCGGGCGTGAGCTCGAGGGCCTGGGCCGCGCGTTCGCCGGCCGAGGTAAGGGCGTGCTCTCGGCGGTCTCCGACTTCGACATGGACCGGGGGCCCAAGCACTTCGATCGGGAGTTCGATCTCCTCGAGGGGATGGCGGTCGCGGCAGGACGGCCGCTGTCTCTCTCGACCTTGCAGCGCGATGTGGAGCCCGAACAGTACCGCCGCATCTTCGATCGCATCGAGAAGGCCAACGCCAAGGGCATCGCGATGCGGGCCCAGGTCGCGCCGCGGGGCATCGGCGTCATCATTGGTCTCGAGGCGACGTTCCATCCCTTCATCGGGTATCCGTCCTACAAGGCCATCAGCCACCTGCCGCTCGCCGAGCGCGCCCGGGCCATGAAGAACCCCGAGCTCCGCCAGAAGATGTTGGCGGAGAAGTCCGAGCAGCTCGCGGGCGACGGGAGCTCGGTGCCGCCTCTGGTGGATCGGCTGATCGAGGCCATCGACATGGTCTCGATGCGCCTGTTCCGGCTGGGTGATCCGCCGAACTACGAGCCTCGCCGCGAGGACAGCCTCTTTGCGGAGTCGATGCAGAAGAACATCCCGCCGCTCGCGGTGGTGTACGACGCGCTGATCGAAGAGGACGGAAAGCAGCTCCTCTACTTTCCGATCTTCAACTACATGAGCAGCGATCTCCGCGCCGTCGAAGAGATGCTGCAGCGTCCGGACGCGCTGGTGGCGCTCTCCGACGGAGGCGCGCACGTGGGCACCGTGTGCGACGCGAGCTTCCCCTCGTACTTGCTGACGCATTGGGCCCGCGATCGCGCGAGCGGCAAGCTCTCGATCGAAGCCGCGATCCACAAGCTGACGGGGGCGAACGCGAGCTACCTCGGCCTGAACGATCGGGGACTGCTCTTGCCGGGCAAGAAGGCGGACGTGAACGTGATCGATCACGCGAACCTCCGTCTTCACAAGCCGAAGCTGGTCGCGGATCTGCCCGCGGGCGGCAAGCGCTTCCTGCAAGGGGCGAGCGGCTACCGCGCGACCTTCGTGAGCGGCCAGCCGATCCTCTTGGACGACACCCTCACCGGCAAGCGCCCCGGCCGCGTCGCGAGGGGCTGACTTTCCTGGGGCGCTGCCCCAGACCCGGCCGTGACGCGAGCGGCCTTCGCCCTGCGTCACGGCACTCGCTACATCGACGCTCCGAGCAGGGTGCCGAGCGCGTACGTGATACCCATCGCCGCGGCGCCGCCGATCACCACCCGCCCGATGGCGCGGGGGATCGGCGCCCCGCCGAGACGTGCGCTCCAGGCGCCTAGCGCGCCCAGCGCGATCAGCGCCGCGCCCAGCGTCAGCGGCGCCCGAATGGCCTCGGGCGCGAAGGTGATGGTGAGCAGCGGGAGTGCTGCGCCCAGCGCAAACGAGATGGCCGAGACCACGGCCGCCTGGGTCGGTCGCGCCAGATCATCCGGATCCAGCCGCAGCTCCTCGCGCGCGTGTACCCGCAGGGGATCTTCGGACTTCATCATCGCGTCGGCCACCTGGGTGGCCAGCTCGCGTGAGAGTCCTTTACCGACGTAGATCCCGATTAGCTCGTTGCGCTCCGCGATGGGGGTCTCGGCGAGCTCTTTCTTTTCTTTCGCGAGGTCGGCGAGCTCCACGTCGCGCTGCGAGCTCACCGAGACGTACTCACCCGCCGCCATCGAGAGCGCGCCACCGACGAGGCCTGCCACGCCTGCGGTGAGCGCGAACTGTCCCCCAGCGTCGGCGGCCGCGACGCCCAAGACCAAGCTCGCCAACGACACGATGCCGTCGTTGGCCCCGAGCACGGCCGCGCGAAGCCAGCCTCCCACTTCGGCGCGATGGCTCTCTCGATGCGGCTTACTCGACATCTTCAGCGCGCGACGCGATCGCGTTCTTCGCGTTCTTCGCGTTCTTCGCGATAGATGCGCGCGGCGAACTGCCCTGCGGGCCTGGCGAGCGCCTCGTCGCGCAGGCGGATGAGACTCGGCGGGAGCACCGTGCGTGAGGTCACCGGCTGCTCCGGAGGGACCAAGATCGGCGAGTACAGCGCGGCGAACGTGAGGTCGGCCGCGGTGAAACGATCGCCGACCAAGAAGCGCCGACCGTCGGCGAGCATCGCTTCGATGTCGCTCAGGAGCGGCTCGAGCTTGGCGCGCGATCGGGCGACACCCTTCGCATCGATCTTCAAGCTTCGCTTGATGAGCGGCGGTAACAGCATGCCCAGGAGTGGCGCCGCTGCGCGGGTGAGGCCGGTGGTGGAGTCTCGGATGAGCGGCGCCATGGCCTCACCGGCTTCGAAGAGCGTGTAGTAGACGATGCGTCGCACCGCCGGACCGAGCTCGTCGTCGAAGCGTCGGATCAGTGCGTCGATCTCGGCGCGGTGTTCGGTCGGGAGAAGCGACCCAGGCCGCTGCGCATCGGCGTACTGCACGATGTCGCTCGACTCGCGGAGAAGCCTGCCATCGGCCAGCCGCAAGAGCGGTGTCGAGCTGCCGCCGCGGCGCTTGGTGCCCCAGAAGTGCACGAGCGGCGCGTGGGCCTCTTCGGTGTACGGGACCTGTGCGCGATCGAGCGCCCAGC
>Ga0335397_10001346_pt1 | contig 33391 bp, 31 predicted proteins | sample MAT04_FD_205740 | JGI IMG/M metagenome (GOLD analysis project Ga0335397, IMG submission 205740) | Freshwater microbial communities from Lake Fryxell liftoff mats and glacier meltwater in Antarctica - MAT-04 (spades assembly) (version 2) ... | reverse complement strand
GCAAGCGTAAATGTAACCACTTGCCCTTGTGGATGATTGCCGGTATTAAGGGAGTCGATCAGGATTACACGTTCAAAGCCGATCATTTGCTCCATTAACGAGATGCCAGCGAGGGCAAAACATTCTATTTTTGTATCTGGGTGGGACTTTCCAAGGTTTTCTTCAACCTTTTTTGCAACAACCCAGCCGACACCATCGTCACCGAGTATGGGATTGCCAAGACCGATTACAAGTATATTCATGGATTTCTTCTCTGTTTATCTGTTACGGTATTAGTCTGAATACTACCAAAAATGAATTCTAATAAATCCAGACTAATACCTGGCAGATGACAGACTAATCTACAAATTGTTTGATTACTTCTGTGACTTCGCCATCCTTGTTACGAATGGTGACCTCCAGAGGCATTTGGCCGGGAAGTGAGTGAGTCGCACATCCAAAACAGGGGTCATAAACACGGAAGGCCATTTCTACCATATTCAGCAAGCCTTCTGTGGCTTTGCCGCCCTTGATCAGGTTGCGAGCTGCTTTATTGGTTGACATCTGAATTGGCGCATAGTTATTGGTTGTGCCAACGATCAGGTTGACTTTTGTTAGAATACCACGTTCGTCTGTTGTATAGTGATGAGTCAATGTGCCACGCGGGGCTTCAACAATTCCAACACCTTCGGTTGGTACCTCTGTTGGCACACGGTGGACGTTAGGCGAAGTGATTTCAGGATCTGTTGCAAGTTCAACCCAATGTTCTGCGGCATACAAGAGTTCAACCAGGCGGGCCCAATGAGTAGCGAGGCGTTGATGAACCGGTTTTCCGCCAAGTGTTGCATAAAATTCTTCGTAAGCTTCCTGGGCGCGTGGGGTTGCCATGCCGTTGGATGCATTTAGACGAGAAAGTGGGGTAGCCATGTAAACGCCAGAATCTTTTCCATCTGTGAATCCTTTCCACCCAACTTTTTTGAGGTAAGGAAACTTCAGATAAGTCCAGGGTTCTACGTGTTCAGCCACATGCTCTAAATAATCTTTTGGTGCATATTTGACGAATTCATTGCCATCTGGATCAACGACGCGTACTTTCCCGTCATAGAAATTGACCTTGTTATTTTCATCGACCAGGCCCATGTAATATGTTCTGTGGGTGTAAATGTCACCAAGAATTAAATCCAGATAGGTTTTATTTGCGAGAACGATATCTTTGAAAGCCTGGATGCTGAACAATGCAAAGTCGATCGCCCAACGACCCATTTCTTCGATCTGTTTGCGTTCTTCCTCACTCAAGATTTTTGTTATCCCGCCAGGAATTGAAGTTGCAGGATGTACTTTGCGCCCACCGATAATTTCCACGGTAGTGTGACCATATTTGCGCATTTGGATGACTTTTCCGCCAATTTCCAGCCCTACTTTGTGGATTACACCGAGTATGTTTCTTTCAGCAACTGGTGCATCTGGGCCCATAATAAAATCGGGGCCGCCAAGGGCGTAAAAATGGGTGGTATGGTCGGTTGCGTAGAATCCCATGTAAAGAAGTTCGCGCAACAATTTGGCCGTACGGGGTGGATCTACATGGTAAACGGCATCTGCTGCCTTTGCTGCAGCCATATGATGGGCTTCAGGGCACACGCCGCATATGCGGTTGGTTAATAGCGGCATTTCCTCTACCGGGCGACCAACACAAAAACGTTCAAAGCCACGCAATTCAGGGATCTGGAAATAAGAGTTGGCAACATCACCGTTTGCATCCAGAAAAATGTCTATTTTGCCGTGGCCTTCGAGGCGAGTAATGGGATCAATTGTGATTCGATTGGTAGTAGCCATATCAGCCTCCTAATGCCCGTTCTTCTGCCAGTTAGAGACGCCTGCACGAAGCAGGGAATCTGCCAGGTTGAAACGGTAAAACTGGCCCGTTGGGTCGGGAATGCCATCCAGGATGGCTTCGATTTCTTCCGGTTCCTTCGCATCGATTACGGAGGCAAAGGCCGTTATGAGGCGGGCTCCATAGTCTAAAACCCCTTCGGCCGGGCCGTAACAGCCTATACATTGTGCACCTACGCGCGGGCACCTGGCGTTGCAGCCTGAGCGAGTTGCGGGGCCGTTGCACGGGACACCTTGTTCAAGGACGCACAGGGTAGGTTCAAGAGGTGCAACTTCTTGAATACGATGGAAGGCTTTGATCAATTTTACGTTACGGGTACGTGGGCATTCGTCGCAAACTGTAGATCCACCCGCGCCGATTACGGTTCCCTTGGGAGGTAACTGGGCTTTCCCCTGCAGTACCTGGATTACCAGATCGATTACCGCTGCAATCTGATGAGATTCAGGTGGGCAGCCTGGCATGTAATAATCCACATCTACCACCTGCGCAAGAGTTTTTACAGTTGGGTTCAATGCTGGTAAGGTAAGCGTGCCTTCGGGGACTTCAAATGACGTCACCGGATGAATATTATTCGGATTGTCAGTACTGGCGGTATGGAAGGCTACATCGAAAATCTCACTTACAGGAAATAAATTCGCCAAGCCGGGAATGCAGCCTTCTGTTGCGCATGAGCCAAAGGAAACTAAAATTTTGGATTTGCGCCGCAATAAGTGGGCAATTTCCTCATTTTCAGTTGTGCGCATGCCACCGTTGAAAAGCGTCAGGAGGATTGATCCATCTTCCATGGCTTCAACATCATGATATTTGGCATCCATTGCCACAGGCCAGAATACTACATCAAAATTTGCATCCACATCCAGGATCTTTTCATGGATGTTCAGTACGGCAATTTCACAACCACCACAGGATGAGGCCCAATACATCGCAAATTTCGGCTTGTCGCTCATGCTGCCTCCTTTATGGGTTCAGACTGGATGGCGTTTTCGTTCCATTTTGGCCAGCTCAGCGGCCCCAAGGCCCGGACTTCTTCAACGAATTGTGTGATTTCGTGCGCCAATTTCATTCCTTCTGCTGCGCTTGCCCAGACTAGTTTGACACGTTCAGGAGCAACACCTAAGCCTTTTAGTGTGCGGCGGAGCAACAGGAAACGACGTAAGGCTTTGTAGTTTTGTTCGATATAGTGGCAGTCGCCAGGGTGGCAGCCCGTGATGAGAACACCGTCTGCTCCGCCAGCAATGGCCTTCATGACAAAGGTTGGATCCATTCGTCCGGAACACATCAGGCGAATTAAGCGTACGTTTGGCGCATATTTCACTCGGGCTGTGCCGGCTGTATCAGCAGCGCGGTAAGAGCACCAGTTGCAGGTAAAACCCACGATGACGGGTTCAAATTGTTCGCTCATGTCATCCTCCTAGAGGCTCATCAAAATGCCGTCAATTTGGGCGAAGATCTGCTCATTGCTGAAACCCGTTCCGCTGATTGCGCCAGCAGGGCAAGCTGCAACGCAGGTACCACAACCCTGGCAAAGAGCAGGGTTAATGCGGGTAATGGCCAGGTCATCTATGAATGAAATCGCATTGAACGGGCAGAGATTGTTACAAATTCGGCATCCAGAGCATTTCGCCTCGTTGACGGTTGCGCGAATGGGTTCCAATTCAACTTCTTTTTGTAGAATTTTATCCAATACGCGAGCAGCAGCTGCTGCACCCTGTGAGACAGAACCGGGGATGTCCTTGGGCCCAGTTGCACAACCAGCAATATATATGCCCTCTGTCATGGTAGAGATGGGATCAAGCTTGGGATGGCGCTCCATAAACCAACCATCTGAGGAGCAAGCAATTCCAAACAGCTTCCCGGTTTCCTTTGCATCAGCACGCGGCTCCATGCCGATTGAAAGGAGAACCATATCTACGGGGATACGGCGTTGTTTACCGATTAATGTGTCTTCTACCTGGATAATAAGCTTCCCTTTTTCATGGGGCACGCGGGCGGCATCTGTAACTTCTGCTACTTTTCCGCGCACAAACAAGGTGCCTTCATCCAATACACGCTGGTAGAATTCATCGTATGACTTTGCGGCTGTGCGCATGTCGATGTAGAATTCATAAACATCTGCACCTGTACGCTCTTTGACCAGGTGGGCAAACTTCAGGCTTTGCATACAACAGATCGTTGAACAATAATTGTTGTAATTTTTATCGCGCGACCCTACACAGTGAATGATTCCAACAGTCTTTGGACGGGTTTTGCCATCACGTAGTGTGATTTCTCCAGCAGTTGGTCCGGAGGCATTGCACATGCGCTCAAATTCCAGGCTGGTGAAAACATTCGGAAGGCGGCCATATCCGTAATTGGAGACGCGGCCTGCATCGAAGAGATCATAGCCAGTTGCCAATACTACGTTGCCAACTTCCACGTTTATATATTCATCTTGTTGGGCGAAGTCAATTGCGTTTGTCGGGCAGAATTTTTCGCAAGCTTTGCAGGTGCCTTTTTGGAAAAATGTGCAGTTAGGTCGATCGAGTACCGGGTATTTAGGTACTGCTTGAGCGAAGGGAGTGTAGACGACCTTCCTGTAGCCGATTCCCGCTTCGTAAACGTCATCAATTACTTTCTTGGGGCATTTTTCTACACAAATGCCGCAGCCAGTGCATAATTCTTCATTGACGTAGCGGGCTTTTTTCTTGATCGTGACATTAAAACAGCCAACAAAGCCAGAAACACTCATTACCTCACTCCAGGTGAGTAATGTAATGTTCGGATTGGTTCCTGCTTCTACCATGCGCGGAGTGAGGATGCAGGCAGAACAGTCGAGAGTTGGAAAAGTCTTATCAAATTGTGCCATATGGCCACCGATAGATGGCTCTCGTTCAACCAGGTACACATGGAAGCCCGCATTAGCGATTTCGAGGGCCGCCTGGATACCAGCAATTCCGCCACCAACCACAAGGGTGTTTGGGTTGATAGGCACTTTTAGCTTTTCCAGGGCTTCGTTGTGAATAATTCGTTCGACTGTGCCAGCAACCAGTGATTTGGCTTTTTCAGTTGCAACGGCTTTATCTGTATGCACCCATGAAACCTGCTCACGGATGGAAACAAGTTCAGTAAGGTATGGATTTAAACCGGCACGTTCTGATGCGGTTCTGAAGGTTTTTTCGTGCAAGTGAGGAGAACATGCCGCGACAACAACACGATCAAGCCCCAACTCTTTGATATCTTTCTCGATCAATTCCTGACCGAGGCTTGAACACATGAATTTATAATCACGTGAGACTATTACGCCATCCTCGCCCAACCGTTTTTTTGCCCAATCGCGTACACCTTCCACATCGACCATCGCAGATATATTTGTTCCGCAGTGACAGACATAAACGCCAATTTTTGGTTTGTTAGGGGTGTTTTCGCTCATTTTGGCCTCCTACTCGCTGACTTTCTGCCCGTCTGCGTATCTTTTTTGTTTGCGCAGCGGCATTGGCAGGCCTTCTGGTTTCTTCACAGATTGCCCAGCTGGGACTGCTGGAATATCCAGCCCAATGCGTGTCAGCGCATTTTTGGCACTGGTCGTTTCCAATCCGAACCCGGCTTCTTTGGGGTCTTTTCCAAATGCCAATGCCATTAATTGGGTAAAGAAAACGATTGGCATATGGAAATTAGTGCCAAAATACCGATTGGTTTCGGCCTGGTATGCATCGAGATTCATTTGACACATAGGACAGACTGTAACCATAATATCGGCCTTGTTCTCTTCGGCTGAAGATACGAGTCGGCGGATAAGTTCATAGGCTGTCTCTGGGCCAATTTGTGTCATGTGCCCACCGCAACAGTTTGTTTTTAGCGGAAAGTCTACTACTTCGGCGCCCAAGGCTTTCAGGACATCATCCAGCTCGGTCGGGTGTTCAAAATCTGACCACCGTCGTTGATAATCTGGTCGGGGCACCATGCAACCTAAATACGGGGCAACTCGTAAGCCTTTCAGGGGCTTCGTAACTTTGCTTTTTACTGTATCCAGGCCGATATCATTAATTATGACATCCAGCAAGTGGCGGATTTTCAATGAACCCGGGTCGTAATGCAGTCCTCCGGCGCCCAAGGCTTCGTTTACCTTTGCGCCCAATGCAGGGCGTTCGGTCATGTAATAGTCGGCTTTCTCCAGGTTGAGGTAACAAGCAGAACAAGGTGCCATGACTGTGTTGGTGCCATCGATTTGTTTTGCAGCAAGAGCCAGATTGCGGGCAATAAGAGAATAAGCTGGTATTAGATTAATACCAACATATTCAGTTGCGCCACAGCAATTCCAGTCCTCAATTTCATGAAGTTCCATATTAAGAGGAGTTTTTATGGCGTTAAGTGAATCATAATAAGCCTTAGCGCTGCCTTCCATGGAACAACCTGGGTAAAAGATATATTCGTTCATGAGGTCAGCTCCAGTGTTTTGGCTTTATCTAGAATGGTTTTGAGTTGATCCATGTTCTTTATTCGTTTTGGCGTCATGCTCATACGTTTGGATGTAAGCATTCCCAGCCCCATTGTTGTCATTCCGGGAAGGCGAAGAGGGTAGTGCTTTAGATAATGGCGAGTTGCCAGCCCGAATTCAAAACTGCGCCCATAGTTTTCTACAAAATCCACAAAGGATTGGGCAAAATCGGGCGCAGTTGAATCTTTATAGAGCTTGGCAGAAATTGCCATTCCTTTTAGCGAATACATAACATCTGGAATATGGACATTCTGCGGGCATCGTACAACACAGTGATAGCAAGAAACGCAAACCCAGGGTGTGTTGCTCCGTAGAACTTCGTCTCGCATACCTGCGCGCAACATGGCAAAAAGCATACGTGGTGTATGGTCCATATCTGCCGCTGATGGGCATGAACCGCCGCAGGAGCCGCACTGGATACACATCTCCAGATTGGAAACACCTGCTGTGGCTATGCTAACTTCATGCAAGAGCGTCAAATCTTCTTGCTTGCGCAATCCTGCACCTTGCTGTTCGAGCATTTCGGTTGGCGCCATAGCCCCTCCTTTAAGGAGCAATATTGAAAAATAGACCTACCTCTCTGGCAAGGTCTTGAAGTTCATTATTAGTCATTATGATGACTTTGAGTGGTTATTATCAGTATTGGATATCATGGATGTAATGTGACTTTCGTCACACTGCTTGATAAACTATTATAGGTCGAATTGAGTAAAAAATCACAAGCACTTCGGTTAAGGGGAAAAATGTGAAATCAGGCAAGAAAACAGGATATTTTAATGAGTAATTGTGAGGCATAATCTGGTGAAAGCTGCAACAAAAGGACATGTAATTTGAAGGTAAATCGTTGACTAGACAAGTATCTCATTGTACAATCCAGAAGAGTTTATAAAAAAGGTGCAAATGGCTATTTACCGTTTCGTTGTTAGCTTTTCATCTCTTGATCCTCGGTCATCGATATACACTTCTGATGCGCGTGCCTTAGGGTTTGATATCCTGAGGATTAAGTGTATGGATTTGTATTTTATAGAAGGCCAACTGTCGGAGGAGGATTGCCGACAGTTGGCCTTTCGGCTTTTATCAGACCCGGTAACACAAAGTTATGAATGGTCCGAATTGGATTTGTCCAAAGTGGCTGACCCTCTTGATGATGACATAACCGGCTCTGATAAATTATGGAAAGGTTCTCCAGAAATTACAATTGATGTTGTTTTGCGCTCTGGTGTAACCGATCCGGTCTCTGACGAGATTGTTCGTTCAGCGCATGAGCTGGGATTTGCAGGTGTGAACCGTGCATCTTCTGGTCTTCGCTTTCTTATTGATGGTTCGGGTTTTGCATGCGTAGAGAGACTGGCGACTGCCATATTAGTAAACAACACAATTCAGAGATGGGCCATCGGAGAAATTCAACCTTCTTTTCCAGAAGAAGCAGAAGCGGTGAATCTTGTTGAAACTATTCAAATACGGTATGCATCTGATGAAGAATTACTTTTATTGTCCAAAGATCGCCGCGCTGCTCTAGACCTGGTGGAAATGAAGTGCATTCAGAATTATTTTATTTCGATAAAACGCGATCCAACTGATGTCGAATTTGAAATGATTGCTCAAACATGGAGCGAACATTGTGTTCACAAGACTTTTAAGGCAAATATTCAAATATTTGAAGATGAGTATAATTTTAACAAAAATGCGGGTTCGGTTATTGAAGACAAAATTTTACCAGTATATTCTGGTGCTATCGATAGCCTGATAAAGACATACCTTAAAGCAGCTACAGAAAAAATTAACGCGCCATGGGTTATTTCTGCATTTGTAGATAATGCCGGTATTATCGAATTCGATGATAAATTTGATGTTTCAATAAAGGTGGAAACTCACAACCACCCATCCGCAATTGAGCCTTTCGGGGGGGCAAACACCGGCTTGGGAGGGGTTATTCGGGATGTAATTGGAGTTTCAGCCAAACCGATTGCCGCAACAGATGTTCTCTGTTTTGGGATGCAGGAAACACCTGCGGAGAAAGTACAGCAAGGTGTACTGCATCCACGCCGAATTAAATCAGGTGTGATTGCAGGTATACAGGATTACGGTAATAAGATTGGAATTCCAACTGTGAACGGCGCCATCTTATATGATGAGAGTTTTACCGCCAATCCACTTGTATTTTGCGGATGTGTTGGTTTGGCGCCAAGAGGAAGACATATCAAATCTCCACGACCCGGCGATAGAATTGTAATTCTTGGCGGACGGACTGGGCGTGATGGGCTGCGGGGTGCAACATTCTCATCGATGACGATGGATGCTCAAACGGGAAAAGTTTCAGGTGCTTCTGTGCAAATAGGCGATCCAATTACTGAAAAGGGATTGATCGATGTAATCGTGCGTGCGCGAGACGCCAGGTTATATACTGATATAACGGACTGTGGTGCAGGTGGACTATCGTCAGCAGTTGGAGAAATGACATCCAGCCTTGGCGGGGTTGTAAATCTAGACTCTGTAAGGTTGAAATATTCTGGTTTGTTACCCTGGGAAATTTGGTTATCTGAAGCTCAAGAACGGATGGTAGTTTCTATAGCACCTGAGAACATGCTTGCTTTAGAGGAGTTATGCAGCACTTTTGATACTGAATATACAGATATTGGTTTTTTTACAGACACTGGTTGTATTCAGGTATTTTATGCCGATCAATGTGTACTCGATTTAAAGAATTCTTTTTTGCATGACGGGATTCCACAACGTCAATTGACAGCGATTATTAATCACCAGAGAATTGATGATGAGGCTGCCACTTGTCAACAGATACCGCCATCGGACTATCTCCCAATCCTGTTGAAATTATTAGCCCACCCTAATATTGCTACGAAAGCAGATACGGTAAGGCTGTATGATCATGAAATTCAAGGTGGCACTGTTGTGAAACCTCTAACAGGCGCGATGGACGATGGTCCTTCTGATGCGGCTGTGATAAAACCAGCAGGCACGGCTGGGTTAAGGGGTATAGTTTTAGCCAATGGAATAAATCCTGAATATGGCAAACGCGATGCTTACAAGATGGCATGGGCGGTTCTGGATGAAGCCATTCGAAATTCGGTTGCTGTTGGAGCGGACCCAAAGAAAATAGCGATATTGGATAATTTTTGCTGGGGAGATCCGCTGAATCCTAAAACTTTGGGCACTCTGGTAGAGGCGGTGCGTGGCTGCCATGATGCAGCGCTGCATTACAGAAGCCCATTTATTTCCGGGAAAGACTCTTTGAATAATGAATATATGGGGGTCGATGGTTTGCGCCATTCCATTCCTCCAACTTTATTAATTTCGGCTTTGGGAATTATTGATGATGTAACAAAATCGATTACCATGGATTTAAAGGGACCAGGAGGCGTAGTTTATTTGGTAGGTGATTTTGTCCCTTCTTTTGGTGGATCGCATTATTGTCTGATATCTGAAATTTCCGGGACGATCCTAAATGAATCAGTGCCAACAGTAAGCAGTGTTACGCCTAAAGTATATTTTGCCCTTCATGAAGCGATTGAGAGAGGGCTTATTAGTTCGGCGCACGATATTTCGGAGGGCGGTTTGTTGGTGTGTGCTGCAGAGATGTGCATTGGGGGACGCCTTGGCTTAGATGTAAGAATAGAAAGTACTGATTTTGTACGGTCCCTTTTTGCGGAAACAACCGGGTGCTTTTTGGTTGAGATTAAACCAGAGTTTGCCAATGAATTTACGGCTGTGTTTGCCAACCTTCCCGTGTGTGAGGTTGCAAAAGTGACGGCAACTCAGGAAATGAGGGTGACTGCTAACCAAAAAATACTTTTCAAAGTGCATATTGATCGTCTGGTTTCGGCATGGGGAGCGAATTTATGAAGCCAAGGGCACTTGTTTTGCAAGCACGTGGAACAAATCGTGATTTCGATGTGTTTGATGCCTTACTTCTTGCAGGAGCTACGCCGGAGTGTGTGCCACTTAATTCTTTGCAAAAAGATAAAAAGCGATTTGTGGATTATGAAATGTTGGTAATTGCGGGTGGGTTTTCTTATGCGGATGCATTAGGTGCAGGAAAATTATTGGCGTTGGACTTAACAACCTATTTCGGTGATGAGATTAACGCTTTTGTAGAGGCAAAAAAACCAGTTATTGGTATTTGTAATGGGTTTCAGGCGTTGATTAAGTCAGGAATATTGCCAGGGATAGTTTCCCAAACTGATTCCACCTCGAAAACTGCACAGTCTTTAACTTTGACTTTTAATGAATCCGGTCACTTTGAGTGTCGCTGGGTATCAATTCAGCCTATGTCTCAAACTTGTGTTTGGACCCGGAGCCTTAGCGAATTAATTCAGTGCCCTGTGGCTCATGGTGAAGGCAATCTGCAAGTTTCTGATGCAAATGTTATAAATCGGCTGGTCATGCATGATCAGATAGCGCTGATTTATGTGAATTCCGTTGGCGACCCTGCGGCTGGAGATTATCCAGTGAATCCCAATGGTTCAGTTTTAGATATTGCCGGGATTTGTAATGAGCAAGGAAATGTGCTGGGTTTAATGCCTCACCCTGAAAATCATATTTACCCATATCAGCACCCTAAACGTACACGGGGTGCATCTGGTTTTGATGGGTTGGCGCTTTTTAAAGCCGGTGTTGGCTATGCTGCAAATCTCTAGCGAAGAGAGCCTCCTAAAAAGAATCTATTTTTGCTTTTGTTATGTCAAGGAGCTTTATGATTTCAAAAAATGAATTGCTTGCTCTTTATCCGCTGTCACTTGCACAAACAAACTTGCCATTGCCAGGAAGAACTGATGGCAAGGTGCGCGATTCGTATAATTTGTCGCAAGGTAAAAAGTTGATCGTAACTACTGATCGACTTTCTGCTTTTGATAGAATTCTGGCTGAAGTGCCCTTTAAAGGGCAGGTGTTAAACCAACTTTCTGCCTGGTGGTTCTCACAATTGGAAGACATTGTTCCAAGTCACATTGTATCTTTGCCCGATCCTAACGCATCTGTTGTTATTGAGGCTCAACCAATATTGGTGGAGGTGGTCGTCAGGGGATATATTACAGGTGTAACATCTACAGCACTTTGGTTTCGATATTCACTGGGCGAACGTGATATTTATGGTTATCAATTTCCAGATGGACTTCAAAAAAATATGGCCTTACCCGATCCAATCATTACTCCTACCACAAAGGGAGGTTTGTCTGGTCACGATGAACGTTTGACTTGCGCTGAAGTGACAGAGAAGGGTTTGCTTGACGAGACTACCTGGGAACAAGTGCAAACTGCAGCCTTACGAATATTTCGCCGTGGTCAGGAGTTGTCGAAAAAATCTGGGTTGATACTGGTTGATACAAAGTATGAGTTTGGGCACATGCCAGATGGCCGGGTTATTTTGATTGATGAAGTTCATACTCCTGATTCTTCACGTTTCTGGAAAGCGGATACTTATGAAGCACGACTTTCGGCAGGGAATGATCCAGAGAACTTTGACAAGGAATTCGTGAGAATTGCCTTTGCGGATCTCGGTTATCGAGGCGATGGCGAAATTCCGCAAGTGCCTGTTGATTTATGGGTTGCGACGGCCCAACGCTATATAATGATTTACGAAATGTTGACGGGATTGATTTTTGAACCAGGGAAATATCCTATTGAGCCTCGCTTGCTCGAAAATTTAAAAAAAGCAGGCATTGTTGCTAATTGAATCATTTTTCGTTAAGGCACCTTAGAGATACGTTGAATAAATAAAAACGCGGAGGAGTTATGATGGGAAAGCCAATCGTAATTATTCTTATGGGTTCAACCGCAGATATGGATCATTGTAAGAAAATTTCAGAGGCATGTGTGAATTTTGGCATTGAAACAATCATGCGAATTGGATCGGCTCATAAAACAGCTGAACATACGTTGAGCTTATTGCGTCAATATGAACTGGATGAGCGACCTAAGGTTTATATTACTGTTGCTGGACGAAGTAATGCCTTGAGTGGCTTTACAGACGGATTTGTCAGTGCTCCGGTTATTGCCTGTCCACCACCGAGTGATGCTTTTGGCGGAATGGATGTGATATCTTCTATCAGGATGCCATCTGGAGTTGCACCTGCCCTGGTACTGGAACCAGTAAATGCCGCATTGTTGACGGCAAAAATATTTGGTCAGTTTGATCCCGAAATAAGAGTCCGTGTCATTAAATTTCAACAGAGTCAATCAGAAAAAATAATTGCAGACAATGAGCGACTGAGTCGGTAGATAAAATGGTTTGAATGTTATAGCCAAAGTTGTACGCGTTCGTTTATTGAGTATTTTATAGACCCTGGAAAGGTTTGAATGAAGGATTTCTTTTCAGATTCACCCAGCGAAGAATGTGGCATTATTGGAATCTTTGCTCCTGAAGAAGATGTGGCGCGAATGGCCTTTTTTGGTTTATTCGCGCTTCAACATCGCGGGCAAGAAGCTGCTGGCATTGCGGTATCAAATGGTACCAGTATGACCATGTATAAAGACATTGGCATGGTAGCGAATGTCTTTACTGCGCAGAACCTTGCCAAGCTTTCTGGCCATTACGCAATTGGGCATACTCGTTATTCTACAACTGGATCATCCTCTGCGAGAAATGCTCAACCTTTTATGATAGAAACAATGTATGGTCCGCTTGGTTTGGGTCATAATGGTAACCTGGTGAATTCTGCAGAGCTGCGAGATGAATTGCTTCAGGCTGGTGTAGGTTTATCGTCGTCATCGGATACTGAGGTAATGACAATGATGCTTGCGCGGGCTAAGGGCGGGAGCTGGGATGAGCGCATCCGTGATTGTATGGGGAAATGGCAAGGTGCCTACTCTTTAGTAATATTAACACGTGATTGCGTTTATGCAATTCGCGATCCCTGGGGGTTTCGGCCCCTTAGTGTTGGAATCTTACCTTCGGGCGGTAGTGCTGTGGCTTCTGAAACCGGTGCTCTCAGTACTTTGGGCTGTGATGCGATTCGTGAGATAAAACCTGGAGAAATAGTTACATTAAGTAATAAAGCATTAAGCGTTAATCAAGCGGTAAAGCCAATGCGTCCGCAAGCTTTATGTGTATTTGAACATATTTATTTTTCGCGCCCAGATGCTGTTTGGGATGGAAAAAGCATACACAAGGTACGTCAGCGATTGGGCGAAGAACTGGCTCGGGAGTGTGGGTGGGGGACACAATTTGCGGATGTTGTCATACCTGTCCCAGATTCTTCAACACCAGCAGCAATAGGATTTTCGCGTACATCTGGCATTCCTTATAATGACGGTTTCATAAAAAACCGGTATGTTGGACGAACATTTATTGAGCCAACCGACTCACTGAGAAAGCGCGGTGTCGCGCTTAAATTCAACGTGATTGGCGAAAATATTCTCAATAAACGTGTCATTATGATTGATGATTCTATTGTAAGAGGCAATACCACTGGTCCATTGGTTAAATTATTGCGTAATGCTGGAGCGGCAGAAGTGCATGTAGCCATTACATGTCCACCCATAAAGCATCCTTGTTTTATGGGTGTCGATATGGGCGTTTACGATGATTTGATCGCACATAAACGCAGTAATGATGAAATTCGTATGATTTCGAATGCGGACAGTTTGCATTTCCTTTCACTTGAAGGGATGATGAGTGCCATAGGTGAAAAGGAAGGCTATTGCCAGGCGTGTTTTACCGGGAATTATCCTATTCCCATCAATATGGTAAAAGCCAAGACTGGTTTTGAGCGTAACTTAAAATAAATTATCCTAACGTTTTACCTAATCGAACATTACAGACGGAGAGATGATGAATATTCTTCTTATTGGGAGTGGGGGACGGGAACATGCGATTGCCTGGAAGCTTATCCAATCAGACTTGCTGGAAAAGCTATATATTGCTCCTGGCAACCCGGGCACAGGGTCTTTAGGTGAGAATCTTAATCTAAATATCAAAGATCATTCAGCTGTCATCAAATTCTGTTTGGAACACAATATTAATCTGGTTGTGGTTGGACCTGAAGCCCCACTCGCTGATGGAATATCAGATTCGCTAAAATCAGCCGGCATTCTGTGTTTTGGACCCAGTAGTGTAGCTGCTAGAATAGAAACTTCAAAAGTGTTTTCGAAAAATTTTATGGCATGTCACGGAATTCCTACTGCTCGATATGCGACCTTTACCAGGCAAAGTGATGCTATCTTATATCTTTCCACGGTGGATTATCCTATTGTAATTAAAGCATCCGGTTTGGCTGCTGGCAAAGGAGTGATATTACCGGAATCTAATGAAGAGGCATTATCTGTTATTCAATCAATATTTGTGAATAGAATATTTGGCGAAGCAGGAGATGAGATCGTAATAGAAGAACGATTGAGCGGACCAGAAGTTTCGCTAATGGCTTTTACCGATGGAAAAACTGTAAAACCAATGCTGCCAGCCCAGGACCACAAAAGGCTGCTGGATGGTGATAGGGGACCTAATACTGGCGGGATGGGAGCGTATGCATCGAAGTTGATTTTGACCGATGCCTTGATTGATGAAGCTTTGGAAATCGTTTTGAAGCCTGTAATCAGTGGGCTGCGGATAGAAGGTACTCCCTTTGTTGGAGTAATCTATGCCGGGTTGATGCTTACTGAAAATGGATTACGGGTTCTAGAGTTTAATTGCCGATTTGGCGATCCCGAAACTCAGGCAGTTCTACCCCTCCTGGAAACAGATTTATTGAGAATTATGGCAGCCTGTGTGTTTGGGCAACTAGATGAAGAAGAAATAGTATGGAAAGATGCGGCAGCGGTTAGTGTTGTACTGGCATCGAAAGATTACCCTGAGAAGGTCGATTTTGGAAAAGTAATCGAAATTGGGGAACCTCTTGAAGATACCGTCTATTTTCATGGCGGTACACGCATTGATGCGAATGCACAACTTGTTACATCTGGCGGCAGAGTATTTTCTATTTCTGCATGGGCTAAAAACCTGGAAACAGCATCGCAAATGGCCTATAAGGGTGTTAATCGAATACATTTTGATGGGATGCAATACCGACGCGATATTGCATCCCGTGTATTCGAAAAGCAGGTGTCTGTAAATATTGGGAAAGCGGAGAGTAAGACAACAGTGACCCAATTTCTCCCTGGAATTTCTTATCAAGGCTCAGGTGTTAGCATAGATTTTGGAAATAAAGCCGTTGAGTTAATGAAAGAAGCAGTCAGATCTACATATACGCCAGCAGTCTTGGCTGGTATAGGGTCTTTTGGTGGATTGTTCGATGCAGGTGTCCTTAAGAATTTGAAAAAACCTGTATTGGTAGCCTCAACAGACGGTGTTGGAACAAAAGTAAAATTGGCTGCGCAGGCTAAAAGGTATCGCTCAATTGGATACGATATCGTCAATCATTGCATTAATGATATTCTTGTACAGGGTGCGCGGCCGCTCTTTTTTATGGATTATTTTGCTACATCAAAGCTCAATCCGGAGCAAGCTGCTGATGTGGTGGCTGGAATTTCTAGTGCTTGCAGGGAAACTGGCACGGTCTTACTGGGTGGTGAAACGGCCGAAATGCCTGGGGTATATGTTCCGGGTGAATTTGACGTTGCGGGAACGATTGTTGGCATTGTAGAACGAGAAGATATTTTGCCTCGCACAGTCGCTATGAAGGCTGGGGACGTATTGATAGGCTTGGCATCAAGCGGACCACATACTAATGGATATTCACTCATCCGTAAGATTTTTTCTGATGTATCGCTTGATACAATATATCCAGAAATAGGCGAACCCCTTGCCAACGTATTACTGGCTCCCCACCGGTGCTATCTTCAATTACTTGATGGAGCTTTGAAACAAACCCTTGTAAAGGGATTGGCGCATTTGACAGGAGGTGGTTTTATTGAGAATATTCCGCGTATTTTGCCAGAGCACCTCGATGCTGAAATATATTTCAATTCCATGCCCACGATACCTCTTTGGAGGCTAATACAACAAAAGGGGAATATTTCAAGAGACGAAATGTATCGAGTATTCAATATGGGTATAGGGATGATAGCGATTGTGGACAAGACGGATGTGGATAAATTCCGCAATTCAATTTTAGAAACCACCTGGGTGATTGGTACTTTAATTCAGGGTTCTCGTAAGGTAAAGTTAATCTAGTTTTTCTGCAAAACTATATTTGGACAAACGTTTTACTCTTATCGACAATTGAAAAAGGTGAGGTCTTTGATGAAAGAACTAGCTCTTCGTTATGGTTGTAACCCAAACCAATCAACTGCTCGCATTTATATCAAAAGCGGAGATGACCTTCCAATTGAAATACTTAGTGGCTCACCGGGCTATATTAATTTACTTGACGCATTTAATTCCTGGCAATTGGTGAAAGAATTAAAAAGTACATTAGGGCTTCCTGCGGCGGCATCCTTCAAGCACGTGAGTCCGTCTGGCGCTGCAGTAGCCATACCTTTAAGTGAAACACTTCGGAAGATATATTTTCTTGACGATCTGGAACTTTCTCCGCTGGCTACAGCATACGCCCGTGCTCGTGGAGCAGATCGCTTGTGTTCCTTTGGCGACTGGATTGCGTTATCTGACGTAGTTGACGTTTCTACAGCGAAGTTAATTGCCCGTGAGGTTTCTGATGGTGTAATTGCGCCCGGTTATGAGAAAGACGCACTGGCGATATTGAAGAAAAAAAAGCAAGGGAAATATTCCGTTGTTCAAATTGATCCGACGTTTGAGCCATTTCATACGGAAGCACGCGATGTTTTTGGAATAACCCTCGAGCAGGTCCGTAATGATAGAGTGGTTACACCCTCGGATTTTTCCAATATCGTTAGTATAAATCGAGAATTACCTGAGACAGCCATCCGAGATTTGATGATAGCATGGACCACACTTAAATACACGCAGTCTAATTCAGTTTGTTTTGTAGCCGATGGTCAAACAATTGGAGTTGGCGCGGGGCAACAATCAAGAATTCATTGTGTGCGTCTGGCAGGTCAAAAAGCGGATCTGTGGTATTTACGCCAGCATCCCAGGATTATTGGCTTACCATTTCTGGAATCTATAAGACGAGCGGACAGAGATAACGCGATTGACCAATTTTTACGTGACGATGTTACACCTTCCGAAAAAGGAAATTGGGACGAGATTTTTACAGAAATTCCTGCTCAATTGAGCCATGACGAAAAAAGCAGCTGGCTTACTGGATTGAATGATATTGTCCTTGGCTCAGATGCTTTTTTCCCGTTTTCTGATAGCGTTCATCGCGCGGCAGCCAGTGGCGTGAAATATATTCTCGAACCAGGAGGGTCAACCCGGGATGATGCCGTTATACGAGCGGCAAATAATTACAATATGACCTTAATTTTTTCTGGGGTGCGTTTATTTCATCATTAGCTTGGCTAGCTTTTGAAACGTTTGAAATTAGATGTGGTTTGCCGGTAAGTTGTTTTCAGGATTCCTGTTATGACAGTAAAGCTGGTAGTACTCATTTCTGGAAATGGTTCAAATCTGCAGGCTATTCTTGATGCCTGTGAAAAGAAAGTAATTAACGCAAAAGTAGTAGCTGTTATATCGAACAATTCTGGTGCATTTGGATTGGTCCGGGCTGAAAAAGCAGGAATAAATACTATTGTGCTTCCTAATCTTACTTCTGGAACTCGGATAGAGTATGACAAGCGCCTGGCAGATATTGTAGAAGAACTGCGAGTTGATTTTGTTATTTTGGCTGGCTGGATGCGCCTACTTTCATCTGCTTTTTTACAACGTTTCCAAGGAAAAGTAATAAATATACATCCAGCCCTGCCAGGTTTTTTTCCTGGAACCCATGCTATTGAGCGATCCTTTGATGCTTTTTTGATTGGGGAAGTTGATCGTGGTGGAGTGATGGTACATTATGTGCCCGACGAAGGGGTGGACAGTGGACCGATTCTTATGAGTCGAGAAATATTTTTCAGGCAAGGTGAAACCCTGGATCAATTTGAAGCCCGTATTCATGATCTGGAACACATTCTATTGGTGGAAGCGCTGCAGAAATTGATTTCTGGTAAAATTAATTAGGTTTTTGAAAAGAATTTTGGAATTTAGGGGCGAGGTTATTATTTTATAAGGGTTAGCAACCTAAACACATAAAAGGGATAAAAAATATGAAAACTGCCTTGTTATCTGTTTATGATAAAACTGGTTTGGTTGATTTTGCCAAAGGTTTATCATCTTTGGGTTGGAGGTTGCTCGCATCAGGTGGTACATCCAAACTTTTACAAGAAAATCTAGTTACTGTTTTGGAAGTAGCTGAATATACAAATTCTCCTGAGATTCTTGGCGGGCGTGTAAAGACTTTGCACCCTGCAATACATGGAGGAATATTAGCCAGATCTTCAGAGAGGGATCAAAAAGAATTACAAAATTTCGGTTGGGGTTATATTGACTTAGTTGTTGTAAATCTTTATCCTTTTGAAGAAACAGTTTCCAGGCCAAATGCTACCTATGAAGATATAATTGAGAATATTGATATTGGGGGTGTCACTCTTATTCGCGCGGCAGCTAAAAACCATGAGAGAGTATTGCTTGTGAGCGATCCGGCAGATTACGCCAGTGTTTTGCTGAAATTGAGCACTGGGGAACCTTCCGATCAGATGCGTAAAGAATTCGCGATAAAGGGATATTTTTGTACTGCACATTATGATTTTGCGATTGGAGGATATTTATCCAAGTTAAGATGAGAACGTGGGTTTCATAACAGAATAAATTAAGTTGATTTCGGATAATTTTAATATTAACGGAACAAAAATTAAATTTCAACATTTTTAGAAATTGAGATTGGGATGCTTTTCAAGAAAAACTTAACTGTTTTGGCTCGAATCTTAATAGTTAAATTAGTATAATCAAATATACTTTGTGAAGTAATACCCAGGAGGCGGGTATGATGGATTCGACCGTAGAGATATTATTAGTTGAAGATAATATGAATGATGCAGAGCTGTCATTGTATGCTTTGAAGAAGTTCAAAATAGCCAATCGCATTCATCATGCTCGTGATGGCGCCGAGGCTTTGGGTTATATCTTTGGATCAGAAAAAAATATTTCAAGACCTCCTCTCCACATTCCCCGCTTGATCTTACTCGATCTTAAACTTCCTAAAATTGATGGACAGGAAGTATTGCGTAAACTTAAATCTAACGATGCCACGCGAACTATTCCAGTAGTAGTATTAACATCTTCGCGAGAGGAAAGAGATATTGTTGAAAGTTATGACCTGGGCGTTAATAGCTATATAGTAAAGCCCATAGATTTTGAACAGTTTACCGAAGCTGTCCGCGATGTTGGATTATATTGGTTATTCCTTAATCAGGTTCCCGTACTGGGTAGTTAGTATTCACAGGTTTTCATGGCTGAATTAATTTCTTTAAGAGTCTTGGTGCTCGAAGATCGACCAATAGATGCAGAGCTAGTTTTGTATGAAATGAAACGCTCTGGGTATAATTGCATTAGTAAGCGAGTGGATACTCAAGAAGATTATCTAAAGGCGATTGAAGACGCACCCGATATTATCCTTGCCGATTATAGTCTGCCGCAGTTTACTGCGTTGCAGGCGCTGCATTTATTGCAAGAAAGAAGCCTTGATATTCCTTTTGTTGTTATAACTGGAACAATAAGCGAAGAAGCTGCAGTAGAGACGATGATCCATGGCGCAGCGGATTATCTTCTTAAGGATAGATTAAGTCGTCTTGGCCAGGCCGTTCAGCGAGCGCTACAACAAAAAGCTCTGCGAGATGAAAAACGGAAAGCAGATCATGCTTTGCGTTTATCAGAGGATAAGTTTTCAAAAGCATTTCGTATATCTCCCGATGCAATATCGATAAGCCGAATGTCGGATGGCTGTACTATCGAAATCAACGATGGCTTTTCTGATCTAACCGGGTACCTGCCTGATGATGTAATTGGTAAAAATACCTTTGCTTTCAATTTGTGGGCCAGCCATGACGAGAATCAGGCATTTACAATTTCTATTCAACAGAATGGTGAAGTAAGTAATATGGAAGGGGTGTTCAAGAAAAAGAATGGCAATCTTTGGATTGGCTTAGTTTCTGCGCGTATAATCGATGTAAACCAGGAGCCTTGCATAATTTCTATAATCAGGGATATTACTTCACGCAAGCGAGTTGAAGTTGATCTTCAACATGCTCACCTGGATTTAGCCGAAGCTTACGAAGCCACAATTGAAGGTTGGTCCCATGTGCTTGATTTGCGGGATAAAGAAACTGAGGGCCACACCCAACGGGTAACAGAAATAACAGTCAGATTAGCGCGCGCATTAGGAGTATCCGCTGAAGAAATAGTGCATATTCGTCGCGGCGCGCTTTTACATGATATTGGCAAAATGGCTATTCCTGATAGCATCCTACAAAAGCCTGGCCCACTTACTGAAGATGAGTGGAAGGAGATGCGCAGGCATCCTGAGCATGCTCATTCGATGCTATCTCCTATCGTTTATTTGCGTTCTGCTATTGACATTCCATATTATCATCATGAACGTTGGGATGGAACAGGATATCCGCACGGTCTTAAGGGTGAAGAAATCCCATTAGCTGCCCGAATATTTTCGATAGTCGATGTTTGGGATGCCTTGTTGTCTAATCGGCCTTATCGTCGGGGATGCACCGAGGAAGCAGTGCTAGAGTATCTACAAAAACATGCGGGCGTTTTTTTTGATCCTCACCTTGTTGATGCTTTTTTGGAGTTGTACCAAAAAGGCGAATTTAAGGACACTCAAACTGACCGGATGTCCCAAATAAATTATGTTACAGGACAATCTATTAAAGGTCCTATTCTCTAACGATGGCTCGGGGTTTGTAAATTATTGCTTTATAGTTTTCTGCGATTTTCGTATTATCAGAACGAAGGAAAATTTTAGGGTCTTGTGAAATGGCAAAAATTCTTCTGGCCGAAGACGACGAAACATTGAGAAAAATGACAACTTTGATTCTCGAAATGAGCGGCTTTGAAGTATTTGGTTATTCCAATGGGCAGCTTGCATTAGCCGCGTTTCCGGTGATTTCACCCGATTTAATTGTGTCAGATATTGGTATGCCAACTCTGGATGGATTCGGTTTATTAGATGGTGTTCGTCAATTTCCCGAAGGCGCAGTTGTGCCGTTCCTGTTTCTTTCTGCGCATTCAGAGCAGGATGACATTAATGCGGCTCGACGTCAGGGGGCGGATGACTTCTTGTTTAAGCCCTTTGACCCAGACGATCTTGTAAATGCGGTACGAGTCAGGATTGAACGCCGCCGAATGGCTGAAATTTTTGATACGCGCCAGGCACATTTGCAAACAATAATTTTGCTATCAAATGTTATTGAGGCGCGAGATGTATACACGCGAGGACATGTTGAGCGAGTTCAATTAATGTCTATGGAATTGGGGAATGCTCTTGGATGGTCGTCAACAGAACTTTCAGCGCTCGAGTATGGCGCATTATTACATGATATAGGTAAGATTATTGTTCCTGAATCGATTTTGAATAAGCCATCACAGCTTTCTAGTGATGAACTTGAAATTATCCAGAAACACCCTTATTCGGGTGCCCGGATGGTTGATGGAGTTTCCCATTTGCGGGGGGCGCGTCCATATATTCTGTATCATCACGAAAAATGGGATGGCACTGGATACCCTGAGGGGCTTATCGGCGCAGATATTCCGCAAGAGGGTCGATTGTTAGCTATTGTGGATGTTTTTGATGCACTGACCAGTGACCGCCCATATCATAAGGGGATACCTGTTTTGGCAGCACTAAAATTTTTACGAGGTGAAGCGGGCAAGCACTTTGATCCTGAAATGGTTGAGGTTTTTTGTAAACTGTATGAATAGAGCCAGATTTGATTGCGAATTTGGCACTTAATTTAACGCATTTTTTACGCACTTTTACTTTTAAAACTACTACCAGGTGCAGCTTGGGCAAGTGCTTGTCGCTGAATTCTTTCCCACTCTTTTGTACATTGTTACATTTGTAAATGATTCACCAAGAATTCCATCATGGATTGCCCATGATCGAAGGCGTATGCTATGGGCGGCTTTTTCGGGTCGAAAAGACGAGCTTTGGTTTAGTAATTTGTACAAATCATTACCTTCAGAAAAGCCAGTCTCAATGCGCTCCATCAGTTTACGTCCCACTTGGTAGGTGAAGCCATACCTTTCGAATATTATAGCGTTGTGATAATAAAGGGGTTCGACAAAATAAATGTCGTGACCCAGGCTTGAGACGAAATTTTCAAAGGCCTGAATAGCATGTGACAACATTCGCAAACCGTGCCGCACCTGCCCTGGGGCAAGTTTAGCCTTGATGGCGGCCTCTTCAGCGGGGATATTGCGCTTGAGTGTTCCAAAGCGTGTCATGGAGCCGTCTGGCATACGGTCAACATCGAATCTGGGTGAATCGGGGTCATTTAATACATATAACAAGATATGGATTTGGCCGTTCATGGTGTCTGTTAAATGTCCGTAGAGAATCGGATCAGGAAATCGCTGTTCATGATACAGCGACATCTCAACGTCAGTTGTTCCAGAATTGCATTTTAATTTTAATAAACTGGAGCCGCGAACAGTATCCAGGGCGGGTAGTTTGAATCGATCCAATAATTCTTTTGGAATCGCTCTGCCATAAATTTCCCGTTTTTGGGATTCTGGTAATAAATTTATCCCGCCTATGGTTGATGGTGGCATATTTTCTCCCTGGTCTAAATCCGAGTTTCACGCGCAGACTCGCGGTCTTGATCACGCTTTGCTATTGTTTCACGCTTGTCGTGCAGCTTTTTCCCTTTTGCGAGGGCGATTTCAATTTTTGCCCGTCCGTTTTTTAAGTACACCTTTAGCGGCACAATGGTAATCCCTTTTTGACGGACTTCGTTCCACATTTTACGAATTTCTTTTTTGTGAAGCAATAACCGTCTTTTGCGCTTGGGTTCATGGTTGAAGCGGTTGGCTTGCTCGTAAGGGGCGATGTGGGCTTCCATAAGCCAGGCTTCCCTGCCATTTTCTATCTCAACAAAGGCTTCTGTCAGGCTCATTTGTCCGGCGCGAACAGACTTGATTTCAGAGCCTTGTAGTGAAAGACCAGCCTCGAATCGCTCTATAAGAAAATATTCAAAACCGGCCTTGCGGTTGGTAGCAACTGTTTTTTCGTGTTCTTCTGTCATAATAATAAGGATTGTAACATGATGAATGTTGAATGGGAATAAGCCGAATTGCTTGTTTCAAACCTGGCTAAAAGTAATTTATCGTTGTCTTTCATCAGGCTAAAGAGTAACTGTTGAATCAATAATAGTGAATTATTATTCCAAAAAAGTACCAGCGTGAACAAAGATGGATTGGAGAAATGGATTTTCCTGAATATTATCCAGATAGACTCCATTGCGGCTGCGAGATGAGTGAATTATGTTCCAGCCACCCAGACTTATGCCGACATGGGTAATTCTTCTGGCAGTGCTTGCTTCTCCGAAAAAGCATAAATCTCCAGGTTTGAAAGGAGCAACGACTTCTTTGCATTGAGCAGATTGCATGTCAGCATCGCGCGGGATGTCTACTCCAGCCCAGCGGTGTACCAGGCGAGAGAACCCGGAGCAGTCAATGCCATTGCCAGAAATTCCGCCCCACAAGTAGGGTACTCCAATCATTCGCGGGGCATCGATGAGGATTTGATTTCGCTGCATATCTGGCTGTGTTGGGATGTCGGCTAAAGCGCGCAAATTGGAGAGTTCTGTCCAACCTGTAACGTTTGCAGAAATTTGGGCCCAATTGCCATTTACAGCTTTTAGAGTGACTTGCGAACCGCAAAAAACGCGTGTCAGGACGGGTGAATTTGCATCCGGGCTTTTATACAGGCTAAGCGCTGGGGACAGCACAATATGGGTTGCCCCGGCAGATTCCGAATCGGTAAGGTAGGGTTTGTAAGTCCATCCCAGGTATCCATCCAGCTGTCTTCCAAAAACCCAATTTTCTTGTTCTAAGAGTATTTCGACTGTATTTCCAAATACCATTTGGCTGGACATTTCAGATTGGAAAGAAGTGGCGTTGTGTAAGCTGGTCAGATTGGTGCCAACTGTTAGAATCTGATTGGTTGATTTTCGCAATACTTCTACTTTGCTAGTGTCTACATCGAGATCTTTGAATTTCCTCAATAATGCTTCTATGATTTGAACCAAATCATTTTGGTCAAGCACTCTACCAGACAGGATGAGCTTTCCTGCTTCGAGAGATTGAATTTCCACATTGATAACATTGAGTCGACGGTCTGATTTGTTTAATGCCAGGCTTTGAATAACTTCAAGAATTTTTTCCATCAAGATATAACTCCGCCTAAACGTATTTTGTATAAAACGATATTTGTATACACGATTGCTATTGAATTATATCCGACTTATATTTTCCATAATATAATTTACGAAATTGGTGATTTATACCTTGTGAGATTACATTGTTGGATGTCGGTTTATTTTGAAAATGAATATTCGAAATTGAAAGGACGAAGGATGCCTTATTCTCAAATCGATGACGCGACAATTTATTATCAAGTATATGGAAATGATAAGCCTGGCAGCGTGCCAGTATTATTAATCCATGGTTCCACCATCACAGGGGAGATAGATTGGGGCCATGTTGCGCCCATCCTTGCCAGGGATTATAAAATTTATGTGCCGGATTGCCGTGGTCATGGAAGGAGCACAAACCCAGCAGGTGGTTATTCTTTCAGGCAAATGGCAAAAGATGTTGCTACATTTGTAAAGGCTATGGGATATGAACAAATGCACATTATCGGCCATTCAAATGGCGGCAATATAGCGTTGGTTACGGCGGCTGAATATCCAGAAATATGTCAAACCGCAATTCCACAAGCGGCAAATGCTTATGTAACGGATTATTTGCGAAAGCGGGAACCAGTGGTCTTAGATCCTGATTATTACTTAGAGCATAATCCGGAAGATGTTGAGCAGATGATTTCTGCACATTCTGAAGTTCACGGCAAAAACTATTGGCGTGAGCTGTTGACGATGACCATGCAGGAAATAATTTCGGAGCCTAATTATTCTGCGAAGGAACTTTCGCAAATTTCCTGTCCGGTTTTCTCCATTATGGGCAGTGAAGATAAGGTAAATGCCCCGGACAGGCACGGCCAATATATTGCAGAAAATATTCCTTTCGCGGAAGCCTGGATTCCCGAAGGCATTGGGCATAACGTCCACCTTGAAATACCTGATGTTTGGTGTTCGAAGGTTCTTGATTTCCTGAAACGCAGGGGATCATCTTAGTACAGACCACTTTGAAAAGAGGATAATAAAATTATGAAATTGATTGTTGAGCCAATAACGCTTAACTTAAAGACTACTTTTCGTATTGCTCATGGGGCGGATGATCAGCGTTTTAATGTGCTGGTTCATCTTGATGAAGGGGTAGGGGAAGCCCCAGCTGTTACCTACTACGGCGAAACACAGGATAAAATTATTGCATATTTAAAAAGTGTGCCTGACCTGGGCGACGATATCTATGATATTGACGGCATTCTGGCGCAACTTCCTCCGGGTTCGCGCGCCGGGCGTGCTGCGGTTGATATCGCTGTGCATGATTTATGGGGAAAGCGGCTTGGACAACCGCTTTATCGTTTGTTTGGGCTTAACCCTCTGGATATACCGCAAACATCTTTTACTATTGCAATGGATGAACCTTCGGTGATGGCGGAGCGGGCCAGGGAATGTGGCTACCCCATTATTAAGGTGAAGCTGGGGGGAGGATCTCAGGATGAAGAGATGGTTGCGAAAATTCGCGGAGCTACGGATGCGAAATTGCGGATCGACGCAAACGCTGGTTGGTCTCGTGAGCAAGCGCTGGAGTTAATTCCCCGCATGGCAGCGTATGATCTCGAGTTTGTTGAGCAACCATTGGCAGCGGACGATATTGAAGGTTACTTTTGGCTCAAGGAAAAATTACGAACTCAAAAGGTGAAATTACCGGTTTTTGCAGATGAAAGCGCGAAAAATTCCTGGGATATTGTTCGGCTGGCGGGTGCGGTGGATGGGGTTGTGGTGAAGCTAATGAAAACGGAAGGGTTGCGTGAAGGGCTGAGAGCCATTCATACCGCAAAGTCGCATGACATGAAAATTATGCTGTCGTGTATGGTGGAAACTTCTGTTGGGGTAACTGCAGCGGCGCAGCTTGCCCCCTTGTGCGACTTTATTGATCTGGACGGGCCATTGCTCATTAAAAACGACCCGTATCGCGGGCTGCGTTATGACGGCGCATTTATATCTTTACCGGATGCACCGGGTATTGGCGTTGAAAGAAATGCCCAAAAAGCAGAATAGCCATTTGGGCGTAAGATGTGAAAGGTTTTTTCTAAAATTATTTCATTTCTGCCATAACGCGCCGGATGACTGTGTCGAGTAAAACAGGATCGATCTGCCCATTTAACCGGGCCAATACCGCAGCCTTGATCCGGTGTATCAGGACTTCTAGAGGTTGTTCCTCAGGATGGACATCTGGTTTAATTCTATTTACAAGCATGCCAAATTTAAACATGCGCTCACGGGCTAGATCGGTTAAAACTATCCCATCGTGGACATTTATACTGGTTATGCCCTGGGCGTGCATGTCTTCAATGTCACGTTCTGTGTAGAATATTTTTGGCATCCGTCACCTCGCCGTTTTTCCAGGGAAGATCATTTTCCTGGACGTCCTTCCAGATTTTCAATGGCTGTGACAGCGGCATTCCGAGCGGTTACAATTTCTGCTTCGGAGCCGGAGAGCCACATGCGACCGAACCTTCCAACTGATGAAACGTGCAGAACTTTAATGTTGGATCCCTTTTCGGCTTCGTTTAGCGCATAATTGATATATGCGGCTGGGGCGCATTCCAGCACGAGCATGGTTTCACCTGGAACAAGCATGCTGCCGCGGCGGAAACGATTGAGCAGTTGTGCCTGGTAGGGGTCAACATTGGTAATGATCTGGACCGAAGCTATTTCTGGTTTGACGCGATCTTCAATTCTGAGACCGATGCGTTCCAGGACTATTCTACCCGCCTCGATCACTTCGGATTGTGATCTTGAGTGGACTTCAAACATGCCGAATTCGCGTTCGACGATTTGAGCACCCGGCTTGGCTTCTGTGGCTTTTACGGCAATATCGACGAGGCGGAATACTTCGTTGCCAGGGGCAACTTCTATATAAAGAGCCGCCATGGCTTCGGTTGGGAGGTCACCCTGTGTTACGGTGCCGACAAAAGCCGCATATTGAGGTTGCATGCGGTCGATATAAGAATAACAGCGTAATGAAAATTCGTCGCCCATTAACGGTCTCCTGAATCAATGATTAATTGTGCATTGCGATGCCAAGCGGGGTAACAAACAGTGGACTGACAGGTACGATTGTTTCCAGGCCTGTATATTCTTGAACAACTTTATCCATACCGGGATAGGCACAGGTGCCGCCAACCAGGTATATCTTCTTTACTTTATACCCGGATACATGTTTAATAATTATGCTGCCGACTTTCTCCATCACTGGACGAACCACGGGTAGCAGGCGCGCCTGTTCGGCGGGATTTATTTTGAGTTCTTCGGCTTGCTCGAAGGTTATGTTATTTGCACCGGCAATCACTAATGAAAAATGGGTGCCGCCGGTTGGCTCGTCAGCAGTATACACTACCTTGCCATTTTCAATTATTGCAATGCCTGTAGTTCCTCCGCCGACATCGACGATAGCACCATCGTTGATTTTTAGGACATTGTTAGCGGCGCTGGGTTCATCAATCAGGCCACTGCAATCCAATCCGGCCGCCTGCAGAACATTCGCGGTTGCGCGGACTTCTGCTTGAGGCACGCCCGGCGGAAAGGATGATGCGGCAGACCTTATTGAAAAGCCAAGCTGGTTTTCGATCTTTTTTTTCATTTTTTCCAGCAAGGCAACTGCGCCAACAAAATCCACTACCAAGCCATCGCGAACTATTTGGGCAAATTGGTATGTTCCAGCGATTGGTTGATAATTTTCATCCAACACCATTAATACTGTATAGGCTGTTCCTAAATCGACACCAACGTGTATAGTGCCAAGATATTCTTTGGAAGGCGAAATCATTTCCGGGTCAGGATGCCAGGGCGCAAATCTACCATTCATGACAGCATCGGTGCGGGCGAGAAGTTCTGTTAAATCTGGATTCATAGTAGTGGTTATTTCAAATACTCCTTTGCGTATATCAATTCTGCACTCTGGATGATGCATTTTGTTAATTCATCCCAGTACTTTCCAGCTTAAATTGCCTGCAACGAAATAAAGTTCTAAAACATAAACAGCTGACGACAGGCGGTTCAGGGCGCGCGACAGGGTTGCTCTCGTGCTGGCAATCTCTGAGTTGTCGTTATTTGGCGGAAAAGCAAAAAGAGCGCTAATTTCTGCCTCTCTACATTGTGTTCTCAGCATGTTTAACCAATGCAAAATTTCGTGGTCATTTGGGCCGGGCACAAGGTGTTGAATACCCAGGTATTTTTCGGGCCAATGAGAGATATCATGAAGTTCCGCCTCGTTTTTTCCGAGCACTTGAAGCTGGGCCACAGGGCGTTGATGATATTCAGCGCTCATAATTTCCCTACAGTACGCGGCCAGCGAATCAAGGCTCTTTGAAAGCTCTGGCAATTCAAATCTGCGCGCGATGGCTGAGATTAACATTACAAGTGCGTGCAAGCTATCAACCTTGCCCCTGAATACCAGCTGTGGCGTGGTCTTGGGCGCGAATTGGTGAGCATCAATTTGAGTCATGTGCTCTGGTTTAGCGTGCATGGGTTGACCGCACTCAGAGCAAACGGGTATTGGGCCGCTTAATACTACTGGAAAGGAGGCAGGTTTATTCCAGTTTGCGGGTTGAGCAGAAACCTGTACAGGTGAAGTGTCCTGCGCAGCCTGAGCAAATTGGATTTCAAGATGATTGGCCCTGATAAAGTCGTGGGCGGAGGCCGAGAAGCGAGTATTTGCCGGGAAAGATGGTATTTTCCCACGCCCATTTTGCCAAAATTCGCGGAGTTCACTTTCGGTAACAACACTCATCCCGATTCATTCCAATTTGCTGGGAAAGCGACATAAACGAAACGGACTTTGTCTGGAGTTCCAAAAGTAATGCTGGAACCTTTTGGGATGAAAATGACATCGCCTGGCCCGGCATGGACGGCTGTGTTGCCGCGGGTGATGATCAGTTCTCCATCCAGCACAATATCAACTTCGTCATAAGTAAGAGTCCAGGGGAATTCTCCTTTGTCGAGTGCCATAAAGCCTGCCGCCATGCTTGAGCCGTCGCTGGAGGTAACAACGTCTTTTAACCGCACATTGGTTCCTGGAGTTGCAAGCCCTACTCCGAAAGGGTCCATGATGACGCTACTACCGAGGATCATTTTTAATGGCGGAAGCGATCTTTGTGCAAGCGACCCTGACAGTTGCGGCTGAGATGGAATTTTCAAAGCACCGGGTGCTTGGTGGATAAGTTGCAGTCCAAGCTCTCTGGCAACATCCCTGGCTTCAGGCGTAACAATATCATCCGGACTGAGAAATAGCAGTTCGGATTTCTGCTCGCGGGCAATACGGCGAATATCTGCGGCAGTAAAAAGTTGTCTCGGCATGCTTCTCATCCCATCCCAAACATTAGCAGGGAATCGGGCCTAATCCCTGGCTCTCTATTGAGCCAGGGGATTTTCCGGGTTGGTTGGGTTATTTGCCGGATTTTCCGCCGAAAGAACCTTTGGACTGCGATGGCAGAATCATTTCGACATCAGCGTGAGGGCGAGGAATGACATGAACGGATACCAACTCGCCAACGCGTTTGGCGGCTGCGGCGCCTGCATCGGTCGCGGCTTTTACCGCACCTACGTCACCACGCACCATAACGGTGACAAATCCGCCGCCAACATATTCGCTGCCAATCAGGGTGACATTTGCAGCTTTGACCATTGCATCTGCTGCTTCAATGGCGCCAATTAAACCTTTGGTCTCGACCATTCCGAGAGCGATCATGGAAACATCTACTGGCATGGCTTATCTCTCCTTGTTGAAAAAAATGAGTATTTAGAAACGGAGATTGAATTCTCCGGGATCTACTTTTTTAGTTCTGCTAAAACACGCCGCACAATTTCATCGATTTTATTTTCTTCAGTGCCAATTTCCGGGGGTTTTTCTCCCAGGGCAGTCTTGTTGAACATTAATTGGGAAGGGTCATCGGTAGAGCCTGGCAGCATGGCTGCTTCGGGCGGGGGAGTAATTTCGTAGGCAAGGCGTTTGATATTGTAGAGGTGCTGAACAGTTATATTGTCGCCTGTAATTGCGCCGCCGACACCCCCTGAACCAAGAGTCATGGATGGCATAACGCCAGTGGTAAAGCCAGTGGCACCCAGGGTTCCAAGAGTGTTGACCAGAATGCGGAAGACGGGTTTCTCCAATCCAAATTGCATAATAACTCTGTCATCTTGAGAGTGGATAACCAGTGAGTGACCGCGTCCGCCGTAATTGATCAGTTCGAGACTGCGTTCGCATCCAGCTTCCCAGCCATCGGCCTCATACCATCCTAAAACGGTCGTCAGCTTTTCTCCAGAAAGGGGCTCGCCGGGTCCAACGCTTTTTAGCCTGGCGACCAGAATCCGCGCGGTGGCCGGTACCGTGATGCCGCACATTCTGGCTAATTGTTGCGGGCTTTTGCCAACAGATTTCGGATTGGGTAGATGCCCATCGAATAGTATTTGAGCCAGGGCGCGTGCTTGATTTTCATCAACAAAATATGCGCCTTCGGCTTTCATCAATTCTTCCAACTGTGCAGCTATGGGCTTATCTGCTACCACCGCTTGTTCCGTGGCACATATTACAGAATGATCAAAAGCCTTTGATGCAACAATATATTTTGCGGCGCGTGCGAGATCGGCAGAACGATCGACATAAACGGGGACATTTCCTGGACCAACACCGTAGGCTGGTTTGCCTACTGAGTGGGCAGCGCGCACCATATCGGAGCCACCTGTGGCCAGAATTACTGCGATATATTTGTGTTTCATCAATTCTTGGGTACCCGGCAGGGTGACTTTGGTCATACACGAAACCAAGCTCCTGGGCATTCCGGCGCGTTCTCCAGCATCGACCATCAAGCGTGTTGTTTCAGCGCAACATTTCGCTGCAAACGGATGTGGAGCGATTACGATACCATTTCGCGCTTTTACTGAGATTAAGGTTTTGTACATGGTTGTTGAGGTAGGATTTGTACTGGGTGTGAGAGCAGCAACCACGCCCATTGGCCAGGCAATGTCGTAGAGCTTTTTCCTTGCATCGTGGCGGATCACACCAACTGTTGGAATGTCTTTTATCGCTTCCCAGAGCAGCTTTGAAGAAAGGATATTTTTCAGGGTTTTGTGTTCTGGAACACCGTAGCCGGTTTCTTCGGAAGCCATGCGGCCCAGTCGCTCGGAGGCATTGAAAGCAGCTTCTGCCATTGCCTGGCAAATGCGATCGACCTCAGCCTGAGATGCGTGTAAGAATTGCTTCTGGGCATCACGTGCTGCAGTTGCGAGCGTACGTGCTTCTTGAATTGAGAGAAGATCGTTATCGAGTTCTGACATGAATCACCTAGTATCTAATCGGATCACGAGCAATTTCAAGAACCATTTCACGAAAAGCGATGGTGGCTGCTTTGCAGGCGGGCTGGTCGCCGGTGAGCATGACGCCCATGAAGTTTGTCTCAGAAGGCGGCATGGTTAAGGATGCGATGGTGGTTGCGGAGGCTTTAAGAGCTGCATCCAGCGCGACCAGGCCTTCCATGGGGGGAGCGATCAAATAGGCAATCGGGGCGCCGAGCGGGATATTACAGACCTTTGAGAGGTAGGATCCCGTGCGAGAAATGAGATGTGGGAAGAAAGCGATTGTGCCATTTTCATTGGCGGAGTACCAAATAGCCTCGTTTTTCATATAATTCAAAGCGGCGCTCAATCCGGCCCGTACTTCAGCAGGATTGGGTCCGGCGATAATCGCCATGATTTCACCGGAGATCAACCCGGAGGAGTGTGCCGCGCCTGCGTAAAAAGAGTGAGCATAAACAACTTCGACATCTGCCATCTTGGTGGCTTCATCGATGGAGACATAAGTAGCATCATCGTTATCAGCCGTAATAAGACCAATGGAGTGCTGATCGGGGCGCAGCTTTAACTGTTCTGCGAAATTAGGGTCGACATTGGGGATCAGTCTGACCGATAGTGGGTTTGCATAGATTGGATCAAGGACACCCATAATTTCTCCTCTTTAAACCTGGTTTAAGCGGTTGCCAGTTTGAGTTTTACACCAGATGCCTGATGCTGGCGCATTTTTTGTGCAATTTGTACTACGAACGCGCCGGCCTCGAGTGGATTTGTGCCGCCATTTTCGAAAATATTACATACGACATCCCGATCGGCGTCACTGTCACCATTTTTGGGTTTAAAGCCCATATAAGCACTCATACTTTCCGCGCGACCAAGACCGGGACGTTCACCAATGAGCAGGATGATGACATCTGGTTTTAAGACATCACCAATATCATTTATTACACCTACTCGGCAATATTTAACGTGAAAAGGTGTGCCAAAGGTTAAGCCTGCGGATTGGATACCCTGCTTGATAACAGGGAAAATCTGCCGGAGGTTGGCCTCGATGGCGGTTGCGCTGAGACCATCACCAATGACAAGTTGAACATTTGGACTCTTGATGCATTTTTCAGCAAGGGTAACACGTGCTTCCTGGCTTAGCTGGCGACCCAAATCGGGCCGAAGTAGGAATTGTTCTTTTCCTCCGGTTATGTTGGTTTGAACCGTAAAAAGATTAAATTCTGAAAGCAGATTGGAGTCGATATCTTTGTAAAGCGCATCCTGTGTAACGGCATGATCGCCTTGAAAGAGCAATAATGAAGCCGTTTTGTTGCGCGGGCCAGCGCGCCCCACTCCAATGCGAGAGCTGGTGGAAGCGATGAGTTCATTCAACGCATTGGGGTCAAGTGGATTGTTGACACGCGATTTGTATCTTAATGCAACGCTGGTCG
>Ga0335397_10001343_pt1 | contig 33429 bp, 30 predicted proteins | sample MAT04_FD_205740 | JGI IMG/M metagenome (GOLD analysis project Ga0335397, IMG submission 205740) | Freshwater microbial communities from Lake Fryxell liftoff mats and glacier meltwater in Antarctica - MAT-04 (spades assembly) (version 2) ... | reverse complement strand
TGGTTCCACCACCCGTGCCGACGCCGCCACCCGTGCCGGTTCCGCCGCCCGTGCCGGTTCCGCCGCCCGTGCCGACGCCGCCGCCCGTGCCAGTGCCGCCGCCCGTGCCACCGCCCTTCCCTCCGCCCGAGCCGCCGTCGGGATTACCGGTCGTGGGACCACACGCAACGAGGGAAAGGATGCCGGCGACGACGACGATCAGTTTCAAATTCATGCGCGCTTCCTAGCGCGATCCCGAACCTCAACGAAAGTCGGCCGTGCGAGATCGAAGCAACCATCGGATGACTGCCTTAGAAGGGTCCGCCGTGACCACCAACCATCAGATCCGCCTCGCTGCTCGCCCCTCGGGCCTACCCAAACGTTCCGACTGGTCCTTCACCGAAGAGCCGATTCCCGAGCCAGGTGAAAAGCAGGTCGTCGTGAAGACGCTCCAGCTCTCGCTGGATCCGGCGATGCGCGGCTGGATGAACGAAGGAAAGAGCTACATCCCGCCGGTCGGCATCGGCGAGGTGATGCGCGCGACCGGCGTCGGCGTCGTGCACGCCTCGAAGCACCCCGACTTTCCCGTCGGCGCTTTCGTCAGCGGCGTCTTCGGCGTGCAGGAGTACTGCCTGGTCGTCAGCCCGCGGCAGATGGCGCTGAACAAGATCGATCTGAACGCCGCTCCGCTGGAGAAGTGGCTCAACCCGCTCGGCATGCCGGGCATGACGGGCTACTTCGGACTTCTCGACGTCGGCCTCGCGAAAGAAGGCGAGACGGTCGTCGTCTCTGGCGCGTCAGGAGCCGTGGGCCAGACGGTCGGCCAGGTCGCTCGCATCAAGGGCTGCCGCGTCGTCGGCATCGCGGGCGGCCCTGCCAAGTGCGAGTTCGTCACGAAGGAGCTCGGCTTCGACGCCTGCATCGACTACCGCGCCGGCAACCTCAAAGACGCGCTGAAGGCCGCGTGCCCCAAAGGCATCGACGTCTACTTCGACAACGTCGGTGGAGAGATCCTCGACGCCGCGCTGACGCGCATCAACCGCAAGGCGCGCGTCGTCATCTGCGGCGCCATCTCGCAATACAACAGCACCACCGGCGTCCAGGGCCCGGCGAACTACATGTCGCTGCTGGTCAACCGCGCGCGGATGGAAGGCATGGTGGTGTTCGACTACGCCGACCGCTACCCAGTTGCGATCTCGGAAATCGCCGGCTGGATGCGCGAAGGAAAGTTGAAGTCGCGCGAGGACATCGTCGAAGGACTGAACAATTTTCCCGAGGCGCTGCTGAAGCTCTTCTCGGGGGAAAACTTCGGGAAGCTGATCCTCAAGGTGGCATGAGGTAAAGCGCGCGCATGGCCCCGTCGACCGATTGGAAGGAACAGATCCCCGCTGGCGAAGCAGAGAAGCACGAAGGGTTCGCGCAGGTGCTGAACGGGCTGCAGAAGCGGCACGCCGTGAAGAATCCGATCGCGCGCGGACTTCACGCCAAGGGCCAGGCGGGCGCCGAAGCGACGCTGACCATTCACGGAAACCTTCCGGCGCACGCGGCGCACGGGCTCGGCGCGAAGCCCGGCACGTACCGCGCGCTGGTGCGCTACTCGAACGGTGGCCCGGTGCGCGTCGGCGATCGCAAGCCGGACGTGCGAGGCATCGCGGTGAAGGTCATCGGCGTCGAGGGAAAGAAGCTCATCCCCGGCATGGAAGACGAGACGACGCAGGACTTCCTCGCGATCCTCGGCGACTCGACCCCTTTCGTGACGCCCGATGACTTCGTCTGGTTCGTCGTCGCCGCGCGTTCGCCTGCGACGCTGCCGCTGAAGGTGCTGGGCCACTTCGGGTTCGGCCGCGGCATCGCGATGATCAAGGCGCTGCTGAAGAGCGCGAGCCGGAAGACCTTCTCGGTCGCCACCTCGCGCTATGGCAGCCAGCTGCCGATCAAGTGGGGCCCGTACGCGGTGCGCTATGCGTTCGAGCCGATCGCGAAGGACCAGGCGGCTGCGGTGATGGGCACGACAGACAACTACCTGGGTGAAGAGCTCGTCGCGCGGCTCGCGAAAGGCCCGGTCGAGTACGACTTCAAGGTTCAGTTCTTCGTCGACGAGCAGAGGACGCCGATCGAAGACGGTTCGGTGGAATGGAAGGAAGCGGACGCTGCGTGGGTGACGATCGGGCGGCTGACGATTCCGCGGCAGGACACGCTGAAGGTCGGGGAGCTGATCGAGTCCTTGTCTTTCGACCCATGGCACGCGCTCACCGAGCACCGCCCCCTCGGAGCGATGATGCGCGCCCGAAACGCCGCCTACCGACTCAGCACTCAAGAACGCAAAGCCGCCAAGGAGCCCCGTTGATGCGCTGTCTTCCGCTGGTCGCGCTCGTGTTGGTGACGGGCTGTGAGTGGGTCGCGAACGATCTGACGTTTACCCGGGAAGACATCCCCATCTACCGCGAGCACGACAAGTCGACGTCGCCGGCCGCCGCTCCGGCGAAGCTGAAGGTGATGGCGTGGAACGTGAAGTACGGCGCCTGCCGGGTCGACTTCTGGTTCGACTTCTGGGGCGATCGCACGCAGCTTTCTTCGACGGAAGTGAACGACTGCCTCACCGGCGTCGCGAAGCTGATCACCGAATACAACCCGGACATCCTGATGACCGAGGAGATCGAGGTGAACTCGAAGCGCAGCGCCTACGTCGACATGGTGCGCTTCATTCTCGAGAAGACGCCGCTGCGGTACGCGACGTACGGGCAGACCTGGGACACGCGGTACACGGCCAGCGAAGGCGTCGGCCGCATCGACCTGGGGAACGCGATCTTCAGCCGCTACCCAATCACGAAGGCCGAACGGATTCGCCAGGTCGACCGCACCGACCAGAGCACGCTGGTGAAGACCTTCTACATCCACCGCGCGGTGACGCGGGCCGAGGTGGATCTGGGCAACGATCGGAAGATCGCGGCATATGTCGTGCACACCGAGGCGTACGACTTCGACGGCACGAAGCAGAAACAGATCGATCAGATCCACGAGCTCGCGAAGGCAGAGACGCTGCCCTTCGTGCTGGGTGGCGACTTCAACGAGCTGCCGCCGGTGTGTGACGAGCGCGCCGATGCAGGCACGCTACAGTCGTGCGACGGCAAGCTGCGGCTGACAGGCTTCCTCGACGAACGCGCCTCTTCGAAGGGCACGTCGTACGAGCAGCCGCCGTACACGCCCAGCGTGATGAAGAAGTTCTACGACGACTTCTCGCCGTCGATCACCGCGGCGGAATACGGAACGGACCCGGCGGCGCAGCAGAAGTACTTCACCCACAGCGTCCTCGGCCCGGATCGCAAGAACGATGAGGGCGTGCCCGGCAACTGGAACCGCACGCTCGACTACCTGTTCGTGCGCAAAGGCGAGGCCTGGGAAAACGCCGACGTCATTCAAGGGCCCGGCCGCCTCGGAGTGACCAGCGATGCCCTTCGCCTCTCTGACCACGCTCCGACCGCAGGAACCTGGGTGCTGCCATGACCGCGCTGCTGCTGGCAGCGTTGTTGTCTCAGGCCGAGCCGGTGCCGGAAAGCGACTGGCCTCGCGCCGCGCGTGACACCGCGGACGTGGGCCCTGCGGGGCGGTGGAGCACGGGCTTCTTCAACCCGACCCGGCTCGCCGTCACCGACTGGCTTGAATTGGAGGCGAACCCGGTGTTGTTCTTCGTCGCGCCGAACCTCACCGGGCGGTTTGCGCTCAGCAAGGAAGCGACGCGGATCACGATCGAAGGCGGGCTGCTGGTGCCGACGTTCGGCATGCGGCTGATGAAGGGCTACTTCTTTCCCACCTGGGCGACGAGCACCAACGACATTCCGTGGATGGTGATTCCGCGGCTCGGCGTGTTGTTAAGCCGCACGGTCAGGTCGCACGACGTGTGGACGCTGCGGGCCGACTATTCGTGGCGAATCGCCTTCGGGCCGAACAGCGCGGCACCGCTGGACTCGTTTCTGGCGCCGCTGGATTTGCTGATGGCGGCCCCGCTGACGGGGTTTCTGGGTGGGTTCGGTGGCGCGTACGACGCAGCGCTGACTCGGCGGCTGCGGCTTCGGGCGGCGCTGAACTTCTATGTCTCAGGCGCGGCGAACCAGAGCCTGTATGCGGACGGCGCGGTGGTTGGGCCGATTGCTCCGAGAGATCCGTTCACGGTCACGGCGCACGTCGGGCTCGACATCGCCGTCTTCAAGCACTCGCGGATCACCCTCGGCGTCCTCTGGGCCAACTACGACCAGGGCGCTACCGCGGTGACGAAGGACAAAGACGGGTACGCCGAGCGCGTCCGTGTTCGCAGCAACAACTTCCTGCCGACGCTCGACTACATCTGGGCAGGTGGGTTCGGCGACTAACCTGCGCAGAGCGCGAGCAGCTGCCGTTCGTACGTCTGCACCACCTTCGGCCCGATGCCGCTGACGCCGCGCAGGGCCTGTGAGGTGGTCGGCCGCGCCTGCGCCAGAGCGACCAGCGCGCGGTTGGTGAGAATCCGGAAGGCCGGCACGCGCTTGCGGCGCGCTTCATCGAGGCGCCAGCTGCGCAGGGACGCGACGAGGGCAGCGGACGCTCCGGTGGAGGGAAGCGGGACAGCGGGCCCACTGCGGCGCGGCTCGCGGCGGCGGCGCTGTTTGGGGCGGCCACTCTTCTCGAATCGCTTCTGCGGGAAGATCGCGGCAGGAAGGCGGACGTGGTCGACGCCTTCGCCTGCGTGCGCGCCAGGGAAGAGGCGGTGGAAGGGGATCCGCTTACCGTCTTTCTCGAAGACGTCGTCTTGCACCCGCACAGCTTCGGCGCGCACGAGGCCGCCCAGCAGGCGTTCGAAGCGCGGGCGCGCAGTGGGCAGCTCGCCGAGCAGCTCGCGGCAGAGGCGGCCGCTCGCAATTCCCGGGGTCGCGATGACGCGCTCGAGCACCTGGGCGAGGACAGGCAGGTCGACGTCGGACGCGGGCTCGGAGAGGGCGCCGATGCAGTCGGCCGGCGCGCAGATGTCGCAGCGGCCGCACGGCGTGCCTGGGTCTTCGCGATCGCCGAAGTGGCGAACGAGGGCGACCATGCGGCAGGTGTGGCCTTCGGCGAACCGCGCGATGAGGGCGAGCTGTTCTTCGCGGCGGGCGCGCTGCGCGGCGTACGGGGCGGGCCAGTCGTCGTGGCCGTGGATGAGCGCGTCTTCGACGACGCCTTTGACGCCGCCGTGGATCCAGAGCTTGTCGAGCGCGGTCTCGAAGTCGTCGACCTTGATGCGGGTGCGGCGGCGCAGGGCTTCGGCGTCTTGCGGTGTGTCGTCGAGAGCGCGCGAGAGCTTCTGCAGGACCTTGGGGTCGGGGTAGTCGCGCTCGAGGAAGAACTCGTGGGTCTTGCGGTCGGCGAAGTGGTGCATCAGCACCGCGCGGCTGGGCTTGCCGTCGCGGCCGGCGCGGCCGATTTCCTGGTAGTAGGACTCGACGCTTCCCGGCAGCGCGAGGTGAACGACGGTGCGGATGTCGGCTTTGTCGACGCCCATGCCGAACGCGATGGTGGCGACGACGACGTCGAGTTCGCCACCGAGAAAGGCGGACTGCACGGTGTCGCGAACGCTGGGTGAGAGGCCGGCGTGGTACGCGCGAACGCGGCACTGGCCTTCGAGACCGTCGGCGACGTCTTGCGCCAGCTTTCGCGTGGGGGCGTAGACGATGGCGGGAAGGCGGCCTTTGCCCGAGAGCCACGCGCGCGTCTGGGCGGGGCGATCGCGCGGGCTGACCTCGAGCGCTTCGATGGCGAGGTTGTCGCGGCGGAACCCGTGGATGAACTGTTTTCCGGTGGTGGCAAAGCCGAGCTGTTCGACGATGTCGCGCTGCACGACGGGCGTCGCAGTGGCGGTGAGCGCGACGATTGGCGCGGGGCGCAGCATCGGCAGGCGCTCTTTGAGGAGGCGGTAGTCGGGCCGGAAGTCGTGGCCCCATTGCGAGATGCAGTGCGCCTCGTCGATGGCGATCAACCCGAGGCGACGGCGGGCGAGCAGCTCGGGAAACTTCGGGACGCCCAGGCGTTCGGGCGCGATGAAGAGGTAGTCGAGCTTGCCGTCGACGTAGTCGTTGCAGACCTGCCGTGATTCGAGCCGGCCCCGGCCCGAGTGGATCCGTTCCGCGCGCAGGCCCAGCGACTGGAGCCGCGCGACCTGGTCTTCCATCAGCGCGATCAGCGGGCTCACCACCAGCGTCGTCCCGCCGCGCGCCAGGCCCGGCAGTTGGTAGCAGAGCGACTTGCCCGCGCCCGTCGGCATCACCAACAGCACGTCTTTGCCGGACGCCGCCGCTTCGCAGACGGCACGCTGATGAGGGCGGAATGAGGAGAAGCCGAAGCGGTCTTTCAGCAGCGCGTCGATCGTCCCCGGCGCAGGGGCCGCCGGAGACCGAGGAGAGGGGTGGGCAGCAGAGGAAGCCGGGTGGGCAGCAGAGGAAGCCGGGTGGGCAGCAGAGGAAGCTCCGTTCATCCCGAGAGAAGTCGAGGGATGAGCCGCTCGGGGCGCTGGGAACAAGGACGTCTGCGTCGTTGGGCGTGCCGAGCTCTGCGGATGCTCATCCCTCGACTTCTCTCGGGATGAACGGGGTGGCGCATTCTCATCCCTCGACTTCTCTCGGGATGAACGGGGTGGCGCATTCTCATCCCTCGACTTCTCTCGGGATGAACGGGGTGGCGGTGGCGGTGGTGGTGGCGGCGCACCACCCAGCGGAGGCAGCCTCGTTGGCACGCGTCCCACCACAGCCTCGACGTACTTCTCGACGCCGCCGATGAACGCCCCGAGCTCCCCATCGCCGCGCGCGATGCGCTGAAGCCGCGCCTCCCACTCGCCCGTCATCGCGGGACTCTTCACGTCGGCGTCGACGACGGCGATCAACCCGATGCCGCGCTCGGTGGCGATCAACGCCTTCCCGTCGCGGGTGATGTACCCCCGGGACAGCAGCGTCTCGATGATGCTCGCGCGCGTCGCCGGCGTCCCGAGCCCGCTGTCTTTCATCGCGTCCGACAGCTCCTTCTCGTCCAGCGTCTTCCCCGCGGTCTCCATCGCGGTGAGCAGCGTCGCGTCGTTCAACCTGGGCGGCGGCCGCGTCCGCTTCGGCACCGCCTTCGCCTCGAGCACCTTCTGCGGCTGACCCTTCTCGAGCCCCGAGGGCAGCATCGCCTCGTCGCTTTCACCGGGCGGCCGCGCCTCGCCGACGTCCAACACCTTCCACCCGAGCTGCTGAATCGCCGTGCCGTGGCTGCGGTAGCGATCGACCACCGCCGCGTCCGTCACCTGCGTCACCACCACCGTCGCCGCCCAGACGAAATCTTCGTGCCACGCCTGCAGCAACCGACGGCAGACCAACGAATAGACCTTCTGCTCGGCGTCACTGAGCGCACGCCCTGCCGCCGACGCCGCGGTCGGAATGATTGCGTGGTGATCGCCGACCCGCGCGTCGTCCACGAACCGCCGCGGCAGCGCCCGCGTACCCGTACCCTCGGCCAGCTTCGCCTCGTACGGAGCGCGAATCGCCGCGACGACCGTGCCCAGCGTGCCCGCGACCTCGGTCGACAGATGGCGGCTGTCCGTGCGCGGGTAGCTGAGCAGCTTGTGCTTCTCGTACAGCGCCTGCGCGACCTCGAGCGTCTGCTGTGCCGAATACCCGTAGAGCCGGTTGCAGTGCCGCTGCAGTTCGGTGAGGTCGTACAGCAGCGGCGGCGGCAGCTTCTTCGTCTGCGACGTGACCGCTTCGATCTGCGCCTTCCCGCGCAGCGCGCGTTCGACGATCGCCTTTGCCTCTTCTCCACCGTACGGCAGCCGGCTGGGGTGCTCGCCCGGCCCCGGCCGAAACCACGTGCCGCGGTACGACGCCTGCGCGCGCGGCGAAAACGTCGCGACCACCTCGAGGTAGTCCTCGGGCACGAAGTCGCGAATCGCCAGCTCGCGCTCGACCAGCATCGCGAGCGTCGGCGTCTGCACCCGCCCCACCGACAGCGGAGCGTCCAGCGCAATTCCATACGCCCGCGACAGGTTCATCCCCACCAACCAATCGGCACGGCTTCGGCCCAACGCGGCCGCGGCGAGGCGATCGAACTCCTGCGACGGGCGCAGCCGCCGGAACCCTTCCTGAATCGCCGACTCGGTGAGCGACGAAATCCAGAGGCGCTTCACCGGCGCGCGGCACCCGGCCGCTTCGTAGATGAGCCGGAAGATGAGCTCGCCCTCGCGCCCCGCGTCAGTGGCGCAGATGACGGACGTGACGTCTTTGGCGGTGAGCGCGCGCCGCACGACCTCGAACTGGGTGCGCGTCGAGTCGAAGACCGTCAGCGGCCACTGCTCGGGCAGCATCGGCAGGTCTTCGCGCCGCCAGCGCCGCCACTCGGGGCGAATGCCTTCGGGCTCGGCGATTCCGACCAGGTGGCCGATGGCCCAGGTGACGACGTAGCCGTTGCCGGTGAGGGTGCCGGCGCCGCGATGGGTCGCGCCGAGAACCGCTGCGAGATCGCGGCCGACCGACGGTTTTTCTGCGACGACGACGATGGCCATTGCCCGGCCAAGGTGTACCCCAAAGGGCTGACATGCGGGCCCGCCCGTGGGAGCTTTCGCCCGCCATGGCGAACACGAACTTTCAGAGCGTGGGCGAGTACCTTCAGACGCTGTCCAAACCGACGCAGAATGCGCTGAAGAAGGTCCGCGCGATTTTGAAGAAGGCGCTGCCCGGCTCGAAGGAAGCGATCAGCTACCAGATACCCGTGCTCAAGCTGAACGACACGATGGTGATGTTCTTCGCGGGCTGGAAGGAGCACGTCTCGCTCTACCCGGTCGGGCCGACGGTCACCGAAGCGCTGGGGAAGAAGCTCGACAAGTACCTCGCGAGCAAAGGCACGCTGAAGTTCCCGCTGGACGAGTCGATTCCAGAGAAGCTGATTGCGCAGATCGCGAAGCTGCGCGCGAAGGACGCGGCGGGGCGAATCGCGGCCAAGAAGAAGAAGTGATTCGCCGCGTGTGGTCGGCGCCATCAGTGCGGTTCTTCGCGATCGGCGTGGCGATCTTTGCGGTGTATGCAGCGCGGCCGAAGTCGACGTTGATTCAGGTGAGCCCGTCGCTGGCGCAGGCGTTGGTGACCGAGCGCGAACGCGAAGTCGGGCACCCGCTCACCGAGGTCGAGCAGAAGTCCGTGCTCGAACACTGGGTCGAAGAAGAGGTGCTGTTTCGCGAGGCGCTGTCGCGGAAGCTCGACCGATCGGACCCAATCGTCCGGCGGCGGTTGATCCAGGCGATGCGGTTCGTGCTCGAAGAAGAGGAAGGCGAACCGAGTGCGGCTGAGCTGAAAACGTTCGCGGCCGCGCATGCCGAGAAGTTCACCGCGCCAGCGACGGTGTCGTTCGAGCAGGTGTTCGTGGGCAGCGGCGACGTCGCGGCGGTGCGGGCGGCGCTGTCGCGGGGCGTCGCCTTCGACTCGCTCGGGCAGGCGTTTCCCACCGGGCCGCGGTTCGAGGCGCAGACGCGTGAGCTGCTCGCCGGGGCGTTCGGTTCCGAGTTTGGCGCGCGCGTGTTTTCGGCCGCAGAGGGTGAGTGGACGGAGGTGTCGTCCGCGTACGGGCGGCATCTGGTGCGGGTGACGGCGAGGTCCGACGCGGTATTGCCTCCGATCGAGCACATCGCCGGACCCGTGCGCGCGGCGATGCGCGATGCGCGGCGGGCCGAGTCGGTGGTACGGCAGGTCGCGGCGCTCCGCGCCAACTATGCGGTGGAGACGCCGTGATCGGCTCCGTTCATCCCGAGAGAAGTCGAGGGATGAGCATCCTCCGACGCCCGGTACAGGCTTCTGCGACCCCGATAACCTGCTCTGTAGATGATCCTCCCTCGACTTCTCTCGGGATGAACGGAGCGCTCCTCTTCCTCCTCGTCGCCCCGTCGCTCGCCTTCGCGCACTCGGCCGGAATCGGGACGGCGAGCATCCGCGCGCTCGACGACACGACCTTCGAAGTCCGCGTCCGTCTGCCGGCCGCCGCCGCCCCCGTGCGCGCGTCGTCCGGAATAGTCTCTGCCGCCGAGGTCATCGGCGCGGCCGCCGAAACGCGAATCATCACCACCGAACCCACCCTGCGCCTCGACGTCGGTCGGCACCCCCTCGTCGCGCGCTACCCGAACGAGCCGCCGCGCGTGCTGGAAGAGTTGGGCGGCTGGGTCGAAGTCCCACTGCGCACCCCGCCACGGCCGTTTCACTTCTTCCGCTGGCTCCGCGACGGCGTCGTTCACATCCTCAGCGGCCCAGACCACCTCCTCTTCCTGCTCGGCCTCTGCCTGCTCGGGTCCACCAGCAAGACGAGCCTCATCGCGCAGGTCACCGTCTTCACCGTCGCCCACTCGCTGAGCCTCGCGCTCGCAGCGTTCGACGTCGTCCGCCTTCCCGCGCCGCCCGTCGAGGCCTGCATCGCGCTGTCAATTGCATGGGTCGGCTGGGCCGCGCTGCGCCGCGAGTCGCACGGCCTCCCCGTCGTCTTCGCGTTCGGCCTCTTCCACGGGCTCGGGTTCGCCTCACTGCTCACCGAGGCCGGCCTTCCGCCTTCCTCCGCGGCGCTCGCGCTCATCGGCTTCAACCTCGGCGTCGAGGCCGGCCAGCTGCTCGTGCTCCTCGCGCTCGTCCCTCTTCTCTCTGCCGCCACCCGCCAGCGCGCCGTGCTCGCCTACGTCCTGGGTTGCAGCGGCGTCGCGTGGACCCTGGTCCGCGTCACGGAGCTCTGGTCATGAAGAGGTCTCTGCTGCTCGTCTTCCTCGCCGCGTGCCCGGCGCCTCCCGCCGTCTATGACGCCGGCACCCTCACCTATTCCGAGACGCGCGAGCCGTGCAGCGATCGCAACCCGCTGCGAAACCCGTACTTCGGCGATCTGCACGTGCACACCAGCTTGTCCTTCGACGCGTGGGCAAACGACGTGCGCACGACGCCAGCCGACGCGTACCAGTTCGCGAAGGGCGAAGAAGTGACCGTTCTGCAGACGCCCCTCTTCAAGGCGAAGCTCGCCCGCCCGCTGGACTTCACGGCCGTCACCGACCACGCCGAATTCTTCGCCGAGACAGCCGCGTGCGTCGACCCAGCTGCCGCCGCCTACGCCTCGAGCGAGTGCATCACCTTCCGTGGGGCCGGCGCCAAATCGGTGTTTCTCTTCGGCTCGCAGCTGACGGTTGCCGACCCCGGCCGCTTCTCTCAGTGCGCCGGGAACGCGTGCCTCACCCGCCTCGACTCCGTCTGGAAACGCGTTCAGCGCGACGCGCACGAGGCCTACGACCGCACGGCCGCCTGCCGCTTCACCACCTTCGTGGGATACGAATATTCCGCGGCCCCCGGAGCGGCAAACATGCACCGCAACGTGCTCTTCCGGAACGCCAACGTCCCCGCTACTCCCACCAGCTTCTACGAAGCGCCGACCCCTGCCGCGTTGTGGAAGGGACTCGAGGCGACGTGTCTGGCCGATGCGGGCTGCGAGGCCGTCGTCATCCCGCACAACTCGAACCTCTCGAACGGGCGCATGTTCCTTCTGCAGTCGGCCGACAACGGCGGCCCCGAAGACCAGGTGCGGCGCGCGAAGCTCGAGAAGCTCGCCGAAGTCTTCCAGCACAAGGGCGACAGCGAGTGCATGAACGGGCTCGCCTTGAGCATCGGCGGCAACGACGAGCTCTGTGACTTCGAGAAGACGCGCGACGCGAAGGAAGACTGCGGCACCGGCTTCGCCACCGGGGGCCTCGGCGGGCTCGGCTGCGTCTCGGGCCGCGACTTCATTCGCCGCGGCCTCGGCGAAGGGCTCACCTACCAACAGGCGAAGGGCTTCAACCCGCTGAAGCTCGGACTCATCGCGTCGACGGACACGCACAACGGCACGCCAGGCGCAGTGGAAGAGGACCAATGGAAAGGCCACGTCGGCAAGTCCGACTACCCGCCCAACAACCGCATCGACGGCCCGACGCTGCCGCCCGGTGGCGTCGTCTTCAACCCGGGTGGGCTCGCAGGGGTCTGGGCGCAAGAGAACAGCCGCGACGCGATCTTCGATGCGCTCGAGCGCCGTGAAGCGTGGGGCACCAGCGGGCCGCGCATCGTGGTGCGCTTCTTCGGCGGCGACGCAGTGGACGCCTCGCTGTGCGCCGACGCGAAGCTGGTCGAGAAGGCGTACACGGCCGGCGTGCCGATGGGTGGCGACCTTCCGGGCGGCACGAAGGCTCCGAAGTTCCTCGTTCAGGTGCTCGGAGATCCGAATCGATCAGTGCCCCTCGCGAAGCTGCAGATCGTCAAAGGCACCCTCGACGCCAACCGCAAGCCCGTCGCGAAGGTGTTCGACGTCGCGAGCGGCACCGGCGACTTCGCGACCAACGCCGACACCTGCAAGCCAACGGGCGCCGGTTCGCTGAGCCTCTGCGCCGGCTTCACCGACCCTGAGTTCGATGCGACGAAGCCCGCCTGGTACTACGTGCGCGTCGTCGAGGCCGAGACGTGCCGCTGGAGCCAGTTGGTGTGCCTCGCCACTCCACCCGCGATGCGGGCGTCCGCGTGCAGTGACGCGCGGGTGCCAAAGATGATTTCCGAGCGGGCGTGGAGCTCGCCCATCTGGTTCACTCCGTAGTGGAGTTCTGGGCTTAGATGCCGCCACTTTTCGCGGGGGTTTCATGAAGCGTCGTGACTTTATTTTCGGTGGTGCAGCGAGCGTCGGGCTGGTGGCAGGTGAGTCAGAGGCCGCGACGCCCGCGACGTTGAACTTCGACCCGGCCGCGCTCGAAGCGACGCTAAACAAGATCGACGAGCGCATGGGCAGTTTCCGCGAGATGGACTTCGCTCCGCGGGAAGCCACGAACACCGCCGAACAAGAGCTCTTTGCCTCGCGCACCCGCGTCACCCGCGCGGCGATTCGCACCCTCTACTTCACCGGCCAGTTCATGGAGCTCAAGGAGCACGAGCGCCTTCACCCCGGCGTCCAGGCCCGCATGGCGCGCATGCAGCCCGAGATGGACGAAGCGGTCGACGGCATGGCGACCTTCCTCGAGGCGCTGACGCCGGCCGATCACAAGAAGGTGCAAGACGACCTCAAGGCCGACCCCGAGCTCAGCGGGCGCATCGGAGATCTGCTGCAACAGGTGGCGAAGGAAGACGGCATGTCGTTCTCTCGTCGCTTCGACATGCGCGTGGCGATCGACGACTTCACGCGCCGCATGCAGACGCAGAACCCGGCGATCGTCATCGACCCGTACGTGCAGAAGACGCGCAAGGTGCAAGCAAATGCGGGCACCCTCGAAGAACGCGAGCGCGCGCTGCAGGTGCGTGCCGGCGAGAAAGCGTTCTGGGAATTTCAGCAGCGCAGCAAGGCCCACGTGAACGCGTGGGACGAGGTCTACGAGGCGCGGCCGCGCATCGACCTCGCGCAGCTCGAACGCATGTACCCGGAAGACGCCATGGAACGCGTCGACCGCACCGCGAAGCCGTCGAAGCTGATGCGCATCGGTGGGTACCTGATGGGCGCGGGCTTTGGCAGCGCGGCGCTCGGCGGCATTTTCTATTTGATCGCTGCGGCCAACGCGACGTCGGCCAGCGCCAGCGGCTTCTTCATCCCCGCGTTGATCTTCGGCGTCACCATCGGCCCCGGGCTGTTGCTCGCCGGGCTCATCGTGCTGATCATCGGCGGCATCTGGTACGCAGCCGTCAAGGACTGAGCCTGCAGGTGCGCCCCGACATCGTCATCTCGGGGGCCGGAGTTGCGTGCGCGGTCGGAACCGGCTGCGACGCGCTGTGGGAAGCGCTGCAGGCCGGGCGCGATGGGCTGCGCGGCGTCGAACGCTTTCCCGTCAACGAGTTCAACACGCGCGTCGCTGGGCTGTGGCCGCAGTGGGACCACACGAAGCCCGAAGCGTGCACCGCGCTCGAGCTGGCGACCGCCGCTGCGCGCGAGGCGTGGAGGAAGGCGAAGGTCGATGGCACGCGCCGGGTGGCGGTCATCGTCGGCACCTGCTTCGGCGAGCAGTACACGGGCTTCAGTGAGCTCGCGCAGAACGTCGGCAAGGCCATCGGAGCGACCGGCCCCTGCGTCACCGTCTCTACCGCCTGCTCGTCATCGACGACGGCGATTGGCCTCGGGCGCGACCTCATCGAAGAAGGCGTGGCCGACGTGGTGATTGCGGGCGGCGTCGATGTGCTGACGCGCCAGGTGTTCGCCGGGTTTCATGCGCTGGGGACGTTGAGCACGGGCAAGTGCGCCCCGTTTGGCGACCCGCCGGGGATGACGCTGGGCGAAGGCGCGGGCTTCGTGGTGCTCGAAGCGAACGCATCGGGGCTGACCCCGATGGCGCGCGTGCTGGGCTACGGGCTGTCGGGCGACGCGCACCACGAGACGTCGCCGGATCCATCGGGCAGCGGAGTCGTTCGCGCCATCCGTTCGGCCCTCGCCGACGCGCAGCTCGACGGCACCACCATCGACTACGTCAGCGCGCATGGCACCGGCACCGACTCGAACGACGCGGCCGAATGGCTTGCCGTGCGCACCGCGTTTCCGCACCAGCCGCTGATCAGCTCGACCAAGAGCTTCTTCGGCCACGCGCAGGGCGCGGCGGGCGTGATCGAGGTCGCCGCGCTGCTGCTCTGCCTTCAGCACGGCACCGTGCCGCCGACGTTGAGGGCGAAGCCGCCGCGCGCTGGCGCTCCTTCCGACGCGGTGGCCGATGGCAAGCCCCGCGCGGTGAAGGTGCGCCACGCGGTGAAGTTGAGCGCCGCTTTCGGCGGAGCGAACTCCGCCCTCGTGCTCGGCGAACAGCCGTGGCAACGGCAGCAGCTCGAACGGCGCCCCGTCTACGTCGCGGGCCTGGGCACCGTCAGCGCGCTCGGCCTCGATGTTCCTTCGTTGGTCGCTGCGTTCGAGCGCGGCCAGCCGCTGGAAGGCGCGGTGACGGGGTTGGATCTGCGCGAGCTGGTCCGTTCGGCTCCGGTTCGCGACGTCGATCTCTCTGCCCAGTTCGCGACCGCCGCGGCCGCGCTGGCGCTGGCCGACGCGAAGATCAACGTCCGCGGCCCGCTTCGCGATCGCACCGGCCTCTTCACCGGCAACACGCAGATGCCCGCGAAGTCCGTGGACGCGTGCGTGTCGAGCATGGACAAGCGCGGAATTCTCGGCATCGCCGCCGTGCCCTTCACCCACATGGTCCTCAACGCGCCCGCCGGCCTCGCCGCGAAGCTGCTGTCGCTCAAAGGGCCGCTGCTCGTCCTCTCGGCAGGGCGAAGCAGTGGGCTGCTGGCCATTCTTCGCGCGGCGCAGCACCTGTCGATGCGCCGGTGCGCCGACGTCATCGTCGCGGGCGGAATCGATGAACGGCCGGTGAAGGATCCCGGCATCACCGCCGAAGGCGCTGCTTTCGCCGCGCTGACCTGCGAGCCGCGCGACGTCGTGCTCGAGGGCTGGGGGACAGCAGGACCCAACGACCCGGCGACCGCGATTGCGCGCGCGGGTTGCGGCCCTGTCGACTTCACCTTCGACTGCAGCTTCGCGGGCAGCGCCGAGGCCGCGTCCTCTGCCTTTGCCTTTCTTCTCGCCGCCGCGCGCATTCGCAGCGGCACGGCCCGCCGCGTGCTCGTCGTGAGCGCCAGCGATTCTCTTTCATGCGCCGCCGTCCTCGCGACGCCCGGAGCTTGACGACCATGGACAGCGAGCTCGGCCACTACATCGCCCGGCGCACCGACGTGCTGGCGAAGATCCGCCGGATGCTCGTCATCAGCCTGAGCCTTCGCCGCAAGCCGGAAGAGATTGACCCCGACACGTCGCTGTTCGGCACCGGCCTCGGCATCGACTCGATCGACGCCGTCGAGATCCTCGTCGCGCTGGAAATCGAGTTCGGGGTGAAGCTGACGGATCCCATCGATCGCCGCCGGCAGCTGCGCAGCGTCAACTCGCTGGTCGACCTCGTGCTCGCCAACGAAGGGGTGAAGGCGTGACCGCGGCGATCGAAGCGCTTCGCCACTCGGCGGCGGTGACGCGGATGGACCACGTCCACGTCTTGCGCCTCTCAGGGCCCGGAGCCCAGGCGCTGCTCGATGCGGCCACCACCTCTCGGCTCTTCGCGCGCGAGAACCAGATGCTGCAGACGCTGATGCTCGACGCGAACGGGCTGCCTTTCGCCGACGCTTTTGTCTGCCTCGAGGAAGACGCGTGGGTGGTGCTCGCCGAAGGGCCGACGCTGCCAGCGCTGCGCGAGCACCTCGAGCGCGTCCGCTCGACCCGTACCCCCGACGCCGAAGTGTTGGTGACGGACTTGCTCACCGACAACGTGCTCTGGAGCGTCGACGGCCCCTTCGCCTGGGAAGTCACCGCCGCGCTGCTGGGGCCAGAAGTGCTGGGGGCTCCGTACCTTTCGTTTCTGACGTTGAAGGGCGTGCAGTGTTTTCGCGCGGGCAAGACGGGCGAGTATGGGTACCTGCTGCTGGTGCCGAAGGCGGCGGCGGACGAGACGTGGCAGCGGCTGCTCACGGTCGGCAAGGACCTTGGGCTCGTGGAAGGAACTCTCGCGGCGCTCGATCAATGCGCGCTCGAGAACTGGCACTTTTCCATCCGGGCGCTGGGCGGCGAGGCCCTCATTCCGCACGAGCTGCAGCTGCAGTGGCGCGTCGATGCGAAGAAGGAATTCGAAGGCGTCGAGGCGCTGCGGAAGCGGCTGGTGGACTCGAAGGTGAGGCTGACGTGCTTCGTCGCGAGACATGCGGTGACGCGCGGCGAGGTGGTGACGCTCGACGGCGAGAAGGTTGGCACCGTGCTCGAGGTGGGGTTCTCGTCGACGCGCGGTGATTGGGTCGGCTGGGCTGTGCTCGAGGTGGCGCTGGCGTGGCCGGGCATCGACAAGTTCCGCGTGGGCGAAGGGCCGATGGCGACGTGCTCCCCACCGGTGATCGACAACCGCAGCCTCTTCGTCGACCAGCGCAAGCACAGCTACCGCACGCGCGTCGAGTCCGAGTTTCCGCCGCTGGTGTCGCGGTGAGATTTGAAGGTCGCACCGTCGTCGTCACCGGCGCGTCTCGCGGTCTCGGCCGCGCCATCGCCGCCGGCTTCGCTGCCGAAGGGGCGTACGTGTATGTGGCGTACCAGCGCGCGGATGACGAGGCGGCGCAGACGGTGGCGTTGTTGAATGGCCGCGGCGAGGCGCTGAAGTTCGACGTGTCGAAGCCGGATGAGGTCGAGGCGGCGTTCGCTGCGGTGCACAAGGCGCGCGGGCGCGTTGAGGTGCTGGTGAACAACGCGGGCATCAACCGCGATGCGCCCGCGATGCTGCTCGACCCGGCCGATTGGGACGACGTGATTTCAGTGAACCTGAGCGGCACCTTTCGCTGCTGCCGCGCGGTGCTGGCGCCGATGCTTCATGCGCGCAGAGGGTCAATCGTGAACATCGCCAGCGCGACGGCGATTCGCGCGAACCCGGGCCAGGCGAACTACTCGGCGGCGAAGGCGGGGCTGCTCGCGATGTCGCGCACGCTGGCGGCCGAGCTTTCGCCGAAGGGGATCCGCGTGAACGCGGTGATTCCCGGGCTCATCGACGCCGGCATGGTCCAGCGCATGGACCACCGGCGCCTCGAGAAGATGAAGGCGCTGATTCCCATGGGCCGCCTCGGGGCGGCCGAGGACGTCGCCCGCGCCGTGATGTTCCTCGCCTCCGATGACGCCGCGTACATCACCGGCGCCGAGCTCCCCGTCGACGGGGGGCTCATTCTTTGATCCGTTCATCCCGAGAGAAGTCGAGGGATGCGCGTCCACCGACTCTAGGTGTCGGGCTCTGCGGCGGCCCATCCCTCGACTTCTCTCGGGATGAACGGGGTTCACCCACTCCCGGTGCCTGGCTCTGCGGCGGCCCATCCCTCGACTTCTCTCGGGATGAACGGGGTTCACCCACTTCCGGTGCCTGGCTCTGCGGCGGCCCTTCCCTCGACTTCTCTCGGGATGAACGGGGTTCACCCACTTCCGGTGCCTGGCTCTGCGGCGGCCCATCCCTCGACTTCTCTCGGGATGAACGGGGTTCACCCACTCCCGGTGCCTGGCTCTGCGGCGGCCCTTCCCTCGACTTCTCTCGGGATGAACGGGGTTCACCCACTCCCGGTGCCTGGCTCTGCGGCGGCCCATCCCTCGACTTCTCTCGGGATGAACGGGGTTCGATTTGACCACCGCGTACCTCTTTCCCGGGCAGGGGTCGGAAGGGCCGGACATGGCGGGCGACGCGTTGTCGCGCGCAGGCCCGGTGCGCACGTTGATCGAGCGTGCCTCGCGCGCCCTCGAGCTGGACCTCGAGTCGATCATCCGCCGCGCCGACCCACAGCTTGCGCGCACCGAGGTGGGCCAGCCGGCGTTGATCGCGATCAGCCTGGGCCTGGCGCTCGAGACGAACGCGACGCCCGCAGCCACCGCCGGCCACAGCGTGGGAGAGCTCGCCGCGTTCTGCCTCGCCGGGTGCCTGAGCCCCGAAGACGCGATCGACTGCGTCGTCGAACGTTCGCGGCTGATGGCCGAGGCCGCGCGCAAATTCCCGGGCACGATGGCCGCCGTCCGCGCGCGCAACGAAGAAGAGGTCGAGCAGGCAATTGCGCTCGGCTCGCAGGCTGGCACCGTCGAGCTCGCCGCGCACAACGCTCCGGAAGAGTGGGTGCTCACCGGCGACCGCGCCGCCCTCGCCGCCATCACCTCGCGCTTCGCCACCGTGCAGCTGCCCGTCACCGGCCCCTGGCACAGCCGCGCAATGGCAGACGCCGCGACGAAATGGCGCCTCTGCCTCGAGCGGCTCTCGTGGAGCCCGCCGCGAATTCCCGTCGTCGCGAACGCCACCGGCCGCTTCATTCGCGAAGGCGACGACCCCATTGGGCTGCTCGTGGGCCAGCTCACCCAGCCCGTTCGCTGGGCGGCCACGCTGCAGACGTTGGCCGCAGCCGGCATCACCACCTGGAAAATCTTCGGCCCGGGCCGCGTGCTGCGTGGCCTCTGCCGCGCGAACCTCGGCACCACCGCGCACGTGGAGCTCAACCCATGATCGACCCGACCCGCTTTCAGCCGATGGCGCTCGACGCCGCTGCCGTGCGCGGCCTCATCCCCCACCGCCCACCGCTGCTGCTCGTCGATGGCGTCGACGGCCTCTGTCTCGACCCGCCCGCACTTCGCGCGCACAAGCTCCTCACCCCCGAAGAGCCTGTGTTCGCCGGCCACTTTCCGCAGCGCGCCGTCTGGCCCGGCATCTACACCGTCGAAGGCCTCGCCCAGACCTGCGCCGTCCTCGGAGCCCTTCAGGCCAAAGACAAGACCGCCCCCATGACCGCCGCGCTCGCTGCCGCGAACGTGAAGTTCACCTCACCTGCCGTACCGGGCGATCGTCTCGACTACCTCGTTCTGTGGACGTTTCGGCTCGACGCGCTTCACCGCTTCGACGTCGAGGCGACGGTCGCCGGCCGGCCGATCGCGAAGGGCACGCTGACCCTGGTGGTCGGGCCCTGATGCGTTTCACCGCGCTGCTCATGCTGCTCGCCGGCTGCGCCACCCCGCGGGTGGTTTGGGTCGGCCGAGATCCCGAACGGCACGTGCGCGTCGAGCTTGTCTCCACCGGCAAGGCGCAGTGGCTTCGCATCGGCGACGCAGAAGGTGAGCGCTTCGATTCCATCGGCGCCGAAGGCCTGGTCTTCGCGGCCGACGGCGCCACCCTCGCCTACCCCGCGATGCGCGGCGGCCAGTGGTTCATGGTGCGCGCGAAGAACGTGCTCGGCCCGTACGAGTCGATCTCTGAGCCGCGCTTCTCGCCCACCGGCACCCGGCTCGCCTTCATTGCGCAGCTGCCCGGCGGCTTTTATGCCGTCGTCGACGGCGAGCTCAGCAAGGCGTTCGAGCGCATCCAGCCCGGCACCCTCACCTTCAGCGCCAACGCCGACCACTTCGGCTTCGTCGCCTCGAACGGCGCCTGCGCCCTGACCGTGATCGATGGAAAGGAAAGCGGCTGCCGCCAACGCATCCGCGCCCTTCGCCTCGCCGACGACGGCACGCCCGTGGTGCTCGTGCGCGAAGACGGAAAAGATCGGCTGATCCACAAGGAGCTGAGCCCGCCATACGACGAAATCACCGAGTGGCGCCTCGCCGAGAACGGCCGCCTCGCCTACGCCGCGCGCACGGGCTCGCGGTGGACGGTGGTCGGCGCCGAGCCCAACGACTGCGCCCGCGCCCAGCACCTGCGCTTCGGCAACCAGGGCGCCCGCTTCGCTTTCGTCTGCTGGGACGATGGCGCGGCGTCCGTCATCGCCGACGGCGCGAAGGGGAAGCCGTTTCCATCGATCTCCGCTCCGATTCTGGCGTCGAACGCGACCGACCTGGGCTACCTGGCGCGCGACGAGCGCGGCGCCTGGGCCGTGATCAACGACGTCATCCGCGGCCCGTACTCGCAGGCCGTCGACCTCGTGCTCGCGAAGAACGGCAACGGCTCGGCCTTCATCGAACGCAGCGGCGGCATCACCCGCATCGTCCACAACGGCGCGTCCCAACCCTTCGAGGCGATCGTCGAAGGCACCCTGGTCATCTCGGACGACGGTTCGCACTGGGCCGCGATCACCGGCCTCGACGCCGACCAGTCGCTGTGGATCACCATCGACGGCAAGCGCACCCGCCGGCTCGTCGCGGCCGAGGTCTTCGGAAACACCACTGTTTCTTTCGAGCCCTGGCTCGAGCGCGAGCTGCGGCAGGCAAGAGGAGAACCGAAATGATCGATGCCCGGGCGTGTATCCGGTGCGCGGCGTGCGCGACGGTCGCTCCGGCGCACTTCGTCGTGGGCGCCGGCGTGGCGAAGGTGGTGCGGCCCCCCGCGACTCCCGGCGAGACGCGCCTCTGTGAAGCGGCCGCCGCGCTGTGCCCGACCCGGGCGATCAGCGTCGAGCCCATCACCGGCACCGACCTGGCTCCAAAGTCGCCTGAGCTGTACCCGTCACTGGTCGAGGTCTCGGAAGGTGTGCGGTGGAAGATTAGCGACCTGCCGTGGGCCCGCTTCACCCTCGCCTCCGCGACGCCGGCGCTGCGCTCGGTCGTCCGCGAGATGGCGTACTCCGAGCAGACGACCTTCTCGGCCACGCAGCGCTTCATGCAGGCGTTCGGTGACAACGCCGACTTCTCGCAGTGGATCTCGGTCTGGTTCTACGAAGAGACGCGCCACCCGATGGTGCTGATGAAGTGGATGGCGCTCGCGAACGAGACGCTCGAAGCGGACTTCGTGAGCCGCGGCCGCGTGTCGGCGCCCTTCATGAAGTCGTTGATGGGCACGCTGGTGACCAACGTCATCAGCGAGATGTTCGCCGCCGAAGCGTACCTGGGCATGGCGCAGACTTCTCCTGAGCCGCTGCTGGGAGCGATCGCCCAACGCATCTGCGCCGACGAAGCGCGCCACGGCGCCGGCTTCTTTACCTACGCGCGGCAGATCCTCGCCCGCTCGCCCAACCCGGATCGCGAGCGGCTCGACGCGCTGAAGGTGCTGCACTTCTGGTTCAACGAGAACCACGCCGTGGCCCACCCCGTGAACGAGACGATGGACAAGGTGAAGACGCTGCTGCCCGAAGGCGGCCCGATGGCCTCATTCCACCCGCCGCTGGAAAGGGTCGCGATCGCGATCGGCCGGCTCACCGACCTGCCGATCGACAAGCCCGAAGACCTGCCCGCCCAGCTCATCGATTTCACCCGGCGCGTGCACGCGGCGGCGAACGTATGACCGAGAAGCGCGCGTGGGGCCCGAAGGCTGCCGACGGCAAGTGGGACGTGATCGTGATCGGCGCTGGCATTGGCGGCCTCACCACGGCGAACGTGCTCGCCCAGCTTGGCAGGCGCGTTTTGGTGCTCGAGCAGCACACGATTCCCGGCGGCTTCACCCAGTCCTTCCGCCGCGGGAAGTGGGCGTGGGACGTGGGCCTCCATGTCGTCGGTGAGATGGGGCCGGCCGGCATGCTGGGCCGCGTGCTCGCCGCGCTCTCGGGCGATCGCCTGCGGTGGACCACCATCGAGGGCGCGTACGACGAGGTCGAGCTCCCCACCGGCCAGCGCGTGCCGATTCCCGGCCGGCTCTCGCAGCTGCGCGACAGCTACAACGCCGCGTTTCCGCGCGAGCGGGCCGGCATCGACAAGTACTTCCAGAAGCTGCGCGAAGGCGCCGCGGGGATGCGCGACTTCTTCGTCGCCCGGTCTCTCACCCCGTGGACGCACCGCGCCGCTGTCGGCCCGAACCGCGCGCTCGCGCTGAGCCGCACCGCCGAAGTGCTCGACTCCGTCACCGAGGACCCGATGCTGCGCGCCGTGATGGGCGTGCACTGGGGCTTCTACGGCACCCCGCCCAGCCGTTCGGCCTTCGGCGTTCATGCGCTGCTCGCCCGCCACTACCGCCACGGCGCCTACTACCCGGTCGGTGGAGCGATGAGCATCCCCCGCGCCCTCTCTTCCAGCCTCGCCGACCACGCTGGCTGGGTGCAGACGAGCACCGACGTCGCGCAGATCACCGTGAAGCACGGCCACGCGACAGGCGTGCGGTTGAAGTCGGGCGAAGAGCTGCGCGCGAACGCGATCGTCAGCGGCGCCGGCATTCTCAACACCCTGCGCATGCTGCCCGTCGAAGAGCAGCGCGAAGAATGGGTCGAGCCCGTCGCCGCGCTGCCCAGCTCGTGCTCGAACGTCTGCCTGCACGTCGGCTTCGACGGCGACATTCGATCTGCCGGTGCGTCGCAGACGAACGCGTGGTTGATGTCCGGAACGCCAGAAGAGGTCTGGTCGACCGAAGGAACGCCACTGGCCTGCTACGTCAGCTTCCCGTCGCTGAAAGACGGCGAGGCGCACGGCGGCGCGCACACGGCGGAAGTGGTGGTGCTCACCGGCTGGGAGCCCTTCGAGCGCTTCAACGGCCTGCGCTGGCGCCAGCGCGGCGAAGAGTACGAGGCGCTGAAGCAGCGCATCACCGCGACCCTTCGTGGCCTGATGCTGAAGCGCTTCCCGGCGCTGGCGGCGATGATTGTCTACGAAGAGCTGTCGACGCCCGTCTCGGCCGCCCACTTCGTTCGGGCAGATCGCGGCGCTGCCTACGGCCTCGAGGCCAGCCGCGGCCGCTTCGAGAACCGCTGGCTGCGCCCGCGCACGCCGGTGAAGGGCCTACACCTGGCCGGCTGTGACGTGTCGATGGTCGGCATCGGCGGCGCCCTCGTCGGAGGTCTCGCCGCCGCCGTGTCACTGGAGCCCGAGCCGAGTGCGAGGTGGCTACGGCGTGCTGTCCGCCGGTAGCGACGGCTTTCGCAGCTGACCTTCCGCGGCGCGCAGCGTCTCGAGCAAATCGATGCGCGTCTCGATGCGCGATTTGATTGGCACCTCGAACGGCGGCATCTGGACGATCACCTCTTCCTTCAGGTGCACCGGCAGGCCCGCGGACTTGACCCGAATCTTCCCGACGATGGGCAGCACGAGGTCGATCGGCAGCTGCGCCCGAATCGGAATCTTGATTGTCCCGAGCCCGAACACCGACGTCTCGATGTCCGTGTCCAGCGGCAGCACGACCCGAATCGGCACCGAGGTCTCGATGTCGATCAGCTCGTCCACCGCCATCTTCGTGTGCAGCTCGACCGGCACCTTCAGCGCATGCTCGATCACCACCGGCACCCGCACGTCGACGTCGACGAGCACCGGAATCTGCCGGTTCTGCAGCAGCGTCGCGACCAGCTCGCGCACCCGCTGAACCTCGACGCCCGCCCGCGCCGCGCGCTGCCACGTCACCACCGCGATCACCGGCACCGCCCAGATGACGACCGACGGCACCAGCAGCGCGTAGCGCCAGTCGAGCTCGACGAGGCGATCAAGGCCGTTGGCGCCGATGGTGATTGGCGGCGCGAGGATGATCCCCGCGATCAACCCCAGGCCCGCGATCACATGGACGGCGAAGACGACCCACAGCACGCGGCGAACTCGGCTCATCCCGCCCGTGTACCCCCCCGCCCCAGACCAGACAATTCTCCACTGTGGCGACCGCGCGCACGGCCCTCTGACCCTGCGCAATTGCTGTGTTTCCCCCGGGGCACAGCGCTTGAAGAACCTGGGCTCGCGTAGCACCCATCAAGGAGCTGTCATGCATCTCGATGCGAACGACACCGTCCCCGCCCTGCGAAGCAACCTGCTCTTCAGCCACTCGCCGCACGGGCTTGGCACGGGTTCCCTCACCCTGAAGAACGTCGACAACGGCGACGAGCTGCGCCTTCACGGCTTCGAAGTCTCGCTTGCGCGCATGCTCGACGGGCACCGCACCGCTGGCGAGTTGTTGAAGTCGGCGAACCAGCTGGGCATGCCGGTGACGCCGGAAGACCTCGACGGCTTCGTGACCCGCCTCGAAGACCGCAAGCTTATCAACGCCGGCGACGTCGAACCCGATGCGGGTGACCTCCAGGTTTTTCCGAAGCGCCAGGTCTGGGAAGAGAAGTCGCGCGACCTCTACCGCCTCGCGCTTCGCGAGGGCCGCCTCGGCAACCTGAACAGCGCGCTCGTCACCCTCGACTGCCTGCTTCACGACAGGCCCGACCTCGACGAGGCCTACCTGCTGCGCGAGCGCCTCGAGAAGCTGAAGCGCGAGCCGGCACTGGCCGAGCAGCGGTTTGATCGCGTCTTCGCCGATGCCGAGCAGCAGTGGAAGCCCGAGCCCGTCGAGAAGGTAGGCCTCAGCTGGAAGACTTCGAAGATCGCCGCCGCCGCTTTGATCGCGGTCGGATCCATTGCGCTGGCCGCAGCCTTCGTGCCGCTGCCGCACACGGTGACGAAGGACGCGATGCTGGTGCCGGCGGCGTCGGCGAAGCTGGTCGCGGCCCGGTCTGGTGTCGTCGCAGCCGTCGACGTCAAGCAGGGCCAGTGGGTCGACCAGGACGCCGTGCTCTACCAGTACGACGTGACGGAACAGCAGGCCCAGCTGGCTGATGCGGTGAAGGTGCTCGAGCGCGCGAACCGCGGGCAATACGACCGCCTGCCGAAGACGCCCGAAGCGCAGGCCGCGCGTACCCGCTACGACGTGGCCGGAGCGATGCTCGGCGCCGCCCAGGCCGACCTCGAACACCAGCGCGAGCTCGAAAGCGACTCTGTCTACCAGGCCGAAGACACGCTGAACTACGCGCTCAATGAAGTGACCGCTGCGCGCATCGAGCTGGACGAGATGGTGCCGGAAGAAGATCGCGAAGAGCTGCTGGCCGCCAAGTCCGAGGTGCAGATGCTCGAGCTTGCGATGCTCGAGAGTGAAGTGCGCGCGCCGCTGGCCGGCATCGTCACCCACGTCGGCATCGAGCCCGGGCAGGCACTGACCCAGGGTGCCACCGCGATGCAGATCGACGACAGCCGCCAACTGAAGGCAGTGGCCACGCTGACCCCGCGCGAGCGCAAAGGTCTTCACGTCGGTCAGCCGGTGCTGGTCCTCTCGAACGGCCGTGCGCTGAACACCACCATCGAGAACACCTCTGCGGGCTCGGTCGAGATGCGGTTCGAGAACCAGGATCTCGCTTTCGCCCCTGGCGTGGCCGAGGTGCAGATCCGCGGGAACCCGGTGCCGCTGATTCGCTAACTTCGTGGGCGATGGGCAAGGCTCCCCGCCTCGGCGATGTGTTCTGGGTTCAGCCCGAAAGGCTGAGCCCTTTCGTCGTAGGGGAGCCCCACCCGCACGTCGTGGTGCAGGCCGACGTCTTCAACGAGAGCCGGATTCCCGCCGTCGTCGTCTGCGGGCTCACGACGCAGCCCGGCAAGGCGACCGAGCCGGGAAACGTGCTGCTCGACGACGGTGAAGGCGGGCTGCCGAAGCGCAGCGTCGTCATTGCGTCACAAATCTGCACCGTCGAGAAACTGCACCTCGGCGAGCACCTCGGCACCTTGTCCGACGCGCGGGTTCGCCAGCTGCTCGACGGGCTCGAGTTTCTGCAGCGGTCCTTTCAGCGCCAGCCTCCGACTTGATGAATTTTCTGCGTTCGTGCGCCCAGCAAAACGCGAGGCGGAAGTCACCGCTCTTCGCCGTCGACTGGCCGCATCACCAAGCCCGGTGCCAGCGAAGCCCGCGAGGGCCGTCTTGCCTGCTGCGGCATTACCGTCTTCGGCGATGGAGAAGTAGACGGCCTACCAGGTGGAGAGCTGCCACATCGTCCAGCTGTTCTTCGACGCGCTTCCCTCAGTGAGGACTTCCCAACGCGTCTCATCGAAGGCGACCACGGCCTGCGCGACGATGTGGGCCCGCAGGCCCTCCCACGCGGGCTTCAGCTTCGCGGCCAGCGCATTGACCTCGTCCCACAGCGTCTGGCTCGTCATCACCAGCCCTTCGCTGCCCATCTTTCGCGCTGCCGGCCCAGCGGCAGATGGTTGATGTACTTGTCGGCGGCCGTCTCGATGGCGAAGTCGTTCGAGTAGCGGCCACCCGGAATGATGCGCGGCTCGAGCAGCGGCATCTCGATGCAGCCGCACTGACAGCGGTACTTCTGCCGCAGGTGCTTCTTGATGACGAAGTGGCGCTCGATGACTTCGACTTCTTCGCTCTCGTCGGCATGTTCGGGCCCACAGCTCATCTCGCTGCCATCAGTCTCCCTGCCGCCGTAAATTTTCGCGGCCCTTCTTCGTTGGTGGGTTCCCCAAACTCAGCCAGCACCTCTTCAAGCGTTGGTTCGTTCATCCCTCTCAAGTCTCATGACTGGGAAACTGGGTCAGGAGGGACGCGGCGAGCATTCACGATCAAGCCTGACGCCGCCAGGGCGAACAGGTCGAGCACCTCGTCCTGCGTCCTCTCTTGCGCGTCGTTCCAATGCGCGACGGCGGTGGGCGCGTGGCGCGACCCCAGCCGGCAATCGAGGTGCTCCACCATCGCGTTGCTCATCCTGCGCATCGCGGCGTCGTAGAGCTGCTGGGCGGGACCTTCGAACCGCAGGCTCCCCACCATCGCCTGCGCTTCGACCCGGAGCGCCCCCAGACAGTCCCAGTGGCGCGCCCTGCTCGAGCGGGGATGGGTGTCCTCCCCTCCTTCGGTTTCTGACTGCGCGTGCTGCATCCAGGCATCCGGCGGCCGAAGGCGAATCGCGCTGCGCTTCAACAGCTCCCGGACCTTCTCGAGCGACGGCGGCGGAGGAGGGGTCTTCATGGTTGGTTTCTCGTCGAGTCCAGTGGGAACGGCGCCTTTCAGAAGCCGAAGAGGCCGCCGATGAACTTCAGCGGCGCGCTGAGGCTTTCCTCGAGGCCCCGCTTCACCAGCTCGGCCGCCGAGGCGATCATCTTTTCGAAGTCGTCGCCCTTCGGCGCCTCCGTCGGCCCGGGCGGCGGCAACTGGGTGGTCGCTCCCGGAGTCTGCGCGTCGGCCACTTCGTCATCGCCGTCATCGGCGTCGTCGACGCCGTCGACGCCGTCGACGTCATCGCAGTCATCGGCGCCGTCGACGCCGTCCATCGCCTCGCCATTGGCTTCCGCCACTTCGGCGTCGCTCATCGCTTCGAGCTCCTTCATGTATGCGGCGAGCTGGTTGTCGACGCGCGACTTCACTTCGGTGTGGCAGGCCTCCAGCTTCTTCTTCGCATCGGCAAGACCCGCCTTGTCGCCGCGGAACTCGGCAATCGCCGCGCGGGTCGACTGCAGGCTCCACTCTTTGTTGAGGGCTTCGTTCGACATCTTCTTCACCGCGCCGCCGTACTTCGTGGCGGCGGTGAGGTCGGTGGGCTCGTTCGGCACGCCACGGCCCTTGAGCGTCTCGCCAATCTGATGGAGCTTCATCATCAGCTTGGCGACCTGGCTCCCGTCGCCGCGGAGGATGGCGACGGTCAGCTTCTTTCCGAGCTCCTGCGCTTCGCTGCGGAGCGAGGCGGTAGACTGGCCCATCCGGTCCCACTGCGCCCGCACCTCCGGCGCCTGCATCTGGTAGCGCTGGCCCGGCGCGGACGGGGTGAAGGTGCTGGTGCAGACCTGCTGGCTGGTGGCGCGCTTCGGGGCGGCGCCCCCGCGGGACTGCTGCATCTCACGGGCGTAGCGTTCGAGCTGCGCCGGCGTGGGGATCATCGCGCGGCCGTCGTCGACGCGGACCACGATGTCGGTGCCGGCAGGCGGACGGGGCGCGCAGCCGTTGGCGGGAACCGGGGTCGCGCGGTGGGTCAGCTGGGGGCTGATCGCGCGGAAGATTGGGCCAGAAGTGAGAATCGACATTGGGTGACTCCGATGGGCTGCGTTGTTTGTTTCGACGCAGCCCTACAGAGCAGGGCGGATGCCGTTGTTCCGGCGAGTTGTTTCAGTGGGTTGGGTGGGTGGCGCCGTCCGGATTCGCGGACTGGGTCGTGGGGTGGAGACCACCGACATGTGGGTGGCGGTACTCGTATCGTCGAGGGGTCGGAAGCTGGCGCCGGATGACAAGCGCGCTCGACCGCGGGGTAAGAGCTCATCGTCCGGCGACACCTGGCCGTAAGTAGCTGCGAGTCCATCGCGGCGGCCCGTGGTCGACACGCCAATCTACGCATCGAAGATGAACGTCGTCAGGGCGGCGTGAAGAAGTTCCCACTCACGTCGGTCGCCGAGTACATGCGGTCGACGTGGAAGATGCGGGTGCCCGCGCAGCACGCTGAGGTTTGCGCGATGACGTGGCGATAGCTCGTCAAGAGTTGGTGCCCTCGGGATCGGTCGTATACCTTCTGGAAATGGCCCAGACAATTCGCGCCCTTCCCCTGTTGTGTACCGCTCTCGCCTCCCTCGCCCTTGCTGGCTGCACCGTCGAGGACACCACGCCGCTCAGCTGCCGGGCACTGTTTGACTGCATCGATGCCTGCTCAGACTCGAGCTGCGAGGACGCCTGCATCGCGCGCGCGACGCCGGCAGGGCGGACGCTCGCGATCGCGCTCGCGGCGTGCTCGAACAAGAACAGCTGCACCACCGAGCAGTGCCTCCTCACGTCGTGTGACGGCGAGCTGCGCGCGTGCGCTGCCGTGGGGCCGGCGGACGGCGGAGCGGGCGGTGGAGCCGGTGGAGGCGCGGGCGGTGGCGCTGGCGGTGGCGGTGGCGGTGGCGGTGGCGGTGGGGGCGGCGGTGTCGACGCTGGCTGCGCCTTCAACACGGGCATGCCGCAGCTCACCGCGGGCCTTGGTGGCATCGCGGCGTCGTACGCCAAGGGCGGTCAGATGATGGTCAGCGTTCCGGTCGACGCCGACACCCGCAGGGCGACGATCACCATCTACGACTACAACTCAACGCTGCAGCTCGGGAGCAGCGCCCTCGAGGTCTCCCCCTCGAGCACCGCGACCATCCCCATCCTTGCGGGCAATGCCGGCTCGGCACCCACCGGGACCTATTACATCTCGGTGGAGCTCTGCTCGACGAGCCTGTGCACGACTCCGCTTCAGAAGAACCTGCACGAGCGGAAAGCGGCGGGCGCCACCGTGTACACAGAAACCCGGACGATCACTGGGATGGGGGTCGTCGAGACGTGCTCGACCGGCATTCCGATTCAGACCTTCCAGATTCAGTGAATCCTCGGTGCCTCGAAGATCTGCAAGGTCGAGGAATGCGCGCGCGGGCCGCTTAGAGCTCACTTCTCGACTGGGAGCTCGTCGATCGCCTTCTGCAATTCGTGCCGCCGCTGCCTCCTCCCACTTCCACTCGACCTCGGGGAACGGAAGGCTACCGCACTGCATGACCAGCTGGACGTGGAGCTGGCCCACGAGCGCTGATAGCTGGGTGGCGGTGATCGCGGAGCCGAGGCTGCGCTCCTTCAGCGCGTTCATCATCAGCTCCGCCATCGCGCGCACGACCGGCTCGGGTTTGCTGCCCAGCACGATGAAGAAGATCTTCCCTCCGGCCGAGCCGAGGTCCGAATGGCTGGCGTCGTCGACGAACGGCTCGACCATCGCCTCGGCGGGGTCGACCCACTCCAGCGTCAGCGTCGTAGGCATCGCGAGGTCGAAGGGTTGCAGTGGAGAGCAGGAGCCCTCCGTCCAGCACACCTTCCTGCCCAACCAGTACTTTCTCGTCTTCTCCCGGCCGTAGGCCAGCTCGCCCTCGAGAGCTAGAGGCTGTGAATGGCGACGGCCATCGCGGCGGGCTCGGAAGTCAGCGAGCCGTCGGACACTTCGAACCGGAACTCGGTGCGTGAGTTGGTCGAGCCATCGGTGGCGAACTCGAAGTCGCCCGTGCGCTCGTTGAGCAGCCTCACCCGGCCAAACTGCGGCTGCTCGACGATGCGGTAGGTGACCTGCTTGCTCTCGCGATCGAACCCGTGCAGCCGGCCCGTCACGGTGCCGCGGAACGGGGCCGTGATGCCATCGGCCGCCGCCACCGGCGTGTCATCCACCGGCGTCACGTTGATCCGCACCGGCGCCTGGCTCGACGCCTTCGACGCATCCGACACCGCGAACTCGAACTCGTCCTCGCCGTAGTAGTCGGGCGCCGGCTGGTACACGTAGAGGCCCGCCCTCGCGTCGGTGACCGTCACGGTGCCGTGCCTCGGCTGACTCACCACCGTGAAGGTCATCGGGTCTCCGTCGACGTCGCCCGCCTGCAGAGCGCCCATCAGCGCAATGTCCTCGGCGGTCGAGACGCGCATCGCCCCGGCCAGCGGCGCATCGTTCTGCGCGGCGATCGCCACCAACACCTTCACCGGCGCAGACTTGAGCTTGCCGTCGCTGACCGTGACCATGAACTCGGTCGACCCGTTCTGGTCGCGCGCCGGCTCGAACCGCACCACGCCCTTCGTCGCGTCGACCACCTTTGCCGTGCCCTTCGCCGCCTTCCCAACCACCGTGTACGTCAGCACGTCGCCGTCGATGTCCTTGCCCAAGAGCTGACCTTCGACGCCCACGTCTTCCAGCGTCGACAACGACAGCCCGACCAGCGTCGGCGCATCGTTGACCGCGGCGACGAGAATCTTCACCGCGCCCTGCACCGTCGTCGTCCCGTCGCTGACGTCGAACCGCAGCTCGTCTTCACCGTTCAGGTCGGCGCCCGGCGTCAGCTTCCACGCGCCCGTCGCCGCATCGACCAGCACCGCCGCGCCCAGCCTGGGCTGCGAGAGAAGTCTAAAGGTCAGCCTGTCGCCGTCGGGGTCCATGCCTGGCAGCATTCCCGTCGCTGCGCTGTCTTCCAGCGTCTCGAGCACCGCCGCGCGCACGCGGGGGATGTCTGGAACCGCCGCGACCGACACGCTCACCTGCGACGTCGCCGCCAGCGCGCCGTCTCGCACCTCGACCACGAAAGCATCCGGCCCGTTGTAGTCGGCCGAAGGCACATAGCTGACGGCGCCCGTGCGCGGCTCCACGCTCGCCTCGCCGTGCTTCGCCGGCACCTTCACCGCGTACTGCAGCGCTGCATCGTCGACGTCGCTGGCCAGCACCGCGCCCTTCACTGCCGTGTCTTCTGCCGTCGCGAGCACCAGCGCCTTCGCCGTCGGCGCGTCGTTGACTGCCTTCACGTCGAGGGCGATCGGCACTTCCGTCTTCAGCTTCCCGTCTGACACCTCGAGCGCAAACGCATCGGCCCCGAAGTAGTTCTTCACCGGCATGAACACGAAGGCGCCCGTCGCGGCATCGAGCTCGAAAGCGCCATGCGCCGGCTTCCGCACGAGGCGGTAGGTGAGGGCGTCGCCATCGACATCCATCGCCGTCGCCTTGCCGATGAGCTTTGAGTCTTCGTCGAACGAGAAGCTGCCCGCCGCCACCCGCGGAGCGTCATTCACCGCCGCGACCGCCACCGACACTTCGGACACTGCGGTCGCCGCTGCGTCTCCAACCACCACGGTGAAAGTGTCCGCCCCGTTGTAGTCGGCCGCGGGCAGGTAGCTGACCTTGCCGCTGCGCTTGTCGACCGAGGCCGTGCCGTGCGCCGCCGCCTTTCCGATTTCGTACCCCAGCGTGTCGCCGTCGACGTCGGAAGCGAGCACGAGGCCCGAGACCGCCACGTCTTCCAGCGTCGACATCGACAGCGCCCGCGTCACCGGCGCGTCGTTGACCGCCTCGACCTTCACCGCCATCGCCGCGCTCGCCTTCTTCTTCCCGTCGGTCACCTCGAGCACGAAGGCGTCTTCGCCGTGAAAGTCTTTCGCCGGCACGTAGGTGAAGGCGCCCGTCGCTGCGTCGGCCACGAGGTCTCCGTGCTTCGGCAGCTTCGAAATCCGGTACGTGAGGGCGTCGCCGTCGACGTCAGTCACCGAGGCCTTGCCGCTGAGCTTCGCGTCTTCCTTCACCGACAGCGCCGCGTTCGCCGCGACGGGCCCGTCGTTCACCGGCGTCACCAGCACCGAGACCTCGGCCATCGCGGTCAGCCGACCGTCGGTGACTTCGATCGAGAAGCCGTCCGCGCCGAAGTAGTCGGCGGCGGGCTGGTAGCTGACGGCGCCCGTGCGCGCATCGACCATCGCCTGCCCGTGCTGCGGCTCGCGGCCCACCATGAAGGCGACCGTGTCCTTGTCGGCGTCCGTCACCTTCACGTTGCCGCGCACCGCGGTGTCTTCCGCCGTCTTCAGGCTCAGCGCAGCAGCAACCGGAGCATCGTTCTCGCCCTCGACGTCGATGCGCACCGCCGCCTTCGCCTTGCGCTTGCCCTTGGTCACCTCGACCGCGAACGTGTCATCGCCGCTGAAGTCCCTATCGGGCGTGTACGTGAAAGCGCCGGTGACCGCGTCAAGCACCGCCTCACCGTGCCGCGGAGCCGACTTCAGCTTGAACACCGACGCCGCTTCTGTCGCCACCACCTGGCCCTGCACCTGGCCGTCTTCCTTCACCTTCAGGTCGACGTCTTTCGCGCCGAAAGCCAACGCGGGCGTCGTCAGCAGCAGCGCCAGCAGGCCGAAGGCGCCGGGTCGCAACGCACCCGGGATGTAGAAGTTGACCGCGCGCCGCGAACGTCGTTCAGAGGGAAAGTGGGTCATACCCACCGCTCTGTGCAGTTAGCGTGCGAGCGCGCGGTACAGCTTGCGCACATTGCCCTGCCGCGACGTGATGAAGAGCGTCTCGAGCAAGGGGTACTCGGGCAGCGTCACCAGCGCCGCCGTTTCGTCTTCCGATTTTCCCGCCGCGCGCGCCGCCCGAACCGCCGCTTCGAGTGCGACAAGGTAGTCGGCCAGGCGCTGCACCTCGGCGCGCGGCATCACCTCGCCGTGCCCCGGCACCGCAAAGTCGAAGTCGAGCTGCATCAGCCGCGGCACCGTCTGCGCCATTTGCAGCAGGTCACCGCCGTACCTTTCGTCCGCGTACGGCTCGAGCCCCTGGTTCACCAGGTCGCCGGCGATGAGCAGCTTGCGCCGCGGAATCAGCGCCACCAGGGCTCCATTCGTGTGGCCGCTGCCCAGGTTCAGCACGCGCACCTCTTCCCCCCCCCAGCGTCAGGCGAAGCTCTTGTCTCACTTCGACGAAGGGCGCGTCGATCGCGAGCCGCTGCCGAGCATTGGGGTGAACGAGCACCACGTCTGCGCCACGCCAGAGGCCGAGGCCACCGGTG
>Ga0335397_10001338_pt1 | contig 33511 bp, 27 predicted proteins | sample MAT04_FD_205740 | JGI IMG/M metagenome (GOLD analysis project Ga0335397, IMG submission 205740) | Freshwater microbial communities from Lake Fryxell liftoff mats and glacier meltwater in Antarctica - MAT-04 (spades assembly) (version 2) ... | reverse complement strand
ATCGAGCTGATGATCGTCATCGCGATCATCGCCATCATCGCGGCCATCGCGATCCCGAACCTGCTCGCCGCGCGCCTGTCGTCCAACGAGACGGCGGCGATCGCGACGCTGCGCAACATCATCTCGGCGCAGGCCCAGTTCCAGCAGAGCGCCAAGGCCGACACGGACAACGACGGCACGGGCGAGTACGGCGGCTTCGTCGAGCTGTCCGGCGGCGGCGTCGGCCGCATGAACGCCACGCTGAACCCGCCCGTCCTCTCGGGCGCGTTCCGCGTGCTGAACGCCCAGGGCGCGGTCAGCCGCTCGGGCTACTTCTTCAAGATCTACCTGCCGGCCGCCGTCGGCGTCGGCACGGGCGAGCCGCAGACGGGCTACGTCGTCGGGACCGGCCTCAACGCCGACCTCAGCGAGACGACCTGGTGCGTGTACGCCTGGCCGGTGAACTACGCACAGTCGGGCAACCGCACGTTCTTCACCAACCAGGGTGGCGACGTGACGACGACCGAGTCGGGGACGTACTCGGGTTCGACGGCGGCCCCGACGCCGGGTGCGGCCTTCCAGGCGGGCGGCGCGACGGTCATCACCGGTTCGGTGGCGATCGGCGTCGCCGGGCAGGACACGTTCACCTGGAAGCAGGTCAACTAGTCGACTCCGGACCCCGGTTCCCCGCGGGTCCTCGAAGGGCCGCGACCGCAAGGTCGCGGCCCTTCTTCGTTGGGGTGCGGGTGGGGTGCGGGTGGGGTGCGGGTGGGGCGGTGGGGGGGGCGTGGGGGGGAGCGTGGAGGGAGCACGACGGTCTGCGGCACGGGGGTCGAACAAGGCAGAGGCATGAATATTATTATGTGCAACTAGGTATATGCCGATACGTTGCTGTCGCGGTGGTATCCCCCCCCGCCCCCGCGGCAAACGATGGGGTTCCCGGGTGTTCCGGGAGCCTGTCCGGTCCCCCCCCCGGACATCCCGCGCCCCCGCTCTGCGGGGGCGCGGTTCTTTTCGCTTCGGCTGCGCGAAGGTGGCGCGACCCTGCGGGCAGGGGGTGCTCCGGCATCCCCGCCCCCGGAGTGCCGGCCCGTGGCGAACTACTTCCGCGACAATCCTGATCTCCAGCTCCACATGGAGCGCGCCGACTGGGCCCGCCTCGTGCCGTTCCTCGAGGACGAGTACCGCACGGGCGACGAGGGCGGGCCCGCCGATCTCGCGGAGGCGCGCGAACTGCACGCGGCCGTCCTCGAACTCGTCGGCGACCTCGCCGGCGACGTGATCGCCCCCGACGCCGCGGAGGTCGACCGTCAGGGCGCCCGGCTCGTGGACGGGCGGGTGTACTGGGCCGACCCCACCACGCGACAGTGGAAGGCCCTCGCCGAGGCCGGCCTGCTCGGGTTCTGCATCGAGCGTCGGTTCGGCGGGCAGAACCTGCCCGTGACGCTGTACACCGCGAGCGTCGAGATCGTCTCGCGCGCGTGCGCCTCACTGATGAACCTCTACGCGCTGCAGGGGTGCGGCGAGACGCTGCAGAACTTCGGCGACGAGGCGCTCAAGGCCCGCTTCGTGCCGGGCATCGCGTCGGGCGAGACGACCTGCTGCATGTCGCTCTCCGAGCCCGACGCCGGCTCCGCGCTCGGCAGCGTGCGCACGCGCGCCGTGCCGGTGGACGAGACGAAGGGCCTGTGGCGCCTCCACGGCACCAAGGTCTTCTCCACCAACGGCGGCGGCGACCTCCTCCTCGTGCTCGCCCGGTCCGAGGACGGCACGAACGACGCCCGGGGCCTCTCGTTGTTCGCCGTCCCGCGCTCGCCGCAGGTCGTCGTCAGCAAGCTCGAGGAGAAACTCGGCATGCACGGGAGCCCCACGGCCCTCGTGAACCTCGACGGCGCCGAGGGCTGGATCGTCGGTGAGCGGCGGCGGGGCCTGACGACGTACGTGATGTCGCTCATCCACGGGGCGCGCCTCGAGGTCGCGGCGCAGGCCGTCGGGATCGCCCAGGCCGCCCTCGTCGCGACGGTGCGCTACGTGCACGAACGGAAGCAGTTCGGCCGCGCCATCGGCGACTTCGCCCCGGTCCGCCAGCAGGTCCTCGAGATGGAGCTGCGGATCCAGGCGGGGCGCAACCTCGTCTATGCCGCGGCCGAGGTCGTGGACCGCATCCGCGGGCTCACGCGCATGCTCGCGGCGCACCCCGACGACGCCCGGACCGCCGCGTGGCGCGACGAGCACCGCGACCTCGTCGAGATCGAGGACGTCCTCACGCCGCTCACGAAGTACGCCGCCACGGAGTGGGCCAACGAGGCGTGTTATCGCGGGCTCCAACTCCACGGCGGCTACGGCTACTGCCGCGAGTACAGCGTCGAGCGCAACTTCCGCGACGTGCGCGTCACAAACCTCTACGAGGGCACGAGCGAGATCCAGGTCGGCGGCATCGTCGGCCTGCTCGTCGGCGGCAGCCTCGACGACGTGGTGCGCGAGGTCCTCCGCGAGGTCGGCGCGGACCCGCTCGACGCGGCGGCGCGCGCCGCGCTCGAGGCGGGGGTCGTCGCGACCCGCGAGGCCTGCGCCTCGCTCGCGGCGCGGGCTGCCGACAAGGCGCTCCAGCAGTTGCGCGCCCGCACGATCGCCGACATGACGGCCGACGTCGTCGCCGGCGCCCGCTTCCTCGCCCACGCGCCCCACGACCCCCGCAAGCGGCTCCTCGCCCACGCCTTCCTCGCCGAGGCCGCGTTGCGCTGGCCGCCGCGGCTCGCGACCGTGCGCGACGGCGACCGCACGGCGATCGACGCCTTCCCCGAGGTCGTCGCCCCGTACCGCGGCTGACCGGGCGGCGCGTGACCCGCCCGCGTGGGCCCGGGCCCCCGCCGGATTCCCCGTGACCGCCGGGGGCCCTCGCGCGAGGGAAGAGCGTGGACGCGCGCGCACATCGCCGGGCTTGGCTCGCCCTCGCCTCCGTGACGGGCGTGGGCCCGCGCACGTGCGGCGCGCTCGTGCGGGCGTTCGGCTCGGCCGCGGCGGTCGTGCGGGCCCCGCGCGCCCGGCTCGCGGCCGTCCCGGGCGTCGGCCCCGTCCGGGGCGACGCGCTCGCGGCGGGCCTCGCGTCGGCGGACCCGGACCTCGTCGAGGCCGACGCGGTTCGCGCGGGCTGCGACCTCGTGACGCCGGCGGACGACGGCTACCCGGCGGCGTTGCTCGAAGGCGGCGACCCGCCGCCCGCGTTGTGGCTCCGCGGGACCCTGCCGGGCCCGGCCTACCTCGCGGTCGCGGTGGTGGGGGCGCGGAGCGCGAGCCCGTACGGGCAACGCATCGCGCACGGGTTGGCGGAGGGGCTCGCGCGCGCCGGGATCGTCGTGGTGAGCGGCCTGGCGCGCGGCGTGGACGCGGCGGCGCACGCGGGCGCCCTGGCCGGCGGCGGGCCCACGGTGGCGGTCCTCGGGTGCGGCGCCGACGTCGTCTACCCGCCCGAGCACACCGGACTGGCCGACGACGTGCGGCGCCGTGGTGCGCTCGTCTCCGAGCACCCGCCCGGCACGCCGCCCCATCCCGGCCACTTCCCGCGCCGCAACCGCATCGTCGCCGCGCTGAGCCGGGCCACGGTCGTCGTGGAGGCGGGGCTCACGAGCGGGGCGCTCGTGACCGCGCGCCTCGCCCTTGAGGCGGGGCGCGACGTTCTTGCGGTGCCCGGCCCGGTGGACCGCGGCACCCATGCCGGCTGTCACCGGCTCTTGCGCGACGGCGCCCAATTGTGCGAGGGGCTCGACGACGTCCTCCGCGCGCTCGGGCGCGGTGCGATGTCGTCGGGCGGCGTCGGTGGGGCCCCGGCGCTCCCGCCGCCGGCGCCGGGCCCCGCGCTCGTCGTCTGGACGGCGCTCGACGGCGACGACGCGCTGGACGCCGACGCGCTGGTCCTGCGGACCGGGCTCTCGCCCGACGCGGTCGCCGCCGCGATGACCATGCTCGAACTCGACGGCCGCGCCGTCCGCGTGCCCGGCGTCGGCCTGCGGCGGGTGCGTTGACGACGGCGCGCGCCGCCCCGGGGTCAGACCTTGTGAAGAAGCCCGAGCGCACCTCGATCGCCGGACCCCGACGACGGCCAATCGACGGGTGAAGTTCCCCTGAGGCGTCGGGCTCGACTTGGCAGGCGCGCGCCGTACGTGCCGACCGAGAGAGATCCACGAAATCCCAGACGAAGAAATCCCAGACGAAGAAACCTCAGACGAAGAAACCTCAGACGAAGAAGGCGATCAGCAGGCGGGCGACCCCGGCCACGCACGCGACGACGAGCACCAGCGTGCCCAGTCGCGAGACCGACGTGCGCACGACGTCCTCCGGCGCGTGGCGGCCCACGCCGCCGACCGCGAGCGCGATGAGCAGCGCGAGCGGCAGGAGCCCGACGAGGTCGACGAGCCTCACGGGAGGGGCCCTCCGACGATCGGCCCGGACTCGGCGACCTCGGTCGTCGTGCGGTCCGGCGCCGTGAGGTCCGGCGCCGTGAGGTCCGGCGCCGTGCGGTCCGGCGCCGCCAGGTCCGGCGCCGCCAGGTCCGGCGCCGTCAGGTCCGGCGCCGTCAGGTCCGGCGCCGCCAGGGCCGAATCCGCCAGGAATCGGGACGCCTGGGCAGGGTCCGCCGGAACCGGGGCGACCTCGACGCGAGGCCCGTCGGCCCCGAGCGCGCGCGAGGCCGCCGCGAACCCGTCCTCGTCTGCGGCGGCCGCGTGCTCTGCCCCCCGGGCCGCCTGCGCCGCCGCGTCCGCGCGTCGCCGCAGGTCGGCGACGGCGCGCGCGTCGTCGACGATCCCCAGCGCGTCCGCGATCGCGACGACATTCAGGAGTCCGGCCACCGCGGTGTAGAGCATCCCCAGGTCGAACGAGGCGAGCCGTTCGGTGGCGACGAGGCCTTCGGTGGCCTTCCACACGGCGAGCGTCGGCAGGCCGGCGAGCGCCTGGCCGGCGAACCAGAGGGGGTCGCGGTCCGGTTGGACGGCGACGAGCCCCGTCATCCACAGCCCGGCCGTGAACGCCAGGCCCACGAGGCAGAAGTAGAAGAATCCCTTCCCGGGGCGGCCCGCGACGACGTGGCCGAGTCCGGGGAGCAACAGCCCCACGAGGCCGACCAAGAGGGCGGACGGCGGGGGGCCGAGGCGAGGCGGGGGGGGCGGGGCGACCACGTCCATCCCGACTCAGGATACGGGTGGGGGGACGCGCGGGCGCCGATATCCTTCCCCCGTGATCCACGAGACCACCGTCCGCGTGCGCTATGGCGAGGTGGACCGCATGGGCGTCGTCTACCACGCCCACTACCTGCCGTACTTCGAGACGGGGCGCACGGAGTTCCTTCGCGCGCTCGGGCGCGCGTACCGCGAGGTCGAGGAGGGCGGCCTCCTCCTCGTCGTGGCCGATGCGGGCCTGCGCTTCCTCCGGTCCGCGGGCTACGACGACGTGCTGCGCGTGCGCACCCGGCTCGTGACCGTGACCGGGATCCGGCTCGTGTTCGAGTACGACGTGGACCGCCCGGCCGACGGCACCCGCTGCGCGACGGGCCACACGACCCTCGCGGCGACGGACCGTCAGGGGCGGCCCACGCGCCTGCCCGCCGACCTGCGCGCGCTCCTCGCCGGGCTCGTGGAACCGTCATTGGCCGAACCGGGGAAGCCGAACCCCCGGGCCCGCGTCGAAGGAGGCGCGTCCCCCGCATGACCCCCCTCCGCCGCCTCCCCGTCCTCCCGCTCGCCCTCCTCCTGTCCGGGCTCCTGCCCGGCTGCAAGACCGGCCCGCAGGGGGACGCTCGCTCGTCGCGGACCGACCCCGCCGCAGCGCGCGGCGCCGACGCCACCACCGTCGCGTCGCCCGTGCTGGGCCGCGAGCGCGAGGAGCGGTGGTTCCGCATCGACGCGCTGCTGATGGACTGGGACGCGAACCAGCAGGACGGGAAGGACCAGGAAGCCGCGGTTCTCGCCGCCAAGATCGCGCAGGACGTCGATGCCGACTACGACGCCCTCGCGGACGCTGCGACGGGGAAACACGGGGTGAAGGCCGAGCACCTCGGCGTCAAGGCGCTCGCGTTCTCGAAGCGGCCGCAGGCGACGGAGGTCCTCGTCACGGCGCTGCGCAGTCGCGACCCGTCGCTCGTCGGCAACGCGCTCATCGCGCTCAAGGTGCGCGCGGACGCCGCGACGTCGCTGCAGCCGGTCGTGGCGCTGCTCCGCGCCGACTTCACCGAGGCCCGCCGCTACGCGCCGCTCGCGCTCGCGAACATCGTGATGGCGCGGGAGCGCGCGGGCCGCCCGATCGAGGAGCAGACGGCCGAGCAGGCCATGACGGGCCTCGTGGGCCTCGTGCAGGACCGCGACCCGTTCGCGCGCCTCCACGCCGCGAAGGCGATGGGGGCGCTGCGTCGCCCCGAGGCCACCGACTTCCTCGTGCTGCTGCTCCGCGACGAGCACGCCCGCATCCGACTCGCCGCGGCCGCCGCGCTCGAGCGCATCGGCGACCCGCGGGCGTTCGCGCAGGTGGTCCGTCTCCTCGAGAGCGTGCCCGAGGAGCACCGGCCCATCGTCCGCGACATCCTCGCGTCGTATGCGGAGCGCCTGCAGGGGCGGCCGTTGGCGCCGACCGACGTCGCCTCGTACGGCGTCAGCCCGACCGCGTGGGACCGCTGGTACGTCGACAACGTGAGCAACCGCCGCGCGCCGCCGCCCCGCTGACGACCGGCCCCCTTCGCGGCCGACCCGGCTCCTCGCGGCCGACCCGGCTCCTCGCGGACAACCCAGGGCGGCCCGACGTCGTTACCGCCTCACGAACTGCCCGCCGTTCTCGCGCGCGAGTTTCTCGAGGAACTTGGCGTCGCACTCGTCGCCGACCGCGACGGTGTGGATCGTGAGCCGCGCCGTGCGGTTCCACTCGGCCACGGTCGCGAGGATGCGGTCGGGGTCGAGCAACTTGCCGGCGGTAGGCGTGCCGTCGGTCATGAAGAAGATCGTGTCTGCGACGAGGTTCGTGGGCCCCGTCGTGTTCGCGCCGGCGCCGGCGCCCGCCGCGCGGAAGGCGGTCTCGAGCGCGTCGTGGATGTTCGTCCCGCCCGTGGGCTCGAGTTCGCCGGCGAACCGTCGCGCGCGCTCCACGGTGGCCACCGCGCCCGGCGTCATCTGGCCCAGCAGGCGCACGACCCGGTGCCCGAAGAAGATGCAGTCGAACGTCTTCTTCTCGTCGAGCATCGCCAGCGCGGCGTTGAGCTCCTTGCGGGCCAGGTCGATCTTCCGGCCGTCGGCGCCGCCGGCGCCGGTGGCCCCTTCGGCGCGCGCGGGGTCGAGCATGCTTCCCGAGACGTCGAGCACGAACAGGATCCGGTCCGAGAAGGTCGTGATGCCGTAGAAGGTGACGCCCTTGCCGGGCGCCGAGAGCGACACGGCGTCCGCCGGGGTCGGCGGCATCGTGAAGGCGTCCTTCGCGTCGGTCCACCAGTCCTTCCAGGGCTGCTGGTAGGGGCCGTGCTGCTGGCCCGTGAGGGAGCGCAGCGCACGGTGCGCGTCCTCCCGGAGGCGGCCGAGGTCCTCGCGGCCGAGGAAGGCGATCAGCGGGTCCAAGGCGTCGCGGACGTGGAGCCGGCGGAGCGCGTCGATCGCGGCGGCGACGACCACCCAGCGGTCGGGCCCCTCGCCGAGGAGTGCGATCGCGTCGTGCACCACGCCGGCCTCACGGCGGGCCGTCGCGGCGCCGAGCGCGGCCGTCCGCACGCGCACGTCGCGGTCCTGCGCGAGGGCGACCTCCCGCAGGGCCTTCCCCGTCCCGTGGCCGTGGACGGCGGCGAGCAGATCGACGTAGCGGACCTGGTCCTCGACGGTCGTCTTCGGCCCGGACGACCACGCGGTCGCGAGGCGCGCCAGCTGCGCGGCCGCCGCGTCTCCGGGCAGCGCGTCGATGACGGCCCCCGCAGCGGCCGTCGCCGCGGCGGCGACGGCCTTCGTGCCCATGGACTCCACGGCGAGGTCCCGGAGGCGGTTGTACTGTTCGTCGCGCCGCCGCTCGATCTTGCGCACCTTCTTGTTGAAGGCCTCGATCGCCGCCCCGGTGGTCGCCGGCTGCTTGTTGAGCTTGTCGATCTCGGAGAGGACCGTCTCGAGGGCCGCCTGGGCTTCCGCCTGCAACTTCGCGACGCGGTCGAGGCGCACCCGCTCCTTCTCGAGGCCGGCGAGCACGAGGTCGACCGCGCGGACGTCGACCAGCAGGCCCGCGCGCGCGTACGCCTGGAGGCGGTCCTCGGCCCGGGCGGCGTCGAACGCCTTCGTGATGGCGGGGGCCGCCGCGTCGTACGTCTCGGGCGGCGCGGCCGCCGCCGGCAAGACGGCCGCGCCGAGGGCGAGGAGAGCGATCCCCCCGCCGACGAGCAGGCGTCGGAGGGACGACGACGGGAAGCGGAGGGACATCGCGCAGATGATACCGACGGGTCCGGCGGGGCTACCCGCGCCTGCGCGGCCGCCTCTCGCACGTGCCCGCGGATGCGGCGGCTGTACGCACCGAAGGAGCGCACGCGAGGCTTGCCCGGGTCGGAGACCTTCGTCAGGCCCGCCGCGCCGCCGTACGCGTGGGCGTCGTTCGTCGCGCGGGGAGACGGGACGCGGTGGGGGGCGGGGCCGGGGCGGCTTCGGCCGACGGGCGCGGGGACGCGCTGCGCGTCGGCGGTGTTGCACCTCGCGACGAAGTGCCCGAGCGCGCGGCACGGCTGCGCGTGCCGTGAACGCATCGGCACCACCACCACGAGGCCGCCCACCCGGCTCGCAACCTCGGCCCTCTGACGTTCGAGCCGCCGACGCGCCGACGCTCGCCCACCGACGGCGCGCGGTCGCGGAGGTCGTTTGGTCCGTGCTCGAGGGGGCCCATCACGGCACCCGGTGACTCGCGGTGCGACCGGGCGCTCGCGGATTCGGCGGACGCGCGGCCGGCGGAAGGTTCGGCGCTCGTCGGGCGACGACCGCCGAGCAGGCAGCCCGTCCCGGACCCGACCGGGGCCCCTCGTCAGCGCGCCGGCCGGCGGAAGGAGACGTCGTCCGCGTCCGGCGCGCTGGGGCCCGGCTCCTCCGCGCCGCCGTCGTCGCGTCGGTTGTCCCCGAAACCGTACACGACGTAGCCGCGCCCGCCGTCCGTCGCCCGGTACGCGAACGGGACCCCGCTCACGGGGTCGAGCGGGACAATGTCTTGCCCCAGATCTTCGAGCCGGGTCGGGAGCGCGCGGAACGACGATTCGTAGACCTCGATCCGCAATGCGAGCTGCGCGAGGTCCCGGCGGGCCTCGGTTTCAGCCAACTTCCGGCTGGCGAGCGCGCCGACCCACACGACGTCTCCCGAGAAGCGCGCGTACCACGGCGCGTCGCCGCGCGCCGAGGACTGGATCTCCGTCCACGCGGTACCCGCTTCACTCCACGGACGTCCGGCCCGTGGCAGGGCGCGGGTCCAGAGCCGGAGCGTCCGCGCCTGGTCGAGCGTGAGCGCGGGGCCCGGGAGGAGCGCGCAAAGGAGGGCGTTGCCCTGGTGACCGTCTCCGACCCCGACGGATTGCACGATCGGGGCGTCGCCCCGCCCGGCGCGATCGAAGAGCATGCACCCGTAGGCCCGCTCGGCGAGGATCACCGCGCGGTCGATCCTCCGCGCTGGAAGGGCCGCGAGGTGACGTTGCAGGGCCTCACACGCGTCGGCGGGCGGCCGTCCGTGCGCGACGGCGGACTCGAACACCCGGACCCCGACGTGTTGCACCGCGGAGCCGACGAGCCGGTGGATGAGGAGCGGGGACTGCGCGATCCGGTCGCCTAGGAGGTCGAGCCTGCGGGCGTCGGCGAGGGCCGCGACGAGGTCTCCCCGCCGGGAGGCGAGGTGGCCGCGCACGTTGAGGAGGCGCGACAGCTTCATCAGGCCGGGGATTTCCTCGAAGCGCAGGTCCGATTCGAGGGCGTTGGGGCCGAACCGGCACCGAGGTCGCTCTTCGAGGGCCTTCGAGAGAAGGTCGAGCCCGGCCCTTCCGCTCTCGACCCAGGCGGCTGCGGCGTCCGCGGTCGCCGCCGGGGCGGAGATCGGCTCGCTGTAGAACGGGACCACGGATTCCGGCTCGTCCGCGACCAGCGCCCACGCCGCTTGAATCAACGGCGCGGCGTTTTCTGCCTCGGGCACCGGAGGGCTCGCGTCCGCGAGGGTCACCGGCTCGCCCGCGGCGCGGATGCGCGCGAGTTCGTCATCGAGCCGTGCCCTCGCGACCGCCCCGACCCACAGGCGGGCGATGCCGTAGAGGACGGCGATCCCGAGGAGGGGGAAGGCGAGCCGGCGTGTCCAGCGGGTGAGCGGCGTCATCGGGGGTCGTCTCCTCGTTGGGCTCGCAACCAGCGCGCCCAGGCTCGGGTCGAGTCGCGAGCGATCGACGCCTGCGCGAGAATCCGCCCTCGCACCCACGCCTCCGCCCGCGCGTCTTCAACGAACGCCGACACGTCGCCGGCCACGCGCCGCACGGCACGCTCCGACGCGGCGGTCTGCAGGCGGTCCGCCCGCGCGCGATCGTCGGCAACGACCTGAGCTCGTAGCGCGATCAGGATCGCGAGGAGCAGGGCGGCGGTCGAGGTCCAGGGAAGGCGCCGAGCCAGGACGCGGTCGATTGCGGGGATGCGTTGGCGCAACTCGTCGCCGATGACGGAGAGGACCCGCCCCCGCAACGCCGGGTCCGGACCCGGCGGGGCCGACGTCGCGAGCCTCCGTTCGAGGTCATTGTTCGTCATGGCCGTCTTTCCCGCACCACCGTGCGAGGTCCACCAACGCGAGCCGCCATCGACTGGCGGCGGTGTTCGGCGACACGTCCAACAGCCGGCCGATCTCGCCGAATCCAAGGTCATGCCAGGCGTGCAGAACGACCACCTCCCGTCGCTCTGCGGGGAGTCGCGCGACGTGGCGCCGGACCTCCTCCGCGTCCGGGGCCATACCGTCGGGCACGGCCCGCTCCATCGGCTCCTCCGCCTGCACCGTCCGCCGGTCCCGTCCCGCCGTCCGCCTCCACTCGTTCCGGGCCACCGCGAAGCGCCAGGCCCGGAGGTCTCGCACGCGACCCAGGCCCTCCCGATGGCGTACGACCCGCAACATGACGGCCTGCACGATGTCCTCCGCGGCCTCCCGCCGCCCGGTCCGCGCCCAGAGCCAGCCGTGGAGGGCCGGCACGTAGGTGTCGTAGAGCTCCGAGAACGCCGGCGCCTCCCCCGCCGCGAGGCGCGTCGTGAGCGGGCGGTGCTCCTTGTCCATCGAACCCTCGGCGGTCTGTTCTGTAGACCCGAGCACGGTACCGCTCCGTCACGGAATCCATCGCGTGTCGCCTGCGGTGGCACCGTTCGTGGGCCCGTCCGGGCCGCGGCGCGCCCGTCGGCTCCCTTGCTGGCGTCGCCCCGCAGCCGCGCAGTACGATCGGGGTCGAATCCTCCGCCCGTCCCGGTGACTCGGCGGGTCCTCCGGCAGCCGGCGCCGTCCTGGCGTCTCGTGGCGCGACGCCCCTCGCGCGTGGGGACCTTGATCGACGAGGCGGGACGGATCCGAACGCCGGGGTCGCTTGGCGTCGGACGCGCGCCCGTGACGGGGCGGACCGCTGCCGCGCCGGGTGCCGATGCGCCCTGCCGTGGCGGCCGCGGACCCCGTCGCCGGCGTCCCCGACGGGTCGTCCGCCCGGACGATGTCGCTGCCGCGACGCAGACAAGAGCGAGTCGTCCGGTGAGGGGCGCGCGTCAGCGCACGAGCGACCGGGTGTCTAGGCGCCGGGCGCCGTGGTGGGCGGCCTCGCGCAGGGACGGAACGACCTCCGCGACCGCACGGAGCCGCTGCGCCAGCGTCGGCGCGTCGGGAGCCGTGAGCGTGAGATGGCCGAGCTTGCGAGCCGGGCGGGCGGCCTTCTCGTAGTGGTGCAGGTGCGTCCCCGGCACCCGCAGCAGCGCCGCGTGCTCGGGCATCTCGCCGAGCAGGTTCAGCATCGCCGAGACCCCGCGCGGCGCCGCGCTGCCCAGCGGCCACCCGAGCCCCGCGCGCAGGTGGTTCTCGAACTGACTGGTCTCGGCGCCCTCGATCGACCAGTGCCCCGAGTTGTGCACGCGCGGCGCCATCTCGTTCGCGAGCCAGCCCGTCCCGGTGTCGAAGAGCTCGAGCGCGAGCACGCCCACGTAGCCCAGGTGCTCGAGCAGCCGCGTCACCGCGGCGCGGACGTCGGCCTCCACCGCGGAGGGCACGTCGGGCGCGGGCGCCAGTGTCAGCCGAAGCACGCCCTGCTGGTGCAGGTTCTCGACCAAGGGGTAGAAGGCGAGCGCGCCGTCGGCCCCACGAGCCACGACGAGGCTCAACTCGCGCCGGAAGGGCACGAAGGCCTCGGCCAGCAGCGGGCTCGAGCTCAAGGCGTCCCAGGTGGCGGCGTCCACGGGGCCGTCGAGGACCGCCTGCCCGCGCCCGTCGAAGCCGCCATAGCGCGTCTTGACCACCGCGCGGCCGCCGAGTTCCACGACCGCGCGGTCGAGGTCGGCGCGGTCGCGCACCGCGCGGTGTCGGGGCACCGGGATGCCGACGCGCTCGAAGAGCGCCTTCTCGCGCAGGCGGTCGCGCCCCTCGGCCAGCGCGCCGGGCGACGGCCACACGGGCCGCCGCTGCGCGAGCCGCTCGAGCGCCGCGGGCGGCACGTTCTCGAATTCGAACGTCACGGCCTCGGCCGCGACCTCGAGGCGCGCGAGGAGCGCCGGGTCGTCGTACGCGCCGCGCCACACCTCGGCGACCGTGGCGGCGGGCGCATCCTCCGCAGGGTCGATGGCCACCACGCCGATCCCCAAGGGTCGGGCCGCCAACGCGAGCATGCGGCCGAGTTGGCCCGCGCCGAGCACCCCGATCCGCACCACGCCCTTCATGCGCCGCTCCTCGGCGCCAGGCGCGGGTCGGGACAGGAGCGAACCTGCGCGGCCTTCGCCGCCCGGCGCGCGCGCAGCGCCTCCCGGAGCGCCGGTCGCGTGGCCGCCAAGATCTGCGCCGCCAGCAGCCCGGCGTTGGTCGCACCGGCGGGTCCGATGGCCAGCGTGCCGACCGGGATGCCCGCGGGCATCTGCACGATCGAGAGGAGCGCGTCCATCCCCTGGAGGCTCGTGACGGCGACCGGCACGCCCAGGACGGGCAGCAGGGTCTGCGCGGCCAGCATGCCGGGCAGGTGGGCCGCGCCGCCCGCACCCGCGATGAGCACCGCGAGGCCGCGCCCCTCCGCCCCCGCGGCGTAGGCGGCGAGGTCGTCGGGCGTGCGGTGGGCCGAGACGACGCGCGGCTCGTAGGGCACGCCGAGTTCCTCGAGCACGTCCGCGGCGTGTTTCAGGGTGGGCCAGTCGCTCGTGGAGCCCATGGCGATCCCCACGAGCGGCGCCCCCGAGGGGGGCGGGGCCTCGTCGGGGCTCACGCGCGCCTCCGTCCGCGGGCCCGGGCGACGGGCGCCGACGTCGCCCGCGGTCCGTCCACGACGAGATCGATGAGGTCCTGCGCAGTGCAGTGCCGCTCGATCGGGTGCCGCAGCGGCCGCGCCGCGTTCACGACGTACCGATTGCGCCGTCCCTCGCGGTGCACGGCGACGTAGCCGGCGTCCACGAGGTCGCCGACCAGCCGGATCACCGCGCGCTCGGTGACGCCAACCCGCACGGCGATGTCTCGATGGCGCGCGACGGGGTCGTGGGCGAGCGCGAACAGCACGTGGGCGTGGTTCGTGAGGAAGGTCCACCCCGGAGAGGGCGGCTCGTGGGGGGGCGGCGGGCCGACGCGGTTGGGCATGGCCACAAGATACAGGAAAAGATATACACGAAGAACATTTCATGTATTGAAGGGGCGGTCCGTGGTCTGGTCGCCCCCCGGCCGTCCGCGGCCCCCCGCCCCCGGAGGTGCCGAGTGTTGCTGCTCGCCGCGACCCATTCCTTGTGGCTCTCGAACCTCCTGTCCCCGGTCACGCTGGCCTTCCTGCTCGGGTTGTTGGCCGTCGCCGTGCGGAGCGACCTGCGCTTCCCCGAGGCGGCCACCTCGATGCTGTCGGTCTACCTGCTCCTCGCGATCGGCCTCAAGGGGGGCGTGGCGCTCGCCGAGACGTCGCTCGCGGTCGTCTGGGTCCCGGCGCTGGTCACGATCGCGCTCGGGCTCGTCACGCCGCTCACGTCGTACGGGGCGCTCCGGTGGCTCGGGCGTCTCTCCCGCGTGGACGCCGCGGCGATCGCCGCCCACTACGGCTCGGTGTCCGCGGTCACCTTCCTGGCGGCCCTCGCCTACGTGGAGGCCTTGGGCACGCCCGCGCAGGGCTTCTTTCCCGGTCTCGTGGCCCTGCTCGAGGTCCCGGCCATCGTGCTCGCGCTCGCGATCGCGCGTCGCGGCGACGGTCGGGTGTCGCTCGGGCGCACGCTGGCCCACGTGCTCACCGGGAAGAGCGTCCTGCTGCTGCTGGGCGGTATGGCGATCGGACTGGTCTGCGACGCGTCGAGCCTCGCGAAGGTGAAGCCCTTCTTCGTGGACCCGTTCCAGGGAGTGCTGTTGCTCTTCCTTCTCGACCTCGGCATCGTCGCCGGCCAGCACCTCCGCCACGTTCGGACCGCCGGCTGGTTCCTCGCCGTGTTCGCGGTGGTCGCGCCGGTGGCCCACGGCGCCCTCGGCGTCGGCGCGGGCCTGCTCGCCGGTCTCGGGCCCACGGGCGCGACCGTACTGGGTGCGATGACGGCGAGCGCGTCGTACATCGCGGCGCCGGCCGCGGTGCGGATGGCGCTCCCGGAGGCCAACCCCGGCCTCTATCTGACCGCCTCCCTGGGCATCACCTTTCCGTTCAACCTCACGTTCGGGATCCCGCTCTACGCCGACCTCGCGCAACTGTGGTCGTGACCGCGTGGGCGAGCGCTCGTCGGTCGTCCCGTCGTCCCGTCGTCCCGGCATCCCGTCGTCCCGGCGGCGCGCGCGGCGGCGGCGGCCCTCGAGAGAGCGGAGCGTGAACGTCGCCCGGTGGGCGACGATGCGCTCGGCGCGCGTCGCGGTGTACGACGTCTCCCCGAGGTGGTGCCGCGCAATCGGAGGGCATGCACCTCGTGCGCGATGACGGGGCGTACAGGCACCGCTTCTGCGGGCGCATGGGGGAACCGGCGGCGCAGGCGACCGCGAGCGCGGAGGGGAAAGCGCCGGAGCGGGCGGCGGGGGCGGGGGCGGGGGCGGGGACGGTGGCGTCGTCGATCGCGCCTGCGTAGCCGGGTTCGCCTGAGGCGAAGCGTCGCTCGTCGTGGGCGCAGGTGTTGAGGGCGGTCTTCGAGGTGAACCTGCGGCTGTGCCCGCCGTGCAACGTCGAGAGGAAGGGGATCGCGTACGTCACGGACCCGGTCGTGATCGGACGCATCCTCGAACCCTGTCGCAGCGTCGGGCGCGAGTCGCCCTTCGAGGCGGGCGGACCGCCGTCGGCGACGGCGACGGGGCACGCCTGCGGTGGGGTCCCCCGGGGTCCGTGTCGAGAACTTGAACAGAAGGTGCAGCGTGTCGCGGCACGGAGCCGGGTTCTGCGGCGCGGCGTCGGCGCGATCCATCCATCGACGTCTCGCGGCGGGTCCTCCGCAACGGGCGACGAGACGGGAAGGCGGTGTCCCGGCCGTGGCCAAGGAACGGAGGGGCGGAACCCGCGAAGTCGGTGCACGCGATTCGGACCGCCGCATGGCGATCGCGCTGCGCCCCTGCCGGCGCTCGGATGCCGGGCGCGAGGCCGGCGTTTCCGACGACGACGGCACGTTCCCCGTCAGACGTGTGCGTCCATCTCTCGAAGTCGTCGCGCGAGGCCGCGCAGCACCTCGAGCGCGAAGCCCGGCACCTCCTGGACGAGCCGCCCGAATCGCTTCGCGTCGATGGCCACGAGGCGCACGTCGCTCGCGGCGATCGCGGTCGCGCTCCGGGGCGTTCGATCGACGAGGGCCATCTCGCCGAAGAACCCGCCCGGGCCGACGCGCTCGAGGACGCGATCGCCGATGCGGATCTCGACCTCCCCCTCTTGGATCACGAACATCCGGTCGCCGGGCGTGCCTTGGCGCAGCACGACCGTTCCGGCGGGGTGTGACTCGGCATCGGTCGCGTGGCGGAAGATGTCCATGGCGGGAGTCTCGCGTCCGCATGTGAAGTGTCCGTAAAGGTCCCTGCTGCGCGACGCGACCTTCGGCGGCCTTTGAACGAGAACTCGTCCGGCGGGCGTCCTCGACCGGGACCGGGGCGCACGCGCGTTCCTCGAGCCCCAAACTCGTGCCGCCGCCTGACTTCTGCGTCGGGGTCGAGGTGGGAGGCCCCCGGGCACCTCGTGCCGTTCCGGGGACCTGCGGGCAACACCGCCGCGTCGGCGAGGCCTTGCGGGACACCTCGGCGACATCCACGACACGGCGCGAACGCTCGAGGGTCCTGGACCCGCCGTGGACCCGCCGTGAAGGCGCGGCTACCCGCCCATGCCCGGCGCCCCCTCCATGGCGGGCTCGCCTCTGGCCGCGTCGCCCATCGCCGGATCGTCCATGCCGGGCTCGGCCATCGCCGGGCCGGGTTTGCCGGGCGCGGCGGGGGCGGTGTCGGCGTCGGCGTTCGCGACGAGCGGGCTGAACCGGTAGTAGGTCTCGAGGGTCATGATCGCCAGCGACGTCGAGAAGAGGCGTCCGCCGTTGAGGACCGCGGTGTCCGGGTCCCACGAGCCCGCGAGGGCCGGCGGGTCGACCCGCTGGTTCTCCGGCAGCATGGTCTTGATCTTCTCGTTCCACGCGCGCCAGTAGCGGCCGCCCATCTGGTGCATGGCGAGCGTCGCGTAGTACCAGTAGTAGAAGTACCAGGCGATGGCTTGGCCCTTCTCGAGCCCCTTGCGCCACTGCGGCAGGTAGTCCATCAGATAGTTCGCGCTGCCGATCTGGAACGGATGGCTGCGACTCCAGCCGAGGAACGCGCGCGAGACCATGCCGACGGCGGTCATGGAGGTCTGCTGCAGCGCCGACTTCTCCGAGCCCGAGAGGACGAAGTAGCCGGTGATGGCCTTGAAGGAGCGCTTGACGCCGACCTCCTTCGCGAAGTCGGCCGAGATGTCCTCCGGTTTCTCCTCCTCGCCGGTCATGTCCGACTGGCAGCGCTCGAGCCACGAGTCGATGCCGTCGAACGACTTGGGCGCGATGCGCAGCCCGATGAGGCTCGCGGTCTTGAGCGTCATGAGCACCCACGCCGTGCACGACGAGTCCGACTGGTTGCGCGGGCCATACCGCCAGCCGCCGCCGGGCTCCTGCGTGCGAACGAGGTAGTCGATGCCGCGCTGCGCGGGCTCGCGGAGCTCGGGCGCGTCGTGGAGCGCGAGGGTCTCGTTGATGCCCCAGATCCCCATGGAGATGAGGTAGGCGAAGATCCACGAGTTGTCGCCGCCGCCGGTCACCGGGAACCCGCCGTCGTAGAACTGCGTCGCCGCGAGGAACTCGGCGCTACGGCGGATCGTCTCGCGGTACTTCCCCTTGCCGCTCTCGTAGCCCGCGCCGAGGAAGGCGAGGAGGGAGAGGCCCGTGTAGGCCGGCTGGCAGTTCGTGACACCGCCGAACCCCTTGTCGTTGCCGTCCCAGAGCCCTTCGACGTGCTGCTGGAGCTCGAGCCAGCGCAGCCCGCTCTCGACGGCGCGCTCCGTGGTGTCCGTCACGCCGTACAGATGGCGCCCGGCGACCTCGCGGCGGTTCGCGCCGCGGTCGTGTTTCGGCAGGTGGTGGCCGAAGGGGTCGTGGTCCTTCGCCTTGGCCCACCAGCTGTCCCAGCGGTCGAGGCGCGTGCCGAAGCGCCGGCGGGTCATGCGCTCGAGGGTGCGCTCGACCTCGGCCGACACCTTCTCCGACAGGTCGCCCCCCGAGAGGAGCGAGAGCGCGCCCTTGTACGCCGCCTCGTGGCGGATGTAGCCGAGGGCGCGGATGGCCGCGATGGTCGTGTCCTTTCCCTTCTTGTCGCGCGCCGCGGCGGCCGTCAGCTCCTCGGCCCCGAGCTGCGGGTTCACGCCGGAGAGTGCCCGCGCGGCGAACATGCGACGCACGGGGTCGCCGTCGTACACGGCGAGCTTGGCGAGGTCGCGGTAGGCTTCCTGCACGCCGTAGAGGCCGCAGAGCTCGATGGCCGTCAGCGACGCGTCGCGGTCCGACGCGTCGAGCAACCTCGGCATCTCGCGGACCACGGCGGCTCGCGCGACGTCGCCGACGCGCAGCAGCGCGGTCCGGGCGGCGTCGCGCACCTCCCAGTCGCCGTCGGTCGCGATGATCGTCACCATGCGGTCGGCGATCTTGGTCGCCACGGCGACGGGCACGGGCGGGCGGTCGGTGGTGGTGCCGGCGGCGCCCTCCTTCGCGACGCCGCGGCGCTCGCACACGAGCCCCAGCGCGATGCAGGCCGCGTCCCGCGCGTCCTTGCGGGGGGAGCGGGTGACGGACAGCAACTCGTCGACGTCCTCCGGGCCGGAGAGGTTCGTGACGGCCTTGAGGCACGCCTGCATCGTCTCGCGCTTCGCGTCCGACCCGATGACCCGGAGGTAGGCCGACAGGGAGACGTCGGCCCCGATCAGGGTGAGGGCCCAGACCGCGAACAGGCCCGCGTAGGCGTTCTGGGACTGCCGCACGGCGTCCTCGAGCTGCGGCACCAGGTCCTTCACCCGGAGGCGGCCGGCGGCCGAACACGCGGCCAGTTGGACCGACGGCGTCTTGTCGAGGATGGCGTCGCGAACGGCCTGCACGCACCGCGAGAACGGGCTCGTCGGCGAGACCGTCAGCCCGCCGATCGCGTAGAGCGCCTCGGCCTGCACCTCCGGCGGGCGCCGGCCAGACGCGAGGAACGAGAGGGGCTCGTCGAAGGCGACGTGGGCGTAGGCGCCGAGCACGCGCGCGAGGTTCGCGAGGTCGCGGACGTCCTTGCTCTTGAGCGCCTTCTGGAGGACCTTGCGGAAGTCGGGCTGGGCCTCGGCCTCGGGGCCCAGGGCCCGCAGGGTGTCGCCGCAGGCGACGGCGAGGTGGGGGTAGCCGGCCTTCACGCCCGCCTCGAGGAGGGCGTCGGCGACCTTCACGTCCTTCGAGCCCCCGACGTCGGTGATCGCCTTGTAGACCTCGACGGGGTCGGAGGCGAGGAGGCGGTCGCGGATCCCGTCCGCGCCGGCGACGCGGGCGCCGAGGCCGAGGAGGAACAGGCAGACGACGACGGGGGCGGCTCGCACGGGGCAGGGTCCTCGGGACAACCCCGCGATCATACGGACGCCCCCGGTGCGCGGACAGGCTCCGTTCGTGGACTTCGGTTCGATCCGCCCCCCGGGACCGGTGGTGTGAGGGCGGGCGCGAGCCCCCCCCCGGTCGGCCCGCTACCGTTCGAAGTCGAGGATCAGCTCGATGTCGGCGCGCCAGGGCTCGCCGAAGGCGATCACCAAGAGCTCCTTGATGAGGGCGCTCTCGTCGTCGAGCAGGACCGCCTGCCCCCGGCCGGCCCGCGCCGTCTTCGCGTATTTGTCGAAGAACGGCGAGCGGAACGACGAGAGGTCGGGGCGCTCGCGCCGCGCCTTCACGTCGAGGGACCGCCGGTTCGTGTCGGTGAAGATCGCGTGGAGCTGCGCCTGGTTCTCCTTCGTGAACCACTGCTTGATCCGCGCGAGGAAGTCGACCTCCTGCTCGGGGTGGTGGGGGGCGTCCCCCGCGTAGATCACGACCTTGTGCGCGTCCTTGCGCCACGCGAGCGCCGTCGTCGCGTTCATCACGGTCTCGAAGACCGCCTCGGGGATGTCGCCGCCCTGCCCGTGGACCGCGTTCTGGAGGAACCCCGACAACTTCCACACGTCGGCCGTGAGCGGCGTGCCGTAGAAGAGGTAGTTGTCGCCGTGGTCGCGGTAGGTGTAGACCGACACGCGCAGGCTCGGCAGCAGGGTCTGCAACTCGCCGATGATCTCGTCCACCCGCTCCTTCGCCGCGCGGATGAGGCCCGCCATGGACCCCGTGGAGTCGAAGAGCAGCGCGATGTCGAGGCCCTTCCACTTGTAGTCGCGCGCCGCCTGCGCCAGCGTCGGCTCGTCGGACACGGACGTGACGACGCGAGGCCCGCGCTCGCCCCGCGCGGGCAACTTGCCGCCGCGCTGCGCCCACCAGGCCCGCCACCGCTCGATCGCGGCGTCGCGCTCGCCTTTCGGGGCGTCGGCGGCGTACCCGGCGCTCGCCTCGGTGATCCGCTGGAGGAGCGCGTGGGCGCGCCGCCGCACGTCGAGCGTGTCGGCGCCGAGCGCCGCGATGAGGGGCTCGACGGCCCCCGGCGGGCGCAGCGCGTCGAGGTACTCCCGGGTCGCGCGCTCGAGCTTCGGCGTCGCGGCGTCGAGCGCGAGCCCGACGACCTTCTTCGCCACGGCGGGGTCCGACGCGACCTGCGCCGCGCCGGCCACGCGCGCCAGCGCGACGCACGCATTGGCGCGCACGCCGGGGTCGCGGTCGGCGAGGCCCGACAACAGCAGTGGCGCCACGTCGGCGCCGCGCGGGTGGTGCGAGAGCGCCGCGAACGCCTGCTCGCGCACGCCGTAGTCCACGTCCCGGCAGGCCTTCTCGAGGGCCGGCAGGACGCCGTCCTCGCCCGCGCGCCAGCCGAGCTCGCGCGTCGCCAGCACGCGGATCATGTACTTGTCGTCGCGCGCCGCCTCCACGAGCGCCTTCGTGGCCTCGGGCCCGCGGACGCCCGCGAGCGCACGGACCGCGCCGAGGCGGACCTCGTCGGCGCGGTCGGCGAGCGCCTTGCGCAAGGCCTCCACGGCCTCCTTCGTGCCGAGGCGCCCGAGGCCCACGGTGGCCTCGTGGCGCACGTCGAGTTGGGAGTCGGTCAGCGCGCGCACGAGCCCCTTCAGCGCGTCCGGCGACCGCGACCACGCGAGGGTGCGGACGCAGCCGAGCCGTGCCTTCGTGTCGTCGGCCGTCACGCCCGCGACGACCTTCGGCGGCAGGGGGGCGCCGGCGGCCACCGCTCGGCCGAGCCCGTCGGCGATCCCCATGCGGAGGCTGTCCTTGTGCTCCCAGGGCTTGTCGCCCAGCAGCGCCGCGAGCACGAGCTTCTGCACCTTGGGGTCGGGCGCGCGCGCGAGGGCGCCGCCGAGCAGGTATGCCTCGTACCGCTCGCCGTTGTCGGTCACGTTGAACACGTCCACGCGCTGGAGGCCCGGGTCGGCCACCAGCGCCCGCATCCGCTGGACGGCGGCGTCGGTGGTCGCGGCGTCGCCGAGCGCGACGAGCCGGCCGAGGGCCTCGTAGCGCACGTCGAGGTCGGCGTCCCGCGCGAACGCCACGAGCACGGCCGTCCCCTCGGCCCCCGTGATCGACGCGAGGCCCCGTACACCCGCCAGCCGCAGGCCCGGGTCGGTGGTGGCCGCGGCCTTCGCGAACTCCTCGCGGGCCTCGGGGTCGCCGAGCGCGGCAAGGGCCAGCGTCATCTGCCGACGGGCCTCCAGGAACGGCTCGTCGGCGAGGGCGCGCCGCAGCGCCTCGGCGCACCGCTGCGCCCGCAGCTCCGCGACGCACGACGCGGTGAACGCGCGGACCTCCCAGTCGAGCTCCGCGAGCCCGACCACGAGCGCCATCGTCGCGGCCTCGCCCTGCGCGACGACCTCGTGCCGTAGCGTCGTCCAGAGCCGGAAGTCGCGCCGGGCGAAGGCGTCGAGCAGCGCGAGCGCGGGCTGGGCCTCGGCGGGGAGGCCCGCGCGCAGTTCTGCGACCCGCCGCTGTTTCTCGGCCTTGCTGGCCTCGGCGGCCCCGCCGTCGGGCCTTGTGTCCCCGGGCGCCGGGCCCGCGGGCCTCGGGTCGGCGGACTTCGGGTCGGCGGGGACCGGCGGCGCCGCCGGCGGCGGTTCGTCCGCCGACGCGAGGCCCAGCGTCCGCGTCGCGGGCGCGCCGAGGACGGCCAGCGACAGGAGCGCGAGCGACGGGAGAGCAGCGGTTCGGCGGCGCAACAGGGGCTCCAGGCGATCCCTGGATTCTAGGATCGGACCGAGCGGAGCGGGGTCGGCGCGCGGTCCCGGGTCGCGGCCCCCGGGCGTCGCGTCACAACATCCCGACCGGGTCCACGTCGATCTGCTCCTCGACGCCCCGATGGGCGGGTTCCGTCGCGCGGAGCACCTCGACGGCTCGGCGCGCCCCGGCGGGGGTCATGGCCTTGACGAGCAGGTGGCGACGGAAGAAGCCCTGCATGCGCGCGATCGGCGGCGTGGCCGGCCCGAGGTACTCGACGCCGTCGATGGCGGCGGCCGACAGGCGCGACGCGAGCACGTGGCCGCGCTCGTCCACGGCCTTCGGGTCCTTCCCGCGGAGCACGATGCGCACGAGCCGGCGGAACGGCGGGTAGCCGAACTCCGCGCGCTCGGCGAGTTCCTTCGCGGCGAACGCCTCGTACGCGTGCTCCGTGGCGAGCCGGATCGCCGGGGCGTCGGGGAGGAGCGTCTGCACGATCACCTCGCCGCCCGCGTCGCCCCGTCCCGTGCGGCCCGCGACCTGCGCGATGAGGGCGAACGTGCGTTCGGCCGCGCGGAAGTCGGGCACCTGCAGGCTCGTGTCGGCCGAGACGACGCCGACGAGCGTCACGTTGGGGAAGTGGAGCCCCTTCGCGATCATCTGCGTGCCGAGCAGCACCTTCACCTCGCCCCGGGCGAAGCGGTCGAGGACGTCCTCGTAGGCCTCGCGCTTCGTCATGGTGTCGCTGTCCATCCGCGCGACGGTGACGCCCGGGAAGGTGTCGAGCAGTTCCTGCTCGACGGTCTGGGTGCCGGCGCCCTGGTACTTCAGCGCGGGGAAGGCGCAGTCGGGGCACATGGCGGGCGGGCGTCGTTCGTGCCCGCACAGGTGGCAGACGCCCATGGTGTCGGAGCGGTGGTAGGTGAGCGTCACGTCGCAGTGGGGGCACTTCATCACCCAGCCGCAGCGGGGGCACGCGACGCTCGTCGCGAACCCGCGTCGATTGAGGAAGAGGATCGCCTGCCCGCCGGCCGCGAGCGTCGCCTTCAGCCGCTCCACGAGCGTGCGCGACAGCCGCCGGCCCGAGCCCCGGAGCTCGCCGTCCTTGCGCAGGTCCACGATCCGCACCGGCGGCAGCGGGCGCGACGCCACGCGCTCCGGCAGGACGAGGAGGGTCATCTTCCCTTCCTTCGCGTTGCGGTACGATTCGAGCGACGGCGTCGCGCTCCCGAGGATCACCGTCGCGCCGGCCTCCTTGCCGCGCACGAGCCCGACGTCGCGCGCGTGGTAGCGGGGCGCATTCTGCTGCTTGAATGACGTCTCGTGCTCTTCGTCGAGGACGATGAGCCCGAGGCGGGGGACCGGCGCGAACACCGCGCTCCGGGGCCCGATCACGACGTCGGTCTCGCCCGCACGGATCGCGCGCCAGGTGTTCGCGCGGTCGGCCTCGGTCATGGCGGAGTGCAACACGGCCACGCGGGGCACGCGCGCGCGGAAGCGGCGCACGGTCTGGGGCGTGAGCGCGATCTCGGGCACGAGGACGATGGCCTGTTTGCCGCGCGCGCGGCACGCGTCGATCGCGCGGAGGTAGACCTCGGTCTTGCCGGAGCCGGTGACGCCGAGGAGCACGAACGGCGCGAACCCACCTCGCTCGATCGCGGCCGTGACGGCAGCGACCGCGACGGCCTGCGCCGGGTAGAGCTCGGGGGGCCCGACGGGGTCGCTGGCGGGCGGGGCCTTCGTGGCCTCGACGAGGGGGTCGGCTCCGGCGTCCACCGTCTCGATCCGCAGCCAGCCGGCGCGTTCGAGCGTCCGCACCGGGCTGTGCGACGCCTTTGCGCGCCGCAGCAGGTCGGTCACCGGGAGGCCGCCGGGCTCCTTCACGAGCACGCGGAGCACGCGGGCCTGCGTGTTCCGTTCGGTCGGCAGGGCGTCGGCCTCCTTCGCCGCAGCGTCGGCGGGCTTTGCGAGGCTCACGATCCGGCGCTGCGCGCCCTTGCCTCGGGTGCGCACGCCGCGCGGGATCATGGCGGCGCAGGCCTCGCCGACGGCGCAGCCGTAGTACTTGGCGACCCAGCGCGCCAGGGACAGGAGGTCGGCGGGGAGGGTGGCGCCTTCGTCGGGGAAGCCGTCGACGTCGAGGACGCGGGTCAGCGAGCACCGGTCGCTCACCTCGGCGACGAGCCCGACGACGGGCTTGCCGCGGAACCGCACGCGCACCCGGGCCCCCAGGCGCGCGCGGTCAATCATCGCCGGGGGCACGCGGTAGGTGAACAGCGTGTCCACGCCGAGGTCGAGGGCGACGCCGACGAACAGCGGGGGGGAGACGACCTCGGTCACGCCGGGAGTCTACGGACGGAGGGGGCCGCGTCCCTGCCGCGTCCGGTACGCTCCCGCGATGGCCCTCCCCGTCCTCGATGTCCTGCCCCGCCTGATGGAGGTGGCCCGCGAGGCCGCCCACGCCGCCGCCCTCGTGGGGATGAAGCACTGGCGCAAACTCGAGCGCGTCGAGCGGAAGGCCGACGGCAGCCCCGTCACCGTGGCCGACCGCGAGGCCGAGGCGGCGGCGGTGGCGATCCTCGAGCGCGGTTGTCCCGGGGTGGCGATCCTGGGGGAGGAGGGGGGCCTGCGCGGGGGCGAGGGGGCGACGCGGTGGATCGTGGATCCGCTCGACGGGACCATCGGCTATTCGCGGGGCGGCGTGATGTGGGGGCCGCTGGTCGCGCTGGAACACGACGGCGCGATCGTGGTGGGCGCGATGGAACTCCCGGTGATCCGCGCCGCGTACTGGGCGGGCCGGGGGCTGGGTTGCTTCCGGGACGGCGAGCGCGTGCGTGTCTCGACGACCGACCAGTGGCCGCGGGCGATCTTGAGCCTGGGCGGCATGAAGCGGGCGATGTTCGACCATGTGCGGGGGGCGGCGGTGGAGTCGCTGGTGCGCACCTCGCGGACGAGCCGTGCCTACGGCGACGTGGGCTCCTGTGCGATGTTGCTCGACGGGACGGCCGACGTCTGGATCGAGGCGGGGGTGCAGGTGTGGGACCTGGCGGCGCCGCGGATCCTGGTGGAGGAGGCAGGCGGTCGTTTCACCGACTTCGATGGCGTGCCCGGTCACACGACGGGCGAGGCGATCGCGAGCAACGGCGCGCTCCACGCGCACGTCGTCGCCTCGTTCGCGTCCGCGCGGCCGCGCTAATCGCGTCGGTCGTCGGGGTCCGCCCGCGACCTCCGGCTGGACGGGCCCGTATTCGCGGGACACGACAGACGGTGGGGGCGTCGCGTACGTCGGCGTCCTGACTCCTGTGGACTCCTGTGGACTCCTGTGGCCTCGCAGGGGTGCGGTGCGCTTGGCACGTCTTTGCGGGTCCCTGCGCGATCCGGCGGTGGGTCGTAGAGCCGCGCGCCGTGACGCCGGGCGCCCTCCGGGCTCCTCCCCGGGGCCAGCGGACGCCTGACGAGTTCCACGCCGGGACGACGATCGAGGCCGTGTGCGAGCCGTCCGGCTTCGCGCCGAGCTCGTTGCGGAGCACGTTGTTGCCGACGGCCAGGATCCGCGGATGAGCACGTGCTGTACATGATCCGCGGAACCCGGCCGCCACCTACACCACGCGCGCCGCCGCGTGCCCTCCCTCGCTGGACTGGCTTCGTCCCCTGGGATGTGCTCCCCCAATCGTGGAGATCTCTCATGCCTCGTCGCACGCTCGTCCTGTCGGCCGCGGTCTTGGCCGCTGTCTCGGCCGCGATCTCGGCCGCGGTGTTCCTCACCTCCTGCGGCAATGAGCCCGAGTCCTCCGGCACGCCCGCCGCGACGCCCGTTCGTGCCGACGCACCGATGCCCGAGTCCTCCGGCAAGCCGGGTGCGACGACCCCTGGCGCGGACGCACAGATGGTGGGGACGTGGGCGTTCGACCTCGACGCAACGCGTGTGCACGCCCAGGGAATGCTCAAGTACCACGAGGCCCACAACCAGAATTCCGACAAGGAAATGCAAGCCGTCCGCCTGGCCGACTTTGAGCAGACGACGATTGATCTTGAACTTCGGCCCGACGGCACCTTCTCCTTGGATCAACACGTGCGCACGGGGGATTGGAAGGACCAGACGGACGTGGGCACGTGGAGTTTCCGCCGAAACGAGGTGCCCCGCTTGTTGCGCCTGTCGGTCAAACAGCGCGACGGTCAGGTCGTGAACAACGATCGGGACGACGAGTGGAAGGACGGTCGACTCGTGTGGACGCCTGACGCCTCGGGGAGTTTCTTTCTCAAGAAGAAGTAGACGCGGCGGGTGGTCTCGGGACGCCGGGAACGGGGAATCGACATTGTCTGGCGACTTCACGGCCCCTGCGGGCCGAGGGTCCCGACGCGCGCCCGTCGGTTCAACTCGGCTGTCGGACTTGTGAGCAGGAGATTCAGCGATCCGCCCAGGTTCTGGCGTTGGCGTAGGGAGGGAGGGCCGTACGGGAGCAATCCCAAAAAGTCGGCACTCATGCGGCCTCGCAGAGGCGTTCGCGAGCTGGCAGGCCTGTCGGTGAGCGGTGCATGACGCGGAGCATCAGCTCCGCCCAGCGGCCCGCCTTGAGGTCGCAGCGCAGGTGCAGCATTCGCTCGGCGTTCGGACCTCGCCAGAAGATCGAGGGGTCCTTGAGCCGCAGGTTGACGACCCGACGGATCGCGCGCTCGACGGCGCCGCTTCCCTGCGGAATCCCCCGGCGCCGGAATTCGTCGTAGCGCATCATGGCCTTGCGGCTCTCGAAGTCGTTCACCTCCGTGAGGATCTTGCCCGCGTTGCGCCCGCGAACCAGCGTCCGAGCCTCCTTGAGGATCGCTTCGACCTGCCCGCGCTTGAGTCGCCGTCGCATCCGCCGCACCCACTTCGATCGATCCTGCTCGGGCCAGCTCGCGCAATGCTCCGCGAGGTGGGTCAGGTGCTCGACGCCGTGATCGAAGTCCGCCACCTTGACGATGCTCTCGGGTGCCAGGCCGAGCGACCTCGCCAGATCGTCGGCCCGGTCCCAGATCCAGCGCGCGCCATCGGCCGTCATGATGATCTCCTTGGCCTTCGAGGCGCCTCGGAGTCTCCGTTCCGTGACGAGCAGGCCGAAGGTCGCGTCGGCGTCGCCGAGCGTGCCGTCGTAGATGACGGGGACCGTCGGGTCTCGGCGTCCCTTCTCGTCGATCACGTACGCCACGATGAGCTTGGGCTCGCGCCACGGCGTGCGGAAGCGCCGCCGGCCGCTCTTTGCCTCGCGCCCTCGACGCCCGCCCTCTCGCAGGCGAATGCGTCCGCCGTCGGTGCTGATCACGATGCGCTTGCCTTTCAGTTCGCTGGTGAACACGCGCCCCAGCGCCGCGGCCTCTGCGCGCGCCTGTCGCTGGGCGAGGGCCTCGCCGCCCACGTGCAGCGCGAGCGAGCGCACGGTCTTGCCGTCGAGACAGCTCCCGCGCTCGAAGCGCGCCGCGCGCGCCTCCTCGAAACTCGCGGTGCGAAGGGCCGGCCGGGCGACCTCGCTGTAAAGGGCCGGCGTCGCCTGGTAGGCGATGCCCAGCGCATGGAGGGCGGGGTAGAGTCCACCGCCCGCCTCGCCTCGCCGTCCCACGCCGCGCGCCCGGCCCGGCTGACCGTCATGGTTCTCGCTGAGGTAGGGCGTCTCAAAGTTCAAGATCGCGCCTCCGAGGAATCGCACCGCCGTCGATCGCCGGCCTTGATGGCGAAGCGGCGTCGCGCGACGCTCGCGCGCTCGCGCGCTCGCTCGACCGCCACCGCGACCCACGCCGGATCGTCGTGAAGGAACGCCACGGCTCCGGCGGCGACGTGGCTGGCGGCGAGCAAGAACTGGAGCAGAACGTCGTCCTCGAAGCGCAGGAAGGCCTCCGCGTCGGGGTCGCGCACGAACTCCTCGACGGCGGCGAGGATCCGGGGCTCGAAGGCGGCCAGGCATCGCCCGGCGAACCGCGCGAGATCGGGACGCCCCTTCGCGACGAACACGGGATCGCCGATCTGAGGGAATGCAGTCATTCCCGTGCCCTGCGCTGCCAGGTGTGGTTACCAAAGCAGATCGGTTGGGCACGGGAACTTCTTTCGCAGCAACGACGTACGTCATTTCGCTCCTCGCTCGCGGGTGCCGACTTTTTGGGATTGCACCCGGCCATACCTTGGAAGGGTTACGAGATTGTGACCGTGAACCTGGCAAACCCTGAACCTGGCAAACCGTGAACCTGGCAAACCGTGAACCTGGCAAACCGTGAACCTGGCAAACCGTGAACCTGGCAAACCGTGAACCTGGCAAAGGGTGGTTCGACGCGGTGCTCGCGACTGCCGTGGTGGCGCTACGGTGCTGTTGCTGGTTGCACTTTCCAGTCCGGAGTCCGCGGCCCACCTGTCGACCCTGTCCGGCACGGACGATCTCGATGCCGATTTGCGAAACATCAGGCGGAGTGTCGATCGCTTCGCGCAGCGACATGGGCGACTCCCGCGGGAGTTGAGGGAACTGAACTTGGCGTTGCGGGATCCAGCACGCGTGGATGCGGCAGGGTGGCCGACGGATCCGTTCGGCAATCGCTACCGATTGGAAGTGAGTGGCGTCGCACGTGCGGGCGAGTTCCGGATCTTGTCGATCGGGCGCGATCGTGTCGATGGAACTGGAGACGACCGTTCGTCAAGCAGTCGATGATCGCCTTCCCGCGACGACTCGTCGCTCCATGGGGGACGGAGCGCGAACGGAGGAGAGCGAAGACTCGAGGCTCCGTCGAGTACGACGGTGTCACCAAGCAGGTTGACGAGTTCGGGTTCGTGGCGACGATGGCGGCATGACCACATCCCGCGCTGCGTCGCGGCTTGATGCGTATCTGGATCGGCTCTGTGCCGCGGTCGGTCATGCCGATCGGAGCGGACCGTTGCGCGCCCACATCACGTGCCTCTTGCTGCCCGGGGATCCGAAGCGCGTCGAGCCGAGGGCCTCCGTCGTCGATCCTCGGCACGTGAGCGCGCGACACCCGTCGATGCACCATTTCGGGTCCCGTGCGCCGTGGAACGCCGACGCCGTGCTCGGAGTCGCCCGCGACGACGCTCTGGCGGCGCTCGAGAAGCACGCTCCGGTCGCGGGCTGGATCCTCGACGCCACGTCGTTCCCGAAAGGGGGTGACCCCGCGGTCGGTGGGACGCGCCCGTACCGCGGCATCCTCGGACAGACGGACAACGGCCAGGTCGCCGTCACGCGCTCGCTCGCCAACGCCACCCGGAGCGTGCCGTGCGCGGCGAGGCTCTACCTTCCCGAGTCGTGGGCGGAAGACTTGCCGCGGCGGCCGGCGGCCGACGTGCCCGACGACGTCGTGTTTCTCGAGAAGTGGCGGATCGCGCTGCCGCAGATTGAGCGCCCGCTCGCCGAGGGGATGCCCAAGGCGCCGATTCTGGCTGACGCGGGAGACGGCGACGCGACCGCGTTGCGCGAGGCGATCCCCGCGTTGGGGCTCTCGTACGCCGTTGGCGTCCCGGGTCAGGTGACCGTTTGGTGGCCGGGCGAGGAGCCCCTGCCGCCCAAGCGACGCCCGGGGCGCGGACGGCCGCCCACGCGCCTACGACGCGATGCGAAGCACCGTCCCGTGTCGATCGAATCGTTCGCCAAGGGCCTCGCACCGACGCAATGGAAGGGCGTCACGTGGCGCGAAGGGACGAAGGGCGCGATGAAGTCGCGATTCGCCTGGGCTCGTGTTGGAGGGGCCCATCGCGACGAAAATCGCAAGGAGCCGCACCCGGAGGAGTGGCTGCTGATGGAAGGGGCCGAGGACGCTGCCGCGCCGACGAAGTGCTGGTTGTCGTCGGTGCCGGAGCACCTCGCGGGGTGCCCAAAGGGGGCCTCCCGTTTCGGGAGCGGCGCGAGCGCGAGCGCCCGTCCGTCGCGTCGAACGGGCTGTTGGGGTCATGGTTCCCTGGGTCGAGCACGCGCAGCTCCGAACGCCCGCGGTCGCCCGGCGGCCGCCGCTCCGCCCCGGTCCCGCCGTTCGCCTCACCCCGCTCCCCGGCCGCCGACTCGAAAGCCGCCCTCGCATCGCAGCGCGTCCCGTCGGCTCGGCAACGACCCGCCACGACCCCCTGCGCGGCCCCGCCGAAACGGAACGGCCTCGCCGGCACCCCACGGCTACTGCAGGTGTTCCGCGAGGAACCGCGCCACGCCGTCGTCCGTGTGGGGCGCGATCACGTGGTGCGCGAGGTCCTTCGCCTGCGGAATCGCGTTTCCCATGGCCACGCACAACCCCGTCTCCCGCAACAGCGGCAGGTCGTTGTGCTGGTCGCCGAACGCGACCACCCGCGACGCCGGCACCCCGTACCGCTCCGACAGCAGCCGCAGCGCCTCGGCCTTGCCGCGCCCCGTGCGCTGCACCTCCGTCAACACGAGGTCCACGTCGGCGAACTCCGGGAAGAGCGACATGGGGAAGACCTCGCGGTGCAGCCGTGCCCGCGCGTCGTCGCCGAGCGCGCCCCACGCCTCGTCGCACGCCGCCCGCGTCCCGTAGAAGAGGCTCACGCGCAGCAGGTCGTCGTGCGGCAGCGTCCCCACGTCCGCCTCGACCGGCACCACGTTGCGGAACCAACTCATCACCCGCGGGTGCTCGGGATGCGCCGTCCGGCGCGTGAACTTCGACCCCCGCTGGTGGCGGAAATGGAACGCCGCCCGCGACTCGACCGGGTGGAGGTGGGGGACCAAGTCGTCGGGGATCGTGGCGTAGTGCCAGGGCGCCGCGCCGCCCGGGTGGCCGATCCAGGCCCCGTTGTAGGCCACGATTTCCGTGTCGAGCCCGAGTTCGGCGTGGATCTCCCGGGACCCCTCGAGGCTGCGGCCGGTCGCGATCACCACCAAGAACCCGAGCGCCCGGACCCGGGCGACCTGTGCCCGGGCCGCCGGCGACACCCGTCCCTGGCCGTCGAGCAGCGTCCCGTCGAGGTCGAAGACGAGGGCGTCGTACGACGCGCGGGTGATCGGAACCCTTCGGGGGACGGTCGGCATGGGAGCCACGAAGGGATACCATGGGCCGCGGGCACGGCGTCGCACGGAGCCAGCGGAACCCGGATCCACGCATGACCGCCGCGCCGTCCTCGCCCGCCCCCCCGTCGCCCGGGTCCCCGGTCCGCTGGCCGTGGGCGCTCGTGCCCGTTGTGCTCGCGCTCGCCTACGCGGCAGGCCACGCGCTCCTCGGCCACCGGCCGACGCTGGCCGGCATGGTGCCCGACGACGCGATCGTCACGTGGCGCTACCGCGACCTCGAGGCCTACGACGCCGCGCACGCGGCCCCCGAGGGCTCGAACCAGGTGCGCGCGTCGGAGGAACTCGGCGCACAGGTGAACCTGCCGGGGCTGCCCGGCGTCGCCCGCGACCGGCCGCTCCTCGAGATCGGGCTCGACCCGACGCGCCGCGCCGACCCGCGCGCCTTCGTGCTGCCGGTCGAGGACGCGGGCGCGGTCCGCGCCGCGTTCGCGAACCCCGCGCTCGAGGAGCGGCACGCGCGCCGCGTCGTCGTTCACGGCGCGTGGGCGGCCGCGGCCTGGGACACCCGCGTCGCGCTCGACGCGGGCCGCGGTCGAGGCCTCCTCCCGCCGCTGCCCGCCGATGCGCGCTGGAGCGTCACCGCCGACTGGCGACGGTTCGTGGACGCGGCGCTGCTGCCGTGGGTCGCCGAGCGCCCGCCCTACGTCGGCGTGCTCGCCGCCCTCGGCTTCCGTCCCGCCAGCCTGACGCGCACCGCCGACGGGAGCGGGCCCGTCGAGGCGCAGGTCGAGGCCGGCCGCGTCCCCTTCGTGCGGGAGGCGTGGACGCAGGTCACCCTCGTCGCGTGGGACGGCCGCGTCGAGGCGACGCTGGTCCCCGCGCCCGAGAGCGAGCTCGTCCCGCTGCTCCGCGCGCACGCCGCCGCGACGGGTCCCGTCGGCGACGCACCCGAGCCGCCGAGCGGCGCGTCGGCGTGGCTCCGCTGCCCCGACGTCCGCGCCCGCAGGATCCTCGCGCTCGCTCTCTGGTACGCCGGCGTCGCGTGGCCGGACGCGGTCGTGAAGGACGGCTTCGCGGCGCTCCGCCTCGACGCCGCGGGGCCGGGCACCGAGGCGTGGACGCTCGCGGCGCTCGAGTCGCCCGGGCTCGTCCCCGCATGGACGCTCGCGTGGGCTGGTCGGGGCGCGTCCGCGCCCGCGTTCGCCGCGTTCGGCCTCCCCGTCCCCGACCTCGGCGCGAGCGCGCCGCTCGCGCGGGGCGTCGGCTCGTTGCGCGCCCCGTTCGGCGGCGAACCCGCGGAGGCCGACGTCGCGCGCGTGGCGGCCGCGTCGGGCGACCTCGAGGTGCTCGTCGCGGGCGCGGGGGCGGCGGCGTCCGCCCGTCGCTGGGCCGACGAGGTCCGTTCGACGCCGCTCGCGGTCGCGACCGACGCACGTCGCCCGATCGTCACCGGGTTCCTGAAGGCCATGGACGCGCAGCAGGTGCTCGGCGCGGCGGTCGCCCCGGGCGGCCTGCTCGCCTCGGTGGCGGACGGCGACCTGGCCCTCACGCTCACGACCGACGGCACGGCCCTGATTCTCGACGTCCGCCGGGCCTCGCCGTCCCGGTGACCGACGCCCGATCCCCCGGCAGCCGGGGGGGAGGTGGCAACGCGAGGCCCGGCCGGCGCCGCGTCCGGCGGCCCAAGGGTCACGCGGGCCTTGCGGGAACCGCCCGTGGCGTGTCCTGTAGGCCCATGCTCGCCCTCGCTTCTCGTTGGCTTCGCGATGGCGCGGACGCTCTCACCCCCGTGGCCGAAGCCGCTCGCGCGATGGGCTTCACCCAGACGTTCGCGTCGCGGCCCCCGCGCGACGCCGCCCGGGCGAAGGGCCTCCTGGCCTCCCTCGGCCTGACGCTCGGCGGGGTCGGCGCCGACCCGACCGATGCGCCGCCCGGGTTCGCCGGCGCGATCGACCGCGCCGCCGAACCGGCCGCCGTCCTCAAGCGGCCGCTCGTCGTGGCGGACCTCGGCGACGCCGTCGCGGCGAGCAACGAGACCGTGGAGCGGGCCGTCGAGCGGTGGTCGCGGGTGCTGCACGCGGCGGTGAGCGCGTGGTCGGGCCTCTCGATCGCGGTCCGGGTGAGCGGGCGGAAGGACGGGTTGTTCGGCTTCGAGCAGACCGCGTGGCTGCTCGATGACCTCTCGAGTCGTCCCGTGGGCCTGTTCCTCGACCCTGTCCGCATCATGGACCGCGAGCGCGCTGGCGCGGGGCCCACGGTGCTCGCGTGGGCCGACCGGTTCGCCGCCCGGACGATGGGGGTGGCGGTCCACGGGCGCGGGCCCGACGGCAAGGGCCACGCGCGTCCCGAGGACGACGGGCCCGACTGGGGTACGCTCAAGACCCTCGTCCCGAGCCAGGCGGTCCGCGTCCTCGACGTGGGCCCCGACCTCGCGGCCGAGGAGGTGATCGACGCGCGTCGTCACCTCGAAGAGGTCCTGCACTGGTGACCCGCACGGGTCGAGAGGTTTCCATGAGCGGCGGACACGCGTCGGCGGGTGGCGGACACGGGCACGCGAGCGGCGGCCACGGGCACGCG
>Ga0335397_10001336_pt1 | contig 33539 bp, 34 predicted proteins | sample MAT04_FD_205740 | JGI IMG/M metagenome (GOLD analysis project Ga0335397, IMG submission 205740) | Freshwater microbial communities from Lake Fryxell liftoff mats and glacier meltwater in Antarctica - MAT-04 (spades assembly) (version 2) ... | reverse complement strand
CGCGCGGGCAGAATCGCCCGCGTTGCGCCGCGGAGAGGTGGCAGAGTGGTCGAATGCACCGCACTCGAAATGCGGCATAGGTGCAAGCCTATCGGGGGTTCGAATCCCTCCCTCTCCGCCAGCCCCCATTGTAACCATTACATTTTTGTGGCCTTATTGCTTCTGGCCCCTGCGCTGGCCCCCGCTAACCACGCTGTATTTCGATAGCCAATGGTTGAGCCACCGCCATCGCGGTCGATATCGTTCCACGGGCCACCAGGAGCGATCAACAATGCCCGCAATGAATAAGCTGAGCGCTACCGAAATCGAGCGCAAGCTCGGCTCCAAGCCCGGACGCCATAGCGACGGCGCTGGCCTTTACCTCCAAGTGAAAGAAACCGGCACCAAATCGTGGATTTTTCAATTCGTGTCACGCGGCCGGGAGCGCCAAATGGGACTCGGCTCTGCCGATGTCGTCACCCTCAAGCAAGCTCGGGACAAGGCTGCGGCGGCGCGCGATCTTCTCGCGGCCGGCAAAGACCCGATTGACGAGAAGCATCAGGCTCGCAAAGCGACGATCGTTAAGGACGCACCCCCCGTCACATTCGAGCAGGCCTCAGAAGATTTTCTGACAGCACACGGCCCCGCATGGCGGAACCCGAAGCATCGCCAGCAATGGGCGAGCACGCTGCGCACCTATGCGTATCCCGTCATCGGCTCGCTTTCGGTTGCCGAGGTGGAGACCGCGCACATCCTGAAAATCCTGCGGCCGATCTGGACGACGACTCCGGAAACGGCCCAGCGCCTGCGCGGCCGGATCGAAAATATTCTGGACAGCGCGACCGCCGCCGGCCATCGCGCGGGAGACAACTGCGCGCGCTGGAAAGGCCACCTCGCACATCTCTTGCCGCCACCGAACAAGCTCAAGAATACCCGGCACCATCCGGCCATGCCCTTCCCCGAGATGCCGGCCTTCATGGCGACGCTGCAAAGGCGCAAAGGTATCTCGGTGCGAGCGCTGGAAGTCCTGATCCTCACCGCGGCTCGAACGGGCGAGATTATCGCCATGACCGACGCCGAACTCGATCTGGATGAAAAATTGTGGACTGTGCCAGCCGAACGCATGAAGGCCGGCCGCGAACATATTGTGCCGCTCTGCGATCGTGCTGTGAAAATCTTGCGGAGCATTCCACGCGAGAAAGGTAACCCCTTTCTATTCGCCGGCATGTCCAGCGGCACTCACCTTTCCAACATGGCGATGTTGGCCTTTATGAAGCAGATCGCCCCGGACTTTACGCCTCACGGCTTTCGCTCGAGTTTCACCGACTGGGCAAATGAGACGACGCCCACGCCGCACCATGTCGTCGAAATGGCTCTCGCGCATACCATCGGGAACAAGACCGAGGCCGCATACCGTCGCGGCGATTTGCTCGCCAAGCGGCGCGAACTCATGAACCTCTGGGAAGCCTTCCTTTACCCGAGCGCTAACAAACCATGACGGAGAACGCACGACTCCGGCGTCGAGAAAAAGCACTCCTCCGGCGCATCTATTTGCAGACGGTGCCCGACGCTATTCGGGCTGCGGAAAAGGGTAACACCAAAGCGCTCTGCGAATTCTTCCGCGCGTGGATGCCGGAACCTGAAGGGGAACTGCTTGCGGATTTTATCGACCGCAATCTCACGATCGGATCACCCGGCAGACGTCAAGGCCAACACGTCGACAATTCACCAACCGCCGAAATGGAACGGACAATCATCGCCATTGTGAAGTGGCAACGATCGAATTGGCGCACGCAAAGTGGCGGCAAGCCACTTCCACGCGGACTGCAAGAGAAGTGGATCAACGACATCTGCGATCAAATGGCCGAAAACGGCGACCTCCACGGCCTCGGAGAAATCCGCGTGGAAAATATTCGCGCTGCCCTCAAGCGCGGCGAAAAGCGAAGTCGCAAATAACGCTCCGATTGGCGCGACCCCACGATCGCCAGAAGACCCCATAGTCCCGCAGCAAGCTCAAGGGAGCTTCAACGGAGTAGTGACTATGGGTACCACAATCATTCGAGAGCGAGCGACCTTGGATCAGACCGGTCTGTCCGGCTCCACAATGTATCGGCGCATTAAGGATGGCCTCTTTATGAAGCCCTTCCAAATCTCGCAGAGATGCGTCGGCTGGGTCGCTGAGCACGTCGACCAATACAATTCGATGATCGCCAGCGGAGCGTCAGAGGACGATATTCGCGCATTCGTCAGCTCGGTCGCCGTCCCCGCACCTCGCGATCGTAAGGCCCGTAAGGGCCTCAAGCGCATCCGCCTCAGCGACATTGAAAAGGTGCGAGCATGAGGACCGCTCTCGGCCTTCTCAGAGCCGCGTCCGCTGCCCCACCGCCGACCGCCTACTTCAAAGGCATCGGCGTCAAAACCCCGCCTGCGGCCTTGACGCTGCTCTCGGCTGGCGAGACCGAAAAGTATGGCCTTAATCATCCGGGATCCCCCGCGATGGTTGGCGCGATCATCGGACCAAATGGAGTGCAGGGTGCGATCGTGACCACCCTGAACAGGAACGCCACCGAGGAAATCGATGACCCTGAGCCAAACCAAATCTTGGACGAGCTCGACCGCGGCTATGTCATCGTCAGCGCACTCCCCGAGGGGGACCAGCCAGTCCCCCGGCTGATCGTCGCCACAAGCATTGTCACGGCAGCGTCCGTCGCAGAGATCACCGGCCAGCCAACAATCGCGGCTATCAGGTCAAGTAATCTCGCGACGATTTCGCCGCCGGAATGTTCCGAGGTCATCATCTGCCCCGACAACGTCAAGGCGGATATCAGAGCGGCCGAAGATTTGGCCGACCGCCTTCACCACTTCGATTTGAAAATCCGAATTGCGACGCCGGAAACGAAGGGAGATACCTGGAATGACGGACTCTTCGCCGCAGGATCAGACGCGGAGCAACGGCAATACCTTTGCGACTCGATCCTGAGAGCCAAGCGTTTCGAACCATCACGTGTAATTCGAGCACTGCCGGCAACGGACTTTGTGAAGCTACCCTTTCCGGAGCCGGACATGTGGCTCCGACCTTGGCTATCGACCAGCAGCCTCGCCATGATCCATGCGGAGCGCGGGGGAGCCAAAACGTGGCTTGCACTCGCAATTGCTCACGCAGTCGCCACCGGCCGATCCCTGATGGACTGGCCCAATGAGCGGCGCGGCAAGGTGCTCTATATTGACGGCGAGTTGCCAGGCGAACTCATTCAATCGCGGCTGAAGAATTTCGGCGGCGCAGAGTCCGACCTTTCAAATTTGCAAATCTTGTCCCCCGATCTGCTCCACCGACGCAAGCAACGTATGCCGGACCTTGGAACATTCGACGGGCGCAATCATATCGATGAAATTATCGAGCGCGGCAAAATCGATCTCATCATTGTGGACTCGCTGAGCACGCTCATTCGATCCGGTGCGGATGATGCGACAAGCTGGATGCCGCTCCAAGATTGGGCACTCCATCATCGAGGAAATGGGCGTGCGATTATCTTTGTGCACCATGACAATAAAAAGGGACAAGCACGCGGCCCCTCCAAGCGGGAGGATACCCTGGATACAATCATTCATCTGATGCCGCAGCCGGCCACTTCGCCGGACGGCATGACCGTCGATCTGGAATTTACAAAGAGTCGGCGCTTCTTTGGAGCAGACGCCGCCCCGCGCCGCCTCAGCCTCTCGACCTCGTCAGGGACTGTGCAATGGACGCGGCTGCCACCCGAGCCGACGCAATACGACCTTGTCATGGCATTGAAGGCCAAGAGTATGAGGAATGCAGAAATCGCCAAAACCCTCAACCTCTCGCCCGGCCGCATCACCCAAATCATCAGCGAGGGCAAACCGGCGAACTAATCGCGGACCTTTACCGTATTGAGACCCTAGTCGCGCTAAAGCCCTAAAGATCGCCGGCCCGCTGTACTAGCGAGCACGCCGCAGCGCGGCACGAAATCCGTATGTGCCGCCCGGTTGCTGGTTTTCAATGAAATGCCCTATGAGCGAAAAAGGGCTCATCCCCTGAGAGTGAGGATGAGCCCCAATCGATGATCGGAAAGCCTTGCAAGCTTGGCCGATCTGGCGAGTAGCCGCCTTGGCGGGCGCTACCGCTGCACACACCGCCATGGAAGGGCGTTGCTGCCATGCCGAAATTATTATCTCCCGCTACCCGTACCAGCAACCGCCCCCGGACGGCGCAGCGGACGCCGCTCAGACGGCCGTCTGGCAGCTTAAAGCGCCTTACGGCCCCCGATGCCGCCCCCGGCCGGCTTACCGAGCCAGACGAGCCGCTATTCCGGCCGCAGCCCCACCGCCGCCTGCCGTATCGCGATGTCTTGGCCGTATGGCTGATCAATCCGATGTCGGCCGATGACCTGGCCCGACTCCAAGGCCGCTGCGACGGCAAGCTCGGCGTCGCGAACCGCCACGCTCGTTTCAATCCGGAATATTGCCAGCGCCTCACCCTGCGCCAGCCGAGCCGCCAAGCGCTCGAAATTCTGGCGCGCCGGAATGATGTCATGGTGAATTACGAGGAGCTGGCACAGGACTGGATTTTCCAGACCCGAGACGAACTTGATGCCGCCTTCATGTTCGTCCTCGAACACAGCCTGATGAAAGATCGGCGCGGCCAGAGCGCGAAAGTGTGCCTCGGTAAGAAGGGACCGACAAGCTACTCCGGCCCGAGGTGGAGCGCCAATCTCGCCGTCGCTTACGCCGACAAGAAATCGAAAATCAGCAACGAGCTGCACAACCTGCACCAAGAGCGCCGCAGAGCCGGCGCTAAATCGCTCAGGCAGAAGGGAATGCACACGCTACGCGACCACTTGGCACTCGATGAAACGCAATTCTGGCAAGACAATCTGGAATACTGGCGCATCTTCGACGTCGAAGGGCTCGGCAGAGCTTATAACAACTATCTCGACAAGCTGGAAAACCCGCAACACAAAAGCCGGAAGAAGGCGAAGATCATCCCTTGGGGTAAGCACGGCTACAATATTGACGCCAGAATGGGGCATCAGCTCATCCGCGTGCTTGGCCTATTCAAGGATGAGCAAATCACGCTGCGCAAGAATGCAAAGGAAAGAGCCAAGACGCAGTACCCCGGCTATTACGCGATCTACGCAGCAAGATCGATCCAGAATATCTTTGATCGGCTACACAAGATCATTCCGCACATTGGGAGATACATGAAGCGGATCAGCATTGACGCCACGCTAACGCCAATTGATCCGCAATCGGCTATGCTCAATGAGTTGGAAGGAGCTATTGGCGATGAAGCTTGCTATATCAGAGGTGAGCACCCGAAACCGCGAAAGCCGCGTAACTAATCAGGGAGAAAACGCACATGGGCCGAGATGATGATGATTTTGATGATCGCGGAGACCGCATCAACTATCGAGTGATGTATCCTGTAGCCGGCCGAACGCGGAGACGATCCGCCAATCCGCGCAAGCCCAAAAAGCCAATCGAGCGCAGCGGCTTCGACTTCGCACCAGTAAAAAAGAAACCAGAGCCGCAAGGCAAATTCTATGACGAAGGACGGCCGACCAAGCCGCTGATGCGCGCCGCGAGAGAGAAATTGTGCGAAGACCCGGACATCAAACTTGACGACCTTGTCGAAACAATGGAAGCGCTCGGCTATGAAACCTGCACGTCAACCTGCGCTGGCATCAGGAAAGAATTCATGGACATCATCCGTCTCGCCGTCAAACTGGGCTTTGTTAAATATCGCTCGTGCATTCCCGACTGGTGACCCGCCGATCAAAACGCAGAGAAAGAACCGCTCGCCCTTAACTAATCTGCCAACAATCGACACCTAGTAACACGATCGAAAGCGATATTTCCCCGCAATCGAGAAAAGTAAAATAGACAACCGCTCGAACCGCAACTAAGCACCGCGCCAAGCACGCAACCTAGAAAAGCAAAACCGCTTAGAGCCGCGCGCATAATGTCGAAGTGCACCCAAGCATCCGACGCTCTATTGCACTCATCGATTGCCAGCCCCAGACCCATTCCGAAACAGCTCAAAATCCCCCCAAGCTAGACGAAACTAAAGCACGGCAAATCAAATCAGTATGCGCGATTAGCTTAACTATGGCGGACATGCAGTCCGCTTAAGCACTTCGCGGACAGCGCCTTTTCCATACCGGTTGCATCGACCCCGATGAGGCCGATAGCCATGGACCCGTGCCGCTGGCCCCAGTGCCAGCATCAGCGCACGAGGATTAGCCAATGGTAGAGCGCATCAAGGCCAAGCCGAGACCGAAGCTACCTCCGCAGAAGCGGAAGGCAGACGACGGCCGGCATTCCTCTCGCGTCAGCACCGGACGCGATCTTCTGCCGAGCGAAGATGGACGATCGGTCTGGGCTCGCATCATGCGCGATACCTTGCGAGCACTAATCACTCATTGCGGCGGAGATAGTCAGATCAGCGACACGCAACGCATGGCCGCTCGTCGCATCGCCGCACTCGAGAGCGAACTAATTGCCCATGAGGATCGCATCGCGCGCATCAGACGCCAAGGGAAAGAGCCGCCATCCGCGACCTTGAAGAACTATGCGATGCTCGCCCATCAGCAGCTCGCATTGTCCAAAGCGATTGGCTGGGATCGTCATGCGAAGCCGATCAATGCGCCGACAACCTTGGACGATCACATCGCGGCAATCGAGCGAGCCAAAGCGAATGGTCATCATCGCAATGGACGCGCTCGCCCAATGACAATCGAGCACGAGGGCTAAACATGCGATGGCTGAACAGATTGATTAGTTGGTTCCGTTTCCTGCCGAAGAGCTGGCCCCCTGAGGCTCCCTATGCCTCCGAGCGTCGAAAGCGAAGGGAGCGGCGGTGAAGCGCATCCGCGTTCCAGAAGCTCGGAAAGCAGTGAAGCGGATCAAGCCCAAGACCTCGTCTCGCATTACCTTACTCGATGCCATTTATGACAGCTCGCTATTCGCGCCTTGGTTCGCAAAAGACCCGGACTCTTGGTCGGCTTGGATTGCATTCCTGACGGCCTTGTTCGCGCTGCCGATGACAAAGGCCCAGCTCGCACTCTATCGGCGATGCACCGGCCGCAAAGAAGCACCGACAAGTGTAGCCGGGGCCTGCTTCTTAATTTGCGGGCGCAGAGCCGGGAAGTCCTTCATCCTCGCCCTTGTCGCCGTCTTCCTCGCCGCCTTCCATTCCTACGCAGAATATCTGGCACCCGGCGAACGCGGGACCATTCTGATTGTTGCCAGCGACCGAAAGCAAAGCCGCGTCATCCTCCGATACATCCGAGCGCTGCTGAAGGAAGTGCCGCTTCTCGCCAAGATGATTGAACGCGAGACAGCGGAGGGCTTCGATTTAACGAACCTGATCACAATCGAAGTCGGCACGTCCAGCTTTAGGAGCGTGCGAGGATACACGATCGTCGCGGCGCTCTTGGATGAGGTGGCCTTCTGGAACTCGGACGAGAACAGCGCCAATCCGGACAGTGCTGTCATCGAGGCCATCAAGCCGGCGATGGCGACCATTCCGAACAGTATGCTGCTTGTGGCCTCCTCGCCCTATTCGCGGCGCGGCGTCCTCTTCGACGCCCATCGGTTGTACTTCGGCAAAGACCATGACCCGACGCTGGTCTGGCAAGCCGACACCCGTACCATGAACCCGAGCGTGCCGCAGAGCGTCATTGACGACGCCTATGCGACAGACCCAGCATCGGCCTCGGCGGAATTTGGCGCGCAATTCAGATCGGACATCGAGGCCTTTGTTTCTCTGGACGCGATCTTGGCTTGCGTCAGCGATGGCGTCTACGAGCGGCCGCGCGAGAGCGGCGTCAGCTACCGCGCCTTCATCGATCCGGCCGGCGGCTCGGGCAAGGACAGCTTCACCCTGGCAATCGGACACAAGGACAAGGCCACCGATCTGGCCGTGCTCGACGCCCTCCGGGAGAAGCGACCGCCCTTCTCTCCGGAGCTGATTGTCGAGGAATACGCCAAGCTGCTCAAAAGTTATGGCATCACCAAAATTCTTGGTGACCGCTATGCCGGCGAGTGGGTACGCGAGCCTTTCAAGAAATTCGGCATCACCTACGATCCGGCCGCAGCTCCGAAATCCGACCTGTATCGGGACGCGCTTCCTTTGCTGAACAGCAAGAAAGTGGATTTGCTCGACCATCAGCGGATGATCCAGCAATTCGTCGGCCTCGAACGCCGCACGGCGCGATCTGGCAAGGACAGCATCGATCATGCGCCGACTTCTCACGATGACGTCTGCAACGTCGTCGCTGGATTGCTCGTGAGCATCGGGGTCAAGAAATACAAATTCGATGGAAGCCTCAACTGGGTTTCCACTGACGAAGAAGAGGCGAATTCCGAATGGCGAGCCGACCGCCTTAGGACTCACATCATGTTCGGCCCGAGAGGACTATTCCGATGACGAACAATCGCAATGAAATCGATGACGACGACTGCGTCGTGATCGGTGACCGCAAATATCGAAAGGCCCAGAAAGGCGGCGGCATCGTCAAGGACGGCGAATGCGTGGTTCGGCCGATGATCCTGATGGACGCCGCAAGCCTTGGGATTGCGGAGACGACCGAACGCGCCATCGCGGACGCGGCTCTGCCTCAGCCGCTCCACCGTCCGGGGCAGATCGGCATCAGCGATGCACTCGCCGACACGCGGGAGCAGCTTCGCGACGATCGCAAGCGGCGCTTGTCTGATGCGTGGCGCAATCCGCCGGCTCCGCTGGACGCTGCGGCCGTCGCGAACGCCCAGACGACATCGCCAGCCGCTCCGGATAGCGAAGCGCGATATGCGGCCCGCGACGCTCGCCTCGAGAACGCATGGAAGGTGGAAGCATGACCACTTTGCCAGCGAGAGCACAAGCAAAGCTCGCTGCGCTGATTGACGCCGAGGATGAGGTCGCGACCCTCGTCGGCGTCACTCAACGCAAGATCAGCGAGCTGTTCAACAGCCTCCGGCTCAATCCGCACGGTGGTCGTGCGGCTGACCAAGAGCACGAAGTGGCTCGGCTGCAAGGCAAGCAAGCCGAGCTGCAACAGCGCAACGCTCAGCGCGCGGCGTTGAATACCCGGCTGCGAACTTGGTCGCAGCAGCTCGGCCCGGACTGCGAGCTGGTGGACGCCAAGGCTCCCAAGCCGAAACTGAAAGACAACGAAGATCATTTCGCGGCGATCAACCGCGTTAGGGACGACATCGCCAAGCTTGTCTCGGAGCGCTTGGCTGTGAAGACCTGCGGCCTGCCTGTCGATGAAATGAAGGCCCAAGCTGAAAAGTGGGTCCACGAACGCGCGCTCAAGGGACGCCCCCGCATTCGCGCCGGCCACGATACCGGCTTTGAAGTTTCCGTCACGGTGGAAACCTTCGTTGAGAAACCGACGATCCAAGATCATCTCGCATGGCTCGACCCGGACGCCATGATCGCGCGACTTCACGAAGAAATCGACACGATGCCCATTCCGAAATTGGCGTTGACGCCATCGGCTCGGCAGAAGCGATTGACCGATATCGCGGCAAAACTTCTCGATCTCGAACGCATCGAAGAGGCTTTGATCGAAGCTGCGGAAGATCGCGACCAATTTGTGCCCCGGCGTCCGAATGCTGATCCGCAAGCCATCCTCGGCGTCACCATTGCGAAGAAAGCGAAGGCAGCGACGGCGGCATGATCACCAATCCCTCGCGCTCTCTCACGCGAGGGCTGGCCCGATAGCTTTGCCGACGTGTGGCTATCGGGGGCGGTCCACTCGGCGGTGACCGTCGCAATCAACAACACCGAGCGGCCGTGGCCGATCTCCTTCGGCGCGACGGCCTCCAGCCCTTCGATTAGTTAACCAGATGGCAGAAGCATTCGACAAAGATCAACTCCTCGGAGACGACAAAATGACTATTCAAACTCAAGACCTCACTTGGAAGCGCGGCGCTTGCGCCCCGTCACTCGTTATGACTTTCGGCGATGGCTTCGATGACGTGCGCGTGCGCGTTTTCAGCACCAACGGGCCGCAGGAGGCCATCGGCAATATGTTGGCCTTCACCGCAACGCTCGCTGATGACACGCTCGTAGTCACTGACGCGCCATCGGGGACGGTTTCATTCGATCCGACCTCAGAGCAAACGGCTCTGCTGACGCCGAACCTCAACGGGAAGCCCCGCAACTTGTTCACGGTCGAGGTGAAGGCCGGCGGCGTTTGGACGAAGCGCATCGAAGGCCCGATCTTTGCAGATGGCGGCGGACCAATCCCTGTGACCGGCGATGGCACCTTTCACAGCGCCGTGGAGGATTTCTACGAGGCGCACCCCGACTACCCTTCCTGACGATCCTTGGCCGCTGGCGGGAGCGCCTTTCCGTTCCCGCCAGCGCAAGCTCGTCCAGCCCGGTCTCGGATCAGCCGGGCATCTCTGGGGCGGCCAGCCGAAAAAACGCGCAGACGACGCTCTCTGACAGCCGGCGATAGGGCCGGACGGCTCCATCACCGCCAGAACGCCGTGGCAGCTCCGTTCAGCCGCTCAATCGCCAGAACTGCGGATCAGCATGGCTTGCCGGTGTTGGATGTGAGACGCCCGGTTCGACCGGCGGCGATGCGGGCACTGCGTTCAGAGATGGATCGGTTAAATTTTGGTAACTGAGCAAAATAGATCAACCTAGTGGATCAAAAAGTTCCATGCTCGTTCCATCGCCAGCCGCTCTAGGCATCCACTGGTGAGGGGAGCTTCACCCTCCCGCCTCATCCGAGGTTTCAGCGATGCGCCAAACGTCTGCGTTCGTGATGGCGGACGACGGTCAGGTTGCTGCCATCCGCTATTGTCCCAACTGCAAAGTCCCGAAAATCATGAGCCTCCACCAGGTTCGGACAGCCATGTTCGGAGGGGATATTACCATCACCTTCAAATGTGATGTCTGCGGGACCGAAAAAATCGATCGGATACATTCCGATCTCCAATCCCTACACAATGGACCGCGCCCAACGACCGACTGGCCCAAACTGTGGTGATGACGGATACCGATAGGAGCGAGGCTGGCAATTCTGGTAACGCAATACCGGCATCTGTCATGAGCGATGCGCCGCATTGCAACAAATGCGAAGCGCCGATGACGCTGCTGGGCCGGCTCCCGAGCAAACTGCACCATGGTCCGATAGCAGTGTACCGCTGCTACAGATGCAACGAAGTGCGCTCCGAAAAGATTTAGTTGGCGCTCGCTACAGCACCTCAGCGAGGACGCGGAAACGGAAGATCGTCTTGCCGGCTTCGTCGGTGACTTCCAGCTTCCATTCCGGCTTAGCGTCCGTGAAGATACTGCGGCTCAGATCGCGGCAAAGGAAAGACGCTTCCTTCCAAGCGGCGCGATCATCGGGAAGATCAATCGCCTCGCCCGTGGAGGGTTTCGTTTTATCTTCGGAAATGTAGAAGCGATAGATCGGCATTCGCGGACTATAGACGAACGTGCAGCGAGCGTCTGTCCAAACTCAGACTCACTTAAAACTTTCCACGTCAAAATCGCTCTCGCCATATCCACCACTTGCGGCTAGATACGTCGCGTTGGGGGAGCGGAGCTTTCCGGCCCCGGTCTGAGCCCCAGCCGATTGTTGCGCTTTCATGGGGCTTTGTGGATATCGATGGACCGGCGCAATCCGGCTAAGTCGCTACGGGACTTTAACTATTGAAGCTCTTGGAGGCTTGTGGCATAAGGCGGAGAATTTCTCCCTCTCCGCCAGCACCGCCTCAAGCACCTGAAATCGCTCAACCTATTGAGTTGTAAGGACTTCTAAACCGCCGATTGGTACACAACGGCGGTACATATGGTCCTTCGCATGTCGCGTCCTCAACGTCACCCCGTCACGGGCATCTTCTGGTTTCGAAAGCGCGTTCCGGACGCGCTCAGGAGCCTTGTCGGCAAGCTGGAAGAAAAAGTCTCACTCAGGACTCGCGACCCGGCAGAAGCCAAGGTTGCGCACCTGAAAAAGGCTGCCGAGGTCGAGGAGCGATGGCTTCGACTGACTGCGGGCGCGCAATCCTTGTCGCACCGACAGGCCGAAGCGGTCGCAGGAGAAATCTATCGGTCGCTGATGGCCGAGAACGAGGATGATCCGGACAAGGTGAGCGTCACCGCGTTGCTGTTGGACAAGGCTTTCGTCAATGGGTCGGCCAAAATCATTGCCGCGGGTACCAGCGCTGATGCATCGAATGCAATGATCGAAAAACTGCGAGTGTCCCGCAACGCTGAACGTATCGACGGATGGCTGTCCGCACGTGGCTGGATCCTGACACCTGAGAGTCGAGAGCTCGTCGGCAAGGCCGTAGATAAAGCCGTGTTGCAGGCCCGCGAGCAGTTGCACCGTATGCGAAATGGCGACTACCGCCCCGATCCGAACGGTGATCGATTTCCGAAACTTGAAGCTGACAAGCGGCGCGTCACGAAGGACAAATTCTCGTTCATGCGAGTCTTTGACGATTACGCCGCCGAATCCAAACTCAAGCCCGAGACCATCAAGCGTTGGCGTCCGATCATGCTCCAAGTCGCAGCCGAAGTGCCAGATATAAGACACTTGACGCGCGATTGGTGCCTCAGTTGGAAAGATCGGCAGGTAGCACGCAAAATTTCGCTGAAGTCCGTCAAAGAGGTCTATATGGCATCGCTAAAAGCGATGTGCGAATGGGCGGTTTGCAACAATCGGATAGATGAGAATCCCGTGCTACGAATAAAGATCAAAGTCGATCAGGCCCCGAAGAAACGAGGTTACACGGATGATGAAGCCGAGAAGATTCTGCGGGCGTCCCTACAGCCCGCGTCGTCTCGGCTAGGGGCGGGGCATCGCGCCGCACGCCGCTGGATACCGACGCTATGCGCGTATACTGGCGCGCGTGTGGGTGAAATGGCGCAATTGCGGAAAGAAGACATCAGAAGAGTCGACGACGTGTGGATGCTCAAGATCACGCCTGACGCCGGAACCGTTAAGACGGACATAGAGCGCGAGATCGCGATCCACCCGGAGATTCTCCGCCAGGGATTTATCGACTTCGTGGCACAATCAGAGGGAACGCTGTTCTATTCGGCGAGATCGCCGCGCGGTGGATCGAATCAGAATCCAACGCACGCCAAGGTCGGCCAACGGATCGCCGAATGGGTTCGCGACGACCTGGGATAACCGACAAGACCGTGAGTCCAAATCATGGTTGGCGACATCGTTTTCGGACGGTCGGGGAAGAGGTCGACATGAAGGAGTCGGTTCTCGAATACATCCAAGGTCATGCGCCTGCGACCGTCGGAAGAAGGTATGGCGAGAGAAAGCCCAAAGTTCAATTCCGCGAAATATCCAAAATTCCGGCCATCAACATTGAAGGTACCGAGAAGTCAGCGCGTGGATCGCGCCAAATTACGCCAGGCGACAAGGCTGTGCGGAAGAGCGGCTCAAGCTCGGTGCCTAGATGACAGCAATAAAGATGGACGAGGTCGAGGCCGATAAGGCCTCGATGCGTCTGAAGGACCTTCAATTGACGGCGGAGCTGTTGTCCGAGGCTGTTGCTCAGGAAACGGAGCGCGCGAGCGGATCGCCGAGCGCCATGGCATTCAGAAATCCGTCATCACGGATCGGGTGAGGCGGATGGAGCGGTTCTTCGGTGTGGATCTTTTCACCGGGCCACAGCGAAAGAGCCCAACGGAGGCGGGTAGGCTGATGGCAAAATATGGCCCGAGGCTAATCGAAGAGATCGAGCACTTCGCCGAAATCCTTCGGGATGCCAGCGCGAGGCGCGAAGTCCACTGAACAAACTCACTAATGGTTGCAAATAAATTTAGTGAACTGGCGCCGCCGGTTTAGGATGCCCCCGTCATTGCGTTGCCGAATCAGCCCTTTGGATGATCAGGCATCCAATTACGGGCTGGGGAAATGACGGAATACACGCACTACCACGGCAAATATTTTGCCCACCGCATCATGCTGCATGGGCGGAACGACGAAGCCTTCGCCAAATCGCTATCGACCGCCCGGGTCGATATGAAGCCGCATCAGGTGGAGGCGGCGCGCTTCGCGTTGCACTCGCCGCTGTCCAAGGGTGTCATCCTTGCTGACGAGGTGGGCTTGGGGAAAACCATCGAGGCGTGTCTGGTCATCGCCCAAAAATGGGCCGAACGCCGTCGTCACGTCCTTCTGATCGTACCGGCATCGCTTCGAACTCAATGGCAGCAGGAGCTTCAAGAAAAGTTCTCGTTGCCGAGCGTGGTCCTGGATTCAAAAACCCACCGGGATGCGGAAAAGAGCGGTCAGCCCCACCCGTTCGACAATCCGGCCGCGATCGTCATCACCTCCTATCAATATGCCGCCCGTAAGCATGACGAGCTTCACCGGATCGCTTGGGATCTTGTCGTCATCGACGAAGCGCACCGGCTTCGCAATGTTTACAAGAAGAGGCAGTCCGCTCAGGCAAAGAAATTGCGGGATGTGCTCGCTTCTCGCTTCAAGATCATGTTGACCGCCACCCCCCTGCAAAACTCGCTGATGGAGCTTTACGGGCTGGTTTCCGTCATTGATGACAGTTTCTTCGGTGACGAGCAAAGCTTCCGCGGAATGTACGGCCGGACGACCGACAAGCTTGCGTTGCAAAGCCTGCGACGGCGCCTATCGCCGATCTACAAGCGTCACCTCAGGCGAGACGTGCAGCAGGCTGGTCATGTCAGCTACACGAAGCGGATTGCAGTGACTTTTGATTTCGAGCCGCACGACCGAGAAGCCCAACTCTACGAAGGGGTTTCCGAATATCTGCAACGCGGAGACTCTATTGGTTTCGGGGCAAAGCCGAATCAGCTTGTGCTGATCGGCGCCCGCAAGACCCTTGGGTCGTCTATCGCGGCGATTATCCTTTTTCTGGAGAATGTCATCGCACGGCTGCGCAAGAGCAAGGTCGCTGACGTCAGTGTCATCGATGATATTGACGATACGGCCCAGGTCGGGGAGGAAATCGCTGACGATGCCATGCTCTCTGCTGATGCGAATGGGAACGGCAGTGCTGAGGGCGATGACGATGACGACTCCGGCGGGATCGACCCGAAGACGCTCGCAGCCGAGATTGCCGAACTAGAGGGATATCTCAGTCTTGCCCGCTCGATCGGTTCGAATGCAAAGGGCGAGAAGTTGATCGAACAACTGCCTCACGTGCTTGATGCGGTGGAAGTGCTCGGCGGCAAGCGGAAGGCCGTCATTTTCACCGAGTCTGTCCGCACGCAGCGCTACCTTGCGGAAATTCTTTCCCAAAATGGGTATGACGGGCAGATTGTGCTGATGAACGGGTCGAACAGCGATCCGGGGAGCCAGAAAATCTACAAGGAATGGAAGAAGGCGAACGAAGGCACAGACGCCGTTTCCGGTTCAAAATCGGCAGACATGAAGACCGCCATCGTCAATGCCTTTAAGTCGGATGACAAGACGATCCTGATCGCCACGGAGTCCGGTGCAGAAGGCATCAATCTTCAATTTTGCTCTCTGCTCATCAACTTTGATCTTCCCTGGAATCCGCAGCGGGTGGAACAGCGCATCGGCCGTTGCCATCGTTACGGTCAGAAGATCGACGTCACTGTCGTCAACATGCTGAACCGCAAGAACCAAGCCGAGAAACGAATTTACGAGCTGCTCAAGAACAAATTCAACTTGTTCGAAGGCCTGTTCGGTGCAAGCGATCAAGTTCTCGGCACCATCGAATCTGGGATCGACTTCGAGAAGAAGGTTCTGGCGGTTGTACAAAGCTGCCGCGGTGAAACGGCAGTGCAGGAAGCCTTCGAGAAGCTCGAAGCCGAACTTGAGGAGCAGATCAAGGCGGACATGGCCGAGACCCGCCAGCAACTCTTCGATATATTCGATGCGTCGATCGTTGACGTACTGCGGCAGCGCGCTACGGACATTGAGCGAACGATGTCAGACTTTGAGCGACGCCTTTGGCTGGTTGCCCGTGCCGAGCTTCCCCAAGCAAAATTCTATAGCGACGGCATCGCCCGCTTCGAGCATGACGGCAAGACATGGTCGACAGTCTGGCCCGAGGCCGATGAGCGCGGTTGGCAATTTTTCCGGCTGGGTGACGGGACTCTTGCGGATCGCTTGATCGAAGGCGCCTGCCAGCGTGATCTTCCGGAAGCAAAACTCGTATTCGACTACAAAGCCTATCGAAATGATGGGCTGCCTCGCTTGTCCGACCTTGAACAGGTTTCCGGAAGGGCGGGATGGCTCAAGGTTTCCATTCTGCGGGCGGAGACAGCGCTTGGATCGCGGGACAGCATCGTGCTCGCGGCGGCAACTGACGATGGGCATGTTCTCGCCAAGGAAACGGCCGAGCGGCTGTTCCAAGTGCCTGCCATCACCAGCACGATCGATGCTGCCTACCCGGCGAAGAGGATGGCTGCTATCGACGGGGAGGCAATTAAGGCGGCTCAGCAGGAAGCTGAGAATCAAAGCCGGAATTGGCTCGATGAGGAAACCGTGAAGCTGGAAGCGTATGCCGAGGATCTCGAAAGCGCCAATAACCGCCGGGCGAAGGAGCTCAAGGCCGAAGCTGATGCTGCCAAACGAGCTCTTCGAGGCGATCAGTCGATGCCGCTGGCAGAGAAGATCGAGGAAGAGCGCCGGATCAAGAAACTGGAGCAAGAGCGCGATGAACTTGTGTTCGACAGTTTCAAGAAGCTGCGGGAGATCCGCAGAGAGATAGATGACAAATTGAACGATGTTGCCGCGAAGCTGGCGATTACGCCGAAGATAACGTCTTTGATGACGATCCGCTGGGAATTGACGGCATGAGTAAGAAGACCCGACTTGAACTTACCTGGATCGGCAAGAATGAACGACCCAGGCTTGAACCACGGATTTTGGTCGAGGATGCTGAACTGTCGCACCATGCGAGCGCGCGACATTCTGGGGCGGACATTTTCGACAACATCCTAATCCAGGGCGACAATCTGCTCGCGCTTAAGGCGCTTGAGGAAGCCTACGCAGGCCGGATAAAATGTGTGTACATTGACCCGCCCTTTAATACCCAACAAGCCTTTGAGCATTATGAGGATGGCTTAGAGCATTCGCTGTGGCTGTCGCTTATTCGAAATCGACTTGAGCTCATACACAAGCTCATGCGCGACGACGGAACCCTGTTCGTTCATATCGACGACAATGAACTCGGATACATTATAACCGTCTTGGATGAGATATTTGGTCGGACTAACCGTGCGTCGATCGTGACTTTTAAGCAAGGGTCCGCCACCGGACATAAGTCTATCAATCCGGGCGTTGTAACTACCTCAAACTTCATCCTCATATACTCGAAAAAGAAATTGGAATGGAAGCCGAAGCGGATCTTCACAGCCCGCGGTGAAAGAGACAAGCGGTACGGACAATTCATCGAGAATCGTACAGCGCGCTATGCCAAGTGGAGATTTATAACCCTTACACGAGCGTTCGCGGCGTCGCTCGATTTGCCCGAAAAAGGCCTCAAGAAAGAGCTTGGCGACGAGTTTGAAGCCAAACTCACGGAGTTCGTGCATGAAAATGCTGAGTCTGTGATCAGGTTGGCTCGACCAGATTACAACGCAGTAAGCGCCGCTGCCAGGTTGGTCATTGATGATTCGAAAAAGAGACCCGGTGAAGTCCTGCTTCTTGAGAGAGACGAACTATCTGACATGTATTTCGTTGGAGGAGAGAGAATCCTTTTCTACCAAGACAAATTGAAGGTCGTTGATGGGAAGCGTGTCGCCGGAGAGCCGCTGACCACCATTTGGGATGACATATTATCGAATAATCTTCACAATGAGGGTGGTATTGAATTTCCGAAGGGCAAGAAGCCCGAAGCGCTAATTAAGCGCTGCCTAGACTTGGCTTCGGATCCCGGAGACCTTGTCCTCGATTCATTCGCTGGTTCTGGCACGACGGGAGCCGTGGCTCACAAAATGGGGCGCCGCTGGATCATGGTGGAACTGGGTGGACATGCGGTAACCCACATAGTCCCGCGAATGAAGAGGATCAATGATGGCATTGATACAAGTGGGGTAACCGAAGCTACCGGCTGGAAGGGGGGCGGTGGATTTCGTTTCTATCGCCTCGCCCCCTCACTTCTTGAGAAGGATCGGTTTGGAAACTGGATCATCGCGAAAGAGTACAACGCCGCGATGCTGGCGGAAGCTCTTTGTAAGCATTTGGGATTCGTCTATGCGCCCAGCCAGAACCCGGCAGAATACTGGCGGCACGGCCACTCGACCGAGACCGATATCATCTATGTAACGACCCAGTCATTGACCTACGAGGCGCTTAAGAAGCTCTCTGAAGAGGTCGGTGAGAGGCAAACGCTCCTAGTTTGCTGTAAGGCATTCAACGCGAAGGAAGACAGTTTTCCGAATCTGACGGTGAAGAAGATTCCTCACGCCATTCTTTCCAAGTGCGAATGGGGGCGAGATGACTATTCCCTCCAGATTGCCAATCTCCCGGAAAAGGAAGATGCCGGAGACGTTGCTGAGCCGACGGCGGACGAGGCGGTGAAGCCAAAACGCCGCAACGCAAAAACAACGTTACCGCTCTTCGACACGACGGGAGGCAAGTGATGTTGCAGCGGCAGATTCAACAGATTAAAGCCCGGCTTTCTCTCCGGACACCGCAGGCCGAGGCCCTCGACATCCTTGCCGACGTACTCGAAACGATGGAGTTTTCGAAAGAGACGGATGTTGCTGCTGCTCTTGAGACGATCAAGGCGACATATCCCACGGTCACCGATTTCGAGCGCGATTTTCCGTCGCTTTGCTTCGCGCTCGCCACCGGCGTCGGGAAAACCCGGTTGATGGGCGCATTCATCGCTTATCTGTATCTCACCGGGCGCTCGAAGCATTTCTTCATTCTGGCCCCAAACACGACGATCTACACCAAGTTGGTGGCCGACTTTAGCCAGCAAAATTCTCCGAAATACGTCTTCAGGGGCATCGCGGAGTTTGCGCAGCTTCCCCCCCATCGTTGAGACAGGCGACAATTGGGAGCGAGGCTACGCCGTTCGCGGGGATCTCCTCGGCGACACGGCAGTCGTGTTCATCTTCAACGTCGATAAGATCAACAAGGAGCAGGGCCGCATCCGCAAGCTCTATGAATACATCGGCGAAAGCTATTTTGCATACCTGTCTGGCCTGCCTGATCTCGTGCTTCTAATGGACGAGGCGCATCGCTACCGTGCCAATGCGGGCATGAACGCGATTGCCGAGTTGCGGCCCGTGATTGGGCTTGAAATGACGGCGACGCCTCGCTCGGTCGGCGCGAAGTCCACGGCATTCAAGAACGTCATTTACGATTATCCGCTCGGCCAGGCCATGGCGGATGGCTACGTAAAGGACCCAGCGGTCGCAACGCGGGAAGGATTCCGTGCCGACAGCGTCACTCCCGGACAACTTGAGCGCATGAAGCTCGAAGACGGCATCCATTGCCACGAGCACACAAAAGCGGAGCTGGCTATTTATGCGCAGCAGACCGGCCGAAAGCTGGTCCATCCCTTCATGTTGGTCGTCGCGCAGGATACCGGTCACGCGGGCGACATTCGGAAATATGTCGAATCCGACGAGTTCTTTCAGGGCCGCTACAAGGGGCGCGTGATCGAGGTGCATTCTGGAACGCGCGGCGAAGAAACCGAGGAGGCAACCGCCAGACTCGTCGCCCTGGAATCCGATTCCCAAACCGACATTGTGATCCATGTTAACAAACTGAAGGAGGGTTGGGATGTCACCAATCTCTACACCATCGTTCCCCTACGCGCCTCCGCATCAGATATTTTGACGGAGCAGACGCTCGGGCGGGGCCTTCGATTGCCCTATGGTCAGCGGACCGGCGTCGAGGCCATCGACCGGCTGACCGTCATTGCCCACGATCGCTTCGACGACGTGATCAAGGCGGCGCGCGATCCTGACTCGTTGATTTCCATCCGCAAGACTGTGATCGTCGGCGCCGGCGGCGACGTCTCCGATGTCGGAGCCCATGTCGTCGAATCTCCTTCGAATGTCGAAACGTCGCTGACGGGGACAGGCGGATCGTTCGGGGAATCCGAACAGCAGCCATATGTGTTCGAAACGCAGGAGGAGCGTGAGGTCGCGAAGGTCACCTGGGACGTTATCTCGCGGGAGTTCGAGCGCAAAATCAAGACCGGTATTGAGAAGCTCGAAACCCCTGAGATTCAGGCCGAAATCATCCGCCTCGTCAAGGAGGTGATGGCTCCCGAGCAGGGAACGTTCGAAACTTTCGAACGAAAAACCGACGTCGCGGCAACCGTTGCCAAAGTGACGAAACAGCTCGTCATGAATACCATTTCGATTCCCGAAATTGTTGTGCTGCCGACCAGCGACGTGAACTTCGGCTTCAAGGATTTCGATCTTTCGAATCTCGAAGCAATCGCCAAGCAACCGCTCTCCGATCAAATCATGGTGCAACGACTCCGGGACGAGTCCCGCGCGTTCCTCGCGCGCTCGGTCGAAGGTGTCAAGGAAGAGCGGCTTGAGAACTACCTAGTTCGGCACCTCATGGACCTGCCGCAGGTGGATTATGAAACCCAGAGCGAGCTTCTGTTCAAGCTGTCAGGACAGATGGTGAAGCGGCTCGAGGCCTACCTGAAGACACCGGAGGACGTTGAGAACGTCCTTATCGTACACGGTAAGGACCTTGCGAGGTTCATCTTCGGGCAGATGCAGGAGCATTACTGGGAGACGGCAACCGACTACCGGGCGAGCGTGTCGCGAGGCTTCGTGATGCTGAAGCCGCAGGCCTACAATGTGCCAAGCGAGGCATTCGTTCGAAAGTTTCGAACGCCCATCAACCCGCTAAACCTGACACCGAAATACGTCTTCGAGGGCTTCGCAAAATGCTGCTATCCCTACCAGAAGTTCGATTCTGACTCCGAACGCGAATTCGCGGTGATCCTTGAATCAAGCAGCGAGACCGCCGTCCTCCGCTGGATGAAACCGGGGATCGGCCAGTTCAGGATCGAGTATGCGGCCGGACAGTCGTACGAGCCGGACTTCGTTGTCGAAACCGACAAGGAAACGGTTATCGCCGAGGTCAAGGCGAAGAATGAGATGTCCGACCCGGTCGTCCAGGCGAAGGCAAAAGCCGCACAGAAATGGGTTTACCACGCAAACGAACACGCCAAGGAGACCGGCGGCAAGCCGTGGACTTATATTCTTGTCCCACACGATGCGGTGAAGCCGAGCGCGACCCTCGCGTCACTGGTTTCCGGGCATTCGCAGGCGAAGCTTATATGAGCTAAGTTGTTAGCCAGCTCACCTCGGCCCCTCTTTGGAGTGGAAAGGCTGGTAGAGGCAATTGCTTGCATTCGGTGTATTGAACACACTGGTGAAACGAGCATGCCCTTGCCTCCAGCGCGAATTGCTCTGACCCTTGAATGAATAACCCCCGATACAAACGCGGTTGGCGCCGCTCTCGGGGGGCATTCAAAGGAGCAATTGCAATGGTGTATTCGGCCGCAGCGAGTGTCAACAATTCTAAAAGTAAAGTGGATGCTGAAGATTCCAACCTCGCCGCTCCTCGGTTTCGTTTCGTCGATGACGAAGAGAGCAAGAAGTTCGGGGCCGCTGAACATGTCCGCGCCATTCATCCTAGCAACAGCCGCAGCAGCGGTCTCCGGAATGGTTATGTCGCATTCTTTCAGCGCATACCCAGTGGCGAGACATTTCAAAAGCAATGGTTCGTCAATATTGATGAAGCACCCAGTGTTGCCCAGAGCCTCGTCGATCTAGACCGATTGCGTATGGCGGACAATCTGTACGTATCGATGCAGACCTTTCGTCGGAAAGGCAGTCGCGAAATCGCCAACCTGTCCACAATCGGATGCAATTTTATCGATCTGGATTTCAAGAAGAGTGCTTGCTGCGAGGGGCAGAATCCGGCGACGGAGCCTGACCCGACTAGAGTGATGACGGCGGTTTTGGGTGAGCTCGATGAAAGAGCCATTCCCCTGCCATCATTCGCAATGTATTCCGGCCGCGGGCTCCATATCGTCTGGCTGCATGAACTTCTGCCACCAGCGGCCCTGCCGCGCTGGAACGCCGTTCAAAACCACCTCATTGTCGCGCTCCGCGAGCTTGGTGCGGATCGTGCTGCTCGTGATGCCGCGCGCGTCTTAAGGGTTGCAAGATCATGGAACACCAAGATTGGTCGCGAGGATGCTGAGCGCGGACGAGTTAAACTGGTGTGGATCCAGGGGAAGACGCAGAGTCCCTACCGGTACGCTTTCGACTATCTTGCAGACGAAGTCCTTCCGCTTCGTCGGACGCAAATCGCCGAAGTGCGCGCTCAACGCGCAAAGAAGAAAGCTAAGATCGAAGGACGTAACACCCGCACCCCATCACGCCGGATAGATGCTGCAAGCTACGGGGAAACGGTGCTCGATGATCTCAACCGGCTACGCCGGCATCGTTATTCGGCTGGGCATCTGCCGCCGGGTGAACGTGACGGATGGCTGTTCTGTGCTTGCACCGCCCTGTCCTGGATGACCCACCCGATTGCGCTCGAAAGCAAGATCATCGATCTGGCGTGTGAAGTCGCTGACTGGAGGGACGGCGAAGCGAGGAGCAGCATGGGAGCAATTCTTCGCCGTGCCCGCGATGCAGTTTCCGGTAAGACGATCATCTTCAACGGTAAGAAAGTTGATCCGAGATATCGGATGAAGGCTGCCACCATCATCGAATGGCTCCGGATCACGCCCGAGGAAATGCGTGGCGCTGGTTTGCGGGTTCTCTTGAGCCCAGACATCCGAAAGGACCGAAAAGTTGAGTGCGAGCGGGAACGTCGGATGAAGAACGGTGCCACGTCACACTTGTCAAAACGAGACGATCGTCATCGGATCGGTCGCCAAGCTATGTGGCTCATCAGAGATGGTCTCACATACGCTCAGGCGGCGTCTGAACTCGGTGTGTCAAAGGCAACGATTGGAAAAGCCATTGATGAAGTGCAGCGCACATTTGGTCCGCCGTGAAAATGGCCAACGTTTCTCGGCAAGGCCGCGATTCGTGTGGTATATAGTGGATATCCCGTAGAAATGGACCGTTGATTGATGGCCACTTGGCGTAGCACCCAAGTCCATCGCCAATGCGAGATACCACACGGAACGTCGAAGTGGAGCGAGAATTGCAACTCTAGATCGGACGACGAGGTTTCCAGGGTCTGAGGGGGCATCTCGGAACAGATTTCGGAAGGAACCGGGCTTTCGCGGTAGTACGAAAGCGCTCTCGAGTCAGAAGTCTCTCTGTGGCGTTCCAATCGATCACCGTCAGGACGTGCTATGGCCAACCGGAGGGCTGACGAGGAGTTGGAATTAGGATGCAGGACCTTCGGCAGGTCCCCAATCGGATTAGTTACGCCTTCTAGCGCAACCGTCGCCTGAGAAAGCTCCGAGTGCAGTCAAATCAATCTTGCCTACCTAGACCCCGCGCGAACTGTTTTCATGACCGGTCCGCTGGAGATTTGCCGACGAAATGGACATGATCGACTGCAGGGGACCTGAGGTGCTGACTCAGCTCCCGTCTAGACAAGACACCACCCGACTCCGAAACCGCTGCAGGACTTGCGCGAGAGTTCGAACGCGGCAGGTGGCCTGATTGTCCGTTTAGGCTGATCGAGGCGACGATAGGCGCGCTCCAAGACCTTCTAAGGCCATTTAAGACGTTCGGCGCCCTGCCACTCCTTTTGGAGAGGCGGGGAACGCTCACGGAAGTTGGAACGTGCGCAGCACAAGGAGCAATCGCAATATCCTGGTAACCATCTTACCAGATCCGCACCATGGCCGTCGAAGCCTTGCCGCAACATATTGAATCCTTCGCACGGCCTCCCGAGTCCTTCCGTTCACCGATTCGAATCCTTGGGGCGACGTAGCAAATCCATAGACCGGATATTTGTCAGGATTTCCGTCGTTTCATGGGGCTCGACAGTGCCACCTAGTTCAGGTTTCAGTTGCGCCGTTATCAACGACAGGGGGCGCGCATGCGCATCGAAGAATTGCGATTTGAGTACGATGAAGACGTTCTCGGGTTGGCTGCCTACCACGATGGAATCGATCTGGTCATCCAGCCGGTCGGTGACGTCTTCATTGCCGAAGCCATAGACGGCGTAAAAATTCACGCTCTCGGCAAACACCAGTGCCTGAGGGAGGCAATGGTCGCGTTGCTTGAGAAGGTCAACGAGATCGTCGAAGCGAAAACGGCGGCTGCCGTGCCGGTGGGCACGACCATTCATTGAATAGCCGCAACCCGAACGCATTTGTTGCGACACGTTCCGTCTACAGTTGCGCTTAGAAACACTCTTCGAAAGATACACTCGGCTTTTGGGTCTTCGCGCTCTCTGATTTTTTGGGGGGCTTGTGTCACGCCAGAAATCGCATCAGCCTATGTGTTGATCGAAGTCGATCAAGAGTAACAGTAAGGAGCTGGAATGAATCGTTATATCGTCCTCAGTAGGCACGCATGCGCCATTTTCTTTGACGAGTTTGCGGACGCCCCCTTAGAAGCCATTGAGTCCGGAGAAGCCAAGATAAACCTTGAAGCGCTTCAGTTTGGTCAATGCCCGCGTGATGACATTGATGCGCTGTACGATGTCTATCGAGCGCCGCATGGCTTCCAAGAAGTCGTTTCTGATGACTCCCCTCTAGTCACCGAGCAGTGCGATTGTGTCGGGGCATTCAAGAGGTCTCCCGTGGAGGGGGTTTCGCGATGACGGGCACAGCTGAGCGGAAATACGCGCCGATCGACTACTTGGCCACCGTTCTCCAGACTTCTGGAATGATCCTGGTCAAAACCGGCGGATACCTCGAAGCGCTCAAGGATGCGCAAAACCTTGGTACCTTTCACGAGCTCTGGGAAATCAAACGCGCGCGTGAAGAGATATTCATAGCGTCCGCCGCTCTTGATGCCTATGCAGCCATCACCGCCGACAAGAAACTCGACGTGTGAATTCGATGGAGAGCGAGGCCGACACCGTTCAGAAATCTCGGCCTGTCGTGAAGCAAACACGGGCGGCGTCGCTCTCCGCGGCTAAGGCGGCCGCGTCTTGTCTTTCAATGACATCACCCCAATTGTGAGGGATAATTGAAACTCGAACCGCCTGCGCGCCGGTCAACGTTGGATCAATTGGCCCACAACGAGGGTACAATGAAAAAGGCCCCGATCACTCGGGGCCTTTTCTTTGCCATTGGCCGGAACATCCCGCTAGATGTCACACAGCATGGCTTGTCGGACATTCTTTGAGTTTGCGAAATCGAAGAAAGCCAGCCGTGGTGTGACGCGTAAACGCATCCCCCCAAACTGGTGAGGTGGGAGGCGAAGCCTCCCCCTCAACCCCCTCCAGAAAGCGATCCCCGCATCGCTTTCATCGCCGTCTTCACACCGCGCCATGTCACCCCATTTCTTGTGGTGGATCGTCACTGGCGTCACCCCACGCCTTGTCTAATTCCCGCCGGTGAACTCATCATCGTGAGACCTACAACGGGGCTCCACGATGAAGAATTACACTTTCTTAACTCAGCGCCTTCCCGCAGAAGTCGGCCGCGCCGTTGAATCGGCCGCGGTGACATCTGGCGTATCGGTCGCGCGTTTCGTCCTCAATGCAATCATCAAGGCCCTTCCGGAAGGGCTGCCCCTGAAACCGCTTCGCCCGTCGCCTCCTCGTCGTCCAGCTGTCATACCGGCCCATGATATTGCCGCGATCTCTGTCTTCGGCGGTCATCTCGGACGGCTCACCGGCTCGATAGTTCAGCTCTCCAAGGCCTGCCGGGAGTGCGGTCGGCTTCCAGAACATGCAGAGCTTGAAATCGAAATCCGCGACATCCGAAGCACGAAAGCTGAGATTGTCGCCATCATCAATCGTCTCCGCGCGGCCGAGGCCGCTGCGCAATGATAGCCGGCGCAACACGAGGCGGCGGCGGACCGGCACTTGCCCGTCACCTGTTGTCCCAGAAGGACGGGCAGCAGGTGCTTCTGATGCCGTCACGTGGGCTCGCGGCGGAAGACCTCAAAGGCCAAATCGCAGAGATCGTCGCGGATGCCGCGCACGGTCGGACGGATCGACCGATCCATCATCTCCACGTTGACCCCCCGTCTGATGCGTCGAATCCGAGCGAAATTATCGGCGTCTACTTGCGCAACTACGAAGCCGAATTCGGCCTTCGTGACCATCAACGCGCGGGCGTGTTTCATTTTAAGAATGACCGGCAGCATGCACATGTCGTCTATTCACTTGTCGGCTCCACCGGCTACGTCACCGACCTTCGGCACGAATATGCACGGCGCGAGAAGGTCAGTCGGATAACGGAACATGAATGCGACTTACCGCTCATCAAGGGCAGACACAATCGTGCGGTCGCACAGGCATTGCGCGCCGAGGGCCGCGCCGACATCGCTGACGCTATGGAAGCAGGCGGATTGCTCGCGGGAAGGCCAAGCATCGCGCATTCTACGCCTAGGCAGCGGGCTCAGGCCGAACGCACGGCGGTGCCGATTGACGCGATTCGATCGGAAGCGTTGGCAGCATGGAAAGCGTCCGACGACGCACCGTCTTTCGCTATTGCCTTGCATGCATTCGGTTCGACGGTCGTAACCGGCGAAAGCGGTCTCGTTTTGGTGGATCGCGCTGGCGGAACGCACAGTCTGAATCGTGTTCTAGCCGCCGCTGCGCGCGCGACGGGCGAAGACCGCATCACCGCAGCGGCCGTTCGACGGCGGCTTGCAGGAGTTCATTTTCAAACCGTGGAGGAAGCCAAAAATGCTCGATCGAGTCGACGAGATACTGAACGAAGCGACCGGCGCGCGCCAAGCGGCCCAGGAGCTGCTTCCCCTTCTGGACCTGCTGAAGGACCAGGACGGGGAAACCGGCCCACTGGACGAACTGAAGGGGCTGTTACAAGCGATTCTGGAAATTCTCCGACATCATCAAAAAGCGTTGCAGCGCATCGAAAGCACGCTCGCAAGCGCGCCGCCGTCCTCGCACTCAGCACCATCGATCTTCAATCAATAAATCAAAAAAAGAGGGACATCATGAAGGAGATCAAAGCCCAGGATTTCAAAGCAAAAATCTTAGCAGAAATCACGCCGAAGGGGTTCAACGCTCACGCATTTTCGCTTGATTTGCACATGATCAAGCAGCCTTCCGTGGGTAATTCGACGTCGCGCATAATGACCCGGGACGGCGGCTGGGTTGAATACGATTCCCGCGCCCGCACCGTGCGGACTTGGGGCCGAACCGGCCGAGCCCAAGTCCTTGCGCAAGCAATAGCGTCCGCAATCGGCTGCGAGGTCGAGCACCTCGCTAAAACGGCATCAGTCGGTGCCGATGCCGCTGCACTCAAAGTCACCAACGTTTCCGAAGACGCCATCAAAACATTGGTGGTGTGGTGGGCAATGCGCGGATATTCCGCGACCACCGGCCCGGACGGCTGTTGGATCACCGCAGGCCGTGCTCGTATCCTCGACACCGGCAATCGCATGGAAATCCACGGTGGTTTGACAGATGAAGCGATCGCCGTGACCCTGACGAAAGCCCGCGACGCATGGGGCGGCGGTGTTTACCTCGACGGCGAGTGCACTCAAGGCGAGCAGGACAGAATGTGGATCGCCACGATGCGCGCCGGAATCGAAATTCAGAATTGCAATCCATCTCAATCGATTCAATCGCTGTGGGCGCGCGAACAGGATGCCACAGCGAAGACTGCGAAAACGATTTCGGCTGTCAGGACGGAAATCGTGGAAGCGCAGCGCCTCGTCGATGCAGCGAATGGCGATATTGAGCAGGCGAAGAAGCTGCCAGGAAGCCTGCAGGCGTTCGTCGCAATATTTCTCGACGACGACCAACGTCGGGAGTTGGCAGCGCAACCGATTGCGGAGATCGTTCCTCACCTTGAGCGCTTCCGGAAGCTCGGCACGAGCGAACTCGAATCTTACGAAGCGCCGACGGGCCCCAAGATTGCTTTTGTCCTGCCCGAGAACAAGACGAAGCGCGATTCTGACAACGCGCACACAGCGCAATGACGATTGCACCGCATCTTTTGCGTCGATACGTGACCGACCGCGCTTTGGGAAGGTCTCCTCGCGCGGAGTGGTCGTACTACTCGGAAGATATCGGCGCCTGGGTACGCGCCGATGAGTCCGCTGCGCGCCGACATGAGCATCACCGGCGTAGCCGGCAGGAGGGTCGGCCATGGTGTGATGTCCTCGGCCATCGCATCGACGTGGCCGATGACATCGCTCTGCAATTGTTTTTCCTGACCATCGCGCCGGACGACTGGCGGCTCCTTGCGATCGCTGTCGCGCAGCATCCCAACCGTTGCCTGCGGGAATGGCGTGCTTCCGGATACCGCCTCATGGTCGCCGTCAATCCGTCCTCAGCACCTTCCGGGACGTCATCGCCGGGACCGCTCTCAGACTGGCCGAAAGCGCGCGGAACGGGACCACGCTCGATGCTTCCGCGTTGATTGGTGGGGGTCTTTATTCCGGCATGCAAACATCCATGCCACCCCGACGAAGGCCAAGAAATCGATGCTTGAGGCCGTCGAATTGTGGCGAAGGTCTGCCATAATTATTGAGGTCGATGCTTTTGGCGCTTTCCCGTCGCATCTCTCGCCCTGAGCCTCGACCTGGTGTGAATGAGCGCCCGAGAACGCCTCCTCCACCGTGGCGGCGGCGGTGAGATTCAATTCCTTCATCTCGGGAATGAAGACCACCTGATGTCGGCCGAGGTTTTCCGGACACTCACATGATTCTTCGTTCTTCGGACGGTACGGCCCGAGCAAGGCGACGCCGACCTGAGCGCCTGCGTCCCACGCAAGATAGTGGAAAGGCGCTCCGCAATGCCAGCAGATCGAGCGAAACTGTGTTTTGATCACCATCGGCGAGAACCGATACAATCATCGGCAATACAAAGCGGTGCGAAAATGATCTAAACGCTATTTGTCGAACTATAGGCTGTGCTGAAAGACCTCGATTTGAAAAACGAACGGATGCTCGACCTCAACGACTACCATAGCGCCATCGTGCGAATTGCAACTGTTCGCGACGATTCTGATCGCGGGCATGGTCACCTCGTATTTGCTAGCGTCGAACTGATCACGGTCAGCCGACCAGAGCCAGAGAGCATGCCCCTCAACGAAAAGGGCATTCCGCAGATCTATCACTCGAAGCGAGCCGATCTCAATTTCGCATTTCGCCGTGTGGCAATGGATGCGGCCAGTGCTGTGACTTGGTACCGATCGTTGGGGCACAATCCTACCCTCCCGATTCCGCTACGTGACGGCGATAGGGGGCGGCACGACGGGACAGCGATGCGAACCTCTCCGCTCGTGGATGAACCAACGTGGCCATCGTTATCGACTCCTCTAGCAGATCCGTCGTTGTTCGGTTCCGCAGACGATTTCTACCCGACACCGTTTATCGGCTCAGGGGCCCATCCTGCTAGGGTGCATCGTCAACTAGCGGCGGTGACTCCCCTTTTGGAGCGCGTGATCAACGACACCGACGCACATTCGTGGCTACGGAGACGCATTCACTTCGACATCACGCGTCATGATGAGCTGGTCGGCGGTGCAGTACTGGTTGTCCCAGATCCCGACGTTCGGGCGGTCCGGACATTTATGACGCGTGATGCGGATGGCCAAGAGCACCTAGTGGGGCAAGTGTTACCACGGCGCGATGGATCGCTGAGGGGGTTGACTCTCACGCTGTTTGAGGAACGGTTCGGTGCAATGCATCTCTTTGAAACGTTCAATGTCGAAGGGTCGCTTATAATCGTTAGAGCCAGGGATCAACTGGAGCATACGGGTTATGCGCTCTCGCATATTCATCGCGGCCTGGTGGATCAGCAAAAGGCGCTGCCATATCTGCGAGCCGTAAGTCTAGGCATGGGCATGATAGGACGACGCGTCCGGATTGAGACGCAAGATGGGCGTCGCAAGGACGCTGCAACCGTGACACACGACATCCGCGAGGTGACACGCTCGACCAACAGGGTTGTTGGCCTTGAGCGGGATATCGTTCTTCCCCGAGGTGCCGCCTTGCGTTTCTATGCGAGTTCGGAGAAGCGTCGCCAGCAACGCGTCGCTCGCGAGCAAGACCTCCAATGGTTCGACAGGCGTGACGTCGCGTTGGGCTATATTCGCGATCGGATTGGCCGCGCGAGCAAAACGATTCTTATCATCGACCCTTACGCCGATGGGAAAGATCTGTTCGATTTTGGGCACTTCGTCACGCGCCGCGACATCAAGCTCCGGTTGTTGACGTCTCGCCTACCATTCGACGGAGACGAGGTGATGCGAGCCGGGTTCGGACGAGCATTGCGAAGTTTCTCCGAGCGCGGCGTGCCATTGCCCGAGATCAAGATACTGAGAGGTGCGAAGAACCCGCCAATTCACGATCGGTTTCTAGTGATTGACAGCGACGTCTGGCTATCAGGCAACTCACTTAACTCGATTGGGGAACGGGCCAGTGTGATGCTGAAATTACCCGACCCGAGCACCGTTCGCGAACGTCTGGAACGGTTATTCGAAGAGGCGGAGCCGCTGCGATTGGCAGGGGACCGCGAATGATAGCACCTTCACATATTAGGTTGTTGGAGACCGCGCTTCCCACCATTCCACTACCAAGCTTAGTGCCAACGCTGAATTGGCCAAGCCTCGACAGTAGCTATTCGAGAGTTGATCTGGACCACTTTCCTTCCCCGGACGCAGAATATTGGCGACATAGTTGCGGTGAGTTTGGTGCCTGGTCAGAATGTTTCATTGCTGTCGTTCGCGGTGCCAGGGAGCGCATCTGGTTGATTGACGGTTTTCTTCTCAAGATCGATGCGCATGCTAAGGGCTGTTTCGTTGATGTCTTCGAACGGGTTCTCGGCGAAACGAGCGCATGGGACGTCCGACTTCTTACCTCTGGCAAAGAAGGACATCGAGACCAGATTGATTTGCTGCGCGTGTTGCAGGATCAGCGTCGTGCACCGCCTCGAAATGAAGGATTCACCCTTAAGGTTAGATACGTTCGAGATGGGAAAAGTCGCGCGCGCCTGCCGCACGATCGATTTTCCATCATCGATGATGAGCTCTGGCACTGGGGTGCCAACGTCGGCGGTACCCACCACGAGGTCAATGCGTTCAGTCGCGGCTGGTCGGCGCAAGAATCGCAGGCGGTTGTGTACTTCGAGCGTCTCTGGAATGAGGCGGAGGTTTGGCTATGAAGTGGCCTCAGGAGGACCTGGGCGAGGATAACTATTCTCGTAATTACTGGTCCGTGGCGGATGCGACGGTTGCGCGTTATCTAACGCTGCCCTGGCGCAGGGCGGCGGTATCGAGCGTCCGTAAGTTCATCGATGCCCGTGCGAAAGAAGCCAGAGGCACAGACCAACGCTCACGCCCACCTGATAGCGACCAGCTCCGTTCCTGGCTGGACGCGCACGGCCTGCCGGACGTTGTCGGAGTACTCTTACAGGACGACAGCAATAGCGGCATTTCGATGGGCGGCGCGCTCTTGGCTGAGGCGACCGGTGCTCGTTTTTGCAGTAGTCCAACCGTCTTGCACTGGCAGATGGTTGGCGAGGTCGTTGAGAACGACCCAGTGGCGTGGAGAGTGCTTGCCGACCTGATTGCTCGTCGGATTTCGAAGCGCCCCCGACTCCGCGACGATATCCGTAAGGTTGCACAAGCAATTGTGCGTGGAGCTGGGCGGGACGCAGGCGGATCGTCAAGCCGCAGTGATCAAACGACCATCTCCGAGATGCATCGGCAGTGGATCGTCAAACCCGATCTCCACGAGATTTGGTTCGGCCTACGCGCCGTTAGCCAGATCATGCCGTTCCGCAGTGATTGGCACATCTTCGACTATCTCTTCGAGAAGGATACAGCCTTCGCTGCCGAGTTGATTGAGACGTATGGAGACCCCTATCAGCCTGCAATGATCTTGCGATTTGGAACGCTCGACCCCCACAGGCGGTTCTCTGACTGGATGCGCTTGATCCAAGTGGCTCTGCCAGCCTTCGAAGCCAATGGGGCTTGGAATGGTCGGGTGCTATTTCCTTTGCTTGTTCTCGCTGCCCAGGATGAAACGCGCCTTGGACTAGCCCATCGCGGCGAGGACGACCAGTCGGCTGAGCGCCGCGATGCGCGATTGTTGGAACTCGCCGAGGCTGTTGCTGGGGCCCTGTGGGCCAGATCAGATGGCGCCGCGGCTACACTTCGTTGGGGTGGCTGGTTGTTTCGGTCGGTGATGTCGAACCTCGACAGCGAGCGAATACCTTTTCCTCGCGATTCCGGAAGTCGTAGCCGCCCTGCATGGCTGACAATTGAAGCTCTGGTGCGATCACCGGTATCGACTGCATGGTTGGACCTTCGACCGGCGGACGTAGCATTCGAGGACGAGCTATGCCTGGAAGCAGTTCGTATCCTCGCTGCTCAGGCGCACGACCGTAAAGTTCCGGGACGCGACCTGCTTTTCGATATGCTCCCCAACGAGCCGGAAGACTTTTTAGAAGCCCGCGAGGCCACCCGCAGGCGAGAAATCCCGTCGCTATTCGTCATCTGGGGCAAGCGCGCTGATGCCTTCGGAACGCGTATTCTCGCTGCGGCACTTTTCGACCATGACGTCGCCGCCAGTTTCGCCGACATGTGGCGGCGAACGTTAACCTTGCGGGAGATCGCCGAGCACGGTCATGCCTTCCAATCATACGACGAGACCTATGAAGACCATTCAAGACGAGCCTCGGATACGATTCGCTTCATATTAGCGCTTGGCATCAACCTCATAGACTACGTGCAGGACGGAAGCCAGAAAGTGACGTTCGAAGACCGGCGGGCCACTACGCTAGCTCTCTTTTCGACTCTGCACGATGCGACGCGCGAGATGCTTGCCATCGACCCCATTGGACGGCGAGACATGGAGAGCGTTCACGATCACCTTTGTATCCGGAGGTTCTTGTATGAAGACGCGCATGGTGAGAAAGGCGCTTTGGCGGCGGAGCCGCTGGCTGTGGCGGACAAGCCAACAGCCGGGGACCTGCTTTACGAGAGGTGTGAGGTTAGCCGGGCGTTACTCGGAAACTTACAGCTGCTACGCATAAATGGCGTGTCTCGCGATCGAATCGAGCGCGCCCTGGAAAGCGTAGGCGTCAGCCTGAGTCACCTTATTCAGCAGGCCGTCCGTCTGAACGCGATCGACCACAACCGAGTCATCGACCTCACGGGTTTCGATGCCTCGGAAATAGGAGGGTCTTCAGAGTGACCGCTCCCGCCCTCTTGGTTGCAGGGGGCGAAGCTGTCAGTTTGACAGACCCCCTGCGTCAGTCTAGGTACACCACATTGGTACACAAGCCAACGCGGTGATCAAAAAAGTCCTTTAGAAATCAGTAGCTTGATCGTTAGATGGCTGGAATCCCTCCCTCTCCGCCAGTTCCGCCGATTGCACGCTATGGCGCGATAGAGCTGCCGGTAGCCGCACGCTCACCAAGCAGCATAGCGAACCGCAAATCCTGCTCTATGGTCCGATATATTATCGATCGAAG
>Ga0335397_10001330_pt1 | contig 33662 bp, 33 predicted proteins | sample MAT04_FD_205740 | JGI IMG/M metagenome (GOLD analysis project Ga0335397, IMG submission 205740) | Freshwater microbial communities from Lake Fryxell liftoff mats and glacier meltwater in Antarctica - MAT-04 (spades assembly) (version 2) ... | reverse complement strand
CTGACCGATTTCTACAATTTTTCCGTCGGTGACAGCCACGTCCGCCTGGAACGGCTCAGCGCCCGTGCCGTCGACAATCGTTCCGTTCTTGATGAGGAGATCAAACATTTTGGTTTCGCGAATCTGGTTGAGCAAACTGCTGCGGAACCCGGATGCGAGCATCCGGGCTACTGCCCACAGAATCCACTACACCGTCGGGTAAGTTCCCGCCAGCAGAATCTCCTTGTCAACCGTCTTGATATTGGTGTGCCCACAAAACGCCATCGAAATATCAAGCTCTTTATGGATGCATTGCAGCGCTTTGGTGACGCCGGCTTCACCCATCGCGCCGAGGCCGTAGACCATTGCCCGGCCAATGTAGGTGCCCTTCGCGCCAAGTGCTATGGCGCGCAACACGTCCTGCCCGCTTCTGACGCCGCCGTCCATGTGGACTTCGAGCTTGTCGCCTACGGCTTCGACGATCCGTGGCAGCGCACGGATGGAGGTTTCTGCGCCGTCTAACTGGCGGCCACCGTGGTTGGAAACGACGATGGCGTCGGCCCCACTCTCGACGGCGAGCTTCGCATCTTCAACGTCCTGAATGCCTTTGAGAATGAGCGGGCCGTCCCATTGTTTTCTGACCCACGCGATGTCGGGCCACGACAGGCGCGGATCGAACTGCTCATTGGTCCAGGCGGCGAGCGAATTCATGTCGCTGACTCCCTTGACGTGGCCGACGAGGTTGCCAAATGTGTGGCGACGCGTGCCAAGCATGCCGAGACACCAGCGCGGTTTGGTCATCAGATTGATGATGTTGGCGATGGTCGGGCGCGGCGGCGCGGTGAGGCCGTTTTTCAGATCCTTGTGGCGCTGGCCGATGACTTGCAGATCCAGCGTGAGCACGAGTGCGCTGCATTTTGCGGCCTTGGTACGCTCGATCATGCGCACCATCGCCTCACGGTCGCGCATCATGTAGAGCTGAAACCAGAACGGCGCGCTGGTGTTCGCAGCGATGTCCTCGATTGAGCAGATGCTCATGGTCGAGAGCGTGAACGGGATGCCGAACTTCTCGGCCGCCTTCGCTGCGAGGATTTCACCATCGGCGTGTTGCATGCCGGTCAGGCCGACCGGCGCGATGGCCACGGGCATCTTCACCGGGACGCCGACCATCGTGGTCGCCGTCGAGCGGTTTTCCATGTTCACGGCGACGCGCTGGCGGAACTTGATGCCCTGAAAATCGGCCTCGTTGCCGCGATACGTGCTCTCGGTCCAAGAGCCCGAATCGGCGTAGTCGTAGAACATTCGCGGCACCCGCTTTTTAGCCAAAAGGCGCAGGTCTTCGACATTGGTGATCACAGGCATTACACACTCCCCCAGTTGCAAATTGAACTTGAGTTCGCATCGTAGCTTGCAGGCGTGCCGCGCATCAGCTTTCTCATCAAACCGCTCTGGATCGGGGGCTTAGGCAACATTTTCATGTTAGTCGACTATTAGCCGAATCAGACCTCAGCCCCAGTGCAACCGTACTTTCAGGCAAAAGCTATTGACAGAAAATTCGTCAGTCAGGACGCCTGCAACGCCATGGCGCAAAGCGCGATGATCGCGCCCGGAAGCGCGCCGAGTAATAGAATCGCGAGCGCGTTCGCTGAGATCAACACAGTTTCGGCGCGGCTTGGCATGGCGAGCGGAGTGTCCGGTGCTTCGGAGAAGTACATCACGCGAACGACGCGCAAGTAGTAGAAAGCGCCGACCAGCGATGCGAGCACCGCAATGACGGCGATCCAGGTGTAGCCCGCGTTAACGATGGATTCGATGACCGAGAGCTTCGCCCAAAAGCCAATCGTAGGGGGAATGCCCGCCAGCGAGAACATGGCCAGCAGCATGAGGAATGCGTACCATGGCGAGCGGCTGTTGAGGCCTTTCAGGTCGTCGATGTTGTCGAACTCTAAGCCACGGCCAGAGAGCAGCACGAGAATGCCGAACGAAACGAGGCCAGTTATGGCATAAGCAATTGCGTAGAACATCGCCGCCGCGTACCCGTCTTTGCCGCCGCCGACGAAGCCGAGCAACAGGAAACCCATGTTGGCAATCGCCGAATACGCCAGCATGCGCTTGATGTTGGTTTGCGAAATGGCGATCAGGTTGCCCAGCACGACGGAGAGTGTGGCGATGACGGCGAGGATGATCGACCAGTCGGCTGATGCGGGCGTTAGCGCCGCGCCAAACAGACGGTAAGCCAAGGCGAAGGCAGCGAGCTTGGCCGCCGTGCCGAGGAACAAAGTGACGGCCGTTGGCGCACCGTTGTAAACGTCTGGCACCCACATGTGGAATGGCACGACGCCGAGCTTGAACGCGACGCCTGCGGCGATGAAGATCAGGCTTAGCGCAACGGCTGTTTTGTTGGCTTTGGCCAAGGCCAGTGAAATGCCGTTCAAACTGATGCTGCCCGTGGCACCGTAAAGAATCGACATGCCGAACAGCAGCAAACCCGACGCGAGTGCGCCGAGCACGAAGTACTTCATTGCTGCTTCAGTCGCGATGCGGTCGTCTCGTTTGAGCGCGACCAGCGCGTACATCGACAGGCTCAAGAGCTCAAGGCCCAAGTAGGCTGTGAGCATGCTCGCAGCGCTGGCGATCACCATCATGCCTAGCGTGCCAAAGAGCACTAACGCGACGTATTCACCGTTGTCAAGGTCATGCTTTTTGAGATAACTCCACGAGTAGATAAGTGCAATCGCAGCCGAAAGCAGCATCGCGAGTTTCAACACGGTGGAGACTCCGTCGGCGACGAACAGGCCCGAGAACGCAGATTGGCTGGCCACGCCAGCAACCGGCGTGAACGGCACATAGACAAAGAGCGCTGTCCAGAGCAGTGCGCCGATGCCACAGGCGTAGGTGAACCACTTCTGTCTGCGCTGCACGAACAAATCGGCGATAAGGATGATGCACGTAAGGCAGAGCAGAACGATTTCAGGGAGAACGAGCAGGATGTCTTTCATACGCTGTCATCCTGAGCGACAGGCGAAGGATCACGCGGCATAGCATCGGCGGTTGGAGTGAGCGACGGTAGCTCGGCTGCCACCTGATTTTTCGCTGCGCTCAGAATGACAGACATGAGAGATTTAGCTTTCGGAAATGAATTCATGGCGTTCACAGTTTGCTGTGCGACACATGCGTGATGAGCGCTTCGACGCTCTTGTGCATCACTTCGGTGAACGGCGCGGGGTACAAGCCCATGCCCAAAACGCAAGCCGCTAAAAGCATCAACATCCAGAATTCGCGTGGCGACACATCTTTCATTTCACGAACGTGATCGTTGCCGATCTCGCCGAAGATCACGCGCTTGTACATCCACAAGGTGTACGCCGCACCGATAATCAAAGCGAGTCCGGCGCAGGCGGCGGTCCAGAACATGCCCTGCTTGACGGCGGCCAACGTGACCGTAAATTCACCGATGAATCCTGATGTGCCGGGCAGACCCGCGTTAGCCATGCCGAACAGCATCATAAGCGCCGCGAACTTGGGCATGACGTTCACCACGCCGCCGTAGTCGGCAATGTTCCTGCTGTGCAGACGGTCGTACATCACACCAATACACAGGAACATCGCCGCCGACACGAAGCCGTGCGAGATCATCTGCATGAGACCGCCTTCGATTCCGAGCGCACTGCCCTGCCCGCCTACGAACAGGAAGAAGCCAAGCGTGACAAATCCCATGTGCGAAATCGATGAATAAGCGACGAGCTTTTTCATGTCAGTCTGGATCAATGCAATGAAGCCGATGTAGACGATTGCGATCAGCGAGATAACGATGACAAACGGGGCCATCATGTGCGACGCATCCGGCACGATAGGAAGGATGAAGCGCAGGAAACCGTACGCACCGAGCTTAAGCGTTATCGCGGCCAAAATGACTGAGCCGCCGGTCGGTGCTTCAACGTGCGCGTCTGGCAGCCACGTGTGCACGGGCCACATTGGCACTTTCACTGCGAACGCGAGGAAGAACGCGACGAAGATCAGAATCTGCGGCGTTTTTCCGAGCGGGACTTTGTGAAAATCAGAGATCGTGAAGCTGCCACCGGTGACGTTGTACAGGTACAAAAAAGCGACCAGCATCAACAGCGAGCCCAGCAGTGTGTAGAGGAAGAACTTGATCGCCGCGTACAGGCGATTTGGTCCACCCCAGATACCAATGATCAGGTACATCGGGATCAGCATCGCCTCGAAGAAGACGTAGAACAGCATCGCGTCGGCGGCGGCAAATGCACCATTGATGAGGCCGGACATGATGAGGAAAGCCGCAAAATATTGCGCAGGCTGTTTCTCAATCACGACCCAACCGGCGATCACGACCAGAATGGTCGTGAAGCTGTTGAGCATCACAAACCACATCGAGAGGCCATCAACACCAAGGTAATACCCGATCTTGTAGCGCTCAATCCAGGGCACGTTCTCGACAAACTGCAGGGCGGCGGTCGACGTATCGAAACCGGTGTATAGCGGGATCGTGACGAGGAAGCCTGCGACGGCAGTGATCAACGCAGCCCAGCGCGTAAGGTTGGCGGCGGAGTTACGTTCGGCCAGTTCGGCCTTGTCGCGTCCCGTAGTCATCACGGCGAGGCCGCCGAGAATGGGGATCCAGATGGAGAGTGAGAGCAGCATAGTTCTTTTATTCGCTCTAGCGCAGCAGCAGCCAGGTGAGGAAGCCGAGCACGCCCGCGACCATCACGAAAGCGTAGTGATAGATGTAGCCCGTTTGTAGTCGACGCATCACGCCGGAAAGCGCGCCGATGCCTTTGGCCGTGCCGTTCACCATCACGCCGTCGATGATCGCGCGATCGCCGGCCTTGAAGAACACTTCACCCAGTTTGCGTGCACCACCCGCGAAGAAGAAATCGTTAAAGCGGTCGAAGTAATATTTTTCTTCGAGGATTTTGACGATGAAGCTGAATTTCTGGCGCAGCTTTGCAGGCAACGCGGGGTTAATAACATACAGGTAGTAGGCAAGCGCCACGCCTATGGCAGCAAGCAACAAAGGTAGTGTTGATAGTCCGTGGATCGCCATGGCGAATGGGCCGTGAAATCTTTCCGTCAAAGCTGAGAGAGTGTCGTGCTCTTTGGTAACCGCGATCACGCCCTTGAACCAATCGCCATGAACGATTTCGCTGATACCGAAGTAGCCGAGGATGGCTGAAGGAATCGCCAACAGGATGAGCGGTACGGTCACGACCCACGGCGACTCATGCGGCTTGGCGTCGTGGCTTTGGTCATGATGATGATCCACGTGAGCGTGCTCATCATGGGGCACCTGGTCGTAGCGCTCCTTGCCGTGGAAAACCAGGAAATACATGCGGAACGAATAGAAGGCAGTCACAAACACACCCGCGAGGACGGCAACATACGCGTAACCGTGACCGAATATTTTGCTCTCGTGGACGGCCTCAATGATCGTGTCCTTCGAATAGAAACCTGACAACAGCGGGAAGCCAATCAGTGCCAACGAACCGATCAGCGAGGTGATCCACGTGATCTTCATGTACTTGCGAACACCGCCCATGTAGCGGATGTCCTGATTGTGGTGCATGCCGATAATGACCGAGCCTGCTGCGAGGAACAACAACGCTTTGAAGAACGCATGAGTGACCAGATGGAACATCGCCGCGCTATAGGCTGATACGCCCAACGCGACAGTCATATAGCCGAGCTGCGAGAGCGTGGAATACGCCACAACACGCTTGATGTCGTACTGGATGATGCCGAGGAAGCCCATGAACAGCGCTGTGGTTGCACCGATGATCAACACGAATGACAACGCGGTCGTTGACATCTCAAACAGCGGCGACATGCGCGACACCATGAAAATGCCAGCCGTCACCATCGTTGCGGCATGGATCAGCGCGGAGATCGGGGTCGGACCTTCCATCGAGTCAGGCAACCATACGTGCAGAGGCACTTGAGCGGATTTGCCCATCGCGCCGATGAACAGCAGGATGCAGATTGCGGTCATCAACGAGACGACGCCGAACGGGCCCATGATGATCGAAATATCTTTGAGCGACGGCACTGTTTTGAAGACGGTTGCGTAGTCGAGACTCCCTGTGTAGGCCACCACGAGTGCGATGCCCAGAAGGAACCCCAAATCACCGACACGGTTAACCAGAAACGCCTTCATGTTGGCGAAAATCGCGGTTGGCTTGGTGTACCAGAAGCCGATCAACAGATACGAAACGAGACCTACCGCCTCCCAGCCAAAGAACAGTTGCAGGAAGTTGTTGCTCATCACCAGCATCAACATCGAGAAGGTGAACAGCGAGATGTAACTGAAGAAGCGCTGGTAACCGGGGTCTTCCTCCATATAGCCGATGGTGTAGATGTGCACCATGAGCGAAACAGACGTGACAACCAGCATCATCGTCACGGTCAAAGTGTCGATCAGGAAGCCGATCTCAAAACGAATACCGCCGGACACCATCCATGTGTAGAGCGGGCCGTTAAACGTGTTGCCTTTGAGCACGTCTGCGAACACGACGCACGAAGCGATGAACGAGATCAGCACGCCGAGAATCGTGACCCAATGCGCGCCCTTGCGGCCGATCTGTTTTCCGAACAGGCCCGCGAGGATCGCGCCAATCAGTGGCGCAAACGGGACGATAAGATAGGAGAGTTTCATTGCGCTCGCTTATCCCTTCAGCTTGCCGATTTGGTTCACGTCAATCGAACCCACATTGCGGAACAGCACGACGAGAATAGCGAGGCCGATTGCCGATTCCGCAGCCGCTACGGTCAGGATGAAAAAGACGAAAACCTGACCGCTTAAATCGCCGAGATAGCTCGAGAACGCGATGAAATTGAGGTTAACGGCCAGCAGCATCAACTCAATCGCCATGAGCAGAATGATTACGTTGCGACGGTTCAGGAAAATGCCAATGATGCTGATGGTGAACAGTGCGGCGGCGACGAACAGATAACTGTCGAGAGTAGGAACGGGCAACATTTATTTCTTCGCGTCCACGGTGACGACGGCCGCCGCAACAGGCGTTTCGGCTGACGTTGGCTTTTCGCTGGGCATTTTGAGAACGCGCAGACGATCATTGCGCTTGACCAACACTTGCTCACCCGGATTCTGGTAGCGGGTTTCCCGACGGTCACGCAGAGTCAGGGCGATGGCAGCCACGATGGCCACCAGCAGTAAAACGCCTGCAATTTCGACGGCGTAGATGTACTTGGTGAAAAGCTCGATGCCAAGGGCTTTGGTATTACTACCATCCAGCAGGATTGCGTTCGTAGTGCCAGTTGGCCCGGATTGCTTCTTGAACGACAGGCTCAGCACCAGAATCATTTCAATGAAAATGGCCGCACCGACTAGCAATCCAACGGGCAAGTAGCTGCGGAATTGCGTACGCAATTCCTCGAAATTGATGTCGAGCATCATCACGACAAACAGGAACAGAACCATGACGGCTCCGACGTAGACGAGCACCAGAGCGATCGCGAGGAATTCCGCTTTCAGCAGCATCCACAGCGCAGACGCCGAGAAGAATGCGAGCACCAGAAAAAGCGCGGCATGCACGGGGTTTTTAACGCTGATGACGCGGCTCGCGGAGAGCAGGAGCACTCCGGAGAATACGTAGAAGACGAGTGTGGCTAGATCAGGCATAGCTCAGTTGCGAAAGTGGAATCGCGAGACTTGATTTGTCTCCCCTGCGAAGTAGGGGAGATGTCGGCGGCGGCCGACAGAGGGGTTGCCGCGCAAAATCCCGCGTTGCTGGGCCAGTACGCGACCCCTCCGGCGCTACGCGCCACCTCCCCTACTGCGCAGGGGAGGCACACACCGTCAAGCGCTTCGCTCATCTAAACCTCGCATCTGCAGCTCGGTCAGCCGCAATTTGTTTTTCGTATCGGTCACCAACAGCGAGCAGCATCTCTTTGGTGTAGTACAAGTCACCGCGCTTCTCACCGTGATACTCGAGGATGCGTGTTTCGACGATGGAATCCACCGGGCAGCTCTCTTCGCAGAAACCGCAGAAGATGCACTTTGTGAGATCAATGTCGTAGCGCGTGGTGCGACGCGACCCGTCGTCGCGCACGGTCGATTCAATGGTGATTGCCATTGCGGGACACACGGCCTCGCACAGCTTGCAAGCGATGCAGCGCTCTTCGCCGTTTTCGTAGCGCCGAAGCGCATGAAGGCCGCGAAAGCGCGGGCTCTGCGGAGTTTTTTCTTCGGGGAACTGCACGGTGATTTTGCGTGCGAACAGATACCGCCCTGTGAGCGATAGGCCCTTGAGCAGCTCCCACAACAGGAACGTCGAGAAAAAATGCTTAACTGAGGCGACCATAATCATTACCCCTTAGTGAAACGCTGCGGCCCACGGCGTCTGCATAATGATCGCAAGGAACACAATGTAGGCGAGCGTGACGGGGATGAAAATTTTCCAGCCCAGGCGCATGATCTGGTCATAGCGATAGCGCGGGAACGAAGCGCGAATCCACAGGAAGAAGAACAGAACGAAGAAGACTTTGGCACCGAGCCAGAAGAAGCCATCGGCGAACGGCTTCACGCCGAACACAAACAGCTCGTTGGTAATCGGCAATGGCGATAACCAGCCGCCAAGGAAAAGCACAGCTACGAGCGTGGCGATGAGGATCATGTTGGCGTATTCCGCCAGGAAGAAGATCGCGAACGTCACGCCGGAATATTCAACGTGAAAGCCCGCCACGATTTCCGATTCGCCCTCGGCGACGTCGAACGGGTGGCGATTGGTTTCGGCGACGCCCGAGATGAAATACACGATGAACAACGGGAACAGCGGAATGAAATACCACTGGTGCACACCGCCCTGTTGCGCGTTGACGATGTCGCTCAGGTTCAAACTGTTTGCCGCCATCAGCACGCCGACCAACGCGAAACCCATCGCGATTTCATACGACACGATTTGTGCCGCGGAACGCATGCAGCCGATGAACGCGTATTTCGAATTTGACGCCCAGCCCGCGAGGATCACGCCATAAACGCCAACCGATGTCAGCGCGAGGATATAGAGTAAACCGGCGTTAACGTTCGCCAGAACCAGCGTCGGGTCGAACGGAATTACCGCCCACGCAGCTAGCGCCGGGCCAATCGAGAGCAGCGGCGCGATGTAGAAAAGCGTCTTGTTCGCACCGGTTGGAACGATGATTTCTTTGAGCAACAGCTTCAGCACGTCGGCGAACGGCTGCAACCAGCCAAAGCCGACACGATTCGGCCCGATGCGCACCTGCATCCACCCGATAACTTTGCGTTCCCACAGCGTCAGGAACGCCACGCAGAGCGTAATCGGCACCACGATCGCAAGAATCTTTAAGAGCGTCCAGATCGCGTAGCTGACGCCTGGATAGTCGGTGCCGAGAACGAGCTCTACGGGATTGCTCATGCCGCCTCCAGCGTAATCGCGGCAGTTGCATCACCGAGTTGCGCCGACAATTCGGTAGCAAGCGGAACGCGCACCGCGCCAACGGCTACTGTCGCATCTACGGCAAGCTTTGCCGTTGCCGAATAGCCGCCTTGGGTCAAGCGCACATTGTCACCCGCCTTCAGGCCCAGACCATCGGCGGTCAACTGCGACACCCGAACATGCGGTTGCTTTCCGTAAGCAGAGAGCGATAGGGCCTGCCCGCGACGAACCAGTGAATCTGCGTGATAAATCGGAAGATCGGCGACGCGCTCAAGCGCCCCCGCCGATTCAGAATCCGACAACGCCAACATGCGGACACGAGCGCCGAGCTGTGCTTCGCTGTAGCTCGACAACGCGAGCGCTTTCACGTCTTCGCTGGAATTCAAAGCACCGAACTCTGCCCCAAATACGTCGCCCAAAACTCGCAACACTTTCCAACCCGGACGCGCTTCGCCCAGGGGCCGAACGACGCCAGTGAACGATTGCACCGTGCCGTCTTGCGATACGTAAGTGCCCGATGTTTCCGTGAATGGCGCGATCGGCAGCAACACGTCAGCGTACTCGCGCATCGCGTCGCTGGCGTACGGCGCGAGGCAAACCACCTTTTCCGCCGCACCTAAAGTTTCTAAAGCTTTTGCGCCCATTGCGCTATCGCGCTCCGGTTCGCAACCTACCAGCACGAATGCCTTCGCCGCGCCACCCAGCGCCTGATGCGCCGTGACGCCACCATTAACCGGCGTCGCACCTGCGATGTGGCACGACAGCGTTGAGCTCGACAGCGTTAGGCGGCCATACGACCCGCCACAAACACCCGCTATGGCGTTGGCGAGCGATTCGATGTGCGATGCATCCATTTGCGTCAGCGCGAGATCGCCTAGCAAGACGGCGACGCGCTTCCCCGTGGCAAGCGACACCGCGATTTGTTCGACCTCAGGACTGATTTTGTCGACTGAAATCGGTGTTTCTTTTTCGAGTCGTTTGGCGAGCGCCGCCAAAACTGCCGCCAGGGTGTCCCAAATAGCGGACGGCTTGACCATAACTTTTGCAGCCACCGGACACAGCAACTCTTCGCTGGCGGTCGTGATAAGAGACACGGCAGCGCCTTTTTTGACTCGCTGGCGAATCCGTTGCGCGATGAGCGGCTGCTCCTGACGCAGGTTAGAACCGATCACCAGAAAGCGGTCATAGCTGGCTAGATCCGACACTTTCATGCCAAGCCATGGCACGCCACCGCCCTGATCAAGCGCCGAGTCGGTGACGCGAAGGCGATGATCGATGATGGTGCCACCGAGCTGAACCGAAAGCTTTTTCGCGAGCGTAGCTTCCTCGAGCGTCGTGTGTGCGCCGAGCAGCATCGCGACGTGTTCTGCGCCATGCGTTTTGACCGACGAGGCAATCGCCTCACGGGCCGCTGCAAGTGCGTCCTGCCAGGACGCCTGATGCCAAACGCCCTCAACCTTGACCATCGGCGAGGTCAGCCGATCTGCGGCATACAGGCCTTCGTAACTGAAACGGTCACGATCGGAGATCCAGCACTCGTTGACGGCTTCATTCTCATGCGGCAATACACGCAACACGCGGTCGCCCTTGATTTGAACTTGCAGGTTTGCGTTCAAACCGTCATGCGGGCTAACCGTTTTACGGCGTTGCATCTCCCACGTGCGGGCGCTGTAACGGAACGGCTTCGACGTCAACGCACCCACCGGGCACACATCGATCATGTTGCCGGAGAGTTCGGAATCCACCGAATGACCGACGAACGAAAGAATCTCCGAATGTTCGCCACGGCCACCCATGCCGAGTTCCATGATGCCAGCAATTTCCTGACCGAAGCGAACACAGCGCGTGCAGTGAATGCAGCGGCTCATCTCTTGCGCACTCACGAGAGGCCCGAGATTCTTGTGGAAAACGACGCGCTTTTCTTCTTCAAATCGTGAGCCGGACTTACCGTAACCGACGGCCAAATCCTGTAACTGACATTCCCCGCCCTGATCGCAAATCGGGCAATCCAGCGGGTGATTGATCAGCAGGAACTCCATCACGCCCTGTTGCGCTTTCTTGGCCTGCTCAGAGGCGGTGAAAACCTTCATGCCTTCGGTGACTGGCGTTGCACAGGCAGGCAGCGGCTTTGGTGCCTTTTCTACCTGCACCAGACACATGCGGCAGTTCGCCGCGATGGAGAGTTTCTTGTGATAACAGAAGTGCGGAACGTACGCGCCGACCTGATTAGCCGCGTCCATCACCGTACTGCCGGGTGCGACTTGTACTGCTTTGCCGTCGATTTCGATGTTCAACATGAGTGTGTTGGCTTGGTTTCGGCGGTTCGGTTAAATGTAGGTCGGCACAAGACAACGCTTGTGGTCGATGTGATACTGGAACTCGTCGCGATAATGCTTGACGAACGCGCGCACCGGCATTGCAGCCGCATCACCCAGTGCGCAAATCGTGCGGCCCTGAATGTTGTCGGCGACCGAGTTCAACACATCGAGATCTTCGTTGCGGCCTTCGCCGTGCTCTATGCGGTTGACTATCCGCCAGAGCCAGCCCGTGCCTTCGCGACAAGGCGTGCACTGACCACAGGACTCTTCATAATAAAAGTACGACAAACGCAATAGCGACTTCACCATACAACGGGTTTCGTCCATGACGATCACTGCGCCTGAGCCGAGCATTGAGCCCGCTTTGGCGATGGAGTCATAGTCCATGTTGGTCTGCATCATGATGTCACCGGGGATGACCGGCATCGATGAACCGCCGGGAATCACCGCTTTACACTTTTTGCCATCGCGCATGCCACCGGCCAGTTCTAGCAATGTGGCAAATGGCGTGCCTAGCGGAACTTCGAAGTTACCGGGACGGGCAACGTCGCCAGACACAGAAAACAGCTTCGTTCCGCCGTTGTTCGGGAGACCCAAATTGAGGAAAGCTTCGCCGCCCTTGCGCATGATCCAGGGAACAGCAGCAAAGGTTTCGGTGTTGTTGATCGTGGTCGGTTTTCCGTACAGGCCAAAGCTTGCGGGGAACGGCGGCTTGAAGCGCGGCTGGCCTTTTTTTCCTTCGAGAGATTCGAGGAGCGCAGTCTCTTCGCCACAAATATAGGCACCGTAGCCATGGAATGCGTGCAACTGGAAATCGAATCCACTTCCCAGAATGTTTGGGCCAAGAAATCCAGCGGAGCGCGCCTCTTCCAGGGCTTCTTCAAACAACTCATACACCGAGAAAATTTCGCCGTGGATGTAGTTGTAGCCCACCGTGATGCCCATCGCATAGGCAGCGATCGCCATGCCTTCGATGACCATGTGCGGGTTGTAACGCAGGATGTCGCGGTCCTTAAACGTGCCCGGCTCGCCCTCGTCCGAATTGCAGACGAGATACTTTTGACCCGGGAACTGACGGGGCATAAAGCTCCACTTGAGCCCGGTCGGAAAGCCCGCTCCGCCACGACCGCGCAGCGCGGATTTCTTGACTTCAGCGATGACCTGATCCTGCGGAATTTTTTCCTTGAGAATTTTGGTCAGAGCTTCATAGCCGCCACGCGTTTGATAGGGGCCGATGCGCCAATCGTTGCCGTCGTCGACCTTGAGACCGGCGAAGATCGTTGCATTGATGTGTGGTCCGAAATGCATTCTGATACTGCCTATGCTTTCTTCAGATCATTGATGAGAACATCGAACTGATCGGGTGTAATCTTCGCGCGGATGTCGTGATTGTTGACAGTGAAAACGGGCGCATCGCCGCAAGCGCCAAAGCACTCGCCCTCTTTCAAGGTGAACATGCCGTCGGCTGTGGTGTCACCGAATCCGATGCCCAATGTTTTCTTCGCGTGCTCCGCGCAATGCATCGCGCCTTGCAACTGGCAAGGCAGATTGGTGCACAGCGTCAGTTTGAATTTGCCTGTCGGCTTCAAGTTGTACATCGTGTAGAACGAGGCGACTTCGTACACAGCGATAGGCGGCATGCCGATGTAGGTTGCCAGTTCCTGCATCGTGTCGTTAGACAACCAGCCCTTTTCGGTTTGCGCGATGGTCAGCGCAGCCATAACAGCGGACTGCCGCTGGTCAGTCGGAAATTTTGAGAGTTCGCGATCAATTTTTTTGAACGCTTCGGGTGAGAGACTCATCGCTTACCTGTCAATCTCGCCAAACACGATGTCTTGCGTACCAATGATGGCGACCACGTCGGCAATCATGTGGCCGCGTGACATTTCATCGAGCGCAGCCAGATGCGCAAAACCTGGCGCACGAATTTTCAGACGATAGGGTTTGTTTGCGCCGTCGGATACGATGTAAATACCGAACTCACCCTTCGGATGTTCAATCGCCGCATACGCTTCGCCGGGCGGCACATGCATGCCCTCGGTGAATAGTTTGAAGTGATGAATCAGTTCTTCCATGTTCGACTTCATGGATTCGCGAGCAGGTGGCGCGACTTTGTAGTTGTCTGTGATGACCGGACCGGGGTTCGCGCGCAACCAGGCGATGCACTGTTTGATGATTTTGTTCGATTCGCGCATTTCCTGCACGCGGACGAGATAGCGGTCGTAGCAATCGCCGTTCACGCCTACCGGAATATCAAAGTCCATACGGTCATAAACTTCGTACGGCTGCTTCTTGCGCAAATCCCAGGCGATGCCAGAGCCACGAAGCATCGCACCCGTGAAGCCCAGCGCCATTGCGCGCTCCGGGCTCACTACGCCAATACCCACCGTGCGCTGTTTCCAGATGCGGTTGTCGGTCAGGAGCGTTTCGTACTCGTCGACATAAGTCGGAAAACGATCGGTGAAATCTTCAAGAAAGTCCAGGAGAGAACCCTGGCGGTTCTCGTTCATTTTCTTAATCGCGGTAGCGTTGTGAATCTTCGAAGCCTGATATTGCGGCATTTGATCCGGCAGGTCACGATACACGCCGCCCGGCCGGTAGTACGCCGCGTGCATACGCGCGCCGGACACCGCTTCATAGATGTCGAACAGGTCCTCGCGCTCACGGAACGCGTACAGAAATACCGTCATCGCGCCGACGTCCAACGCGTGGGCACCGAGCCAGAGCAGATGATTCATCACGCGCGTAACTTCGTCGAACATCACACGGATGTACTGCGCACGCTCCGGCACTGGCAGTTGCAGCAGTTTTTCGATCGCCATGCAGTACGCGTGCTCATTGGACATCATTGACACATAGTCGAGGCGATCCATGTACGGAAGTGCCTGAATGTAGGTCTTGCTTTCCGCGAGTTTTTCGGTGGCGCGATGAAGCAAACCAATGTGTGGGTCAGCTCGCTCAATAGTCTCGCCGTCAAGCTCAAGCACGAGGCGCAGCACGCCGTGTGCCGCCGGATGCTGCGGCCCGAAGTTCATGGTGTAGTTACGGATTTCAGCCACGATTACTTACCCTGGCTCGCGTAACTACTGTCACGAATAACACGTGGCACGTTTTCGCGCGGCTCGATGGTGACCGGTTGATACAGCACGCGGCGCTGCTCGGGGTCATAACGCATTTCGACATAGCCAGAGGTCGGGAAATCTTTGCGGAACGGGTGGCCGACGAAGCCGTAGTCCGTAAGCAGGCGGCGCAAGTCAGGATGCCCTTCAAAAATCACACCAAACAAATCGAACGCTTCACGCTCGAACCAGTTGGCAGATGGCCATACATCAACGAGTGAGTGCACAACCGGGAACTCATCGTCTTCGGCATAGCAGCGAACACGAACACGTTGATTGAGCGTCACTGAAAGCAGATGCACAACGACCGCGTACTTTTGCGATTCGCGACCTGCTTCGCCGTAAGCTGAATAGTCCACGCCACACAAATCGACCATCGTGTCGAATCGACATTTTTGATGATCGCGAAGCAGCGTGCACGTCGCGAGCCAATCCTTCGCTGCGACCTCAACCGTTACCTCGTCAAGCGCCGCGACGATTGAAGTTGCTTTGTCACCCAGCGTTTCCGTAATGATGTCTTTCAACATAACAGTTAGGCCCGGGCGATGGTGTTGGTGCGCTTGATCTTGTTCTGCAACTGCAGAATGCCGTAGATCAAGGCCTCAGACGTCGGCGGACAACCGGGCACATAAACATCGACCGGCACGATGCGGTCACAGCCACGCACGACCGAGTAGCTGTAGTGGTAATAGCCACCGCCGTTGGCACACGAGCCCATCGAGATCACCCAACGTGGCTCAGCCATCTGGTCGTAGACCTTGCGCAAAGCCGGAGCCATTTTGTTGCAGAGGGTTCCGGCCACAATCATCACATCCGATTGGCGCGGACTCGGACGAAACACGATGCCGAAGCGATCCAGGTCGTAACGGGCAGCGCCAGCGTGCATCATCTCAACGGCGCAACATGCGAGGCCGAAGGTCATTGGCCACATCGAGCCATTACGGGCCCAGTTGATAACGCTATCAACGGTGGTTACCGCAAAGCCTTCCTGAAAAACGCCTTCAAGACTCATAAATCAGTGCACTCCAAGTTTCAACATTCGAGGCGAGATGAGGGGGATTACTCCCAGTCAAGCGCGCCTTTTTTCCACTCGTAAATGAAGCCTACGGTGAGAATGCCGAGAAAAACCATCATCGTCAGAAAGCCGGGAAAGCCGATGTCCTTGAGCGCAACGGCCCAAGGAAAAAGGAAAGCAATTTCAAGATCGAACAGGATGAACAGAATTGCTACGAGGTAATAGCGCACGTCAAAGCGCATACGAGCGTCTTCAAACGCTTCGAAACCACATTCGTAGGGAGCCAATTTGTCGGGATCGGGTCTGGAGGGAGAGATCAGCCAGCCGACTGCGAGCAGAACGCAGCCGAAAGCGAGCGCCACGACCATGAAGATCAGTATCGGGACGTAAGTTTCTAGCGACATTTCTCAAAAATTCCCAAAAAAAAGGCGGTGCAAACTGGTGCTCCCCGCCCTCCTTGCCCCTGAACACTGCCTGAACAATGTCTGGTTACGAAACGTACCAGAACTTATTATTTTTATGGTGCCGTCGGCGAGACTCGAACTCGCACAGCTTTCGCCACTACCCCCTCAAGATAGCGTGTCTACCAATTTCACCACGACGGCCTAAAACTAACTTTAAAAACTCACTTCGGAATATCTGACTTCGGTGCCGCCGGAACGACCGGCGACGCAGGCACCGATGACTCGGACTTGGAAGGCTCACCCGTCACGCCCTGCATCACGCCGCCAGCGGTCGTTGTTTTGTGCGCACCCACGTAGGTCAACGCCACGCTGGTAACAAAAAAGATCGTAGCAGTAATACCTGTCGCACGACTTAAAAAATTAGCCGAACCCGCCGCGCCGAATACGCTACCGGCAGAGCCGGTGCCGAAGGACGCGCCCATGTCGGCACCTTTGCCGTGCTGGAGCAGCACGAGAACCAGAATTGCGGCGGCTGCAATTACATGCACCGCGAGTAGAAAAATTTCCATAGCCCATGATTATACATAGCGCAAGACCTTCACGGAAGCCCCTTCACGCCGCAGAAACTATCCCGAGAAAGTCTTCTGCGATCAACGACGCGCCGCCGATCAGTCCGCCATCAATATCCGGTTGCGAAAAAAGCTCTCGCGCGTTCGATGCTTTGACGCTACCGCCATAAAGCAAACTGATGTTCGCGGCTGCAGGGGTCAACTTTCCCAGTTCCGCGCGAATGAATGCGTGCATCGCCTGCGCTTCGGCGGGTGACGCGGTTTTTCCCGTTCCGATGGCCCAGACGGGCTCGTACGCGATCACAATGTTTCTCGAGGAACTGGCAATAAGCGCGGCACACGGTGCCAGCTGCACAGCGATGGTGGCCTCGGCCCGCCCCGACTCACGCTCAGCGAGCGTTTCGCCAACGCAGATCACAGGCGTGAGCCCTCCCGCAACGGCGCTGGCAGCTTTCGCTGCAACCAATGCGCTGGATTCTGCGTTGTATAGCCGTCGCTCCGAGTGCCCAACGAGCACAATCGTCGCGCCAAACTCACTAAGCATTGCGGCGCTAATCTGCCCAGTGTAGGCACCGCTCTTGTGCTCCGACAGGTCCTGTGCGCCATAGGCAATAGCGGTTCTGCCCAGAGACCGCTGTAGCTGGGTCAGGTACGGAAACGGCGCACACACGGCAACCTTTGCCGATCCAGAACCGCGAGCTGCAATAGCTTCCAGCAACTGCGCATTGGTCGCAAGTGACCCATTCATCTTCCAGTTACCAATCACCCAGCGGGTACGTTCACTCATTTCGGAATCACAATTCAAAATCACCGTGGAAAGATTTAAGACAATGTGTAAAGCACGAAACGGGGTTCATGCGGTACGCTTATCGCTCAGATGTGCTGCGCTGACTCGAACAACGGCGCAGAATGTCAACCTGACTATTGTAGACAGCGTTTTGCGCAGTACTCGCTAGCTCCGCCGAGCTAATTTGATCCGACAGACAGCGCCCAGAATTTGGGCAAAGGAGGCCGCTTGAAGCCATTTACTCTCTCCGCAGCATATTCACAGTTCAAGTCGCGAGCGGCTTTTGCTGCCGTGCTCATTACCTGCTCCGTCGCCGCCACAGCTTCCGATCTGTGGCTCTACAGCGGTCGCGACTTCACCGGTGCAACGGCACGTATCTCACGCTCCGAACCCAATCTGCCCATCGGCGCTGCGCGCTCAATCCGCGTCGGCACGGGCATCTGGGAGGCCTGTACCGGTGCCAACTTCACGGGCGAATGCCGTCGCTTGACGCCAGGTGATTACCGCGAACTCGGCGGTCGTTTTGGCGACACCATCTTGTCCGCACGCGACGTCACCTACGACGCCGGTTCGGGCTCGGCAGCCGTGGGATATTCGCCGCCGCGAATTCAGCTATTCGAAGCGCCCGGCTTCCGGGGCCGCACGATGGCACTGGATCAAAGCTCACCAGACCTGGAGGGTAGCTGGGGACTCACCAACGCCTCATCTGCCATCGTGTCCGGCGGAACGTGGGAAGTTTGCACCGAATACAACTACGGCGGGCGTTGCCAGGCATTGCCTCCAGGGCAGTACAACGATTTGGGGCCGCAGCTTAATTTCCGCATCGTCAGCGCGCGGGCGCTAGACGTCAATCGTCCGCCCGTGGCCATTGTTCGTCCGCCAGTGCTGCCGCAAATTCAGCCGCCTACATTCGTAACGCCGCCCGTGCCACAGCCCGCCTGGAACGGTGATCGTTTCCGTATTGAGGTCTATACCGAAACCGATTTCCGAGGCACGGCCTGGACGCTGGATAACGACATGGACAACCTGCGCAACAGCGGCTTCAATGACCGCATTCGCTCGATGCGCATCTATGGCGGCAACTGGGAAGCGTGCGAAGACCGCGATTTCGGCGGCGTTTGCATGGTCTACGGCCCCGGTGATTACCGCCGCCTGCCACCACAACTGGATCGCTCGATTTCATCGCTGCGCAAAATTGGCAACGAGCCGAGCTGGGGTGGCATCACTCCGGGCGGACAAAATTACGTCGTGATGGAGCCGAATGGCGCGCGATCACGGCATCCGGTATGGCTGTATGAGCACAGCAACTTTCTCGGTCGTACCGTCCGTGCTACAGGCGACGTCAATGATCTGTCCGCTTCAGGCATGAACGACACAACCTCCTCAATCTTCATCAGTTTCGGCACCTGGCAATTCTGTGAAGATTCGAACTACCGTGGCCGCTGTGTGACTTTCGGGCCAGGGCAATACACCGAAATGCCACCGGGCATGAACGACACCATTTCGTCGTTCCGACGCGTGCGATAGAGCTTATCCGTCATGGATATGAAAGCACTGTTCGCCAAGACGAAAACGATTGCCATCGTGGGCATGTCCTCGCGGCCTGAACGCCCTAGCCACGTGGTTGCCAGCTACATGCAGAATGCTGGTTACCGTATCGTGCCAGTGAATCCCACCTATGTCGGGCAGAAGGTTTTGGGCGAGACATGTGTCGCCGCGCTCGCTGATGTGCCGGTGGCGATTGACATTGTGGATTGCTTTCGGCGCAGCGAGGATATGGTCGAAGTCGCGCGGGCCGCTGTCGCGATGCGACCCTTGCCGAAGGTGCTGTGGATGCAGGTGGGCGTAGTGAATGCTGAGGCCGCAAAAATCGCTCGAGACGCTGGCGTTGGGGTAGTTCAAAACCAGTGTCTCGAAACCGAGCTCATAGCTTTACAGTGAAGAAGTTGTGGGAAACTCCATGTTGACGACGCAATTTAGAAAATGGTTTGTACTCGGACTTACGGTCGCGGCTGTGTTCGCCTCACCGTTGTCTTCGGCGCGAGCAGTCGCCTGCGCGGTTGGGCAATCGATCACGCCACAAGACCTGCCAAGACAAGGCCGCGACACGCTCGCCCTGATCGCGTCGGGCGGCCCGTTTTCAAGCAACCGCGACGGCATCACTTTCAACAATCGCGAACGCATTCTTCCGAAGGCTCAGCGCGGGTTCTATCGTGAATACACCGTGCGCACGCCAGGCGTTAAAAATCGCGGCGCTCGGCGCATTGTCTGTGGTGGTGACCAACGTGCTGCGGACGCCTGTTACTACACCGACGACCACTACCAATCCTTCAAATGCATTCAACGTTAGGCAGCGCGAGCCACTCATGAAAAATTCAGTTCACGATCTGCGATCCGACACGGTCCTGACGCTCGATTTGAAAGGCATTCGGTCGAAAAAAGGCTTGCTCGAAGCGCTGGCGACAAGCCTTAAATTACCGAAACATTTCGGTCACAACTGGGACGCTTTGGCCGATTGTCTGATGGATGACGCCTGGGCCAAACGGGCGAGCTACACCATCGTTGTCCTCGACGCGGCGGTAGCCGCCAAGCGCTTCGGCGGCGACTGGAATACGCTCACTGATATTTTCGGCGAAGCCTGTATCTGGTGGAGCGAGCATGACAAACCGTTTCACGTGGTACTCGCTTGAGCGCCGAATCGCCAGTCGCCAAACCGCTCAAAATCCCCCGCTCCGTGCTGGTCATCGCCTTTACGCCTTCGCGTGAAGTGCTGCTCATTGAGCGCGCCGATTTCCCGGGATTTTGGCAGTCGGTCACCGGCTCGCAAGAGGATGGCGAATCATGGGCGGAAACGGCGCAGCGTGAACTGCTGGAAGAAAACGGGTTTGATGCCGCGGACTATGGCGGCGTGATTGACGTCCAGTACCGTAGCGTATTTTGTATCTATCCGCGCTGGCGTCATCGCTATCCGCCGGGCGCGACGCATAACGAAGAGCGCTGTTTCGCGGTCTGCCTTCCAACTCCGGTCGCGCCACGCCTTGCGCCGCGTGAACACGTCGCGTTTGAGTGGATGCCGCTGGACGACGCAGCGCTCAAAGCAGCGTCATGGAGTAATGTTTGGGCGCTACGCCATTTGCAATCGAGCTTTGCATGGGTCGTTGGCCGCCGTGTTTAATATTTTTCGGGTAGTAGCTTTTCGCTAAAATCGCCGCCGAACCGGGGCTAAACGCGAAATTGATTGAAACTCGACTTAAGCGCGTTTATCGCTCTAGCCCCAATTCATACCTCACAAAATGCAAAAAGCTGTACTTTCAAAACCTCGCGCCGTCCTCTTTGATTTCGATGGCACGCTGGTTGACAGTGCGCCCGATCTCGCGGGCGCTGCCAACGATTTGCGGGGTGAGCTGGGGCTTCCGCTGATGCCCTACACCGTCCTGCGGCCGTATGCCACGTACGGCGCGCGCAGCCTGTTGAAGCAGGCGCTTGATCTGTCGCCGGGCGACGCTGACTATGAGCCCAATCGCCAGCGTTTTCTGGCGATTTACGACGAGCGGAAACTGCAAAAAAGCCACCTCTTCCCTGGCGTGATGGAGCTTTTAATCGCGCTTGAGCGACAAAAAATCACCTGGGGCATCGTCACCAACAAGCATTCGCGGCTGGCTGAACCGATGATTCACGAACTGCTGCGTGATCGCGCGTTCATGCCCGCGACCGTCGTCTGTGGCGACACCACGGCGACGCCGAAGCCCCATCCCGCGCCAGCGCTGCACGCCGCGAACAGCATTCAGATTGACCCCAATCATTGCTGGTTTGTCGGCGATGGCGAAAGCGACGTTAAGGCCGGCCTGGCAGCGGGCATGACCTCGGTGCTCGCGGCGTACGGCTACGTACCCGATCTCGACCACGCCCGCGCCTGGGGCGCGGCGCATGAGATTGATCAGCCGCTGGCTTTGCTGGAGCTTTTGGAGCTGGCGGGTTCGCTCGCCTGAGGTGCCACGGCGCATGACGAAGGAGCATAGACCCAACGGCGCGGCGCACCTTTGCTTTCGCCCTCGACTACCACTGAGGCTCCCACCGAAAGCCGCGCCAACAGCTCAGAAACGATAGCTTCCGACGATCGGATCAAATTGCCGTCTGCGCGCATCAACACATCGCCATCGGCGATAGCAAACATAGCGGTGGTGCCACCCGTGCCCTTCGCCCGAATGCCACCGGACGCGCCCGGCAGCGGCTCAAACATTCGAGCAAAAGTGGCCTTTTCCGCCATAAGTGCCTTGACCATGCTGTCGGCCATAAAAATCGCGTTGGCGCGATCAGCTCCACTCAAGCGACAAGCGACAGCGACCGGCAAAACCAATTTTTTCGTCGCATCAACGCGCGGAACCAGCACGGTAACGCGATTCTCGGTGCCGCCCGAGGCCAGAACCACCGCGTCCCGATCAATGCGCATAATCTTTTCGCCCGACGGCAGCGATTCGCCAACCGCGAGCGACAGGCCGCGAGTCGCAACATTGCCGGCCCCCACGAAGTAGGCACGATCACCGGCAACGCCCGCCAGTTTCATCGCCCCCACCGTAACAGCTTCAGCGGCGGAGGCGGCACGATCAAGCGTCGGAACCTGCAAAGCAAACGGTCGCCAGGCGGGCAACTTAGCCGTTTGCGCGTCGCCCCAAAGCCCAACCGCAAGCGCGCACGCCCAGCCGAACAGCCCAGCGGAAACGGTCGCGGCGAGCGCCGTGGCGCCCTGCTCCAGCCTATAATTTGAGGTTGTTCCCTGCTTCACGTAGCGACGCTTTACTCATGGTTTTGTCGAGTCAGAGCGTCGATTTTGCCTTGAATCCCTATCTCACCGATCTCAACGAATTTACATTCACGCGACTTGCACGCCTGCTGCAGCCGCTTGCGCCACCCGCTGGGCTGAAACCGATCAATCTGTCGATTGGCGAGCCGAAGCATCCGACACCGCAATTCATTCGTGATGCCATCGGGCAAAACACCGAGGGCCTGGCGCTTTATCCGCCGACCAAAGGCTCGCCTGTGTTGCGGCGAACCATAGCGGATTGGCTCAAGCGTCGCTACGCGCTGCCCGCGCTCGATCCCGAAACGCAGTTGCTGCCGGTGCTCGGCAGCAAAGAGGCCCTTTACTCGTTCACTCAAACCGTGATCGACCCGCGCGCAGCGCAGCCGACCGTGCTGGTACCGAATCCGTTCTACATGGTCTATGAAGGCGCGGCGCTGTTGTGTGGCGCGAAGCCGTACTTCGTTAATTTCGACACCAAAACGGGTGAATACGCATGGGACGACATCCCCGAGAGCGTTTGGAAAACCGTGCAGCTCGTGATGGTTTGCTCGCCAGACAATCCAACCGGAGCCGTCACAGCTCGCGCTCGCTGGCAATGGTTGTTCGAGCAGAGTGATCGTTACGGTTTCGTCGTGCTCGCCGACGAGTGCTATAGCGAGATTTACTTTGAAGAGGGTAAACCACCCGTCGGCGCGCTACAAGTCGCAGCAGAAATGGGCCGTCCCGATTTCCCGCGCCTCGTTGCGATGGGGAGCCTTTCGAAGCGCTCGAACAGTCCGGGGCTGCGCTCAGGCTTCGTGGCAGGCGATGCTGAGTTGATTGCGAAATTTCTGCATCTGCGTTCGTTCAACGGCTCTGCGATGGCTGGTCCCGTCACCGCTGCAAGCATTGTTGCGTGGAACGATGAAGCGCACGTTGTGGCCAACCGTGCCGAATACGCGAAAAAGTTTCGCGAGCTAACACCCATGCTGGCGAAGCACTTGGCGGTCACGATGCCGGAAGCCGCGTTCTACTGGTGGGTGCCAATCCCAGCCGCGTTCAACCACGATGACGAGCGCTTCACCCGAGAGCTTTATGAAGCGACCGCGATCACCGTGATTCCTGGCTCGTATCTGTCGCGCGTCGCCGCCGACGGCGTGAATCCGGGTCGCGGCTACATCCGAATTGCCCTCGTATCCGAATTTGACGAATGTCTTGAGGCGGTCACCCGTCTCTGCAATTTTTTGAGCAGCACGGTGCAAATGCCCGTTGCCGCGTAATTAGAGAAGAAAAAGTATGTCTGAAGCCCTGCACAGTATCATCGACGCCGCGTGGGAAGACCGCGCAACCCTGTCTCCTGCCAATCCGCCCAAAGAAATCGCCGATGCTGTTGATTCCGTCATCTCCGACCTGAACAACGGTCGCAAACGCGTTGCCGAAAAAATCAATGGCGAGTGGGTCACCCATCAGTGGCTCAAGAAGGCCGTGCTGCTCTCGTTCCGCCTGCAGGACAACGCGATTGTCAAAGCCGGTGACTTGGCTTTTTACGACAAAGTGCAAACGAAATTTGCACATTTAACCGCCGAGCAAATCGCAGCGACGGGCGTTCGCGTAGTTCCGCCCGCCGTGGCACGTCGTGGCAGCTACCTCGCGAAAAACGTGATCCTGATGCCGTCGTTTGTAAACATCGGTGCCTACGTCGACGAAGGAACGATGGTCGACACCTGGGCCACCGTCGGCTCCTGCGCACAGATCGGCAAGAACGTTCACTTGTCTGGGGGCGTCGGCATCGGCGGCGTGCTGGAGCCGTTGCAGGCGAACCCGACCATCATCGAAGACAACTGCTTCATCGGCGCGCGCTCCGAGGTGGTTGAAGGTTGCATCGTCGAAGAAAACTCGGTTCTCGGCATGGGGGTCTACATCGGCAAGAGCACCAAGATTTACAACCGCGCCACGGGTGAAGTGAGCTACGGTCGCGTGCCGTCCGGCTCGGTCGTCGTTGCTGGGAATCTACCGTCCGCGGACGGCAAATACAGTTTGTATTGTGCTGTTATCGTCAAGCAGGTTGACGCGCAAACGCGCTCCAAGACCAGCATCAACGATCTGCTGCGCGGCGATTAGGAAAGCACGGTAATGTCAGTTTCCATCAAGACTCAAGAAGATATCGAAGGCATGCGTCTCGCTGGTCGCCAGACCGCCGAAATCCTTGATTTCATTGGCCCGTACGTCAAACCCGGGGTCACCACCGACGAGCTCGACGCGCTGTGCTACAAGTTCATGGTGGAAACGCAAAAGGCGATCGCGGCGAACCTTAATTACACGCCGCCCGGCCATTCGCCGTTTCCGAAATCGATCTGTACTTCAGTCAATCACGTCGTATGTCACGGTGTTCCCGGAGACAAAAAACTGAAGGATGGCGACATCATCAATATCGACGTCGCAATGATCGTCAATGGCTACTTTGGCGATACCAGCCGCATGTACTACGCTGGCAAGCCCACCATCGCGGGCAAGCGTCTGGCCGAAGCCACCTACGAGGCGATGTGGCGTGGTATTCGCGTCGTCAAACCTGGCGCGACTTTGGGAGACATTGGTCACGCGATTCAAAGTTACGTGGAGCCGATGGGTTACTCGGTAGTGCGTGAATTCTGCGGTCACGGAATCGGTAAAAAGTATCACGAAGAACCACAGGTGCTGCACTACGGCAAGCCAGGTACTGGCATGCGTTTGCTCCCCGGCATGATGTTCACCATCGAACCTATGATCAACGCAGGACGCCCCGGTATCCGCACGCTGGCCGATGGCTGGACAGCGGTGACCGCTGACCATAGTTTGTCAGCACAATGGGAGCACACGATTCTCGTGACTGAAACGGGTTACGAGGTCACCACAGTATCTGCGGGAACGCCGCCGCCACCGGCGCTCTGACGCTGTGACGCGGTGACGTCATGACCGCAATTAGTGCGCCGGCATCGGAGCTCGACTCCGCGCCCGCTCAGCCTGAAGCCACTCCGGAGTTGCCTTCACTCGCGGATTTGCGGCGCACCTATCAGTCGCACTGTGCGCTGATTTTTGACGCGCTAGAAAACAACGTCCATATCGATGCAGCATTGCGCGCACATGCATTGGCGGTCGATGACGTGCTCATCCAGCAGTGGCATCGCCATAACTTGCACAAACAACCGCTGACGCTTTTGGCGGTGGGTGGTTATGGGCGATTCGAATTGTTTCCGCACTCTGATGTCGACATCCTGCTGCTGCACGATGGTGCCGATGTGGAGTCGATGGCTGGCATCGAAGCGTTCCTGAGCGAGGCGTGGGACCTGGGGTTCGAGATCGGCCACAGCGTGCGATCAGTGGAAGACTGCATTGCGCAGGCCGAAGCGGACATCACCGTCGCGACGTCAATTTTGGAGCGCCGCGTGATTGTAGGCGCGGCAGACATCCCCCGTCAGCTCGACCAGCGCTGGCAGCAAACATTCGATGTTGATCACTTCGTCAAAGCCAAGCGTTTCGAGCAGCAGCAACGCTATGTTCGCTTCGAAGACACCGCGTACAACCTTGAGCCCAACATCAAGGAAAGCCCTGGCGGCTTGCGTGATATTCAGATGGTGTTGTGGCTGGCGCGAGCAATCACCGGCGCGTCCTCGCTCGAAGCATTAGTGGCTCAGGGCTACATCAATCGCCATGAATGCGACGGCCTCTCGGAGGCGTACCGGCAGATCAAATTTCTGCGCGCGCGATTGCACTTGCTAGCGCATCGTCGCGAAGATCGACTGGTTTTCGAACTACAAAATTCACTGGCTGAAGCACTCGGAATTACTGCCGCCGCCGGTCTGCGCGCCAGCGAAGTGTTAATGAAGCGCTACTACCAGTCCGCGCGGCAATTGCGACTGTTCAACGACATCCTCATCGATGCGCTTACCAGCGATCGCAACGCACGGCAGACGCCGATTCTGGGCACGCCGTTCTCGGCCCGTGATGGCAAGCTGGACTTAATCACGCGAGGCTCCAACCTGTCTGCGCTTGAGACCTTGCAGGCGTTCCAGATTCTGCATCGTGATCGCACACATCAGGGCTTCACGCCTGAATTGCGGCGCGCCATTCTGCGTGCGGTCGATGTGCTGCCCGACGGTGCGTTCGGAACCAATGATTGTCGCGCTCTGTGCCTTGATTTTTTACGTGGAGGCCACGGCGTTTACCACGCACTTAAGGCAATGAGTGAGCTGGGCGTTCTCGGTGAACTGGTACCGCCCTGGGCGCGTATCGTCGGGCAGATGCAACACGACCTGTTCCACGTTTACACGGTCGACCAGCACATCCTGATGGTGCTGCGAAACATGCGGCGTTTCGCCGACCCGGTGCACTCGCATGAGTACCCGCTGTGCAGCCAGCTCATGCAGGAATTTCCCGAGCGCGAAGTTCTGTATCTGGCCTGTGTCTTTCACGACATCGCCAAGGGCCGTGGCGGCGATCATTCGCAGCTTGGCATGATGGATGCTCGCGAGTATTGCGCGATGATTGGTCTGTCACCCGAGAATGTTGAATTCGTGGCGTGGCTGGTTGAACATCATTTGACGATGTCGTCGTTCGCCCAGAAACGCGACATCGCGGACCCGACTGTGGTGCGGGAATTTGCGCAACTGGTGGGTAACGAAAAGCATTTGCTGGCGCTCTATCTGTTAACGGTTGCCGACATTCGCGGCACCAGCCCGAAGGTCTGGAACAACTGGAAAGCGCGTCTGCTGGAGCAGCTTTTTCGTTCGACGCGCTGGCACTTCAACTCGACGGGGGAGTCGAGCGTGTTTGACGTGCTCGCTGATCGTCTGGTCGAGGCGCGGCGCCTGCTCGCGCTCTACGCGATCAACGTCGAACGTGCCGAGAAATTCTGGCGAACACTTGACTCCGTCTATCTGCAACGCCACAGCGCCGACGAGATCGCATGGCATGCGCGCAACCTCTTCTACCGGGTGGATACGGAAAAGCCCGTCGTGCGAACGCGCCTGATGCCGTCTGGCGAAGGCTTGCAGATCATGGTCTACGTCAAGGATCGTGCGGAGCTGTTTGCTCGCATCATGAACGTGTTTGCGCGACTGAATTTTTCGGTGCTGGATGCCCGCGTTCACACGGCAAAGACTGGCTATGCACTCGACACGTTTACGGTCGTTAACCCCGGCTCGGTTAGCGTTGCTTACCGCGATGTTACGCAACTGGTTGAACATTCGCTCATCGAAGTTCTGACCGGCGACAAAGCGTTGCCCAGAACTCTGCTCGGCAAACCGACACGTCAGCAGCGGCATTTCCCCATCACGCCGCTCATTGAAATTACTGGCGACGAGCAGGGACATCGTTTCGTGCTCGAAATCGTCGCCGCGGATCGCACGGGCTTGCTTGCACGTATCGCCGAGGTGCTGTCGAAGCGTGGAATCTCAATTCAGACAGCGCGCGTTAACACCCTGGGTGCACGAGCAGAAGACGTGTTCGTTGTCTCCGGCGGACGGCTTGCAGAAGAGACGACGCGAATTACGCTGGAGACCGAGCTGGCCGAGGCGCTTGCCTAGCGCCGTTCCCGGTTCGGCATCTCGCGATTGCGAAATGAAAACCTGAATCGATAGGCACCGCTAGCGAATCCCGCGCACATATTGATGCACATCGCTATCCGGCGCATCCATGGTCGCATCAAGGGCAGGCGACACACTCGGCACGCTTGGCAAGCTCGCTCTGGAACCCGTGAATAGTGTTCCAAAAATCCTCTCGCGTGCAGGCCTTGATGGCGCTTCGGGAGCCATCGCAAGCTCCAGTTTCGCCGCCCAATCAGCGAGCTCTGTGTGACCATCTTCGGCAGCCGCGGCGCGCGCAAAGCGGACGATCTCAGCCGCGTATTCGGCGTTCGTCGCCATCCACTCCGTATCAGTGACACGACCTGTTTTACGTCGCAGCACGACGTGCAAATGAGCGGCGATAGCTAGCTTTTCATTATTCAGCATGCGGGATCCCTTGAAAAATAATCGGGGTCAAGTTCCGAGATGTTCACGATGTTGCGATACGTCCATGCCTGTGAGCTCCGAGTTTTCGTCCGCTCGAAGTCCTACGATAATTTTGGTCACGCCCAGCAGCACGGCGGTCATGATTCCACTATAGCCGAGCACGACTGCCACTCCGATCGCCTGTGTGGCAACACTGCCAGTCGTACCAGAGATGTTTTTGCTGGCAAAGTATCCGGTTAGCAGTGAGCCGACAATACCGCCGATACCATGCACGCCAAACACGTCCAGAGAATCATCGGCGTTAAGCATGCGCTTAAGCCCTGTGGCTCCCCAATAGCAGGCCAGACCAGCCACAACACCGATGATCAGCGCGGCACGCGGCGTGACAAATCCGGCCGCTGGTGTGATGGCAACCAGACCTGCCACAAGGCCCGAACACAGGCCCAGCAGCGACGGGCGACCACGCACCAGCCATTCGCCAAGCATCCACGAAATGGCCCCCGCAGACGCTGCGATATGGGTCACTGCCATCGCCAGACCGGCGCGCCCGTCGGAGGCGACTGCCGAGCCAGCATTGAATCCGAACCAGCCTGCCCACAGCAGCCCAGCACCGGCCATGGTCAGACCCAGGTTGTAAGGCTCAAACGGTTCGCGACCATAGCCTTTGCGCGGACCAAGGATGTAGGCGCACACCAGACCTGAAATACCGGCGTTGATATGAACAACAGATCCTCCGGCAAAGTCCAGCACACCTTTTTGCGCAAGCCAGCCGTTAGGCTCCCACACCCAGTGCGCAATGGGTGCGTAAACAACGACCGACCACATGCCGATGAACCACAACATCGCCGAGAAGCGCATGCGCTCGACAAACGCGCCCACAATCAGTGCAGCGGTAATGATCGCGAAAGTTAGCTGGAACATCGAATATACGGACTCCGGCACGTTTGGCGCGATGTGGCTCACCGCAACCTGGCCCGCGTCTTTCAGGTAATTGAAACCGCTGAACCATAAGCGCTCGGTGCCACCTATCCACGCGTTGCCCGGCGTGAACGCCAGCGAATAACTCACAGCAAACCAGAGCAGACTTACAAGGCCGGTGATCGCCACGACGCTTGCCATCGTATTGATCACGCTCTTGCGGCGCACCATACCGCCATAAAAAAGGGCGATACCGGGCAAGGTCATCAGCAGCACGAGTGCCGTGCTCGTCATCATCCACGCAGTGTCCGCCGCGTTCAGGCTACTCTGCGGCACCAGACCGGGCTTGGTGGGCGCTGTTGCGGCAGGGAGCACAGCCACCGGAGCTTGTGGCGTTGCAGCTGCCGGTTCGGTAGCAATTGCAGTGGAGTCAGGCGACGTGCCCGATGCTTCGGCCAGCAGGGGTGTCGTCGTTGCTGGCGCGGGTGCCGCCGCCGTGGTCGCGGGGTTGGGGAGAGGCGGAGTTTGCGCGGCAACGGCCAAACTCAACGCTAGAACGCACAAACCTATCCAAAAGGGCGCGCAGATCGGTCTGATTCGGTGCATTGCGTTACCAAGTGCTTGTATTAACACTTGTAAATGCACAAGACGTGCCAGTGGAAATCTGGCCCCGAATCAAACGCCGCTATCTATCCCAAACTTCACGCCGCCAGCGCTGGAAACAACACATCGGTGAAACCAAATTTGGTCATGTCATGAATACGGCGTGGGTACAGCACGCCATCAAGATGATCGCATTCATGCTGCACGACGCGCGCATGAAATCCGTCGACCACGCGTTCAAACGCAGCACCGGTGGCATCCCGCCCCGAGTAGCGCAACTGCTCGTAACGCGGCACCTCGCCGCGCAAACCGGGCACCGACAGGCACCCTTCCCAGCCAGTAGACATGTCATCGCCGAGCGGCTCCAGAACCGGGTTGCAAAGCACGGTGAATGGAATATCCGGCGCGTCGGGATAGCGCGGGTTAAAGCCGGTGCCGCCGAAGGTGACGACGCGCAAATCTACGCCAATCTGCGGAGCCGCGATGCCTGCGCCGTTCGCGGCTTTCATGCTGTCGAGCAAATCAGATATCAGCTCATGCATTTCGTCTGAGTCGAACATCGATTCTGGCACGGGTTGCGCGACCAGCAGCAAGCGCGCATCACCCATTTTGAGGATTTCCCTAAATGCCATAGCTTGATCCCTCCCTTCCTACGGTCGATCCTTGTAAACCAGCGCCAATGCCGCGATGATGCGCTGCACCCGACCAATACTGGCGTCGAGCGTGCTGTTGATGTTCGCGTGCGAGATCATGTTGATGCTGTTGCCGCAGCCCGCCGCCCAGTTGGAAACGACGCACATATGGGCGTAGCGGAGCGTCAGTTCGCGCGCCAGCGCCGCCTCAGGCATGCCGGTCATGCCAACCAGAGTCGCGCCGTCGCGCGCCATGCGAGCAATTTCTGCCGCAGTTTCAAGGCGCGGCCCCTGCGTTGCACCGTAAACACCCGTCGCAACCACAGGCTCACTCACCAACGCGGCTGCGCGCCCGATGGCATCACGCAGCTCATCGCTATACGGTCGCGTGAAGTCCACGTGCACGACGTTGCGATCACTGCCGTCACAAAACGTGTGCTCGCGACCATAGGTGTAATCGATGATCTGATCCGGTACCGCGATCACGCCCGGGCCGGTGTTGTCTGCGATACCACCCACCGCCGCCACCGCCAGCAGGTCGGTCGCGCCAGCCTGCTTCAGCGCCCAGACGTTCGCCCGGTAGTTGATGCGATGCGGCGCATGAATATGGCCAGGGCCATGGCGGGCAATAAACAACATCGGCACGTCGTTCATTTCACCAAAAGTGAGGGGGCCGGAAGGCTCGCCAAATGGCGTTCTTGCAATCTCCCGACGGATCACATTCATTTGTCCGAGACCGGCTAAGCCGCTGCCTCCGATTACTGCAAGCATGTTTACTTGAGACCGTTACGTTAAAACGCTATTCTCGCAGTATTGACTCTGTGTCGCGTTCCCCCTTTTTAAGCCATGTATCTCACCCGATTGCTGCAACTCATGTCCGAACGCGAAGCGTCGGATTTGTTCATCTCGGCCGGCGCGCCGATCCATTTAAAGATCAATAACGACACGTTGCCGGTCAGCACCCAGATCATCGACGCGGCGACGGCGCAAAAAATCGCCTACGAGGTCATGAGCGCCGACGAGATAGAACGGTTCGAGCGCGACTGGGAGATGAATCTTTCGCATGTGGAGCCGGAGTACGGCAACTTCCGTGTCAATGTCCTGCGCCAGCGCGGAACTGTGTCGATGGTCGTGCGCTACATCCGCAGCAGTGTTCCGGAATTCGCATCGCTTAATCTGCCTTCGGTTTTGCTTGATCTTGCGGTAGAACGGCGCGGCCTGATTCTCGTCGTGGGATCCACTGGCTCGGGCAAATCAACCTCTCTAGCCTCGATGATTGATCATCGCAACACGAACACCACAGGCCACATCCTCACCGTCGAAGACCCCATTGAGTATTTGATCCGTCACAAGCGATGCGTCGTCAATCAACGCGAGGTCGGGCACGACACCAAATCCTACGACAACGCGCTACAAAATGCATTGCGCGAAGCACCCGATCTGCTGCTGATTGGTGAGGTGCGCGACCGCGCCACCATGCAACACGCGCTGACGCACGCGCTGACGGGTAACCTGTGCCTGACGACACTGCATGCGACCAATAGCTACCACGCGCTCTCCCGCATCATCAACATGTACCCGCAGGACGCGCGCTCCGGCCTGTTGGCCGATCTGGCGTATGGCTTGAAAGCCATCATCGGGCAGCGCCTGGTGAAAACCAAAAACGGCAATTTGCAACCGGCCGTCGAAGTGCTGATCAACACCAAGCTGATCGCCGAAATGATCACCTCAGGTGAAATGCACAAAATCAAAGAGGCGATGGAACAGAGTTTGACGCCTGGCTCCTGCACCTTTGAGCAGGCGTTGGGCAAGATGTACCTCAACGGCACGATCACTTATGAGGAAGCCTTGACTGCGGCCGATTCGCCGACCAACCTTGCGTGGCTCATCAATCAATCGCAACAGTCAGCGAGCTCCGGCGGTCAACGTCGCAGCGCTCCCTCTGCGACCAATTTTGACGACTTTGAGCTTGCAAAACAGCCCGAGCACGCCCGATAGCGACAACGGTAGCGAAAAAAGGTAGGTCGTGTCCGAGCCATTAACCGGTCTTTCGCGAACAGCCGAACTCGCAGCGCTTCTGATCGCGCAACCCTCCGTCACGCCGGATGATCGCGATTGCCAGCGCATCGTTGGCCAGCGGTTAGCGGGCATGGGATTTCGGCTGGAGACGGTGCGCCGCAACGGTGTGACCAATCTCTGGGCGCGGCGAGGAGATGCGCGTCCGCTGGTTTGTTTCGCTGGCCACACCGACGTCGTGCCTACCGGGCCGCGTGATCAGTGGCTCTCTGACCCATTCACGCCCACGGTACGCGATGGCATGCTCTACGGTCGCGGCGCAGCGGACATGAAGACGTCGATTGCGGCGTTTGTCACGGCTGTCGAAGATTTTCTATCGGTGCATCCGAACCCCAATAGTGGCATCGGATCGATTGCTTTCTGCCTGACGTCCGATGAAGAAGGCCCTTCAGTCGACGGCACCCGCCTGATGGTCGAGATGCTGCGCGAACGCAATGAGGCGATTGACTATTGCATCATCGGCGAGCCCAGTTCGGTCAACAAAATCGGCGACATGATCAAAATTGGCCGACGTGGCACGCTCTCCGGCAAAGTTCGTGTGAACGGGATTCAGGGTCACATCGCGTACCCACATCTTGCATCGAATCCGATTCATTCGGTGGCCCCCGCGTTGAACGCCCTCACACGCGAAACGTGGGACACGGGCAACGAGCACTTCCCACCGACGAGCTTTCAGGTCTCAAATATCAACTCCGGAACCGGCGCGGGAAACGTCATCCCCGGCGCGCTGGAGATGCTGTTCAACTTTCGCTATTCGACCGAGAGTACGCACGAGACATTGAAGTCGCGCTTCACGGCGATGATGTGTCGGCACAATGTGCCGTGCGAGATCGAATGGACAGGCCTTGGCCTGCCATTTTTGACCGAGCAGGGCGCGCTCGTCGCGACCATGAAACAGGCCATCGAAAAAGTCACTGGCATCGCGCCCGCGTTGTCCTGCACGGGCGGCACGTCCGACGGTCGATTCATCGCGACCTGGTGCCGCGAACTGGTTGAATTCGGCCCAACCAACGCCACAATCCACAAGATCAACGAATGCGT
>Ga0335397_10001327_pt1 | contig 33690 bp, 33 predicted proteins | sample MAT04_FD_205740 | JGI IMG/M metagenome (GOLD analysis project Ga0335397, IMG submission 205740) | Freshwater microbial communities from Lake Fryxell liftoff mats and glacier meltwater in Antarctica - MAT-04 (spades assembly) (version 2) ... | reverse complement strand
ATGGTGCCAATGACACAAATAATTCTGGCAATCATTCAAATCGGGCCTCCTAAAATTAGAAGAAGAGTCGTCATCATTTCTGTTGTCGTACATCTGGCTGAAGGTAGTGATGAAATTTAGAAGCGCCGCAGGCGTTAGAGCGCGAAAGTCCAGCAGTATTGCCGCTCAGGCCGCAATAGCCTCGCTAGCACTGATATTGACGACGTTACCAGCCGGCGCAGACAACTTGCCTGCCGCAACTGAGCAGCCAAACACTACTGTCACTCTTCAAGCAATTGCCCCAAACACGGCCAGAGAAGACAACAGTAGCCCGACACCGGCCAATATGCCAAGTACTACAAGTACGACAAGTACTACAAATAGCGCTCTACAGGGCGGCATCCTCTTAGAAGAATCGGCGGCAGCGCCTGATTCATCGAACCCGATGGCATCATCTACTGCCGTCAGCGAGCAAGCACTGGCAGGGCAGCAGCCTTCGCTCGACTCCGCCACTCTTCCTCGTCGATCGCTTTTTGGCTTTAGCAGCAAACCCTGGACCACCGAGCAATATCGCAAACTCGATTATGGCGTGCTCGGCATCGTCGCGCAAAAAAATGTCTTCAGTCGCTTTTACACTATCACCGAGGTCTTACCTGGCTGCCCTGCCGCTCTGGCCGGCTTGCAGCGAGGCGACATTGAAATTTCGGCCAACGGTCACGTTTTTACCGCCCAGGACGACCAGCGCAGCTACTGGCGCACGGTTGCCGGCAAAGCAGGAACCCCTGTAGATATCGTCGTGCGCAGAAACGGTGAGCTGATCAATTTTCACCTTGTGCGCATGAATATCGAAGATATCGAAAATGACCGGGTGCGCCGTCTCTTTGAGCGCATGCTCAGCTCCCTTGGCCCACCATCTAATTAAAAAAGAGTCAATGATTCTTGCAGAGTGACAACCTGGGCAAATTCGCCGTTCAGGCTAGCCAGCGCACTCTGGTGAATGTCCTCAGCCGACCAGGCTCGCCCGTCCATGCCTGTGCGGTTAAAAGTAGCAGTAGCGTCGCTCACTACAATCACCTTGAAGCCCAGGTTGCCAGCCATTCTTGTGGTTGTCGAAACACAGTGGTCAGTGGTTAGACCGCATAACAGCAGGCTATCAATGTTGGAATCGCGCAAAAATTGCTCAAGCTCAGTACCAATAAAGGCGCTGTTTACCCTCTTTTGAAATATTTTTTCGCCGGGCAGCGGCAGCGCTTCGGGCTTAAAATCATTGCCGCTCTGACCGGGACGTAGTGGAGATTGGGCTTCATCAGACATGTGCTGCACATGAATGACCGGCAATTGCGCTTGCCTGAAAGAGGCAATCAAGGCTGCCACGTTCACTTCGCACCGAAGATTGTTGCGCTCACCCCAGTAAGGAAGATCGAAGCCTTGTTGCATATCAATAACAATTAGAGCGGCAGCAGTGGGCATGAAAATAAAATCTCGAGAGATTGTTGAAACAGATTATTAAAGCGAATTTGTGAGGCTTCTATTATCTCTTTATTCAGCCCAACAATAAATTTTGCCCTTTAACTTTTGCGAAAGTGGCGCCAGGCTTGGGTTCTACAATCTTAATGTTGATTGAAGTATCTATACATGGCGTAATGCCGGTGTGAGGAGCAACTCAGCAATAGTTCTCACGAAAAACCATCATGTAAAGGGCCTGCTGCCATGATAGGGTTTGATTGTCACTGAGTAGGAATCGACGTCACTATGGGCATCATTAACACGCGTAAACTGGGCAACCAGGGGCTCACCACATCTGCCATCGGCCTAGGCTGCATGGGCATGAGCTTTGCTTACGGCTCAGCCGACGAAGGCGAAGCTATTAGGGTTATCCACCGGGCGCTGGAGCTGGGAGTGAATTTCCTTGATACCGCTGAACGCTACGGCCCATACAAAAATGAAGAATTAATCGGCAAAGCCATAAAAGGCAAACGCGATAAAGCCGTGATTGCCACCAAGTTTGGTTTCAGCTATGACACCGCCGGCAAGTCCACAGGTTTAGACAGCAGCCCTAAAACTGTCAAACGTGTGGCTGAAGCTTCTATGAAAAGACTGGGCATTGACGTTATCGACCTCTACTATCAACACCGAGTTGATCCAAACGTGCCAATCGAAGAAACAGTTGGCGCTATGGCCGAACTGGTTAAAGAAGGCAAAGTTCGCTATCTCGGTTTGTCTGAAGCAGGCGAACAAACTATTCGCAAAGCACACGCGGTGCATCCGATTTCTGCTCTGCAATCTGAATATTCTTTGTGGGAACGCAATTTAGAACCTGTAATCATGCCGGTCTTGCGTGAGTTGAAAATTGGCCTCGTGGCATACTGTCCCATTGGCCGCGGTATCCTTACCGGCGAAATTAAAAGCTTCGATGATCTTCCTGAAGGTGACTATCGTCGCAGTGACCCTCGCTATCAGGGTGAAAACTTCAACCGCAACTTGCTTCTAGTTGATGAAGTCAACGAAGTAGCCGACCGTTACGGCGCCACTCCTGCACAAGTTGCCATCGCCTGGTTGCTGCATCAAGGCATCGACATCGTGCCGATTCCAGGCACTAAGCACGTACGTTACCTTGAAGAAAATACAGTTTCGTTCCGCCTCGATTTAGAAGACGAAGATCTCGCTGCCTTGAGTGGCCTCGCCCTCAAGACTGCCGGAGAACGTTATGAGCAGCCACTGTTAGCTCAAATCGACCGCTAAACAAAACTCTAGCCTGCCACCGGATATGGTTTGTCCTGATTGAATTTTGCCGGCATTTTCTGCCGCAAATTTTAAGCGATGTTGCGCGTAAATGTAGCAGCTCTCATTGACAAGCGGTTACAAACGGGGCCAACTTAATCTCTCCTTAGCATTTATGGTGCATTATAGAACTCTTTGCAGCACCGCAAACAGGAGCAATAAAATGGAAAATCAAGAAACAAAAGAAACGAAGACCGAAGAGAGAAAAGCAAAAGGCCAAACTAAAAGAGGCTTCGCTATTCCAGTTGATTCATTCAACCCTAACGATCGCAGCCTGGCCGAAGGCGCAGACTAACTGTTACTTCTCAGCCTGTTTCTCCGGCGTAACAATAGTTTCGCCGCGACTGATGAATGAGACGCTGTGAGAAGAGCCAGTGCTCACCATTACAGCTTCTGCAATAGGCAACGCTACTTTTTTAGCGGACATCCAATCGACAACAAAATTTGCGCCGACACCACCGCGCACATCAGTGCGGTCGACAATAAAGTCGGCAGAAGACATGGGCACCAGCTCGACAGGCTCGTCCAAATACTTTTTGATTAACTGGCCATCAGTGCCGTAATAATCAACACTGCGCAAAATAATGGATTGTTTCAAATCTGTATTGCGCACACTCAGCGTCGCCGCCAGATCAAGGGTGCGTCGACGATTCTCGTACGAGATCGTCGAATAAATCGGCACATAAATTGACGCCGAAATTTCGGGTTTAAACTCAGCCGGCAATTTAGCCAACTTCAAATGCGGTTGCGTTACTTGCGCCGCTTCGTCTTTGGGATTGTTGAGCATCTCCACTGCAGAGAAGGCCGCAACGACCAGAACGACGCACGCCAGGGCCAAACCAACAGGAAAGTTGGACCTTTTAGCGCGCAATTTGTCAGCGATAGTCTCTGCCATATGACTATATATAATGAACCCTTAGCCTGATGAGAGCAAACACTTGGCAAAGTGTTGGTTCTATTGGGCCACCCTTAACCGTCTTGGTAAGTTGGAAAAACTATCTGCTGGCTACGGGCGGTATCTGCATGGCGGCCAAGTTTTTGCTGCAAGTCTTGAAAGATTTGAACTGGCGTTTTGTCGTGCGCGGCACGATCGTCTTTTTAGTCGGCCTTTTCGCCCTTACGCCGGTGGCTCTCGGTATCCTCCTGATGCCGGTGGTGGGCCAGCCTATTTACGACCGTTTAATTTTTCAACCCTTGAAATATCCCAGCGGCAGATATGAAAAACTCGCGGTCAAAGGCATCGCCCCAGAAGAAATATTTTTCAAATCAAAAAACGGCAATAAATTGCACGGCTTGATGTACGCCTTGCCACTGGCAAAAAAAGTAGTGCTGCTCAGTCATGGAAACAGCGGCAATATTTCGCAGCGCGGACACCTGGTTGATCTGCTATTAAAAGACGGTGTTTCTGTTTTTGTCTATGACTACGCAGGCTATGGGCGCAGTGAAGGCAAAGTGGCCATGGAGACTCTGGTTCAAGACGGTCGCAGCGCTTATAATTATTTGACGAGAGAAAGGCATTTGCGCGCTGAAGAAATAATTTTATTCGGCGAGTCGCTCGGCACTTTAGTGACAGGAAAATTGGCGCAATCAGTGCAATGTGCCGCTGTCATTTTAGAATGTCCGCTTTATTCTCTGCGCCGAGTGGGCTGCGATAAATTGCCATATCTCAGCTTATATCCAGACTGGGCCTGGTCTAATTCGTGCAAACAGTTAGACATCTCGATGGCAATGAATAAAAAAAGATCACCGGTTTTACTTATTGCCGGCACTAGCGACAACTTGACGCGTATCAAACAAGCCGACGAACTATACGCAGCTATAGCCGCTCCCAAAGCCTATATTCGCATTGAAGGCGCACAACATGGCGACGCTGTGATGATGAAATCGAAAGAGTATAAAGAGGGATTGAGAGATTTTATCGCCAGCCTTTAAAAAATCATGGCGCCGTTGTGTTTGCAATTCAACCATTGCTACAGTGTCTCTAGCAGACATTCTAGCCCTGACATTCGCTCACATCGTCGGGCACGTGTGGCCTTGATCTTGGCAATTTATGGGCGTGCAAAATGTGATCTTTTCTTCCGCGAGTCGTTTCTGGAAGATTTACGCCCGGGCGTAAATCTTCCAGAAACTAGATTGCACAGTATGAAATTTAAAAACCCTTATTTGTTTTTTTCGGTAAAATTTCCTGGTGGATTTTATGACAACGTCATAGCAAACGGCAAAAAGCATCCACCAGTGTTATTGGTGGCAGGCACCGCGGTGAAAAGTTTTCTGGACAGCTTGAAATAACTAAAGCAGCCAGCGCCTATGCTTAAATGCCGGCTTTCATCATTTTACGACGGTGCTTCACACCATTTACCACAGCACCAAGACCCGCACCTGACACCACAATTGTGCCGGCGACGGTTAGAGTGATCAGCCCTGATGCCAGCATGGGTACTCCGTCAGTACGTGGTGCAAGCAATGCTAACTGAGCCAGAAAACCTACCAAAAGCGGACTGACCTGCAGGAGACCCAATGCCATTAGCGGCTTAGCTTCGCTGGTGCGGGCGCAGCGTACAAAGGCGTAGGCAGGAACGGCTAAAAAGAAAAATATGGCCGCAGCTGCAAAAAATTCGTCACCGCAAGCAGTGGGAGTATAGGTGCTGTAATAGCTGGCTGGGCGCGGATGAGTAATCACCTGAAACAAAGCTGATAAAGTCAGCATTGTGGCCGGTATGGAAGCCGCTGCAGCCACAAGCACGGCGCGACTAGCTCGGAAGGTTGGCGGTATGGCCAAGCGAGCAAATCGTGCTAGTTGACCCACTCCCAAACAGAGAAGGCAACAGATTACTGCAATAATCGCCCCACCAGCTCCACCATTGGCATACCCAGCAAAAGTCACAAGGCCGGCTAATACGAGCCCGATAAAAGCAGATGCGGTGGTCTGTTTAAATCCTAGAAAAGCATGCAAAAATTCGGCATAGCAAACCATAGCTACTAGAACGCCGACGCTGGACGCATCAATAGTGGAGTGCATGTAAGCTGTGGTTTGCACACCACTTAGGTGCCAGAAAAAATGACCCGATAAAATGTGAAGTAAGTAATAGGACAAACCCGAGCCCATAACCATCGACGCGATAGCGATGCGCTGGCTGGTGGCTTGCAAAAAGGAGAGCTTGGGTTCTAAGCCTTCACTCTCAACAAGGCGAGGACGGTAAAGAAACGGCAAACCACAGCCGTTACCCACCTCAAACTTAGCTAGGGTAGGTTTGGAAGTGACAGTTAAGGAAGACGGTGGCGCAGCAATAATTCTAGACTCATCAGGACACATGTTGGCCTCGCTGGGGCTTTCAGAAGCCACGACGAAGTCAATCGAGTCTTTAAGCTTGGACGTTTCTTTAAACAAGCCTGTCTCCTGTACAAATTTATATGCCCGGGGCAAGCCGGGATGTCACCCAACAGTAGTGCTCAGCTGTAATAAATTGTAGACTTTGGCGTTAAATGAACGGTTATTGGAATCCATGGCAAAAACCCAAGCCGCCAGGCGACGAGTTCGTAATAAAAAGACGGCCCTGGCTATAGTTTTGGCCATTTCGTTATTTAATGTCGGCCTGCCTTGCAGGGCATCTGCCGATGCCACTCAGCAAGCAGCAAAATTTAAGGAACTAGGCGATACTGCCTGCGATGACAAGAATTTTTCTGCGGCTGTGGCGGCATACACCACGCTAAGTGCTTGCTCGGCAACAAAGCCGGCGTAAATGTGCCATTTGCAACAGCTTACCGAGACGATTTAACTGAGATGCTCAACTGGAGAGTAACTCAGAACCCTAGCGCCTGCGACTATTTAGAAAGTGTCAGCGGAAAAAGATTTGCTCCAGGTCAAACCATTACCGTCTACATTGACCCAAGCTCTAAAACAGGTTTTGCTCCAGATCTAAGCGCACTGGCCTTTAAAGCCATGAACTTGTGGTGCACATTTGGCGGTTCGCCGATTTGCATGCGACTTTGCAGCACCAGATATGGTGCCAATATTTTTGAGCGATCGCGAAAGGCGACCATCAGAAAAATATATCAGTAACAACTAGATTACTGTGTAGATCTCTGCACTTTCGACCCAGCGCTAAGCATGCGGTCAATGCTAGCAATGATAGCGGCATCGTCTGATGGAACGGCAATCTTGACGCTGTGTAGCGGAATTTTAACCCAGGTGCTGCCCGGATCGTGAAGCAGTCGGTATTTAATTTTCTGCACCGTATCGTTGCCTTCTTGATAGATTGTGTCGGACCAGAAATGACGCCCGATCAAATAGTCGGTGGCGAGCTGATCCCAATTTTTTGACTGCTTTTGTATTCTGGCAGCCACAGGCATGATTAACTCCCACGCTTCAGCCTCTGTAAGGTAACCGCACTGGTAGCCCCAACGGCAAAGAGCGATATAGCGGCAATGGTCCCACGCCAGAAGACCTCTGGTGCCAAACTGTTTGCCGTATTTCTTCAGTAAACTAACGCCTACCTCATAGTCATGGGCGTCGGTCCAACCACTTCGGAATCTATCCAGGGGCCGGTTTGCCTCATACTCTTTTTGCATATTCTGCCAGCGCCTGTTGTGCCCGGTAGTCAGTTGATACTTGAGCAAATCAAGCAGCTCAGTGCGATTGTTTACATTCCACCAGCGTACGAGCAGTCTTTTTTGCGAATTCTTGACACTGTTAGTGAGCTGGGCCCCGGCCAAACTCTCGCAGCCTTCCTCATTTTGACTGAACAGCACTGCAGTGGTGGCCAACGCCAGTTTTCTTTCTTTCTCCTTCACTTGGTGCTGAAAATCGTACTCAAGAGTGTCGATTTCAGAAAAGTTGTCCTTGTAGTTTTCAGGCGATGATAGCCGACCGGCATCAAGCATGTCCTGTCGAGCGAGATCAAATAATGCCGAGCGCAGCCTGGCTTCTGACCGAAGCACCAGCGCCCGCTCATTGTTAGGGTTAGCTCGAAGCACCGCAGTTGAATCAGCAATCGACTTTGCATACTGGCACTCATAATTTTCAATCGCCGCTTTTAAAAGTAAAAGCTTCGCATCATTTGGCTTCGCCTTAAGGGCTTGAAGAACCTCTTGCATGCAAATAGAACTGCTTTGCTGGCCAATTAACTTCTCACCAACAATCAAAATGCTGGCATTCGGTTGAGGGGCGTTGACGCTGTTATCAACCGCATCAGCGGCGCGAGCTGGCGTTACTGACGCTGTTAATGACAATAAGCTTGCAACAAGTGAGAAGGCTGTAATTCTAAATTTTTGAGTTTTTTGCATGAGGCTAAAAGTTTAGCATCATGATTAAACTGTTTGGTGATTTACAAATACTCCAGCTCCAGCCCGGTTTGAATTGCAAGCGCCTCTGTTTGCTCCTCCGTCAGGCATAGTACTACCACTGAACCGGGCTGCGACACCACCACAAATCGCTTACCGCTATGAGTCTTTCGCAGCAGATCGGCCATCTTAGAGAGCATATTTAAATCAAAAGATGAGCTGTCACACTTAAATTTCCACTTGTATTTTTTACCGGCAAACTTAAATTCGACGTAGGCTGCAGCGCGCTCGTCGTCGCCGCCGTAAAAATAGTCGTCTACGTCGGCAAGCTCAAAATCACCTTCGGCAATTTCCCGCAAATATTGAACAATAGCCGAATAACTAGTCTTGAAGTTAAAAGTGCGCAAGTTAGCAGCCAGGTTGTTTTGACCAAGACTCATAACTGCTTGTAAAAACGGCTCTTTCTCTTCGTATGCGTCTCTATTCTTTCGCACAGCGAAAAGCTTTTCTAAAGTGAATTCCGAATTCAGCTTGATTCCATATTTGTTTAAAATAGCTAATTGCTCTTCAACCGAAGTATGCCAGAAGCGGCGTCGGCGGCTGTCATTCTTAGCCTCAGATTTAAACCGTGCCGCATATTTTCCGGCTTCTACCGCAATCTGCAAATCATTTGTACAGCGCGCTGCCTCATCAAAAGCAACACAGGCGAGGTCATAATCACGACGGCGAATATGTAATAGCCCTTCAAAAAAGCTGGCAACAGGTCGACTCGAATCGATTTCTTTGGCCTTAGCAAACGCCAGCAACGCTTGATCATAATGAGTACCAATAACTGTTTTTGCCCGACCCAAATAACAATTGGCTAAATAATTATTTGGTTCGAGCGTCAGTGCCAGCTCAGCCGTTTTCTCAAACTGAGTTTTTCTTTCGATAGGGGCAGCATCGCCTGAAACCAGACTGAGCTCATACAATGCATTGAGCTTGGCTAGAAGAAATTCCATATCGTGTGGATTTGGCCCGAGGGCCAAATCACAAAATTCAACCGCTAGCTCATGACGCAAAGAGCGATTTTCAAGAGCAATCAAATGCAAATAGGCTTCTCTCAATAAAGACGGCTCAGCCGTTTTCAGCGCTACAACGTGCTTGTAGCATTCGCTAGCTCTAAAGTCGTCTTTGACCTTTTCATAAAGCTTGCCCACAGCCAGCAAAATTTTGGGGTCGGGATTAGTGCGGGTCGTGTATTCCAAGTATTTTTTGATTGCAGCTCGATAATTGCCTGCTTGCTCTGCTTCTGTGCCGGCCGCGAACAACTGTTCGGGTAACAAAATCTGTTTAGCCATCTATGAAACCACCATTAACGCTGTGCTTATTAGAGCAAAAGAAGTTTGGCTAATTGTGGTCGTGCGCGCCAGCTACTGACAAGCTAGGCGCAATCCGCTTATAGCACTGGCGCAGCAGCCAGCGGCCACGACGCCGCGCGGCCAGCATCCCGTCAGGTCATTTAGACAAAAATTACCAGTCGCCTGTTTTTAAAGTGCCGATTGAAAAATAGTTTGCAGTGGTGAACTTAATTTTCAAACTCTGCTAGCGTTAGAGCGGCAAGATTATCAAGCTCGTTCAGCTCCAAATATGGTGCCTCATAAACAGCCACACGAATGGGCAATGCCGAATTTGTTCGAACGAATTCAGCCTCGGCTGACGCTTGCAAGTCTTCAGTTTGATATACATTGACCATCTCAATTTCATCGTTCGAAAGTGTTAAAACAACCAGCAATCCAGACTTATTGAACACATTGGAAGAGTCGGCGTAAGGTCCGCGAAATTCAAGAAAACCCATCATAACCGTTTCATCTTCAGACAAGCGACCCACTTGACCAGGAATAGAAATTGTTTGCATTTTTAAATCCCGAGTAGTAACGTCAGCACATTGTGGCTTAACGTTATTAACCACTTCAAGCCTCAATTGAACTGCCCGCAAATCGCCCCAGAAGGGCCCTTAAGGCATACGAGTCACTACCATCAACAAGAACAGCACTGGATGTGTCAAGAAGCGGGGTGAGCAGCCTGTAAACCTCAGCTGCATCTTCACAAATGAAGGTTTGAAATTGATGATTTTCCAGACCGCGAACTATGTGAGCAGCATGATCACCAATGGTAATGAGGAAATCGAAGGCACAACTAGAAAGCCAATTTCCGAGATTAGCATGAATACTGGCGCTGGCTTCACCGAGGTCTTCCATATCACCCAGCACTACAAATTTACGAAGCCTAGGCACAGCTCGCTTGTCCAGAAAAGCACTAACTGCGGCCCTAACCGACTCAGGAGTGGCGGAATGAGATTCGTCAATTATCAGGGATCCTTTTGGCCCAATTAGTCGATTCCCTCGCCCAGCCTGCGGCACATAGCGCCTGAGGCCTTCAGCAATATGGTGATCTGAGATACCAAGACTTCGACCACAGGCAATCGCGCACCACGCATCCTTCAAATAGCCTTCACCATGTGTTTTTACTTCAAATAGGCTTTCGCTTTCGCTAATACCAAACAATGTATTCTCCGGCGTTACAGCAATCTCTTCGATATCAGAATCTCGATGAATCAGGGTTTTGAGACTATCAAAAACCCTGGTCGCTCGCAGCAATAAACTAGGGTTGCTCTCTCCCAGAATGGCCGTGCCTGTCAAGATATCTAAGGCCTCAAGCAACTCACACTTTGCCGCAGCAATGTTCTCGATTGAACCGAGGGTGCCAAGATGAGCCAAACCAACGTTGGTAATTATGGCAATGTCAGGCTTTGCTGCCGTTGCCAGCCAAGAAATTTCGCCTCGCCCACTCTGCGAAAGCTCCACCACCAGAACCTCTGTATCGTCCGGCATAGACAACAATGTTTTAGCCAGTCCCCGCGCATCAGGCCTGTTGACGCTGGAAGAATGAACTTTAAAACTTATTGAAGCAATACTGCAAGACATATCGCGAGTTGTACTCTTGCCGGAAGATCCAGTGATCGCCACGACCTTTGGATTGACTCGCTCTCTCGCTTCTCTTGCCAGCTCTAAATAGGCATTCAGGGGGTTGGCGACACCTATCAACTTCGAGTCTGGATGGGCAAAGGGGTAACGTTGCCTATCCTGAACAATGCATCCGATAGCACCCAAACGATGAGCCTGCTCAAGCAAATCGTGACCATCTGTTTGACTATCTTTCAAAGCAAAAAACCATTGACCGGCAGAGAGTTCGTTTATATCAGCACAAACTGAGCCCTGCTTCTCAAAGGCGATACCACTGATCAAGCGTCCGCCAGTTATTTTCAGCAACGAACTGGTACTAAACACTGCCGTCATACTAATCCCCTTTACTTTCAGGTAGCCTGATAACGCCACTAACCGTTGCGCTGGATGGCTTAAGGACCCGTCGCAAATAGCGATCGTTTGTTTCCCATGGTTTAGGAAGGTAACCTGTCAGTGACTTAAGGCTGCGCTTAGCCAAAATCGCTCTTTCCTCATCCTGAAAAAGGCCGACCCCAAGCCCTATACCTTTAAAAGTCATGCCCTTCTCCTCACCGCCCTGGCTGCGTGCTACCGCCAACCAATTTTGAACACACAGATTGAAATCGTCACCATTTTTTTCTTGCTGATTTGAAAGTTTTTCTTCAAGCGCCTGAGCCAAAAGGCATCTCACATCCAGATCGTCAGAATCCAGCTTAACTGCCTGTTTCAGCAAAGCAATTGCGCGAAGATAGTTATGGTGTCGCAGATGCTGCCGGGCCGACATCAACAAAGTGCGGGCGCTAGTCTCAGTAAAAACATCGTCATAGCTGCGAAGGTGCTGAGTTTCGTTAACCTTTTCTATCGTTAGGTCTTGACTTGTATTGGCAACAATCGTAGTAAAAGCATCAGCGAAACAGGGCGGAGCAATGGCAAAGAAACTATATGAGAAAAGCCCGAAAAGAGCTATTCGTCCACAAAATGATTTACGCAGAACGGCAGCTAGCAATCACCGTACCTCTATTGAAAGCTTGACCTTTATATTTGCAAACCTTTGAATGCATGAATATTAATATACATCTATACAGCTTTCAAAAAACCTTCAGTCATGCGAAACGAAATGGCTAATTCTGACTCGATGCCGGCACAATTTTCAGCGCACAATTGCTCAGAAGACTGTTTCGGAGTTGCGTAAAGCCAGCAAGGGCAAGGCTGACAAAAACGTTATCACCTGGGCAAATTCAGTGAGTGCCTCAGATTTATACCTGTCTGTAATAACTATTCTGGAACTCGAAATCGGCACACTTCTGTTAGAACGTCGTGATTTAATACAAGGTGCGATTCTTCGAAAATGGTTAAATCACATGGTAATGCCAGCATTCGCAGATCGAATTCTGCCTGTGGACGTGATGGTTGTTCAGCGCTGTGCTCAACTACACCTTATCGGACCGAAATCAGATCGCGATGCTTTAATTGCAGCCACAGCATTAGTGCACGGGATGACTGTCGTAGCTCGCAAAGATCCTGACTTTGCAGATACGGGTGTGGGAATTTGCAATCCCTGGAAAATGCTATTTACCTAGACAGACCAAAGAACCCTTTTTTCTTGGGCTCTGGTGTTGGCGGCAATGGGCTCGGCGCGACGGTGGGGTCGGCTGAACGTTGCACGTAGACTGTAGGATAGGCCGGTGTTGGCTCTGGCGTCGACACAGTTTGTTGAACTACTACGCCAGAAGTTGGAGCTGGTTTATTGGCAGGCACTAAATTATTGAGCGACCGCGATGCCACCACGGCCACTACCATAAAAGCAATTACGAGAATGCAGGCCATGATCGGCCCGGACATGCTCCAGTTGCCGACGTAAGACGAAGGCATGTCCACGACTTCTTCTTTAGGCTCTTCTCGAAGTTTTTGTTCAACAATTGCTTGCTCATATGCAAGTTGATCGGCAGTTACCCGTTCTGGCCCAGCCAAAGCTTGATTATTAGCAGTTTCTTCCATTGGGTCATTGTTCGGGTGATGCATGGTGGTTTGCTCCAGGTAGAATCCGTTCGACTACTAAGACTGCTACAGCTGAGGTTAGTTCCAAAAAACTGGATAAGAACATCCAAGACCGCCCCAAACAGACTAACTTAAAAGTTTACGACTCGGATAAAGCCTGTGCTCGTCCACGTTTCTCGTCTACAAACAAGACGACAATCAAGCCGAGAATAAAAAATAGTAAGGTTGATAAAAGTGCCAGACGATAGTTGGAACCGCTCACATACGTAACGAGACCATAAGTCATGGGCCCGATAATGGCCGAAAGTTTTACCGATAGCCCCCACAATCCGAAGAACTCTGCTGAGCGTCCGGCCGGTGATAACTGCCCAACAAGAGCGCGCCCGGCAGAAGCACTTGCCCCCATGGCGATGCCCATGATGTTGGCGGCGCACCAGAATCCGTTTTTATCGGTGGTAGCAAAAGCAATAAATATTGCCACCGCCCACAATACCAGTGTAGTTGCCAGCGTGCGCACAGAACCGACTTTGTCTTGAATAAATCCAAAAATAAAGGCGCCCATTGCGGCGGTAACATTGACCACCATGATCAAAATAATCGATTCATTGGTTTTGAAACCCATCACTTGCTCGGCGTAAACCGCAGCCAGAGCCACAACAGTAGTGGAGCCGCAGCTGTAACAAAGCAGCGACAATAAAAATGTAAACAGGTCACGGTGTTTTTTGGCGTCGCCAATTGTGTTCAATACATGTCGAAACGCCCCTGCGGCAATGGTACTAACCTTGGTCTGAGCGGCCGATCGGTGCGCTCTTTCCTTCAACCAAATAAAAGTCGGCGCTGAGGCCGCTAAAAATATAGCAGCGACAAATAACATGGTCACCGGCACAAACTGAGCCGGCGTTTGACCGGCTTTCTGCGCCCAGGTGACGTATGCGAGACAAGTTCCGAGCACGGCAATACCGCCAATATAACCCACTGTCCAGCCAAAGGCCGAGATGCGACCCATCTTTTCTGGCGTGGCAATTTCGGGCAAGAACGCCGCAATCAGGTCTTCTGAAGTGCCGAAAGCAAAATTGGAGAGCACCAGTAAAGTCATGGCCAGGGCGACGTCACCCTGGTGAACAAGCGACAGGCCGGCTGTGCAGATGACGCAACAAAGGGTGGAGACAAAGAGAAATCGCTTTTTGATGGCGAAGGCGTCGGCGATTGCGCCCACCACTGGGGCGGTCAAAACTACCAGCAAATTGGCTATTCCAAGCGAGCAAGTGAGGTAAAGAGTGGCTGTGGAAAGCTCGACGGCGCTGGCCACGGTTTTGACAAAGTAGGCATTGAAGATTGCCGTGGTGACTACTGTGGTATAGCTAGAATTAGCGAAATCAAACATGGCCCATGACCAGATTTCGAGTCGGGAGGCAGATTTGACCACTGCGCCGCTGGCAGAATTTTCATTCTCCCTAATTTTTGTGTTGTCGTGGTCGCCTTTAGAAGTCAAAGTTGGCCCAGTAGGTAGGATTGTAGGATTAGTAGTATCGAGCCGTAAAATAACGATATGCCATGAGATTCTCGCACAGCCTGATGATAAAGATTAAGGGATGATTCAGTTTAACCAGTGTGTGGTGAGATTTGTTTCAGGGGCCACGGAGAAGCAAGTATCAATGAAAAATAGAAGTAGTTTTGCGCTGATGCTTTTGCTGGCTTGTTCGTTTAGCCTGGGCGAAGCGCACGCTCTGAGCGGCAAGATAGAGAAAATTGACACGTCGGCCAAGCAGGCTTATGAAGAAGGCGATTTTAAAAAAGCGCAGACTCAGTGGGAGAAGCTAAGAGCTGAGCTGGCCAAGAACGCTGAAGATTTGTCTGAGCAAGATAAAGTGCAGGTGCAAGCTATTGAAGCGCGCACCTTGCGACAAATTGGCGAGTGCGCCTTGCAACTGAAAAGCTTTGCGTTTGCCTCCGATTGTTTTAACCAGGCCCGCAAACTAACCACAGGCGGCGATTCTGAGCTCGACAAAGATTTGTGCTTGTTGTCCAACAGTTATCGGTTGGTGGATCCGGCTACCTTTGGATCGGACGTTGCCAATGCTTTCAAAAAAGTAGGTGCTGAGAAAATCGCTGTCTCAAAGACAAACACCGGCCATCACATCGAAATTTTATTGGCTGATAAATTTGTCAAAGCAATCGGTCAGCGGGGTGTCTCAGAAATTGGTTTTGACAAAACCATTACTTTCGAATTGAGCGAACCAAGCGAAGGCGAAATTCGCATCGACCGCATTACCGGTTTAAAAGTGCACGTGCAATTTTGGGTCAATGTCATTGCATCGCGCTTGCATAAGAATGACGAAGAGCAACCAATCGCTGAAGTGACCGGCGAAAAAATGGGAATTTCTCAATCAATTTCAAGTAAGCTTCCCGACCAAATATATCAACCGGTCATGGCGCTAATCGGCAGGGTGAAGAGCGTTTTTAACGCCAACGACGGCGGTAGCGTTGACATCGGTCTAATTAAAAATGCCATCAATGGTGGTGCCATGCCCGCTGGTGAAGTTGTTCCGGCAAGCAACAGCGGCACTGAAAACGCTACAATTGAACCGCTAGTAAATGATCAGCCGGAAGTAAATGCCAAATAAGAGATTGACTATCGCTCTAACCTTAAGTTGGCTGTGCGCCGCCGCTCTGTCTCTGCCTTTATCGGGTCACCCAGCTTTCGCGGCCGCTCCCAATAGCCAGAAACCAGTCGGCGAAGCATTCGAAGACGACAGCGGCAACCTCTTCATGGAAGAAGTGGTCGACAACAAACCTAAACCCAAGCTGCCAAAAATTCCAATTGATTTGAGCCGGGTAGGCGTGTCGGTAGACCCGCACGGAAATATCGTACCGATCAAAGATTCGGCTACAGACCCCTGGTTCGGCACCGGCGTTAAGCCTTTTATGAATGAGATCGACAGCAGCTTTCAAGCATTGCCGCAACCATTTGTTTACGGCGGCAATTACGGCTACACACCTTATGGCTATCGGCCCTACGTGCCGGGATACAACGCACCCGGATATCTCAACCCGAATTTAAATCCTCGGCCCATTTATCCAAACGGCTTCGTCGGCAACGGCTTCTATCCTGGTTATGGTGGTTACGGCGGATACGGCGGCTACGGATATGGTGGCGGCTACGGCTGGCGACGTCCGCTGGCGACACTGAACATCGGCAACTTCCAGGCGTCGATCGGCTCAGTGCCGGCCTACGCGCCACCACCTTTTTATAATCCTGCTTTTTCGGCTCCCGCATTTTCATCTCCAGGATTTTACGGTGGCGGCTTCTTAGCGCCGAACACCACCACTACTCAGACGAGCATGTGGAAAGCATTCAATTTGGCATTTTAAACAGCGGGCGAGAAGCGTGGCTGAGCATTATTCGCCGCAGCTACCGCCTTGACTTTCGCAGCACCGGTACTACCATGCGATGTTTTCGCAGTCACTGAAACAACCGGATCAAACAAAGCCAGGGCGTCAAGCTCGTATTCTTTGCTGAAACTCTGCAATTGATCAAGTGTTAAAGCCGAAAGAGAGACAGCTTTCTCCCGTGCGAAAACCACGAGAGCCGACACTTCTTCGTGGGCTCTTCGAAAGGGCACCGACTTGTTTACAAGATACTCCACAAGGTCAGTTGTGATCATATCGGAATCAGAAGCGGCTTTCAGCGTCACGTCAGCATTGACAGTCATGCTGGCAATAGCAATGGCCATGACATTTAAGCTACCACTCAGCTCCAGGCTCACTTTAATGACAGGCTCTTTGGTCTCCTGCAAATCACGGTTATAACCAAGAGGCAGGCCCTTTAAGGTGGAAAGTATACTGACCAGCGCACCTATCATGCCACCAGTTTTACCGCGCACAATCTCAACCGGATCTGGATTTTTCTTTTGCGGCATCAAACTCGACGCCGTGGTCACTGCGTCGCTGAATGTGATGAAGCCAAATTCGCGCGAGGCCCAGATCACAAATGTCTCTGCCATCTGGCTCAAGTGCACCGAGCACATTGAAGCAGCAAACAAATATTCAGCGGCGAAGTCGCGATCGCTTACTGCATCAATTGAATTATTGAAACAACTCTGCATACCGAGCAGCTTGGCGCTCAAGTGGGGATCTATCGGCAAACCGGTGCCGGCCTGCGCTCCAGCACCCAGTGGCGAAACTGCGGCACGCTTTTCTAGATCTTCAAAGCGGCCATAGTCTCTTGTCAGCATCTCCATAAAGGCGTGCATGGCGTGAGCGAAAAGCACTGGTTGTGCTCTTTGCAGATGGGTATAGCCGGGCATTACCGCTTCAATATTTTCATAAGCAGATTTACCGATTGCCAATTTAAGAGCCACAATTTGTGCCTTGTGCAGAGCAATTTGCTCTACGACAAAAAGTCTCAAATCAAGTGCGACCTGGTCATTTCTGCTGCGCGCCGTATGCAGGCGCAGCGCATCTTGACCAATAATTTGCTCAAGGCGCTTTTCGACGTTCATATGCACATCTTCAAAAACCACATTGAGGACGAATGCACCGGCGTGAAATTCGAGCAAAATAGCCTGCAAACCCTGCACTATGTTTGCCGCCTGGGCCTCGGTGAGGAGGCCCTGCTGGCAAAGCATGGTGGCATGGGCGATGCTGCCCTGAATGTCGACGGCAACTAGCGATTGATCGGCGTCAACCGAATTGATGAAAGCTGTGACCGATTGATCAAGCTGTTGCGTGAACGCTTTTCTTAATACTTGCATTTTTCTGGCTCCAGGCAGAGAGTCTAAGACCGTTGATATTGATGAAACCGCCTGAATCAGCGGGGTTAAAGCTCGACATGTTTTCAAAGCTCGTCATCTTTTCACTATAAAGAGACTGCTCCGACTTTCTTGCCACCACCATTGAGCTGCCTTTATAAAGCTTGATCTTGGCTATGCCGCTGACGCAAACTTGCGACTCTTTAATGAAGGTATGCAGTAGCTGGGTCTCTGGTGCAAACCAGAAACCGTTGTAGGTGAGTTCGGCAATCTTGCTGACGAACGATTGCTTTAAATGCGCAACTTCTTTGTCTAAGGTCAGCGACTCGACGGCCTGGTGAGCCTGCATCAGTATGGTCACGCCAGGAGTTTCGTAAACACCTCTAGACTTAATGCCGATGAAACGATTCTCAACAAGGTCAATGCGCCCGACACCATGAGCGGCGGCAATCTCATTGGCCTTTTCAACCAGTGCAACAGCTTCTAACTTTTCACCATCAATTGCCACCGGCACGCCTTGTAAAAATTCGATTTCAACAACTTGCGGTTTGTCCGGTGCCTCTTCAGGATTTTTCGTCCAGAGATAAATGTTCTCAGGAGCCTCTTGCCACGGGTCTTCGAGGATGCCGCCCTCGTAGCTAATGTGCATCAGGTTGGCGTCCATTGAATATGGCTTTTCTTTCGTAATCGGTAAAGGAATGCCATGCTTTTCAGCATAAGCAAAAAGATCGGTGCGGCTTTGATATTCCCACTCACGCCAGGGAGCAATGACACCCAGTTGTGGTGCCAATGATTTGACGGCCAGTTCAAAACGCACCTGATCGTTGCCTTTGCCGGTGGCACCATGGGCGATGTAATCGCAGCCTTCACGCAACGCCGCTTCTACCATACCTTGAGCGATGCAGGGTCTGGCCAGCGAGGTGCCAAGCAAATAAACGGCTTCGTAAACAGCGTTGGCTTGAATGGAGGGAAAAATGAAATCTTTGACGAATTCGTTTTTGAGATCGTCGATGATGCATTTTTCGGCACCGGTTTTCAAAGCTTTAGCATGCACGGCATCGAAGTCTTCTTCTTGACCGACATTGGCGCAGTAAGCCACGATTGGCACGTTATACTTTTCTTTGAGCCATGTCAAAATGCATGAGGTATCGAGCCCACCTGAGTAGGCCAGCAAAATTTTCTTCATTTATAATCTCCTTAAAGTACTAGAGCAAGAATTGCTTTTTGTGCGTGTAATCTATTTTCGGCCTGGTCGAAGACCACTGAACTTGGGCTGTCTATCACTTCATCGGTGATTTCTAGACCGCGGTGAGCGGGCAAACAGTGCATAACAATGGCGTCGGGTTTGGCGCTTTTCATCAGCGCAGCGTTGAGTTGATAGGGGGCAAAGATTTTTTCGCGTTCTTTAGATTCGGCTTCTTGACCCATTGATGTCCAGACATCGGTATAAACGGCGTCGGCTCCGGCCACAGCCACATGAGGATCATTTGAAAGAGAGATAGCGGCACCAGAAACTTTCGCCAGCTCCAGCGCCTTCATCCAGATTGAGGCCTGGGGCTCATATTTGTGTGGGCAACCGATGGTGAAATCAACACCAAGGGTGGCCGCTGTGAGCAAGAGTGAGTTAGAGACATTATTTGAGTCGCCCACGTATGCCAACTTAATACCTTTCAAACTGCCTGACTTAACCTTGTGTTCAATCAATGTTTGAAAATCGGCCAGGGCCTGGCAGGGATGTTCTTTATCAGATAAGCCGTTAATTACCGGCACGTTAGCATTGGCTGCCAGAGCCTCAATAGTGGAGTGTTCGAACGTGCGGGCCATAATGCCGTCTACCCAGCGCTCAAGATTTTTGCCGACGTCGGCGATTGTTTCGCGCTCACCGAGTTTGGTTTCGATGTTGATGGCGTGACCGCCAAGCTGAGTCATACCGGCTTCAAATGTCACTCTTGTGCGCAGCGATGGCTTTTCAAACAACATAGTGAGAGTTTGGCCCTTAGCAAACAGCGTTTGCGTGGCGTCAAATTTGTGCGCTTTCAATTTAGCGGCAACATCAAGAATCAAATGAATTTCGGTAGCATTGAGTTGCTCGATGCCAATGATGTCTTTGCCGCGCAAAGTCTGTTCTTCAAGCACAAATGCCAGTGGCGAAACACCTTCAGGATTAGCCATACGCTGCGGCTTAGCTGACTTTTGCTGCGTCGGACCGGCTTCTGCTTTAATTGCGGTGCTGAATTGTGTCATCGTGTTCCTATATTGATTCGTGATTGGCGCGGTATATAAGTACAAAAAAAACCCCGGGTGATTTACCCAGGGTTGCTTCAAATCTTGTTTTGCTTTTTAGCTATGCAAGTCGATGCCCCGGGTTCGGTGAGAACTCGCGGCGGCGGCGATTAGCAGCAGTAGTGATAACTGGCATTGCGGTATGCATTCCAAAGCAGTAACGAATTGAAGGTTAACTTCGGCCGGCAGCTTTGTCAACGAATTTTTTCAAATCGAGGCATTTGTGTTGCGAAATGATTAGTGACTTGCGTAAACCAGCTGCCAAAATGATGCTAGACGAGTTCAAAATAGTCGACGCAAATGGCGACGGCGGAGTGACTGCTAGCGAAATTGGCGATTATTTGCAAACAAGATGATCCGCAGGTTAGTGATAACGCATATCCGCCTGTCCGAAACCCTGTAGAGGTTAAGACTGTAGAGGAGAAAAATTATTGCAGCGAAGACAAACACAACAGCTGCAGCGTGTAACCTTTCAGGCAGTACTTTCAATTTAGACCAGCAGAATAGTGCTGCCATATTTACTCATAGTCTGATCATGCGTCATCAGTATTGCTGGAACAGACAAACTCTGAGCTACCAACATACGATCGAAGGGATCGCGATGAATTATAGGCAAGCGCGACACTGTAACACAATGATCAAAAGTCACAGCCAATTGATCGAAGCCGGTGCTTGCGATGGCCTCGATCAAGCACTCTGGCGAGACTGTGATTCTTCCCAGAGAGTGTTTGATCCCTACTTCCCACAAACTCACTGCACTTACCAAAACTTCGTTTTGCGGATCAGAAATTAATTTCGCTCCTTTTTTACTGAGCCGTTGGTCACCAACCAATGCCCAGAGCAAGATGTGCGTATCGAGAAGAATTTTCACTCTTCAAGCCCTTCAAAAGCGTCCAGAATAGCGTCAGGAAGTGGATTATCAAAATCAGCGGGGATTTCAAACTCTCCCTTCAAACAGCCGAGCTTGCGCGGTCGGGTAGCGGCCGCTAAACCAGAGAGCTTAGCTACAGGTTTCCCCGCCTTGCTTATGACGATTTCCTCGCCCTGCAGTACGCGCTCAATCAGCTTGGAAAGATTAGTCTTAGCTTGATGAATATTGAAAGATTCCATACCAGCCCCTCTAGACTTAGCTAAGTCTAGTCTATCACGTGGCGTGCGTAGAGACCGACAGCTTACCTGGACTGCGCCGACTTTCGGTCGATCATCAAAGAAGACTCATCGATTGCCTCGAAGTCTGATCCCGTGACACGCGACAATTGATGCAAGCTGTCGTTATTCCAATGTTCATCAGGCATGCCGCTGATATACCAGCTACTGCCATTGTCCGCCAGAATCATTCCATATATCTTCAGGCACCGCAGAATTACTTGGCAGTCTTTGGGAAAGGTGGATTCATCAAAATTAGCTCGCAGTCTAAAGCGAATGCCCATCGGCGGCAAGTTGGTGTCGGTACTTCGTGATGCCCTATGTTTAGCCGGCCACGCGTAGCCTCCTTGCGTTAATGGTGCCGTAAATCGCAACGCATGTTTTATTTCGCCTCGGGCTACCTCGTCATATCTGACTAAGCCAGGCATTATCGGCAGTCCGGCCGCATCAGCTGATGTCCATCCGTCGGGGCGTAACGCATTTGATTGCAAATCAAATATCGCACCAGATCCCGCTTGCCAGGAGCCATCTCGAGTTCTGACAGCTTTGAAAATTTCATAGAGCTTGTGAGCATCTTTGTCCAGAATCAGAATGTGGCGATCGCCTTGAGACTGTGCTCCACCTTCAATTTTTGGGTTGTCTGGGATCGGATAAGGACTGGAATCACTTTCATCGGCGTACTGAAAGCGCATGGACACCTTCTTTGTGTTAGGCGGCACCACATTTATTGGTATTCCCATAGGGGATCCATCCCAAAGTCCAGAACCAAAATCGGGATGCACCGGTTTGTTGTGTCCAATGCTCTTGATGTATTGCTGAGAAAACAAATGTATCGGCAGAGAATCGATCGTTTTATTCCAAACATTATTGCTGGGAAAGATGGGTACGCCACCAATCGTGGGCGACTCCGCCTCTGCACTAAACGCGGGATAACATGTTAAGGTGCAGCCAATCAAAAATATTAGTGCTCTGCGCAAAGTACCCATTCTCCGATGTTTAGCAACTAGTCTAACCGGTGGAGCCTTCACACCGCCGATGGAGTAACCGAAAGGATGACTCGATCAAGCTATTTATACCGCTGAATGGGGATGTTTTACCTTCTGCTACCAACCATAATGATGAGTGTAATTGCTTCGGTTTGCCCTGCGTCGCTGCTTACCAGGGCATTTGTGAGTCTTTGCGAAAAATCGGGCGCAAGCTTGAAGATTCATACTCAGCTCGAGCCACATCTCATCAGATTGAGTCTACATTTGTTTGCAGTGAAGGTGATCCGGTTGAAGAGATCTGTACAGTGGCTAAAGATCACGATTTGCTCGTGGTTGGTTATCGTAAGCGCCCTACCGTCGAATATCCTGTCTGCCAGGGCATAAAGCTGTCGCGCGCTGAACGTCTTGCCCACTTGTCTCCTATTCCAATTTTGTTTGTGCAAAAGCCTATTCCAGCAGTGACAGAGTTTGCCATTTTTGTTTCGATGGATCACATGAACGTCAATTGGCTAAAGAATTGTATGCACTCTGCAAAGGCTATTGGTGCCAGTTACAATGTGACAATTTTAGCTTCTGGAGTGCATGAAGAGCCAGCTGCATCATATGCGCGCGACTTGATAGAAGTAGATAATGAAATTCAGGCGGAAAATATCAAGATTGTATCTGCTGCCGATCATGGGCTGTTGAACTTTGGTCAGATGATAGGCTCTGTTGATCAGGGTCGCGTCATTGTCTTGCCCACCATTGGTTCTGGCGAGCATAGAATTACTTCAACTGGCGAGTCTCCAACAGAGCTTTTGCGGCGAGTGGCATTTGAGTCTATTCTTCTCTGGCCTGAGGAGCATGCCAAACCGCTATTTAGCGGCGAAGCAGTACTGGTCAAAACTGGCTAGTATGACTAGATTGACTAGAGATGCTTACAGGAATGCTCATCGCGCCACCGCTTAAAGACCTAGATAATATAGATAAGCTTGCTCCATCTGCAGCTATGATTTTCTGAATATAAAGGTACATTTTCGCTGGAGCAAGGCGCTACAGAAAACTCTGCAATGTGCGTACATCTGCTCGAAGACCTCATCGATAGAGGGTTAGACCCTGTCAGCGAGTATCTGTTCATCCTTGACGGCTCGAAAGCATTAAAAAAGGCAGTCAACGCAAAGCAATCGTCGAACCTGCATTCGGTCAAATAAAAGAGGCAAACCTGGAATTTCGTCGTTTCTCATTTCGTGGTCTAAACAAGGTTCAGGATGAGTGGCTACTTGTTTGTGCCGCACACAATTTCTTGAAGGTGATCCGAAAGCGGCAGTCCAGGCGTCACGGCTTCAAGATAGACGTTGATAAAATCGCAGCGTGAAGAATCAACAGTTGCATAGCCACGACCCGGTTGAATGAAACCGACACTTGTGGTGCCTTTTTGTCGGTAGCAATGTCATAATTTCAAACTGAAGGAGCATTATTTAGGTCTGCGATATATAGAACACCTCAATTGGACATGCTAGTTTGGCCTGGTAGCTCGAGTTTTGACTCAGGCTCCTAGAAGCTGAGCGAAGATCACACAAGCTGGAAGGCACTGCACATCTCAAAAGATTGAAAATAAATATGCACAAGCTGATAACGAATCCAAACCAAACAACTAAAACCAAAACAACTAAAATAAATACTAAAAAAACGAACTCAAGAAAACTAGCTGCGTGATACACTCAGTTCAAATCCGCACCAAGACTGGGATTGCCAATTTCAACTGAATACGGGACAAGCCCAGCTTCAATTCCTTCACTGTGTTTTAGTAAGTCCAGAACCCGCGGAATACTTAGCAAACTTTCCTGCTTTCGTAGGCTCATTGCCGCCTGCAGCACAGCCTCGCTCAGCGCTCGATTGCGACCATACGTTCCGCGGTCACCGTCAAACAAGGCGTTAAAACCTCCTTCTCGATGCTTCTTAATCCACGCTCTCAGCGTCCGCTCCGACACCTGCCACTGCTGGCCATCTGGAATATCGTAGACCCTCGACAATACTTGCTTGCGCATCTCAGCAAGTTCTGCTTTCTCAAGGCGACCTGATACCAACGGCGCTATCACTTCCAGTCGGAATAACGCTCGCCTTGTTCGACCATCTAACTCCATCCTTTGCCTCCTCTTTTTAGAGTCGGCAAAAGTCTAGAACACCCCAGAATCTCTGGGTTTTGCTCTCTGTGGAGCTGACAGCCGCACCACCTGGCGTAAAAAAATCTGCCGGCCAGTATCTTTTAACAACCGCAAACTCAAACACCAAAACATAAAATCTACTCCGCCCTGGAAGAGCACTCCAGCAAATGACTGCAATTTCGCCAGTATGTCCAGTTCCTCAGCTTTTCCAGGCACAACCGCCTTGTAGCCGTTTGGGCAGCTCGCCGCCTCCGCCTTCAATAACCCGCATTCATCTTCCGCTGTTGTCAGGCACATACCCTGCACTTCTACCAGCAACGCGCTCGCTTTTCTCGCAACTTCTTTGACCCACTGAAACAACTGCGACGGCGACGGCGACGGCCCAGTCTCTCCAAGTTTCACAACCTCAGACCGGTAGCTCGTGAACCGCCCGGCATACCCGTCCAGCCCAGCTCCCATCACTCTGACGGTGTAGCGACACCGGGGCACCGCAAACGGCGGCGGACTCGACTGCGTACTGCCACAATGCCGGCATTTCCATCTTGGGACTTCAATGTTCGCCGACAGCTCCCCCTCTTCCAAGTGCCTGCTGTAGCTCCCGTGCGCCCAGTAACAATTACACTCCCGGCAATTCCAACATCTCTTTGGCCTCTCAGCTGCCTCTAATTTTCCTGAATTTCTCAAGTTAATGTTCTCAGCCAGGCTAGCCCCGGCTTTCCAATCTATACTCATATACGTCGCTCCTGATGTTTGAATTGTTTTCTTCAAACTCAACTCTGATGTCGGAGCGACACCTTGTCAATTTAAAACGGCAGCGATATTTGACTCACATTCACATTGTCAGAAGGAAGTCTTGCCTGCGGCATAACACATAACGAAGTCCGATAGACAGAAAAATTAGCGAAATTTGGCGCCGGAGCAGTTGCCACAGCATTGCTTGATCTGGCAAACTACAATGATGAAGCCGAATCGTGGGACGATAGCTTTTTAGACGCACACCAGACCTTGAGCAGCATCTAATTTCTTTTGCCACATTGGTACCCCCTGCAAGAGAGTGGGTTCACCGCCAGAGAGTTCGATGGTGCCACACAGAGCCCTTCGCGCAAGGCCTTCACCAATTGCACCACCTGCGGTGCTATGTCTATATTGAAAGTTTTCCATTCACCATCAGTGATACCGTCTACGGGGCTGCACCCACGCCATGAAAGCCTTGCTGCTGCTGCCTGTGGCGGAGTTGTGGCTTAGTTGTGACCAAACTGTGGCGAAAAATTTTCACTTGCCAAATCGTGTTTGCGATTGTATTGTCATGGAGTAGTCGGTTTTGCAACCACAGCCAAACAGCAAATTGCGAAACCGAAAATAATGCTCTCTTGAGCAGAGCAGTCGCCTTTCAAAAATCGCTTCTTTTGGCCTATTTCCAGCTCGGCTGGATCAGATTTTGTCGCCCACCCCAAGAGGTTTTTCCATGGATAAGTTTGATCATTCTAAAGCGAGTACTAAACACTCCGAAAAACACTCGTGTGCGGCCAATGAAAATGATGTAATTTCAGCTCATTTAGCCTGGGACCTCTGGAAGAGCAATGATCCTAAGGATTGGGATAAGGCTCTTGAGGCCAAACACAGGCTGACCAAACATAACTCCAAAGCCTGGAACAAAGCTATGGGCGAAGTAGATCTCGAAGAAGAGGCTACCAAGGCGCGCCATCTGCGTCAACAGAACAATTCTCAAAGACTGGCAGACGCAGGTCTTGTGCCAGTGCGCAAGAAAAAGCAAGATGTTCTGAACAACCCAAGCGATTCTGCCGGGCCAATTAACGACCCGCTTCAGACTCAGCGTGAGCAAGATGGCCGGCCACTCCACCCTGGTTATGCACCAGAGAGTCGCTTTGCTCCACCGCCACCAAACAGTCCAGCTTATGACGCCGCTTACAATCAGCCTAAGCCAGAATTTCATGGGCTTGACTTGGGTATTGTCAAAATGGGTTACAACAATGGTGGCTCACTGGAATTTGGTGCCAATGTTGGTGTGGCTTCGACCAATTTACAAGTCGGTTTGAACAACCGTGTCGATGCCGAACTTATGCCAATTGGTGGCCCGGTACATGCAAGGTTCGGCACCGGCTTTGGTGTCAATGAAGATGGCTTGCATAGTGATGTAGGAGCTGGGGCAAACTTCTTTAATGTGGTTAACGGTGATGCTGACTTTGATGCCAGGCTTGGTCGCAATACAGGAGTAGATGGCGATGTGCGCGGCCGCGCATTCCCAGTCAATGTACAGGCAGATGCCGGAGCCGGTGTTGGGCCTGAAGGTGTGCATGCTTATACTGGTGCCAACACTGACTTAGCCGGCCTAGCTGGAATTCGCTCCGGTGCACACTTCGACCTCGATCAATACAACTCCGGTGTGGGTGCCGGTGTCGGCCTGAGAGCCGGAGATCATACGCTTGATTTTGGTCCTAGTATTTACAGCGACAATAACAGCACCATTCGGCCAGATTTGCAGTTACAGCAAGGGACAATTGCTCAAGATACATTCTACCCTACCGGTACCAGGCGTAACGAAGTAGCCGATAACGAATAAGGAAATAGGTCTTTATAAAGTTCCACGGGGGTGGGAGCGGAAAGCAGCCGAGTGATCGGCTGCTTTCGACTGGAGGGCGACTTAAGCCTTTTCTAGTATGAAGTGAAAGATACTGCCATGCTCTGCACCATTAGTCATCCAGATTTTGCCACCATGTAAATTGATGATTTCTTTGCAAATGGTGAGACCAAGACCAGTGCCGCCTTTTCCGTGGTGATCAGAATCGGTTACTTGTTGAAAACGTTCAAAAATAGTTGAGACCATATCCGCTGGAATGCCTGGTCCTTGATCCGATATGGTGATTTCCACGCATTCGGCGTTTGAGTCTTTTTTGCCCTGTTCGCGAGTATAAAGAGAAGCTGCTAAAAGTATCCTGCTACCTGACGGTGAAAATTTAATTGCATTAGATACGAGATTGAATATGACTCTATTAAGACTTGCTTTGTCTGCCACGACTGCGAGATTTGTCACCGAACATTCAAAATGTATCTGACCCTCCTCGGTTAGCGCTGCTACATTAAATTTGACATCGTTAAAAAGGTCTTGCAATCCAACTGTCTCAGTACTAAGCGCCATTGTTCCTGATTTGATTTTCTCGATATCAAGCAAGTCATTGATTAGTTGGATCATTCTGATTCCATTGCGTTCAGCAGCTTTTATCAAGCGCAGGCCGCGTTCATTTAATTCGCCTAGCATGCCGGCATCAGCCATTTCTAGCGTGCCTTGAATGGTGCTGAGCGGTAGTCGCAAATCATGGGTAAACATAGCAACGAGCTCTTGTCTCGCTCTTTCCAGCTCTTTGCGATCAGTCATATCATGAACAACAAAAAAGAGGGAGCGCTCCTCTTCAGACCAGTGCCCGGACCAAAGGGTATCGACTAAACTATTTTCTTGTAAATTGTTGCGTCTGCGCACTGTAAATTCATGCTCTCTCTCCCCAAAATGACTTCTTAGACTGGCTGTCCATGAGAGCATTTCCTCTCGATCACTTTCCGAAATTACATCCACGAGCCTAGAGCCAACCAGCTCATCTGGTTCTAGTCCGAATACCCCTACACTGGCTGGGTTAACGCTTAGAAACCGGCCGTCTTTATCCACTGCGCATATGGTATCGACAGCATTGTCTATCACCGCTTTTTCTTTATGGCTTAAATCTGCTAAGGTCCGTGCCATGTTGCGAAATACACGGTCGACTTCGGCAATTTCGTCATCGCCCAAAAGCGGCGCGTGCAGTTGCATTCCTACTGCTAGCCTGGTGGAATTTTCCTTCAATATGCGCAATCTACCAGTAACATCTTTCAAGAGAAAGACCGCCAGAGCAATACTCAACAAGACATTAATTACGGCTGCGAAGGCCGCCACAAGGAGAGTTTTCTCGCGTAGCTCAGACTGCCGCTGTGGGCCGCGATCTGCCCATTCGTGGCGGTACATCGCCTCTAGCTGCTGATTTTTCTCTCCGAGTTGGCGAAGAGTGGCGGGCATATTTCTCAAAACTTCGAGGTCTTCCTTGTCGGCGGTTGGGCCAAATCCGCTCTCCACCGCTGTCGATACATGGTCAAGAATATTCTGTGCCTTAGTTAGAATCGCACGTGATTGCCTGAGCTTAGTTTGGATTTCAAGTTGATCGGCGCATAAGACTTCTAGCTCGACATATTCAGCACTGAGCTTGCCAATGGCAGCTCTGTAACTTGGGTCAATATTGCCGGAAATGGCCAATTGTTTTTTCAGTTTGGGCACAACATTTTGCCAAAGGTCGAACAGCTCAGCTGATACACGGCTAATTCCGGCCGCCACTCTCCTTGAACGCAGTGAGTTTGCCGATTCAGTTTCCGCCTGTTTTTGCAGGTCAACTAGCACGGCAACCACTCCGACTTCGAATAAAAGTGGAATTGACACCAGAATCAAACCTTTAGTTGCTAGAGAAAGTCGCATTGTTGCTCGCTTAGAATCATCTCTGCCATTTCCACCTGATTACCTCTATTAAAACCCTCTGGACACGGAGGCCAAGTTGGGTTAGCCGAGCTTATTATCACTAATCTGGTGGCATGATACACTCACTTTTCATTTGAACTAATCAAAGTCAAGACTTGAAGTGACTTGAATTGACTTAAAGTGAATTGAATTGTTTGAAACAGACACAATTAAGTAGCGCTCTTTAGGAAGTGTAATGCCCCAAATCCTCTTCGTAGAAGATGACAAAGACCTGGCCACCGTTGTCATGGAGTGGCTAATGGCAGATGGATATTCAGTGGAAGTTGCTCATGATGGCATCGCGGGCTGGGAATTCCTCAGGCAGTACAGCTATGATGTTGTCATTTTAGATTGGCACTTGCCGGGCCTCTCTGGGCCGGAAATCTCTGACCAATATAGATCTGCTGGCGGCGTTGCACCAATTATTATGCTGACAGCCAAAAACCAAATTGCAGAGAAAGTGGAAGGTTTTGATTCTGGTGTTGATGATTATCTGACAAAACCATTCAATCTCAAGGAGCTATCAGCTCGATTGCGCGCTCTTCTGCGCCGGCCGCAGGCCGTGCTCACTAATACCATTACCAACGGCCATTTGGAACTTGATTTAATTAAGCACAGAGTGCTCAAAGACCGTATCGAGATTCACTTGCTGCCCAGAGATTTTGAATTGCTAGAATTTTTAATGCGACATATAGATGAAGTCTTTAGTACCGAGACGCTTTTACAGAGAATCTGGGGTTCTGATGCAGAAGCAAGTTCAGATGCTTTGCGCACTTCTATAAAAAGACTGCGCCATAAGCTTGATAAAGATGACAATGGTTCTGAATCACTTATTGAAAATATTCCACGAGTTGGCTATCGCCTGCGAAAACTGGCTCACCAAGCAGATTAAATGCCGCATTTCGCTGAGCTCTCGCTCTCTGCTGGACAGAACCATATTTATACAAAATCACGGGACTTGAGTGCTTAGCACCGAGCTCTTCGTACTTTCACCACTGGTTAGCCACAAGTTGGACACTGCTCAGCACCTACGATAAAACACAGGAAGCCGATTTCGGTCACTGTTCTCTACTTAACGATTTTTGGGGCCAGCCATGACAATCGCTATATACCTTGAATACAAGTCCGATGTGGCACTTTATCGCCGCCTTTCCGACGCTCTGCGCAAAGCTATTTTAGAAGGGCGGCTCAAGCTTGGGCAATCGATGCCTTCGATCAGGGAGTTGTCCGAGAGCATCAAGTTGTCTCGCTCTACGATTCTCAAAGCTTATGCTGATCTGCAAAACCAGGGTCTTGTTGTTGCCTTGTCTGGCTCTGGCACCTTCGTTAGCACCACCTTGCCAGGGGACCTCAGTGAACTCATCGGTAGCGCTTTAAGCTCTCCCTCCGACCGGTCAGGAAGTTTTAATGAAGCAACACTCTCAGAGCGTGGCCAAACTCTTGTGAAAGTTGGTAGAAAACAAACCAATGAACACGTTCACGTCCCTGCCATTGAGTATGGTGGCACGCCGATTGAGCTTTCGCCAATGCGCGATTGGAAAACACTACTAATCAAGCATTGTAATGTCAGCAGCGAAGAGCGAGTCGCAGAGATGATTGAACCACTTGGCCTGCCACGGCTTCGCGAGGCAATTGCGGCCTACGTTTTAAGGCGGCGTTCAATTGCAAGTGGTGCACAAAACGTCTGCATCTTTGGCTCTAAACAATTGCGATTAGAATTGATCGGACGTCTTTTGCTTGATGCCGAAGACGTGGTTGCGTACGAAGAGCCAGGTTACCCGGAAAATCGGCATACTCTAGAATCAATGGGAGCTACTATCGCCCCCATCGAAATAGATAGCGAAGGCTTATCTATGTCGGCTTTGCAGGCACTACCAAGCCCGCCAAAGCTCATCTATATTTCTCCATCACACCAAGATCCGCTGGGCTATGTGATGAGCATGCGTCGTCGTCATGAGCTGCTTGATTATGCCGCCACCACTGGTGCATTCATTATTGAAGACGACTTTGACAATGAATTTCGCTATGGTAAGCCAATACTACCGTCGCTTAAAGCAATAGATCCTTATGACTGTGTGATCTACATCGCCTCGTTTTGGAAAGTCTTATATCAATCCCTTCGCCTCAGTTATGCTGTCTTTCCTGATTGCCTGGTTAACATCGGGGCACTAGGCAAGGGCTATTTGGAGCGGCATCTACCGCTGGTCGAACAGCTGGCTCTAACCGATTTTATCAATGATGGTTTCATGGAAAAGCATGTCAAATGCACGCAGCGTGTGCTGGAAGTACGAAGACAAGCTCTGATCCTGGCCATTACCCGCTATTTGAAAAATCTAATTGGTCCTCTTACTGATGGTGGTGGCACTCACCTGATTCTCAACTTCAATCCAGGTATAACAAGCAGCTTAATTGAACGAACAGCTAGGGAGAGTGGCTTTACCCTAATGAGCACAAGACCATACTACATGAATGAAACTGCGGATGGACAATTCATTGTGCCGTTTGCCCGAGTCGACAAGTACACCATCAATGATACCGTAAGTAGATTTGCTGATTTGCTCCAAAAAGCTTTATGGAGTAGTAGCGATGATAATTGATAGACTTAATTTAGTTATAGATTCAGCCTCCACCACAGGCATATCAAGGCAAATTGCCGATGCTATCAAACAAGCCATAATCGAAAAACAAATCAGTCCAGGGGTAGTGTTGCCCTCGGTGCGTGATATTGCCACGGCAATAAATATTTCTCGCTCCACAGCCGCTCGAGCGATGGACGCACTCGCCGCCCAGGGCTATGTTATGGCGAAGATGGGGTCTGCCACTCGCGTATGCTCGCATCTACCCGGCCAGTCACAAGCATTGCCAACACTTCCAGTGGTGCCTAGAACCATATGTTTATCACGCTTTGGTCAAAGACTGAATCAAAGGTTCGAAGCTGGGGGCATCAGCCTCAATGTCCCTTACGTTGGTCCGCTTTTGCGTGAGTTGCCGCTCAACATCTGGCGCAACATTCTTGCCAGGCACTGCCATAAAGCTTCAAAAGATGAAATTCAGTATGTCCCAGAACCGTTTGGTTATCAACCGCTGCGCGAGGCCTATAGCTCGTACCTGATTAGAGCTCGGGCTGTGAAGGTTAATCCAGGCCGCCTTATAGTCTTCGCATCGCGCAATTTACGCCTCGATCTGATCTGTCGACTGTTGCTCAAAGAAGGCGATCTTGTGGCCATCGAAGAACCTGGCTTTTCAGCAGCACGAGAGCAATTTTTAGCCAATGGAGCATGTCTTGCTCCTATTGAAGTAGACAATCAAGGATTGATTGTCGAACAGCTTTTTGCCCTTGAGACACCGCCGCGCCTTATTTATGTTACCCCTTCGCACCAGGTACCCACTGGTGCCGTGATCACGATGAAGCGGCGCCAGCAACTATTAGATTACGCAGCCAAAAATAATTGCTACATTATCGAAGACGACTACGACAGCGAATTTCGCTATTATGGGCGACCATTACCGTCGCTGCAAGGCCTCGATACCAACGACAGAACCATCTATCTCGCTTGTCTGTGGAATATCATGGCACCTGTCTCAAGAATAGGTTTTATGGTTGTTCCAGAGGCCTTAGTCGAACCACTAGCCGCCGCCAAGGGTCTTGTGGAAAGAGACATGTCTGTAGTTGAACAGGCGGCCATTTCTGACTTTATCAACGAGGGCCACCTCGAAAAACTAATCAGAAAGCAACGCATTCGCTATGCGGCTCGGCGTCAAAATCTCCTCACCCACCTGCGAAAAGCCTTTGGGCAGACTATCTGGACAGCGCCCGAATGTGCTGGCCTGGGTCTTCTTGTGCGATTTAGAGGTAGCTACACAGCCGAACAAATTGAACAGACAGTTTTGCAAAGCCATTTGCCCATGAGTAACACGCGAACCTATTATCAGGGCGCAGCAAGAAATCTGGAATATATCATCAACTTTGCGGCGATGGAAGACTACGAGCTCTCAGAACGATTCGAATTGTTTGTTGCTCTTCTAAACTCTGGGCTTCTTCAGTCCAGTCAGCAATTGAATTTACTCGACTGCCGTCCAATTGTGCCAGTTGGCGATGAGACTCTTGTACATACGCACAATCTACCTCAAATTCCCACATCCGTTTAGCCTAATGGCAAGCAGGACGCTTTTTCCCTGGCCGCTGGAGACAGAGGGCAACATAATGATTTCGCATTAGAAAAAAGACGTCACGGAACACTGGTTTAACGCAGAAAAAAACCGTTCTATACACTGCTGACTAATATTGAACCTGTTAGCACGTTTGATAAACGTCAGATCAATTTGATCGCGCGAATTGCCTAATTAAGAGCAGCATGGTATCTCGGTCCTTTGCATTGCAGCGATCTCGCGTGCGGTTTCTTCGGCTTTTGCTATCTGATTTCTCACGTACACAAACATCGCACACCGATTGAGTTGCCACTAGATGGGCCATATTTTGTTGTTCCTAACAGCTAAACCTAGCGCGGCTGGCATCGATTTGATTGCCACTAGACTTGGTGTGGTAGCGGGGCAAATCATAATTTGTGGTGATAAAGACTCAAAAGAAGGACTGGCTGTGTCTGCCTAGAGAGCAAAACAGAATCTTGCTGGGAATTCTTATAACCAGATTCATTTCGTTCGTGCCAATTACGGCAATCTGATCTTTCCCCCAATTAACAGACAGTAACTAGTGCTGATTCGCTCCAAGACATAGAATGTCAGAAGGAGAGATTCATGACTAAAAAACAAAAGCCCAAAGCCCCGTCCCCCGTGGCGTTTGACCGA
>Ga0335397_10001321_pt1 | contig 33756 bp, 31 predicted proteins | sample MAT04_FD_205740 | JGI IMG/M metagenome (GOLD analysis project Ga0335397, IMG submission 205740) | Freshwater microbial communities from Lake Fryxell liftoff mats and glacier meltwater in Antarctica - MAT-04 (spades assembly) (version 2) ... | reverse complement strand
TCTGCATTGAAATAAAGTCCCAGTGGGATGCGCTAGCTTGCTAGCCCCCTAAATCCCCCAAAATTGGGGGACTTCCAAGCCTTTCAAAGTCCCCCAAAAATGGGGGATTTAGGGGGCGGATCGGGACGTTATTTCATTGCTACTCCCCTACCTCACCAAGACGCTCATGTACTTACCATTAGCAAAAGGTGCCGGAACAATGGGCGTGAAACTAGCGCGCGCTGCTTCGCAGATACCGCAAGGGTCGCTGGCAATCTTCTTCACGTAAAACTCGTTGATTAAATGCGTCACCTGCTCCCGCGTTCCAACTATCCACACCTGCGCTTTATCACCATGCGCAACTGGCAGCAGTTCATTGAACTCTGTAGTCATCACTATTTCCCTCGCTAATGTTGAGTTGAGAAGAAAAGCTTAAGGCGTGGTATTCCTAGACCACTTTGTAACATTAGCGAGGTGAAACGATAAAATCGCTACAGCCTAGCTTTCTGCTCCTATCAGAAAGTCAGGTTAGCTGGTTAGTTGTGCTGATAACACTTCTAGCCAGCGTCCTCACCTTAAGCCTGTCTACTGGTATTAAAAAACCAGTGTTGATTAGCATAAAGGCAAAGGCGGTATTAAGACAAGTGTGTGTGAGCAAATGTTGGCATTGCTGAATGAAAGTCCAAAAATTCAGCATCCTGACTCCCTTGTTCCCCTGCACTTCTAGGGGATCTGCATTGAAATAAAGTCCCAGTGGGATGCGCTAGCTTGCTAGCCCCCTAAATCCCCCAATTTTGGGGGACTTCCGAGCCTTTCAAAGTCCCCCAATTTTGGGGGATTTAGGGGGCGGATCGGGACGTTAGGGATCTGCATTGAAATAAAGTCCCAGTGGGATGCGCTAGCTTGCTAGCCCCCTAAATCCCCCAAAATTGGGGGACTTCCGAGCCTTTCAAAGTCCCCCAAAATTGGGGGACTTAGGGGGCGGATCGGGACGTTATTTCATTGCTACTCCCTAACCATCGAGACTTCACACAAGTTCCCGGATTACGTCTAGAAGATTGGTCTGTAAGCAATGAACAAACCCTCTAACTCCCAATCCATCTCCAATCAAGACGATGGCATGTTGCCAGAATACGACTTCAGTAAAGGGCGTTGCTGAATTCTGGGATGAAGCCATCCGATCTGCCCTCACCCTAGCCCTCTCCCCAAGGAGCTACCGTGTATACACAAGTCCATCCAGAGCCGTTTTCAGAAACTCTTATATTCTAGAACCTTGATTTCTCATTAGCTATTCTCAATAGCTTCGAGCTATTGAGAATTTGCTCCTTTTCTTGAAACCTATACTAGATGGCGGTTCTAAGAGGATGTTTGAAAGGTCTGATCAAGCACCTCAATTCTGGAGATCCCCCTAAATCCCCCTTAAGAAAGGGGAGTTTGAGTTCTGAAGTCCCCCTTTCTTAAGGGGGGTTGGGGGGATCGAGCGTAAGAATCTCATGATTCATTACTTTCCAGACATCCTCTTAATAAAATCGATTCACGCCAGTACCATTAGATACTGTCCATTCCCATTAATTTCACCATTGCAACTGGCGAAATTAGACACAAACCAAATCAAATAAAATCGCCAAATGCGACGGAATTTATTGTAGTCCATCCCGTAATCCAGCGTTTTCACTTCTGCCTGACTGTCATCAAAGTTCTTGAGCCAGTTAGCAAAAGTTGTAGAATAATTGATGCCGTTGAGATACCATCGCTGTACGGTTTTCAGGTCTTGATTACAGTTAGGGACGGCGTCAAAGTTCCAGTAGCGCCCGTGGGGGAAAATATACTTGTGGGTATAAACGCTAGAAATATTATTAGGCGTGCGAACGGTGATGATGTGAATAAACACCTTGCCCTGGGGCTTCAAAAAAGTAGCAAGTTTTTTGAAAGCATGGGTTAAATTGCCCACATGGCAAAAAACCCCCACAGAAAGAATTTTGTCGAATTTTTCGGTAAACTCCGCCTCATTCAAATCTCCTTCAAATAAGGTAAATCTGCCCGAACTGAGATGGCTGGCGGGGTCTTGCATTTTCTGCCGCATATATTCACACTGTTCGTGGCTGAGGTTTAGCCCCGTAAACTGGACGTTGGGAAATTTAGACATAATATAATTCGCCACACAGCCCCAACCACAGCCAAAATCTAAAATGCGATCGCCATCCTCAATTCCCAGCTTCTCAATGAGATCATCGAGCATCTGGATTTGCGACTGCTCCAAATTTGTCGCTCCTCGTTCCCAAAGCCCCATACTGTACTTGGGATAAATGACAGGACTATCGCCCAGCATTCGATTGAGCATTCCTTGGGGCAGATCATACTGGAGCTGCATCAAGTCTCTAGCACCTTCTGCCACGTGATCGGTTTCGGTCAAAACCCATTCGTAGGGGGCTAAAAGCGCAGGGAAATGTTTGAAAAGCACAGGCATACAGGTATCAAAAAGCGATCGCAAAACCGCATCGGGCACCTCTAACCCGTTAATATAAGCCTCTGCTACAGACATTTGCATCACATTAACCACCTTCGCCGCGCCCCGTGTGGCGAGATAGGCTAAGGAGCTTTTAGCGTGAATGTCGCCCGTTAATGGAATGTGCCGCTGAATTGTTTGTTCGAGGGATGTTGCAGTCATACGCCAATCTCCAATATTCTGTGAAGGGTTTGGGTCAGATAAGGCGGAAAAGCCAGCTTTAGGCTCTATTTAAGCCTATTTAAAGACAGATATGATTTCTCTTCCATCAAACTTAATCAGAGAGCATCTGCTCGCTCATCGAGCAGATTAATTTCCTCAGATTCTAAGCGGATATTTGAAAGGTGTCGCCAATCATTGGTAGGGGCGTGGCATTCGGTAAAAAGTTCTTGGACTCACCGAAAAATGGTCGTCCGAATGACGCGCCCTTACACCTGATGTCACATCTACGACTTTTCAAACATCCTCTAAGTAGGTAGGAGAGTAGCAATGAAATAACGTCCCGATCCGCCCCCTAAATCCCCCAATTCTGGGGGACTTCCGAGCCTTTCAAAGTCCCCCAGAATTGGGGGATTTAGGGGGCTAGAAAGCTAACGCATCCCATTGGGACTTTATTTCAATGCAGATCCCTAGGGCAATCTCATAGCAGGACATTGGAGAGATCCCCACACGAGTTGCAGACTCAATAGAATCACGCCAGCGAGATGGAAATTGATCAAAGTTAGCATTGATCAGCCAAAGCCAAATGTGGGTATCGAGAACAATCACTTCAGACATTCCCAATCCTCTTAATCGACGATCGGGCTAACAATATCTCCTAAAATCTCTACTTTTCCTGCCATGTCAGTTGGAAAAATGCGCCGTTTTACAGGCATCGTTTTCTCTTCCAAAACTGTCACAATTAAACGCGCTGACTCTACTGTAGGCTGCTCATCTAGACACTTTACCTGACCATTTTCATAAATTGCTTCATAGCTTTTTAGCATATCTATTCTCCTCTCTATAAGTTAAGGCTGAGAACGAGTCGAGACATATTGATGAATCACACTTGCAACGAAAATTGGTACGAAAAGACCTGCTTGCTGTGCCAAAACTTGAAGCGATCGCAAATCACCCGCAGGGAGTTCAATCTTGACTTCCTCTAACCCTGCTGATAATTCCGCTACATGAACTTGAGCATAGCCTTGGTAGCGTTGCATCTCTCGTGATCTGTCTGGCACAGAATTCCACTCATCGTTTTCTAAAGATTCTAGGATTACCTGTTCTTTAGGATTTAAAGGAAGCATAGTTCTAGTCTCCCAGGTATTTTTTCTTCATCTTAAGGCATGGATATCAGCGACAGAAATTAGTCACAAAAAAGGTGGACTCGTCAGCCCACCTAAAAAAGGAGTCAGTCTTTCCAGTTAGCCCATTTAAGGCTGAACACCTTGACGTTGTAGAAGCTGCTGGGTTTCTGGCATTGGCGTATAGCGATAGCCAAAATTAGAATTGTCATCATCATTGAGAATTTGAGGCGTGAGAAGCACAATTACCTCACGCCGACTGTTTTCTCGGCTGGTGCTTCTAAATAGCGCGCCCAAAATGGGAATATCGCCCAAAATAGGTACTTTGGTGATGGTGGTGCGATCGCTGTCTTGGATAATCCCTGACACAATCAGGGTTTGACCATCGCGGAGACGCAGGTTGCCAGTATCCAACTCTCGTGTATTGAGAAGGGTAATCGTGTTTGACCCACCATTACCCAACCGAATTTGACGGGTTTCAAAGGGCGATGTAACAGAGGGATTGATGTTCAAAGAAACAAAGCCATTGTCATCAATTCGAGATACCGCGACTGTTAGGGTTAACCCTGCGTTAGCCTTCTCAATCTCTGTATTTGTAACGGTTTCGTTATTGGTAGAGGTTCGTGTTTCGACAATGTTAGTAATAACTTCCTGTCCTAGCTTTACTACTGCCTGTTCCCCTTCCTGAATCACCAACGTTGGATCAGTCAGAATTTTGGCATTGCCGCTCACAACCTGTGCTTGCAAACCTGCTAAGAACCGAGATGGATATTGGAACAGGCTTGGTAAAGCCGAATTGACAGTAGACGAAGTGCCTTGAGTAAAGGTAATTTCTCCAGTCTGAGCATTGCGGGCGATCACAGTTGGGGTTCCAGGCTCAAAATTGCTGATGCCAGGGCGCAATGGATTATCGTTACGACCTAGGGGCGGGACGGGTTGAAGGAAAGTAGCATCGGTATCAGTGAACCGTCCTTGATCAACTACGCCGCCACCGCCACCTGGAACGGTCAACTGTTGAGTCGCATCCAAGAATGGCGCATTCCCTGAGTAAGGATTGTTGATGGTTGGTGGGCTAGTTAAGCTGTTGCGCGATTGATCTGCTGTTGCTGGATTGAGCCGACCATAGTTGAATACTGCTGCGCCTCGGTCAACCAAAAAGAAGCCGTTTCCGGCGCCAAACGAAAAGCTTGTGCTGAAGTTATCGGTTGCAAGCAGGTTAATATCAACAATTTTAACGTTGACTGCAACTTGCCGTTGGCGCAAGTCGAGTTGACCTAGCATTGAAGCAGCCATCGCAATCTGAGTCGGATTGCCGACTAAAGTTACAGAGTTGAGGCGGGGGTCAGCCGTTACCGACAAACCTCGGAGTAGTAAGGGACTTGCTCCTGGCTGAACGTTAATCGTCTCAATGCGGGGAGGAGCGATTTCAGTAACAGTGCGGAGAAGCCCTGTGGCTTCATCTCTTTGTGTCACCGTCCGTTCTCCCCCCTCAAAAAGCTGTCTTGTCTCAGCTCCTAAACTAGCTAGATAGGTAGCGGCATTAATAGAAGTTGTTTGATTGACTCTAATCGTCCGAGTCAGAACGTTGCGGGCAGAATCGGGCAAGCGGGGACCCACAAAAATAGTTCTCCCGGCTCTATTTGCTTCTAAACCTGCAACCCGCAAAACGTAGTTAAAAACGTTTTGAACAGGTTCATTCTCAATGTCAAGCGAGATTTTAGCCCCACCGGCATTGGCTGTAACGTCAGTAGTAGGAGCAGTCGATGCATCTGCACTAGCTTGATCTGTCGTAGTAGCAGCACTCTCTACGTAGGCAACGTTCATGCCAGCAGCACGAGCAAGCAGGGATAACACATCGCGCACAGGCGCATCGCGCAGCACTAGACGGGGAACAACTTCATTGGTTCCCAGGTTAATTTCTGAGGGAGAAGAGTCAATGCTAGATACCGACTGGTCACCCAATGGAGGGGCGATCGCCCTCGGCTGACTAGGCGGCACATTTTGCCCATTCGCCGCCCCATTAGAACCGGGCAACGCTGGAGGCGGCTGCATCTGCGCAACCTGATTCGGTAGAGACTGACTAGAGGGCAGCGGCTGACTAGGCGCTTGGGCTGTACTGCCCGCGCTATTAACATTTAGCGTAATCAAGCCAGAATCTTGGCTGACCTGACCCGACGGAGCCACGCGATCGCCGCTCACTTCGACCCGCACACTGTTAGCATCCAACTGCGTCACCGACACCGTACTAATGCCGGGAGCCGGATTATTTTTCAAAAAACCATTGCCAGCAGGGAGTTTCAGCTCCGTGTTAATAATATCGGCAATTAAAGAGTTGCCCCGGTTGATTGTAAAAACCTGAGGGCGATCGCCATTCTTGGTTTGCAATACCACCTGAACGCCGCCATTTTCTTGCTTCAACTGCACATCAGTAATTTGCGTCGAAGCAGCCTGAGCCGCTTGGGATACCATCACCACCAAAGCTGCACCACCAATTACACTACCAAATCCAAGATGCCGTTTCACGAAACACTCCTCCTTAAATATCAAACTGCTGTGGGGTTAGGGTTAGGGGCTGGGAGACGGGCTGGGGGTTACCGTCGGAGATGCAGGCGCGGCTCCCGCTGGGGCATCGGCTGGGGCATCGGCTGCTAGGGCACCAGCCTCTTGCCCAATTGGCACTAGAGCAGCAAGCTGAAACCCAGTTGTAATTCGGGTTTGGGGCTGTCCAGTCACCAGCCTGCCCTGCTCGTCGAATAGCACCTCTTGGGTCGAACTATCCAAATCTGTCTTAAAGTTGCTGATCACCAAAAGCGGCTGTAATCGCTCAATGTTGCGAATAATCGACTGAGTTTGAGGATAAGACCCTTTAATTTCGACCGCATAAACTCGACGCTCCAAACGGTTATCTACCTCAGCACCTAAAGAACCGTCGGTCACTGGCCCCGAAGCCTCGGCATCTAAATCAAACTTAGAAAGCGTTGCCCGTTTATCAGGATCAGTAATGCCCGCATTGACCGATTGAACCCGCTCGTTGACATCTAAAAGTAGAGTATCCACGCTTTTCTCAGAAGCAAACAAACTCAAAACATCTGCCCGCAATTGCTCAGCATCTTTCAGCCTCACGCGGGCATCTGCTATTTGCTTTTTAAATTGCTCTAGGTTTTGCCGTTGCGCTTCTTTTGCCGCAATGTCTTGACTCAACTCTCGGTTGCGTTGCAGCGCGGGCTGCACCAGGTTAGCAAACAAAAAATATGCCCCAACTAACCCAACCAACGCCACCAAAACGCCATTGACCGTTGGAGTTAACGACAACCCAAACAGCTTAGGACTTTCGGGCGTATCTTCCGTGCCTCCCGAAGGAATAAAATCTCCGCCGTAGCTCATGGTTTCAAAACTCCTCTATCCCTAAGTGCTTGAATTCTACTGGCTAGACCCACCGATAAGGTACGCTCCAAATCCTGTAAAAGGGCAGAAGCGGGCAGCTCAGTCAGCGTGGTTTCAATGGTGTATTCCACAACCTGAGGAAACTTAATTTCCACTTTGTCGTTAGAAGCGCTTTGTCCTTCTTTCTCCTCAAACGAAATTTTAGTGGGGTTGTCAATCAGCTTCGAGGTCGCCAGTTTAGTGTCTTTGCTAGTTAGGAAGGGCGATCGCTGCAACGTCAAAATAAAATCATTGACTTCACTAAAAGACTTTGCCCGCCCCGTCAGCCGCACCCTTTGAGCTGGAGAAGGAGCCACTACAACCGGAATTACAGGCGCGCCAGGAGAGGGGCTGGCACTAGGGCTAGCGCCGGGGCTTGGGCTAGCTACCACCGGAGCTACCGCAGGAGTCGCCTCTGGAGGAATCTGTTCAATCATGCTAATTTGCACGCCATTGGGCACCCGATCGCGGATGTCTTGCAGAATGCCCGACCAAGGCTTAATGCGGTCAAAGACCGTTGCCAATGCGGTATTGTCGGCTTCGTAGTCTTTCACCTGTTTGGTAATGGCATCGACCTCGGCTTGCTGAGTTTTAACGGTTGCCAGTTCGCTATCGAGTGCCGCTTGCCGCTGCTCTAGCGTGCCGTTTTGCGACTGCAACAATGCCCATGCCCCAAGCGCCAGAGCCGGTAGAGCGATCGCCACTGCCAGCCCAATATAAAAAGGAACCTGATTAATGGGGCCTTTCGGCTTGCGCTGACCGAGTTCAGATTGTCGCTCTCCCCGGTCATTGAGAAAATTAATATCTAAAGCGTACATTTACCATGCCTCCCGTAATCCCAAACCCAGAACCACACCCAACCCCGCTCGCTGCGCCAAAGGAATCTCTTGCGCCACCTCTAAAGACATGGCGGCGATCGGATCGATCGGCGTAGTTGGCAAGCTCAAACGCTGAGAGAAAAATTCATCTAACTGCCCGATCGCCGCTCCCGGTCCTGCCAGCAACAACTGCGCCACCTCAATGTTTTCGCCCTGATTATGATAAAAGTCGATAGAGCGGCGTAACTCATCTGCCAAATCTCCTAAAATCCGCAGCATCGCCGCCGTTGCCGGATTGGCGCCGCCCATTTTGGCAGGCGCATCCATCGAGTGATCCATCGGGCTAGCCGCCGGAACCGTCATCCCTTGTAGTAGCTCGGTATTGCGCGAGGGCGGCAAGTTCATGGCTCGACTGAGCGAGGTTTGAATTTGGTACGTGCCAATGGGAACCGTTCGAGAAAACTGAGGCACCCCATCTACGGCGATCGAAATTTCGGTGCTTTCAAACTGAATATCGACTAGCGCCACTGCTTCTTGGGGCGAAAACTGCCGTAATTGAGGACGAATAGTCCGAATTAACGAAAAGCTACTAATCTCTAAAACATCGACGATCAATCCCGCCTGCCGAAACGTTTCTAGATAGGAATTAGTGACATCTTTGCGGGTGGCAACTAGCAACACCTGCACCTTCTCAATGCCGTCCTCATCGACAAACAGACCGAGCTTTTGATAATCCACATCTGCTTCTTCACGAGGGAAGGGAAGGTATAAACCTGCTTCCTGGTTCAACACCATTTCTCGCAGCTCGCGGTCATCTAGCTCAGCCGGAACAGGAATAATCCGCGTCACCGTATCTCGACCGCTCGGAATAGCAGTTGCGGCATGTTTCACCTTTAACTTGCTCTCTATCAAGATCGATTGGATGATTTCAGACATTGCTGCCGTATCAGCAATCTGCCCCTCTTGAAAGATGCCTTCTGGCACTTCTGCCGAAGCCAGGGTCATGAGTTGAAACCCTTGACCCTTCTTCTTAAGACGCGCTAAATTAACTCGGTCGGGGGTCAGTTCGACACCGACTCCTTTGTTCTTTTTTGAGAATAAACTTTGGAGGCTACTAACCACAGTTTTTTGTCCGTTAACGCATGAGGTTTAGAAGTGTCAGACCAGCAAAAGCGAAAAAATGTGGGATTGATGCTGTTCAGAGTACCCGTTTTAAAGTGAATTGAGCTATTGTCACAATTTATTATTTGATGACGCTAGTAGCATATATAACAGGAAGGATACAAAGCTTAAAACTATCACTTCTCAGGTTTCTATTTAAATAAAGTCAATGGCGATCGCCCCTTTGTTTACCCTTTTTGTTGGAGTCGAAACCCCTGTTTTTAAAGGCATCCAGGTTGAGTCTTTTTACTCTACCCGTAGAGGTAGCCGTTAGTAACAGCCTTAGGGATAGTGTTTAAGCCAAATGCACTGCATCCTCTTCCTGCTTGACTTTGACAGGTGGCGATCGCAGTTCATTCTTCCGAATCAAAGTAACAAATCTCTAGAGAACCCCCCTTTTAGACTTTAGGAAGTAAAGCAAATCTTAGACTTTATCAAGTCAGTTTTTTGAAGGTCGGTATTGCACTATGATTAATGACTTATAGAATAAGCTGCTCAAAGAGTAACAGAGGTTCAGAAAAAGGGATCACGCTGAAGCAAAGGATTTGAGCGGCGATCGCCCTACTGACGCCTACTGAGAAACAATCACTACATCCACCAGTAGACACCAGGTTTCTCAGTCATAGACCTAAAAATTGAAACCAGACGCAGCGATCGCGCCTCTACAATATTTTGGTGAACGGTAGAAGCTGAATTGGTCACACTCTGTTGACCAACTATCGGTAAGCCATCAGTAAGGCTTCTTACCTTGTTGCAGATAACACATTAAGAACCTCCGTGGATGATGAGATGGAAAGTTCTATGGATGGTTAAATTACACTCCAGCGAATACAAAATCCTCAGAAAAAATATCAGTATCCCCAGCATCCTGTAACAATTAGCACCATGCCAACCTAGAATAAATCAATGGATCGTCCACCAGTTGACATTTTGATTCTCTCCAACGGCCCCGGCGAGCTAACCACCTGGGTTCGCCCAGTCGTCAAAGCCCTACGCCAACAGCTTGGCGAAGATCGACGACAGGTACGCATCTCCCTCGTTTTATCACCTTGCCCCAACGCCAGCGGCCGCGAGGCAGCGATCGCCCAGACCTATCCCGAAATTGATCGCATTCAAAGCGCCGATCGGTTTTTTCCTTTTCTGCTCCGAGGGCAGACCGCCGACAATTGGGATTGGAGAGAACAGGGAGTCACGCTTTTTCTGGGAGGCGATCAATTTTTTGCCGTGGTGATTGGCAAACGATTGGGCTACCGCACCGTCATTTACGGCGAGTGGGAAACCCGCTGGCATCAGTGGGTTGATCGGTTTGGCGTCATGAAGCCCGAACTGATCGAACGAGCGAAACCCAAGTACGCCCACAAGTTCGCCGTAGTCGGAGATTTAATGGCAGATATTGAGAACGATTCAGCGAGTCGTCTCTCACAGGAAAAGGAAATGATCGGCATATTGCCTGGATCTAAGGGAGCAAAATTGTCGCAGGGGTTGCCGTTAGGATTGGCGATCGCCTACTACATTGCTCGCGATCGTCCTCAAACCCAGTTTGTCATTCCCGTCGCCCCGACCCTGACTTTATCGACCCTGGCGAAATTTGCTGACCCTACCCAAAATCCCCTCATCCCACAATTTGGCAATTTTTCCGCCAACTTAATTCAAGATCAAGGACAGCCCTTCCTCCAGATTAAAAAAGACGGACAACCGACCTCAGTCCGGGTGGAACTCTACACCGAATCTCCGGCACACCATCTATTAGCACAATGCCGCCTTTGCTTTACCACTGTAGGAGCCAACACCGCAGAACTAGGCGCACTGGCAGTTCCCATGATTGTCCTACTTCCAACCCAACAGCTCGACGCCATGCGATCTTGGGATGGCTTACCCGGACTTTTGGCAAATCTGCCAGGAGTAGGCACTCTGTTTGCCCGTCTCATTAATAGCTGGTTTCTACGCAAAACTCGGCTGCTGGCTTGGCCTAACATCTGGGCAGGAGAGGCGATCGTGCCGGAACTGGTAGGACATCTGGTTCCGTGTGAACTGGCAGAGTTGGCGATCGATTGGCTCGACCACCCAGAAAAGTTAGCCCATATTCAAGCCCAACTCCGCCAGGTGAGAGGCGCGCCAGGTGCAGCACAAAAACTGGCTCACCTAGTGGTAGATTGCCTAAAGTAAAAGGTGTGCGAAAATTTAACACTCAGGGATTAAATAAAACGAAACCTTAATCCTGATTAATTCTGCTTACTTTATTAATGTCAGGCTCTAACCGTGAAAAAGGTTCCTTGGCTTTCTATTGGCATTTTATTTGCCTCTTACGCCACCTTCAGTTGGTTTCTCACTCATTGGGTTAGCTCTGAAGTCGGCATGGCGATCGCAGAGTGGGCAGTTTGGGCGATCGTTTTGTTCTTCACCCTGATGCAAGCCTTACTGCTCACTACATTATTCAACGGGGTAAAGCTCTTTTTTAGAAGGTGGTTAAAGTCAGATGTCGGATATTTCACGCTCATCATGATCGGGTCGTTGAGCGTAACTGGCGCCCTAGTTTGGTTCAAAATGTTTGGCTACGTTTTAGTCTTGGTTTCAGCCGAAATTCTGGCGCGCCTAGATTTGCAGAATGCTCAGCTCAACCGCTGGCAATCATTAGCAGTGTTAACTCTGGTTTCCGTCGCCGGATTGGCAGTAGGTTGGAGTGCAAGGTTAACCCCACTTCTCCTACAGATTAGATAACTGAGATCTTGCACCACTCGCAACACCCACCCGGAATTGAAATTCCGGGCTAACGCAATGAAGTCCGTTGAAACGGACTAAAGAACTTGGCAGACAGGCTTTCAACCCATTTTAATGGGTTTTGTCTATTAGCCCCGAATTCATTCGACGGTGGGCTATTGAGAAAGGTGCAAGATCTGAGATAACAAAGTAGATCCAATAAAAAAGCAGCCTGTAAAGGCTGCTGCCCTCCACATGTTGGAGGGTGCATGAGGAGTGATGTCATTAAGTTAAAGGAAACTACCTACCTATTCACTATAGGTTACTGATTTTGAAACCGAGGTAGGGCACTACTAGCTTAATGGGTGTTACTTGGATCACATCAGACGTTAATTTACGTTAAGTTCGATAGACGTTTAACTGAGGTTGAGGCTAGACTGCTGCCTTCATGGTAAGACATGAAGGCTTATTGATCATTAGCCTAAATTGATTCAGCCGCGACTCCTTACGGATATCTCGAAGAGATTGCTTCAACTTGTTAAATCTTGTTGAAGATTGCCTGAAATAATTTTTTAGGCTGATGGGTGCAAATCATTTGTTGGGAATCCTCCCTAGCATCAACAAACTTTTAGTTTGCATTCTGGAGAGTTATCTATTACCCTGTAGCTGAACCATCAATGCCCTCGACACTCTCAGCAATTTCAGTATCTTCACTGGATCTGATTCTTGGTTTTCATAGTATTGTCAACATCAAAAATCAAATTCAATCAGTCACGCGGAGTTAAAAGTGTAATCAGGGACATGGCGATCGTCGTCATTCGGCATAGACCTAGTTGATCCAAGTTTGAGTCTCTCAACTTGCTCACTAACGGTTCAAGTTCGTTTGCGGTTGGTTCTATTTCAGTTGTTCCCTACAATTCCCGCTTTGATTAACATGGCATTGTCTGTTAGCCTACTGCTTCAGACCAATGTATTTAGAACAGTCTGATCAAAAGCCGCTTGGTAGCTGGGTTAAACGCTTAGTAGAACAAAACAATGCAAAGAGTAGACGGAGTAAATCTTGGGCTTTTGGTTTAAGCATCTATCTCATTCTATTCTAGTTCGATTTCAAGTAAGTGAATCAAGGCTTTTGACCTTGGTTTTGTACCATCAGCTTCCTTATCCATCGGCATAGCGATCATGACTGCATTATTCAATTACAAATTAGGACAGGTGATGAGCAGATCCACATTAGATACGGCTAATTCTCCAGAACTTTTGGCAGGTGCCGAAGATGACTTTCTAAATCCAGCACAAATCGATTTGCGAACCGTGAATGATTTCAAGGGTCGCTCAGGAAAGGAGAGCGAGTCGGGAATCAATGTCGAGTTTGGCTCTGAAGAAGATGTTGATGATTTGTTAGAAAACCGCGCATCGGGTTACCGCAAAACCGTGACGGATGATGCTGTCGGCGCGTTCTTTAAAGAAATGGCGCGTTACCCGCTGCTTAAACCCTGTGAAGAGGTAGAGCTTGCCCGTCGGGTCAAGTTTCTGGGAGAAGTAGAAGAACTCCGGGAACGCCTGCAAACAGAGCTTGGTCGTCCGGCAAGCAAGGCAGATTTGTGTCAGTCGCTGAACGTTACCGAGCGTCAGCTTGAGCATCGTTTGTACCTCAGCCGCGTTGCTAAGCGCAAAATGATTCGCTCTAACCTGCGTCTGGTGGTGTCGATCGCCAAGCGTTACCTCAATCGAGGCGTGCCGTTCCTAGATTTGATTCAAGAGGGTGCCCTGGGACTGAATCGCGCTACCGAAAAGTTTGATCCAGACAAAGGCTATAAATTCTCGACCTATGCTTACTGGTGGATTCGCCAAGGCATTACCCGGACGATCGCCAACGATGCCCGCACGATTCGTCTACCAATTCACATTGTCGAAAAACTCAACAAGCTGAAGAAAGCACATCGGGAGCTACGCAAAGAACTCAACCGTAACCCTTCAGATGTAGAACTAGCAGCATCTTTGGATATGACGCCAGAGCAGTTGCGCAATCTCCAACAAGTGCGACGGCGATCGCTCTCTCTAAACCATCGCGTTGGCAAAGGCGAAGACACAGAGTTAATGGAGCTATTGGAAGACAACAGCACCCAATCTCCTGAAGCGAAAATGAACGAAACCATGATGCGTCAAGAGATTTACGCCGTGCTGGGCGAAGTTCTGACCGAACGGGAGCGTGACATCATTGCGCTGCGCTACGGGTTGACCACTGGCGAAACCCACACCTTAGAAGAAGTAGGCGGGATGTTCAATCTTTCCCGCGAACGAGTGCGCCAAATTCAAACTAAAGCCATGCGCAAACTCCGTCGCCCTCAGGTTGCAGGTCGATTGAAGAACTGGCTGCGTTAAGTGTAAGGGAGTAGCAATGAAATAACGTCCCGATCCGCTCCCTAAATCCCCCATTTTTGGGGGACTTTGAAAGGCTCGGAAGTCCCCCAAAAATGGGGGATTTAGGGGGCTAGCAAGCTAGCGCGTCCCACTGGGACTTTATTTCAATGCAGATCCCTAAGGGCGTAGCATTCGGACGACAATTTTTGGGTAAGTCCGAGAACTTTTTAGCCGAATGCTACGCCCCTACAAGTGATTGGCGGTACTTGTCTTTCATTCCATCACGACATTTCTCTTTCTTCATGAATCAATTAGATATTCGTCCGGCAAAAGCTGAAGATGTAGAAACCATCTTTCAACTGATTCAAGCCTTAGCAGAATACGCGAAACTCTCTCACGAAGTGACAGGCACAGTAGCGCTATTACACGACCATTTATTTGGCGCACATCCCTGTATTGAAGCACTTTTGGCGGATCATCAAGGAAAGTCTATTGGGTTCGCATTATTTTTTACCAACTATTCCACCTTTCTTACTAAACCTGGTCTTTATTTGGAAGATTTATTTGTCATTTCAGAGTATCGAGGCAAGGGAGTTGGCAAAGCAATTCTGTCGGCTTTGGCGCGGCTAGCATTAGAGCGCAACTGTGGGCGATTGGAATGGAGCGTGCTGGATTGGAATGAACCCGCGATCGCATTTTATCAACGCATGGGGGCAACGGTTCTACCCGATTGGCGAACTTGTCGGGTCACGGGAGAGGCGATCGCCCAACTAGCCGACTCATAGGACGCGGCATATAGTTTCGCAAACAAACCTTGCTTTCGGCCTAGCTCTCTTGTACAACAAAGTTAGCCGTTCTCATTGAAAGGACTTTCCACACCATGATTTGGGTTAATGAACAAATTGACGAATCGGGCATTATCCGCGCCTGTATTGCCTGCGTAGATCAACTTCAGGCTCAAGAATGTCATGATTCTTTCACCACTAATCTGACCGCCCAACAAAAATCAGAGGGATGGATTGCCCGAATTCGTACTGTCGGATCTTGGGACGAAGTGCCTGTGAATTCGCTCAAGTTGGATTAATCAAATTAGATCAATAGCCTCAGTTTCTTCATTCAGAACGTAATACCATCTTGACCAACTGATCGATCAGCTGCTCTTGCTCAAATGGCATGATTTGTTTGCCGTACAAAATTTCCTGCGACACTAAAAATGAAACGAGCGCACCCATAAAAATTCGAGCAGTGGCTTCAGGATCATCTAGCCGGAGTTCGGGGTGACCCTTAAAATAGTCACAGATTAAGCACTGTCCGCGTTGAATGACGGTGCGCGTATAAAGCTGGGCTAATTCAGGAAATTGAACAGATTCGCCAATCACGACTCGTAACAGCGACAGATATTCTTCGTCACCGATTTTTTGAAGATAGGCGGTCGCCAGTCTGCGCAACGTTGGCTCTGGTTCGCCTTCCCATAACTCTTCGCCTAATTCTGCTTGCAGTCGTCCAATTGTCACCCGTTCAATGAGCGCTGTAAATAATCCTTCTTTATCTTGAAAATGGCTGTAGATCGTTTGTTTAGAAACATTGGCGATCGCTGCCACCCGATCCATACTTGTTCCGGCATAGCCCCGCTGTAAAAAAACCTGCATCGCTCCTTGCAAAATCTGTTCGCACTTATCGCTAACTGCCAGATTGGGTTTAGCCGGATTAGATCTACCAGATTTCAAAGGAGCAACCTCTTGATGAAGTGTAAAAAAATACTCGCAAACACTTGTGTTGTGTCGGCGATCGATCTAGGATGCTTGACATCATACTAGACGGTCTAGTTTGATTGCCTTTTGTCACAAAACTTTTACCTACTTCTTTTTCTTCCATTCCATCCCACAATCAGGGTTAAAACCAATGGCTCAGTCCATTTCTACCCCTGGAACACTCGAAGCCCCTCAAGGGAAACGCGCCTCTAAGCTGCGGCTGATCATTCCGCTGGGCATTGTCCTTGCTGGAGGAATAGCCGCCTGGTATTTTCTGTCACGTCCGCCCTCTAACGCCCTCCAGTTCAGCGGTCGCATTGAGGGCTACAAAAGCAATACGGTCAGGCGATCGCCGTTAAAGGCATTGATTTCCATGTTCAACGGGGCGAAATTTTTGGGTTAATTGGTCCTGATGGCACAGGCAAAACCACGACTTTCCAAATCCTCGCAGGCGTGATGGAAGCCAGCAGCGGACACGTTGAAGTATTAGGGCGATCGCCTCGAAATGCCCGTCTCGGCATTGGTTACCTGACTCAGCAATTTTCGCTCTATCTCGACCTCAGCCTGGATGAAAACATCCGCTATAGCGCTGGATTACGACAGGTTCCGCCCCAAGCATTAGAGGAAAGGCGCGATCGCTATCTCAAGTTAATGAACCTGGAGAAATTTGGCGATCGCCTGGCTGGCAAGCTTTCGGGTGGCATGAAACAAAAACTGGCACTCTGCTGCGCCCTCATTTCTCAACCCGATATTCTACTGCTCGACGAACCCACGACCGGGGTTGATCCAGTCTCCCGCCGAGAATTTTGGGATGTATTAGCGGCATTAGCGCACAAAGGAACGACCATCGTTGTCGCCACGCCCTACTTAGATGAAGCCGAGCGCTGTAATCGGATTGCCCTCATGTACGAGGGCGAGATTCAACAAATCGGAACTTTGAAACAGCTCCGCGAACGGTTAGGGTTACATCGGTTGGAATTGCGCACTGATCGGTTGGCAGAAGCGGAACGGGTTTTGGTGGAGGCGATCGGGACAACGGCAACCAGCGCATCGTCCAAACAATTATCCAAAGAATTAGTGGACGTGCAAAGTTTTGGCGATCGCCTCGATATCCTCGTTCCTGACCTTAGCCAAGGCGAAGCCGAAGTCCGGTCTATCCTTAGCCATCACTCGCTGTCGTTCAAAGAAATTCAACCCGTCGAAGCCACCCTCGAAAACGTCTTCGTCACCCGTCTTCGCCAACAAGGTGCCGAACCTCCATTTATCCCCTTCCCGCGATCGCCCTCGACTCGACCGAGACGATCCAGTGGATCATCTACCCCGCTCACCCAAGCCATTCAAACCCGCCAGCTCTCCAAAGCTTTCGGCAATTTCCAAGCCGTCCAAAACGTCACCCTCGAAGTTCGTTACGGCGAAATCTATGGCTTACTAGGAGCCAACGGCGCAGGCAAAACTACCACCATCAAGATGCTTTGCGGCTTGCTAGAACCTAGCGGCGGCGACATTTCCTTAGCCGGACAAACCCATAATTTACGCAATCCTGAACTACGGCGACGCATTGGTTACATGAGCCAAAAATTTACCCTGTACGACGATCTTTCAGTGCTAGAAAACCTAGAGTTTTACTGCGGCGTCTATGGCGTAGCGCGATCGCAACGCCGCCGCAAAATTGACTGGGTATTAGAAACCTGTGGCTTAGTGGGGCAAGAAGACATGATTACCGGAAAGCTCCCCGGCGGCTGGAAACAACGGGTAGCGTTTGGCGCGTCGGTCATGCACGAACCCGAAATCCTGTTTCTTGATGAACCGACCTCTGGCGTTGATCCCTTGGCTCGGCGTCAGTTCTGGCGATTAATCGAAGACTTCGCCCGATGCGGCACAGCGGTTTTAGTTACCACCCACTATTTAGAAGAAGCCGAACATTGCAACTTCATGGGCTTCATGGTAGCAGGCGAAGTCGTTGCCGAGGGAACGCCCAGCCAAATTAAGGCGGCGCAGCCCGGACAACTGATCGAAATTGTCACTAACGCCACCCAAGCAGCATCCGATTTACTGAAAACTCAGCTCGAACCCTGGCGCGTATCTATTTTTGGCGATCGCCTCCACATCGTCCTCGATCATCCCGATCAAGAAATTCCTCAAGTCAAAGAACTCTTTCAAACCTATAGCCAGAAAAATTCTCTCTTTGAGATTCAATCTCTCCGTCCTATTCCGTTTTCCTTAGAAGATTGCTTCATCGGCATTGTCCAAAGAGCGTCCTCATGAAACGTATTATCTCTCAATGTGTCAAAGAACTGGCGCAGTTTAGACGCGATCGCCTCACCGTAGCGTTAGCGTTCATTCTGCCCTTAGCGACAATGTTAATTTTTGGTTACGCCATTCGTCTAGAATCCAAAAATATTCCCATCGTCGTGCAAGATTTTGACAATACGCCCTTAAGCCGCAGCTATGTCGAGCGGTTCTTTGCTACTAACCAATTCCATGCCGCCGATTGGCAGGGAAGTGAGAAAGTGCAGCGGGCGATCGATCGCGGTTTAGCTAAGGCGGCGATCGTTATTCCACCCGATTTTTCTAGCCAAATTAAAGCAGGCGAACCCAGCACCGTACAGGTGCTAGTAGATGGCACCGATGTTAATAACGCCCGCATTATTAAAGCCAGCGTGCAGGCAACCACCCGGTTCTTTTTGCGCACCAGCGAATTGCAGCCCGACCCACCTCGCATTACCATTCGCAATCGAATTTGGTTCAATCCAGGACGGCAAGAAACTCTTTATATAGTGCCGGGAACCGTCGCCGTAGTGCTGTGGATTTATCCTTCTTTGCTGGCGGCGATCGCCATGGCGCGTGACAAAGAACAAAACACCATCATTCAACTTTATGCCTCTACCCTAAGCGCCACAGAGTTGATTTTAGGCAAAGGAATTGCCTATCTGATCGTGGGTTTAGGCGAAGCGCTCTTTGTTCTCAGCCTTAGTGTCATTTTGTTCGGACTACGCCTCGCCGGTGATCCCACGCCTCTTCTGGTTGGCATTCCCCTCTTCATTACCACATCCGTTCTCTTTGGCATCCTGATCGGTTCGCGCACTGGCAACCAAAACGCAGCCGTTCAAGCCGTCGCCACCGTAGGATTCCTCACAGCATTACTGCTTTCTGGTTTTATCTATCCCCTCAGTAATATTCCATTCCCGCTTTCCCTCATCTCCAACATCATTCCCACCCGTTACTTCATCGTCATTATCCGCGATGCTTTTGTCCGGGGCGCAGGTTGGGCAGGCGTGTGGTTCCCTATGGTCATGCTCATGCTGCTTGCCTCCTTACTTTTTAACGCCGCTCGTCGCAACCTTAACACCATGCAACTTCCTGATTAATCATGCATAAATTTCTCACACGCTTCCTCGACAGCAGCTTTTGGGCGCTCACTCTCAAAGAAGTTAACCAAATTCTTCGCAACAAACAGCTTATTTTTCTGCTCATCTTTCCACCGACTGTCCAGCTTTTAATCTTTGGCTTTGCCCTTAGCCCCGAAGTTCATTTCATCAAGCTCGGCGTTGTCGATTATGCCCATAGTCAAACCAGCCGCGATTTGGTCGCCGCCCTCACCGAGAACCGAATCTTCGTGGCACAAAATTTCTCCTCAAGTGAGAAAGAATTGGGCAATCAAGTGCGACGCGGTGACGTAACGGTTGGATTAGTCATTCCGCCCCAGTTCGATCGCCAACTTGCAGCACGGCGATCGGCTGAAATTCAAGTTTTAGTCGATGGCGTCGATGCCAATACGGCTGGAATTGCCAGTGGCTACTTCTCCCAAATTGTCGGGCAATTTAGCCGCCAGCTTAACCCCAACCCAAACCCTAACTTAATTCGCCCCGAAGTTTCATTTCTCTATAACCCCGGATTAATTAGCAGTTGGTTCTTTGTTCCAGGCGTATTGGGCACCGTTTTAACCCTCACTAGCTCCCTTGTTTCTTCCGCTACCGTTGTCCGTGAAAAAGATACTGGCACCTTAGAGCAGCTGTTGATGACGCCCGCTGAAGCCTGGGAAATTTTGCTAGCAAAAATTGTGCCGCTGTTTGTGCTGTTGATGGGAGATGTGCTGTTAGCATTGACCGTAGCGAAAGTCGTTTTTAATGTGCCATTTCGGGGAAGTTTTCCGTTATTTTTGCTAGTGTCTGCCCTGTACGTTTGCGTGGGCATTAGCATTGGTATTTTATTAGCAACGGTTTCTAAAAATCAGCAGCAGGTCGTGCTAACTTCGTTTTTTTTGAACCTGCCCTTGATTCAAACTTCAGGAGCGATCGCCCCGATCGAGAGTATGCCAACCTTCTTTCGTTACCTGTCTTTGCTCAATCCTCTTCGCCATTACGTTGTGATCGCGCGCGGCTTTTTGCTCAAAGGTGTTGGCATTGCAGAACTATGGCCCCATGTATTAGCATTGGCAATGTTTGCGATCGTGCTGTTGAGCCTGAGTAGTATTAAGTTTCGGAAGCAGTTAAGTTAAGATTTTCTTATTTCACCAACAAGAATTCTTTATATTCATTACTCCATTGTCATAGAAGAGTTGAGTGCTAGAATGTTGGGGATCAACGCTCATGCTGGGAATTGCTCAGCTAAGTTTCTTATGAAATCATCGGAATCTGTGCCTTCTGAGGTCATCCAGCAAGTTTCTGAATACTTTAGCGTTTTAGGCGAACCTATGCGCCTACGCATCCTCAATTTATTAAAAGATGGAGAAAAATGCGTTCAAGATCTGGTGGAAGCGACCTCTACCAGCCAAGCCAATGTTTCTAAGCATCTTAAAGTGATGCTACAAGCGGGAATATTGACTCGGCGCAGCGAAGGCACTTCTGCTTACTACAGCGTGGCAGATGACCTCACCTATGATTTGTGCCATTTAGTCTGCGATCGCCTCGCTACCCGCATTGAGCAACAAGCAAAGCATTTTCGCTCCTTTACCCTCACTGGACGCTAAAGCCGCCCGTATTTTGCTTATTTTTTTGGGGAGCTAAAGGGAGAAGTTTTGGTCAAATCCTTGTCGAGTCATGGGTTGGTCAAGCACCAATCCCTCACCACCCAAAACATCCAGCGGCTGATTATTGATCGAAATCCAAACTGAAGCATTGGGGTCAAGCGTGGTAGCAGTATAAATGACCTGTGCCACTCTGCCCATCATGGCTGTGCTGCCGCCACCCGTCGTAAATTCTGACGACAAATCAACGTGAATGCCATCAGGCTGAATTTTCAGCTCCTGAAGTTTTGTGTTGGCAGGAATCGTGGAAGTTAAGGTTGGATCGGTGGAGCCTTTCAGCATCTTTTCAAACGCAGATTTGAGGATAATGCTGGGCTGGGCTTCGGTCACTGATATAGGGGCGGCAGCGAGTTCGATTTCGCTGCCCACTGTCTTGAGCCAATAGATTTGTACCGACTTCTCAGCTGGAACTTTAGTCGGAGTAGGGGGTTTAGAGTCGCTTGGCTTGACGGGCTGAATCGTGTTGGAGCTGACTAAGGGCTTAGGACTCAGGGGCACAGAGCCAGTCCACCAGGCTAGTCCACTGCCTACCACAAAGGCGATCGCCGAGCAGCTGGCGGCAAAGTAGAGAGGAAATGCCCGCCGCGATTGGCGTTCAGTAGCGGGAGGCTGGGGCGAAATGGATTGTTTTCTAACAGGCTCATGATCATGCATCGCGGGGGTTCCTCCTAAATCATTCGTCCCAGGTCGAATCTAGAGATTCTGATTCGGGCTGGTGGATGAATAGGTGCAGCTACACAGGTGCAGCAGGTGTTTCCAGAATCTCTTTATAGCTTTAATTGTAGGGGTTGTCAGAGCAGCTTGAATGGGTCGGAAGAGGTGTCTTTGGCATTAACGACGGGTTAGGAACTTAGGTTCTATGCGGACAAAGGCTGCTACATCTAGTTGGTCGCCTTGAATTTGAAAATTTAGCACTCTAGACGTCAAACCTGAATCTTCTAATCTGCTTAGATCTAATTGTTGAAGCAATCCACTGGTTAGCAGCGTAACAATTTCGCTAGGCACAGCCGTCTCGCCAAACCTGATTTGGGGATCAACCAGTTGAAGCTGCCGCCCGGAGGTAATGGCAAATCCAGATTCTGCGGCAATGATTGATTCGGTGCCCGATCGCTGTCCCTGTAGAGTCGCCCAAACTTTTAGACGGTTGTTGTCTAAAAAATCGACTTGAATTCTTTTAACGTTGTAGGGTTCAGCCTGTTGGCTGTCATTGCCAGGCAGATTAAAGTTCATTTTTTTTAAGCGTTCTGCGATCGCCGCAGACTGCAAAAAACGATTGACATCTATCTCAGTGACTTCTATGCGGACACCTGCCTGCAACGGCTCCTCTAGTTGGGGTTTGCCTTGGCGAAGGCTAGCAGGATCAAGGGCGATCGCATCAGTCTCCAATTCTAGGGCGGCTATTCTCAGATCAGGTTGGGGCACAATCCCTCGACCCGCAATGCGCACTCGCTGAACTTTGCCCTGCAAAAGCTGATAGCTAGGAGCGTTATCAATGCGCACCGCTAACGTTTCTGCCGAATCGAGGCGATCGCGGATCGCGCGGGTTGCTAGGCGATCGGAAACTAAGCCAATGGGCGCCAGTAGACCCAGCAAGCCAGAGAGAAGAATGGTCAACAGTTCCATAATTGTGCGTCACCCGCATTGCATCATTAATCGTGCCAACCCCTGTACGCGCTAATTAGCGTGCATTACAGCGGCGTTTCACTATCTTGAATTAATTGCCTTAAATAAGCCATACGGTCTCTTCCTAACCGATGTATCCCTGGGCTGGCTCTGCCAACAATATGGCCTTGCACGTAGCGAATGCCAACCCGATAGAGCTGTCCCAAGGTCATCGGGCAACCCTCGTCAAACCCTTCTACCACCACTTTGGGGGCACGGAGTGGGGTGCTGCTAGCCAGATCTAACACGAAGCGTAGGGTAATTTCGGTAGATTCTTGCCCTTGGTACAGTAGTTCGCGATCGATTTTGACATGGGACGGATTTAGCCCTGTCAACCGAGACACCGAAGCATGTCCTGCCCCAAAGTCATCGATCGAAAAGCCAATTTTTAGATCGCGCACATACCGACGAAGTTGCTTTTTGAACGTCTCTATAGAAGCGTCATGATTGCTAGATACTGGTAAGGGCAGTTTTTCAGAAATTTCTAAAATCAGCTTTTCGGGTTGAATTAACTTGTCTTGAACCGCATGGCGAATAGACTCAAAATACTCGTCTTGCATCAAAGAAGGCGGGTACACGTTTACCGAAAGCTCTCGAATGTCTTCTTGTCTGCGCCCCGAATGAGATTGACAGGCATAGCGGTAGCTCTTGACCGCCTGACGCATGAGGTAAGCATCTAAGTGCACCATGAAGCGGTTGCCCCACAGTTCTGCTGCCTCAAATAAATCGATGGGGGCGCAGTCACTAATGGGATCGCGGGCGAGCGCTTCCCAACTATCGATATAGGGATAATCTGGATCGAGGCGCAGCACGGGTTCAAAATGAATGTGCATGTGGGAAAGGCGATCGCAAAATAGCTCAAACCGACGATGATAAAGAGACAGAGGCGCAAACCCATAGGTACGTCGCAGGTCATCTAAAATCATGGCTTCAACCCAAGCCACTTGCAACGTGGTGAATTCAAGCGTAGCAACGTCAAGCGACATTAAGATGCAACCGCAAACATCGCTCAAAACAACAGAATCTGGCGGTACTCCCCCAATGACCATCAAGCTGTCAGTCTGCCGAGATGAGAGCGGCACAAGGGCAGAAAATTTGGTAATTCCATCCTCTTCATACGACTGAAAGATCCCATGTGCCCCATGAGAACTACGCTCTAGGGGACGTAAAGAGACGTAATTAGCCACCTGCGCGAAGATATCCTCTCTCCAGTCTTGAGTCGGGCTGCTGCTATCGTTTTGGCTTTGTTCTATCAGTTCCCACCGACCGGATTCTTGTTGTAATATCGCCACAAAATCTACATCTAAGGCGCAGCGAATAGCTTCTAAAATTTGGCTGGCTGAAGCGATCGGCAAACTGCACTCACCCAAAAATTGCATCAATCTCTTGATAAAGGGTGCGTAAGGTTCCAACGGATGATTGAGGGGAGTTGCGTTCAGCGGTTGCTTACGATCGATCACAATCACAATTCCATGCCACCCTAGCTTTGCAGCGATATCGACGAATCGACTTAATCTGACACTAAGCTACAAGAGATATGTTGTCAAAGGAAGACTTTTAGATAATCTTTCTACTTACTACACACAACCGACTCCTTTTCAATTACATCAAAACCGCCAAAACTGCCCTATGCCTTCCATTATTCAGGTCGATGCCTTTACATCCCAACCCTTTACAGGCAACCCTGCCGCCGTCTGTGTACTACCTACCCCTCAAGACCAGCAGTGGATGCAAAATGTTGCCCAAGAAATGAACTTATCAGAAACAGCTTTTTTGGTCAGGCAGGCAGATGGTTTTGACTTGCGTTGGTTTACGCCCACAACAGAGGTCGATCTTTGCGGACATGCGACCCTTGCCAGTGCCCATGTCCTTTGGTCAGAAGGACACCTCGCACCCGACGCCGAAGCACGGTTTCAGACGCGCAGTGGTTTGCTGACTGCCAATCTTCATCAATCTTTAGAAGAGACTTGGATTGAACTTAATTTTCCGGCAATTTCTACTGTTGCCGTTCCTGTTCCTGCCGATCTGTCCGCAGCGTTAGGCATACCGATTCATCAGGTTTATGAAGGGTCGATCGGTCTGGTCGTAGAGGTCGATTCAGAGACTACGGTACGCAATATTCGACCTAATTTTGAGCTGCTAAAAACCGTTCCCTGCCACGGCTTGATTGTGACCAGTCGAGCAGATGTCACGAATCGAGCAGAGTTTGATTTCGTTTCGCGGTACTTCGCCCCTAACTTTGGCATCAATGAAGATCCGGTGACTGGATCAGCGCACTGCTGTTTGGCAACATTTTGGCGCGATCGCCTGCAAAAAAATGAGTTCCTAGGTTATCAAGCCTCGGCGCGGGGTGGCGTAGTGAAGGTGCGTTATGAAGGCGATCGCGTGTTTTTAAGCGGACAAGCCATCACGGTGCTGCGCGGAGACTTGTTGGTGTAGTACAAGTATGTTATTCCTGCATCATGGGTAGAAATAGACGTGCTTCTCGTTACGCCTGCTTGCTGTGGTCAAATAAACGGATTTACCCCATAGTTTTTAGAAGCGCATTAGCAGGAAAATCATCATGATGAAGCAGGTCAGATTTTTTCGGAACACGCTGTTTAAGAGGATATTTGAAAAGTATCGCCAATCATCGGTAGGGGCGTGGCATTCGGCACAAAAGTTCTCGGACTCACCAAAAAATAGTTGCCCGAATGCTGCGCCCTTACTCTCTGATGTGACACCGACGACTCTTCAGACATTCTCTAAGATACCGTTTAAGATCATCAGCCGCAGGGGGAAATTCTTTGCGGGGATCTCGAAGCGATCGCTCAGTTTGGCTGCCGGAATGACCGCGACCCTGCTGATCCTCAGCGCCTGTTTAAGTTCACCTCATCCGACTCAATCCCCTTTAGGATCATCTGCACTCGCAGCCCTGCCAATGTCAGTTGGCACAAACCTTAACGGCATTGCAGACTGGTCAACCCAGCAACCCTTTATTGATGCCTTCAAATCTGCCCGAAGCTGGATCACCCAGTGCCAAAGTGGAGAACCAGAATGCAAAAGCGGCTGGTCTACAGATGAATTCGACCAGCTTGATCTAGATCCAAACGGTTGGGTCAAATCGCTTCCTGCTCCCGCCGACCCGCCCGAATACACCCGTGTCAGTACGCTATTGTTCCGCGACTTAATTGGACAGTATCCCGGCGGCAGATATGTCGTGCTCTACACGGGCGAAGGCACCCTTGAGTATGGCTTTGATGCCCGTAAAGATGAAGCAACCTCCAAGCGCGGCAGAGATGTTATCACTGTCACGCCTTCCGATGCGGGCATTCAGCTCACCATTACCGCCACCGATCCCCGCAAAACGGGCAGCTATATTCGCAACATTCAGGTAATTCCTGAGCAGTATGAGCAAACCTATCGCACCCAGGTATTCAACCCTGTGTTTTTAGAGCGTATCAGAAAATTCAGAACCTTCCGGTTTATGGACTGGATGCAAACCAATGGCTCTGAGCAAGGCAACTGGGATACTCGCGCTAAAGTGACCGATGCCACCTACGCGACAGGCAAGGGCGTGCCTCTAGAAGTCATGCTTGATTTGGCAAACCGACTGGGCATCGACCCCTGGTTCAACATGCCGCACAAAGCCTCTGATGCGTATATGACTAACTTTGCCAAATTGGTTCGCGATCGCCTCAAAGCAAACCGCAAAGTTTACGTTGAATACTCTAACGAAGTGTGGAACTGGCAGTTTCCGCAAGCTCACTTTGCGCTTCAGCAAGGCAAATCTCGGTGGTCAACAGAGGGCGATGTATTCGCCCAGTGGTACGGCTTGCGCACGGCGCAAATGTCTGATATTTGGAAGCGGGTGTTTGGGCAGCAGCGCAGTCGCGTGGTATCGGTGATGGCAACCCAAACGGCATGGCGCGGCTTAGAAAATTCTGTGCTCGATTGTCCGCTTTGGGTTGACGAAGGCAATCAGCCTTGTTACCAGCACAGTATTGATGCCCTGGCGATCGCGGGTTACTTCAGCGGCATGTTGGGTCAAGAAGCTAACCAAGCCACGGTCGAAGCTTGGAGCAACGAGGGCGAAGCAGGCTATAAAAAAGCGATTGCCCAACTCGACCAAGGCAACCTCATCCCCTCTAAGGACTACGACGATAGTATTAAGGGAGTCACCGATTGGTTCCGCTACTACCAAAACGTAGCTCGCTCCCGTGGGCTGCAATTAGTGGCATACGAAGGAGGACAACACTTGGTTAGTTCCAACAACCCTAAACTCTCAGAGTTCTTCATCAACCTTAACCGCCGCCCTGAAATGACGGATTTGTATACCAAGCTATTAGAGGCTTGGAAGCAAGCGGGTGGTACCTTGTTTATGAATTTTTCAGATATTGGTCGTCCTAGCAAATGGGGAAGCTGGGGTGCTTTAGAGTACGTAAGTCAGGCGCGATCGCCCAAGTATGACGCGCTGATTAATTTTATCGATCGCAATTCCTAAGACGGTGCGTGCCTTGCGACACATTAAGTCTTGCTGCAAACGGTTACACGATTTGCAGCAAGCACGACAGAATAATAAGGTTTCCTTGGCGTTTATGGAGTTAGCTATGATGACTACTCGTTGGCGTAGGGTGTTCGCCTCCGTCTTGCTCAGCTTGGTGTTACTGGTCACTGCCTGTAGCGCCCCGCCTGCCTCACGCTATGACCAAACCCAAAAAGAGACCACTGCAAGAGGCGCCGCTCCAGCAGTCGCCAAAGCGGCTGAACAAGGCAGTAGTTTCAACAAGTTCTTTCCTAAAGGACAGAAAGGCTTTGAGGTCGTTCCGGCTCAAGAGAAAAAAGGCTTTGCAGAGTACAAAGTCAATCAGGATGGCAAAAATGTTGCCATGCTAGCGATTAGTGACACCACAGGCACAGCCGCAGCCAGTAAGTTCCAAGCCAGCACTTTCACGCTGGGAGGCTATCCTGCCGTTGAGCAAGGGCAGACTGCAACCGCTGTTTTGGTAGGCGATCGCTACCAGGTCAAAGTTTTGTCTCGGGCGACCTCTTTCACAAAAGAGAACCGCGCTGCATGGCTAGAAAAGTTTGATTTGAAAGGGTTAGAGAGGTTGAAGTAAAGATTCCGTTCCCCGTTCATTTAGACATATTTAAGGAGCTTAGACTGTGAGCAAACCGATTTTTGAATTGGTCGATAGTCTACCCACGGGTGGCATTACGGTAATGGCGCTAAAGTCTCTTGACTTTACCCTGCCAGGAAAATGGCAAAATTTAGTTGGGTTTGATAATACGATTCGGGCAGTAACAGGCGAGACTGATGACGACTTGACCAAGCAAATTGGCGATCGCGCCGTTGCCCTCTTCAACGACAAGTCCCAGGGCTACCAACGAGCACTTTGGCTCTATCAAACCGTGAGTTCTGCGTCTGGCGCACTGGGTACAGCGGCACTAGCCAACAAAATTGGTCAAGATATTTCCTTCTTGGGAATTCTAAAAAACCTGACTCCAAAGCCCGAAAAAGCCCAAAGTATTGATCTCTGTGTCAAGCTCGTCGCTGAAATAGTAGCGTTCTGCCAAATTAATGGCATTCCCGGCGACAGCGTCGGCGATTTTTTGGCGGCGTTGAAAGACTACGGTGGCGAATCGTTGGTGCGAATGGCAGCGCTGGTTTGTTTCGATGGACTGATTCCTTTAGGGCCCGACTTTGCCCGCAAAGGCTTAGATTCTCTCAAAACAACGTCAGCTTCTGATCTAGAAAAAAATCAAACCTTCAAAGGCATTCAAGAACTAATCCCAGGTGACAGCCCCCAAGGCAAGCTAGGGTTTATTACCGAAAGCTTTGAATCTACTAGAGGATGGATGGATGGTTTTGTCTCTGCCAATAGCTTGACCCCTGAAAAGGTAGTCGATAATTTGGGGAAATTTGTAGATATCTCCAAAGACAAACTAGACTACCTAGGCGCATTTTTAGACATGTACGTGAAGTACTACGAACACACAGGTATTCAAACCTTGGCACGGCGACTCATTGAACGGGCAGTTGCGGAGATCTAAAGGTTGGTAGTGTTAAGCCTATAAAAAGGGCGATCGCCCTTACTGACAGTGGGGGCGATTTTTTATACCCAGAAAAACCTCTTAAAACCCCTAATGCGAAACAATTTCTCCGTAATTACGTATTTCTCGATTAAGTACTACATATAACTTGTTTACTGATGCTTAATACGGATATAAAGAAACTGTATCGGTGACGGCACGTTCCGGAGAAAGCAGATTTCCACTAGATAGATTTGGAGAAATCAATACAAACATTGGCAAGGTTCTATGCGCCTACTTATCGTTCAATACGCGGGTGATTACCGAGAAGTTTTTCACAACTTGGCAGCAAGCAAAGGTGAAACCTATTACGCACAGCAGTATTCTGTTGATGCTGTAGCGAAGTTAGTCGACCAGGTTGAGGAAGTCTCTACCTTGAGTTTCTTGAGTAATGACCGCTACAACGAAGTTTTACCCAATGGAGTCAGAGCGATCGGGGCAGGTTTCCACAGCAAGGTCAATAGCCAAACTATTTTAGAAATCATCAAGGCTCAAGATCCAACTCATATCGTGCTGCGTACCCCCGACCGGGCAGTGCTGAAATGGGCGATCAAAAATAAAGTTCAGGTGATGGCAACCCTGGCAGACTCCTTTAATGGTCAGAGCATCCGCGATCGCGTGAACCACTATCTTCTTGCCAATCTTCTTAACCATCCCCAAGTGAGTTGGGTGGGCAACCATGGCGTCGCTTCTTCTCAGTCTCTTCAATCGATTGGCGTCAATCCTGACAAAATTATTCCTTGGGATTTTCCCCATGTTGTTACTCCAGATCTATACTCGGGCAAAACCCTTCGTCAGCATTCAGACCACTGGAATATCTTATACGTAGGTTACATCAGCGAGTCGAAGGGTGTAGGGGATGTGTTGGAGGCGATCGCTGCCCTTAAAGCCCGTAACTTTCCTGTCCATCTCAAAGTAGCGGGCAAGGGCGATCTGGATGTACTCCAAGCCAAAGTGCGTCAACTTCAAATTGAGGATTGCATAGAGTTTTTGGGTATGGTCAAAAATACCGAGGTGATTGGGCTAATGCGAGCCTCTGACCTGGTCATGGTGCCCAGTCGTCACGAATACCCAGAAGGTTTCCCCTTCACGATTTATGAGTCTCTGTGCTCTCGAACTCCCATCGTGGCATCTAATCACCCGATGTTTGTGCGTCAGTTGCATCATGAGCAAAACGCTATGATCTTTCCGGCTGGTCAAGCGTCAGCTTGTGCATTGCAAATCGAAACGATTTTGACCCACCCGGCTTTGTACGAAAAAATCTCCCACGCCACCCACGCCACCTGGAAAAACTTACAAATTCCAGTGAAATGGGGCGATATGCTGACATCCTGGTTGCAAAATTCACCCCAAGATCAACAGTGGCTGTTTCAACAACGCCTTTCGTCTGGTCGTTACAGTAGTCCTTGCGTCGTTCCTAAGCCTGTTGCTCCTGTATCTGTCGCTCCTGTATCTATCGCTCCTGCGCCCACTGAGTCTGCCGTTCTCCAAAATACGATCCTCAGCGAGGCGTAGAAGCGATCGCCATCATCAAAAAAATAAGGTAGGTCTAAGTGTTCTACCAATTGCAGCAACATCATCATCTTCAGACTTAAGTTAGGGCATTCTTAATAAATTCAAACTTTGGATGCCGTCTCAGTCTGTACACTGTGATAGACGGACGCGATAGGTGAAGACCGCTTATGGATGCTGCTGCACTCTGGCAACGTTATCAGGACTGGCTATATTTTCATGAAGGGTTAGGGTTTTATCTTGATGTGAGTCGAATGCGGTTTGATGATGCCTTTGTGACTCAGATTCAGCCCCAGCTAGAAAAAGCATTCCAAAGTATGGTGGCACTGGAGGGTGGGGCGATCGCTAACCCCGACGAAAACCGCATGGTGGGGCATTACTGGCTGCGCGACCCCAACCTAGCACCCACCGCAGAACTCAAACAGGACATTACCGCAACCCTGGCGCAAATTCATACCTTCGTCAGTAAAGTCCACAGCGGCGAAATTCACCCGCCCGATGCTGCCAAGTTCACCGATATTTTGTCGATCGGCATTGGTGGATCAGCGCTAGGACCGCAGTTTGTTGCCGAGGCGCTTTCCCCGGTAGATGCCCCCTTAAACGTGCAGTTTATCGACAACACCGATCCCGCAGGCATCGATCGCGTGCTGGCTCGTCTCAAAGATCGGTTGACTTCTACCCTCGTTTTGGTCATCTCCAAGTCCGGCGGTACGCCCGAACCCCATAACGGCATGGTTGAAGTTAAACATTTCTACGAAAAGCAAGGACTGAACTTTGCCCAACATGCCGCCGCCATTACGGGCAGTGGCAGCAATCTAGATAAAGTTGCCAAAGCCGAGGGCTGGCTAGAAACCTTTCCCATGTATGACTGGATCGGCGGACGGACTTCTGAGCTTTCGGCGGTGGGGCTGTTGCCTGCTGCGCTGCAAGGCATTGATATTGACTCAATGCTGGCTGGGGCAAAGGAAATGGATGATGCCACCCGCGTGCCCAGGCTGAAAGAGAATCCGGCGGCGCTGTTGGCAATGAGCTGGTATTTTGCAGGCAATGGCAAAGGCGCAAAAGATATGGTGGTATTGCCTTACAAAGACAGTCTGCTGCTGTTTTCGCGCTATTTGCAACAGTTGGTAATGGAATCTTTGGGCAAAGAAGAAGACCTAGAGGGCAACAAGGTTTACCAGGGCATAGCGGTTTATGGCAATAAGGGCAGCACAGATCAGCACGCCTATGTCCAGCAATTGCGAGAAGGGATTCCTAACTTTTTTGCCACGTTGATCGAAGTGTTGGAAGATCGCCAAGGTGCCTCAATTGAAGTAGAGGCGGGTGCCACATCTGGAGACTATCTTTCCGGTCTGTTGCAGGGAACCCGGCAGGCGCTCTATGAAAATCACCGAGATTCTATCACCGTCACTATTCCTCAGGTGAATCCGCGCCTGGTGGGGGCGTTAATTGCCTTGTATGAGCGGGCGGTGGGGCTGTATGGATTTATGATTAACGTCAATGCTTACCATCAGCCTGGAGTAGAGGCAGGTAAGAAGGCGGCGGCGGCAGTGCTGGACTTGCAGCAGCGGGTCATTAAGACGCTGAAGGATGGGAGCGCACCGATGTCGTTGAGTGATTTAGCGGCAAGTGCGGGCGCGCCTGACCAGGTGGAGGCAATTTATAAAATTGTCCGCCATTTGCAGGAGAACCATCGTGAGGTGGTGGTAACTGGAGATTTGAGTAAACCTGGAAGTTTGGCGATCGCCGCCCAATAACACCTATGGATGACTGGTTGAAAATTGGCAAAATTGTGGCTGCTCAAGGCTTAAAGGGAGAAATGCGGGTCTATCCTGACTCTGATTTCCCTCAGCGTTTTGAGCAGCCTGGTGAGCGCTGGCTGCTGCGCCCTGGAGCCACGGAACCCGAAAAGATTCAGCTCGTTTCGGGGCGGTCTTTGGCGGGTAAGGGGCTGTATGTGCTGTGCTTCGCAGGGGTGAACAGCAGGGAGCAGGCGGAGGCGCTGCGAGATAGCTACCTCGTGGTCAAGGAAAGCGATCGCCCTCCGCTAGAAGAAGGGGAGTTTCACGTCATGGATCTAATTGGGCTAGAGGTCTTTGACCAGGCAACTCAAGCCAGAATCGGCACAGTAACCGATGTCTTTGCGGCAGGGAATGACCTGCTGGAAATAGTGCTAACCAATTTAGAAGGAAACCCAAAAGTGTTAGTGCCCTTTGTAGAGGCGATCGTTCCGGTGGTCGATCTGCCTAGTCGCCGCATCGAAATTACGCCACCCGCCGGGTTAATTCCAGTACCCATTGAAGAAGAAAGGGCTTAATAGTTCATAAAACTAGTTCATACAAACTACAGTAACAGGCGAAGCGGAGACTACCTGCTCAGCCTGCGGTCAGTAGGCGCTCATTTGGGAATCATCGATCGCCCCTGTGAATCATAGTTATAGACCGCTACAGACCAGAAACTTTCGTGACGGTTCAGAGGTCTATCTCTCTACTAGCCGACAATATGAGAACTTTTATGAACCTCAAACCGATCGCCATTGCTACATTAATCGCCATCAGTGTCGCTGCCTGTGGCGATCAAACCAAAGCACCTACGCCCCAAGCCAATAATTCCCAACCCCTCGTTAACACCGAAGTGCCCTCAAGCAGCAAACCAGAGTTGCAAAAGCCTGCTGGCGTTCCTGTTAAGCCGTCACAAATCCGCCCCTCAAGTAGCACTGATTCTCAGAATCTAGGCGGCAATGTATCCCAAGCCCCTGCTGAGCCACAGCCCACTACACCCCAAGTGGCACCGCCTTCTAAAAGCGAATCTCGTGAAGGCGGCTCAGAAGTGCCCCTGCGTCCGACCACCGCCGCCGCTGGCGGTGTCAAGATGGGCAACATTCAATATCGGTCTTCAGAAACTGCACCCAATGCTGAAATTGAGCAAGCAATTGTCGAAAGCTTGGGTGGCGATCGCACAGCCCTGAAACAAACCCGCTATTACTACGATCGCATTGACCTGAACGGTGACGGCAAGCCCGAAGCGCTGGTTTACCTGAGCGGCGCCTATACCTGCGGTACAGGTGGTTGCAAGATGTTGGTTTTGGAACAGTCGGGGCAACGGTATCAGTTGATTTCTAAAATGACGTTAGTCAATGCCCCTGTGATTGTTTCTTCTGAAAAGTCAGTCGGCTGGAATGACCTGGTGATGGAAGTAGCGGGCGGCGGCGAAGCCAAGCACTATGCCCGGATGCAGTTCGACGGTAATGCCTATCCTGTTAATCCTTCCACCGCGCCGGAAGTTGCTCCCAACTCCATTGTCAACGGAACTGCCATCATGAATGACGACCTGACGGCGGGTGGAGGCATTGCATTACAAGGTGAAGGCTAACGTTACTGTTGGAGTCGAGGAGGGATATTATTCCCTGCCCCTCTCCGTTCAATCTGGGCGTGCCAGTTTCCCGGCACCCAGCTTTCGACGTTCTTACCTTGCGGTTTTGCTCATGTGGATTAGGTCATGGCAG